>Ga0265327_10000026_pt1 | contig 379288 bp, 362 predicted proteins | sample 41621metaG_FD_202089 | JGI IMG/M metagenome (GOLD analysis project Ga0265327, IMG submission 202089) | Rhizosphere microbial communities from Carex aquatilis grown in University of Washington, Seatle, WA, United States - 4-16-21 metaG | ecosystem: Host-associated > Plants > Roots >...
TTTCATATGTGAGGTATTTAAAGTGATGGATGCCGGTGAGACCGGTATTATTTAAAAGCAATAGTAACCAGGATGCCTGCATCCCAATTGCAACCAATCACACAAAAACCATTACGACAAAAACATCAGATGTTTCAATCTACCATTTCATCATACTATCGATGCAATGCACAGATCCTGATACAATAGCAGATCAAGTATGGTGCCAGAATCTAGCTGGAAAGGAGCGTATTTTAACCCATTTTTTATACTGACAAAAAACGGAAAACAGGTCGCATATTTTGGGGATGTGATGACTGAAACAGGCCAGAGCAGCGGGATACAGGCTTATGAAAAAAAAGGCCACCTGGAAACAGGTGGCACATTTGAAGAAATGCTCAGATCGGAGTCTGACATAATTTGAAAAGGCCGCCTGAAATCAGGCGGCCTTTTTTTATGCGGTCCGGGCGACCTGCGCAAGCAAATTTAAAATCAGCCATCTAATGATGATGACAACAACACGATTTTATCTGTTGATGCTCCACCACCACTTTCGGACTTAAATAAGGAATGCCGAGGTTCATACCACGCAGTACAAATAAACTGCCGAAGACAAACATGAATACGGGTACCATTTTCCGAACCGAAAAAATACGCCAGTTTGCAAAACGGTTTCTAAGAAAAGTAAGCGAAAGCAGCATCGGCATAGTACCCAGACCAAAAACAAAAATAAGTGCCGCAGCGTGAGTTGTAGTTTGCGCGGTAAGGGCTGCGGAAAGCGCCATATACACCAGCCCGCATGGAAGCAATCCATTCAGAAAACCCGCCGCTGCCAATGTGCTTAATCTGGGATTTCCGATCACTGTGCTCAGTTTGTTTTGCACCCATTTGGTCCACGGAAGTTTTAAACGCAACGCATTATTCGGAAGAAAATAAAGCACACCCAACAATAATAATACCCCGCCCAGGGCTATCGAAATATACTGTTGCCATTGCGGATGAAAGAAGGAGCGGAACGAGTAAAGTACCAGCGCCAGCAATATGTATACGCTTATCCGGCTGAAATGATACAAGAGTACGCCCGCCAGCTTTTTGCCGCCCTGTAGCAACTGAAATGGCATAATCCATACAATAGGCCCACACATGCCTGCACAGTGCAGGCTCCCGGTCAGCCCCATCAAAAACGACATTAATAATGCGGTGATCATCGTGCGAGGTTTAAGTCCGTTTCCTGGTAATATTTTCTGCCGCTGGCTTCCCAATTCAATTTCATGGTGTACCGGGCTTGTTGCAGCAAATTGCGTGGTATCGACACTGTATTGCTGTTTGTTACAATCGGAAAGCCTTTGTCGAAATCGGCATTGGCCGGCGCGTAGAAATGCACGTTACCCTTGATGTTTTCATTTTTGAATTCCGGCGGAAACTCGATCATTACATTTTGTGCATCGGCATGAACGCTGGCCGCGGCAGAAAGCGTTGCCTGGTTTTTACCGGCGTCTATCTGCTTTTGAAATGCGAGTTCCTCCGCATAATAATCTTTCGACACGAGGTCTATTTTCTGGTGCATGCTTTTTACTACCATTACTACCATCAACGCTACAAAGCTGCAGTAAAGCAATGCAATTTTATACCCCCAGCTAATACGCATATTCTTATTTTTTTAAAATCTCAAAAAATTAAAATTGGTCATTCAACCCTTCGCGGCTTAAAATGCGCCAACGCTTACAACTCAACAACGAAAACATACCATTCAGTTAATACTCCGTAAAAGGCCCCAGGAAAGAAGTCGTTACCGTTTTTATTTTCTTATCGCCCTGCCAAACTCCGATCTTTATATCCGTTTCGGTATGCCGGATATCCGTGCTGTCCATGTACACAAACAGGCTACCGGTAAGATCTCCCCCTTTCGGTACATTCAGATTTTTTTCGCCTACCAGCTCTATACGTCCTTTAAAATTTTCAGGTTCAAAATGCAGGTTCATTTCCTGATAGGTTTTATTGAGTAATTTATAATTGTAAAGATTGCTCAGCTGATGATTCGGCTGTTGCTGATACAACTGCCCCGGCGTGCGGAGAATAGTGATGCCAACGTCTGTTCTGCTCACCAGCAGAAAGCTTTCTGCGATCAGCAGCACCGCCATCACAACAGTGTATGCTTTCATTCTCGCGGTAAAACTTGTTTTCTTTTTATCGCTGATATTAGCTTCGGAAGCATAACGGATCAGGCCGGTCGGGAACTTTACCGCTTCCATCATTTTATTGCAGGCATCGATACAGGCAGTACAGTTAATACACTCCAACTGCGTGCCGTTACGAATGTCTATGCCCGTAGGGCAAACCTTGACACATTGCATACAGTCGATACAATCGCCAAACGCCCTGCTTTCCTTTTTGTTAACCTTACCGCGTGGCTCGCCACGTTCATGATCATAGGCCACTACTATTGAGTTCCGATCCAGCAGCACGCCCTGTAAGCGGCCATAAGGACAAATGGTCGTACAAACCTGTTCGCGCATCCAGGCAAAAACAAAGAAAAATACGGTGGTAAAAATCAATATAGCAGTAAACCCACCTACATGTTTATGAAGCGGATCCGAGATAATATGTCTTAACTCATCGATGCCTATAACATAAGCCAGAAAGGTATTTGAGATCAAAAAACTTAGCGCCCAGAATGAAATCCATTTGGCTGTTTTCTTGAAAATTTTATCGGCATTCCAGGGCGCTTTCGCCAGCATTTTCTGTTCCGCAGCATTCCCTTCTATAAAGTATTCGATCTTGCGAAACACCATTTCCATAAAAATGGTTTGCGGACAGATCCAGCCGCAAAACAAGCGTCCGAACACAACCGTGAATAAGGCCACGAATACTACAAACAACACCATTCCCAACCCGAAGATGAAAAAATCCTGCGGCCAGAAAATCTGGCCAAACAGGATAAAGCGTCTTTCGAGTACATTAATCAGGAATAAAGGATGGCCATTGACTTTGACGAACGGCAGCGTAAAGAAAAGAACGAAATAAGCAACACTGAGCCAGGTACGTGCATTATAAAACTTTCCCCGGGGTTGCTGCGGATATACCCATATTCTTTTTCCTTTCTCATCTATGGTCGCAACTTTATCTCGGAACGATTCATCATGTTGCAAATTACGATCGTTCATCTTAGTTGGCTTTTGTGCTATCGGTTACAGCAGCAGACAGCGCCGCCGTTTTTCCTTCTACGTAAAGTTCTCCCTGCGGTGCTTTCGGATTAGCCGGCTTGCTTCCCTGCAATGATTTTACATAGCTCGCCAGTTCGGCAATCTGCTTCGGAGAATAATCGTCTTTCCAGCTCTTCATGCCTTTGTCTTGCCAGCCATATTTAATAGATTTAAAAACATCCTTGATACCGCCGCCGTGCAGCCAATGATCATCTGTAAGATTAGGGCCGATACCGCCACCGCCGTCTTTGGCATGACAGGCACCGCAGGTTGTTTCGAAAATATTTCTCGCGCCGTCGAGCTGCGTTTTGTCGGTGATCAGCGTTACTGTATTTTCATCTACATTATTAGCCGAGGTTGCCAGGTAGGCCGCCACTTCTTCTTTACCTTTTTCTACAGAAGCCACATACTCATCATACGAACTCGGACCATTACCGCCCGCATGGTAATACCACAGGTAAACTACCGCAGTTATAATTGTTACATAAAATCCGTATTTCCACCACGGTGGCAAACTGTTGTCCAGCTCATGTATACCATCATAATCGTGGTCCAGCATGATATCGCTTTCTTTTTCCAGTGATACCGATTTATTGAATCGTTCCCAGAAAGAGCGACGGATAATTGCTTTGGCTATTTTTTCTGTTTCCGGTTTTGCAGAAAGTACGCGAACCAGTATGCGGATATTTGCCAGCAATGCCAATAATACAACCAGCTCCAGGATAATGACAGACAGGATAGCATAATAGTCGTCTTTAGGAATGCCACTGATAAAATGAGATCCAGGCGCTTTGGCGACTGTAGTATCGGCGTCGGCCGCCATGCTTCTGAATGCGGACAGACAAAGGGCAATCAGCAACAATAAGGTACTGATAACGGAAGTGGTTGTTCCGCTTGCCTTTTCCGAGTTCGCAGCACGGATTTTATCGCGGTAAACAAAGGATAACTGGCGCAAGACATTAGCCGCCACGCCAATCACAAACAACAGAATAATGACTAATGATACCAGCCCTACCAACACGGCATTAAAACTAAAAGCATCGCGATCGGGAACAGGAGCCGCATCTGCAGCAAATAAAATGGCAGGTGTTGCCAGCGCAGCAATAAGTAAACTGGTTTTTAATCTATATGGTCGCATGAAAGTTCTTTTAACGGAGTTATTGATCGTCATGGTCAGGAAAAGGAATTTGTTTCAGATTGCTGATGTATTTTTTGTCGGCACGAAAAACCCACCACAACAACACGGTAAAAAACACAAAAAAGATCAGCAGGGAAATGAGCGGATAAATACCGACACCCGTAATGCTTTCCAGATAATTGATAAATTTCATAACCGATTTTTTAAGGGTTTTGCGCTGTTTTTTGTTCCAGTTTTATATCCTTGCCCATACGTTGCAGGTAAGCGATGAGTGCGATGATCTCCCTGTTTTCAGGAATATTGATCTTCTCCGGAGAATTGTATAAACTTTCTTTGATCGTACGCGCCTGGGCCATCAGATGCTCGTTGGCAATTGCGTCGAAACCGTTTGCATACGGCACACCTAAAGTTTGCATTGCTCTGATTTTGGCGCCGGTAACAGCCGTGTCTATCTCGTTTTTAAACAACCAAGGATAACGTGGCATAATAGAATTGGGAGAGGTGCTGGCCGGATTATACATATGATTGAAATGCCAGCTGTCTGGGTATTTACCGCCGATACGCGCCAGATCTGGCCCGGTACGCTTACTGCCCCATTGGAATGGATGGTCGTACACAAATTCTCCGGCTTTTGAATACTCACCATAGCGGGCTACTTCGTCGCGGAACGGTCGTATCATTTGACTATGGCAGGTATAGCATCCTTCTCTAACATAGATATCGCGACCTTGTAGCTCAAGCGGCGTATATGGCTTCACGCTTGCAATGGTTGGAATGTTGGACTTTACAAGGAAGGTTGGAATAATTTCGATCAGGCCACCGATAGCCACCACAATCAAGCTGCCTACCAGCATTTGTACCGGACGGCGTTCTATCCAGCGGTGCCAGTGTTCTCCATGATGCGCCGTATACACTTTTGCCAATGGCGCTGCCTCGGCCGCTTCGTCTGCCACAGGTTTGCCTGACTTTACAGTTTTGTAGAGGTTATAAACCATCATCAATGCGCCGATCAGATACAACGTACCACCTACGCCACGCATTGCATAAAACGGCTTCATCTGCGTAACTGTCTCCAGGAACTGGTATTTCAGCGTGCCTTCCGGCGTAAACTCTTTCCAGTTGAGACTTTGCATAAAACCACCCCAGTACATCGGCACCGCATAAAATACGATACCCAGTGTACCGATCCAGAAATGCCAGTTTGCTAATTTTTCAGAATAAAGTTTTGTTTTGAATAATCTCGGAAACAGCCAGTAGAGCATTGCAAACGTCATAAAGCCATTCCAGCCGAGAGCGCCTACGTGCACGTGCGCAATGGTCCAGTCGGTAAAATGACTGATCGCATTTACATTCTTAAGACTCAGCAACGGGCCTTCGAATGTAGCCATACCATATGCCGTTACTGCTACTACCATAAATTTCAGCACCGGTTCTTCCCGTACTTTATCCCATACACCGCGCAGCGTCAGCAAACCGTTGAGCATACCGCCCCAGGAAGGAGCAATAAGCATAACGCTGAATACTGTTCCCAGCGATTGCGCCCAGTCTGGCAATGCCGTGTACAGCAAATGGTGCGGACCCGCCCAGATATAAAGAAAGATCAATGACCAGAAGTGGATAATAGAAAGGCGATAAGAATACACCGGACGATTGGCCGCCTTCGGCAGGAAATAATACATAACACCGAGATAAGGCGTAGTCAGGAAAAATGCCACCGCATTGTGTCCATACCACCATTGCACCAGTGCATCCTGCACACCCGCATACCAGGAATATGATTTCATCCAGGTAAAAGGAATTTCTACGGAATTAACGATATGCAACATCGCCACGGTTACGAATGTGGCAATGTAAAACCAGATAGCCACATACAAATGGCGTTCGCGACGTTTGATAATGGTACCGAACATATTCCACCCAAAAGCTACCCACACCAGCGTAATCAGTATATCGATCGGCCATTCCAGTTCGGCATATTCTTTACCGGTTGTATAACCCGCCAACAAAGTAAGCGCCGCAAGTACAATAATGGACTGCCAGCCCCAGAAATGCACACGGCTGAGCCGGTCGCTAAACATGCGGGCTTTGCAAAGACGTTGCAGCGAGTAATAAACGCCCATAAAAATACCGTTGCCCACAAATGCGAAGATCACAGCATTGGTGTGCACTGGCCTTACCCGGCCAAATGTAGTGGCGGCGGTATTAAAATTGAGTGCAGGAAACACCAGCTGAAATGCAGCCAGTAAACCAGCCAGCATACCTACGATACCCCAGAAAATAGTGGCGTAGGCAAACATCTTTACGATCTTATTGTCGTAATAAAACCGTTCGGGCTGTGCAGCAGACGCTGTTAGGTCATTGTGACCGATCGTCTCTTGTTGTAAGGAAAGACTCATACTTGGGTACTATTTATTGTCAGAAACGTTAGTATTGGTTGACGGCTCATCATGCATAATGCGCATCGCAGATCCTTGCTGATCTTCAAATTGATTGTTGCGCACACTCCAGAGAAAGGCGCCTAAAAAGCCGCCGGCAACTACAATGCTTGCAAAAACCAGGAGAAATAACACGCTCATGAAACCGTTTTTCTATCCGTCAAAACTATTTGGAATGAAAAGACTGGTCTATGACCACAGGCATACAGGAAGATGATATTTGTCAGTTTTTTGTCAGTCGCGTCGCACGTTTTGTTTAGGTATTTATTTTACTGGCAAGACAAAAAAAACCTGCTGCCAATTCTGGCAACAGGTTTTTATAAAACCTTTTTTGAAAGAGAGTAATAAAGTTGCTTCAGTGAAAATGAAAAAAGAGAAGAAACAAAGTATCGGTTATTCATCCTGTCCTTCCGAAACCTCAGCGGTGTCCGGCTCACAGCGTTTCACACAATCGTTAAATTCCGCGGCTGGTATAAAACTCGGTCGGAACTGACCAAACACCTTGTCCCTCCCGGCCTTTCTTTTTACAACAAAACTGCCGAAGCCACGTATATGAACGGCGTGACCCTGCTCCAGCGATAATTTGACTTCCTTACAAAATTCTTCAACGGCAACCAGCACATCTACTTTGTGCAATTTGGTTTTGTTGGCAATGCTTTGAATCAGATCTGCTTTTCTCATGTGCAAATGTTATTGTGTTACAGTTAATGACATTGACGTGTCCATCATATGTATTCGCAATAATCTTATACACCAAAAATTGTGCCGTTTTTTACTCCAATCCTTTTTTCGAATGCTGTTTCAACCCACTCCATCTTGCTGCCAGCCAGGTAAGCCCGGTTGTCAGCAACACAATGCTTAGTGTACTAGCCGGCATTAGGATAGCGGCCAGCAACGGATTTAGCCTGCCTTGCACGGCAAAGCTCAACCCTATGATATTATATACAACCGAAATAGCAAAGCTCAAGGCTATAATATAACGACCCGCTTTTGCCAGCTTTAAAATAGCCGGTAACGATGTAAAATACTGTGCACTGAGAATCGCATCGCAGGAAGGTGTAAAATTATTGATATCATCAGCCAGCGTAATGCCCACATTGCTCTGTTGCAATGCACCCGCATCATTAAGTCCGTCGCCGATCATGAGCACACTGGCGCCTTGCGTTTGCAAAGCCGCAATATAGTGCAGCTTGTCAATCGGTTTATGGTTAAATAAAACCTGGCCACCGCCGTGAAAAAGATCTTTGACTAAATCTTTTTCCCGTTCGTTATCTCCTGAAAGCAGCGAAAGATCAAATTTGTTTTTGAGTTGCCGCAACATATCCCCTGCCCCGGCACGTAGTCCTGTATAAAAGCGAAATGCAGCAATCTTTTCCTCATTAACCGAGATATATACATTGGCCGGCTCCATGTTGGGCTGCATGATCCCGAGAAAAGCGGCGGATCCTATTTTTATAGTGTTTCCGTTTACCACCGCTTCAATGCCCTGGCCCGTATATTCCCGCCAGTGCGTTAGTTTTTGAACCGGATATTTGCCCAGATAGCGCACCAATGCCTTACTGTAAGGATGTTGGCTGGAACTGGCAACGGTAAAAATACAAGCGGTTTCTTCGGCAGAAAATCTTGCACCCGATAAATCGGTTTTATCATTGCATTCGGTAAGCGTCCCCGTTTTATCAAATACAATACTGTTGATTTTACCCAATGGCTCTATAACATCTGCGTCCCGAAGAAAAAGACCGTTATTGCTAAATAGCCGAAGCAGGTTACCATTTGTATAAGTAGCCGAGAGCAACAATGCACACGGGCAGGCGACGATCAGCATGGCAGATACACTTGGTAAAATTTTTGCAGGATCATGAAATGCCCAGAAAATGCCAGTGATGATAGCCAGCGCAAACAATACGTAAGTAAAATACTTACTCAGTACATGCACAGCGCTATCGTTCGTGTTTTGTATGTGTTTATTTTTCTGAAAACTATGGTGATTCCACAATGAAGTAAGATAGCTGGATGCTACCGGCTTTGTAATGCAGACGGTCAGTTCTGCACCTGTCTGACGACCGCCGGCATAAACGGTATCACCTTTCTCTTTTACTACCGGGTCTGATTCGCCCGTCACAAAACTATAGTCGATACGCGCTTCCCCTTTTACGATCATACCATCTGCGGGAATAATTTCGTCGTGATGCAGCTGCACTATATCGTTTTCTTTCAGGTCCTGGATATTCCTGATGGCCGTGCCATTTTCCGTCAGCACGGTAACGGCAATAGGGAAATAAGCTTTATAATCACGGTGAAAAGAAATGGAATTGTACACACGTTCCTGCACCACGCGACCCACCAGCATAAAGAAAATAATACCAGACATGCTGTCCAGGAAACCGGAACCGGTGTGCGTGGCGATTTCATAAACACTTCTGGAAAATGTAATAAGGATAGCGAGTGCTATCGGTGCATCTATATTGAGCATTTTTTGCTGTAACCCTTTCCAGGCGTTGATCCAAAACTCGGAGGCGCAATAAAAGAAAACGGGCAATGCCAGCAGGAGATTGAGATAGCGGAACAATTCGGTGTACTGTTTTTCCATACCCGAAGTCAGTGAAAAATATTCCGGGAAACTCATCATCATGATATTTCCGAAGCAAAATCCGGCAATACCCAGCTTATAAATACGCGCTTTGTTGCCTTTCGGCTTTTTATGCTTGCTGTCGTCGAGGCTGATGTATGGCGGATAACCAATAGTAGCCAGCAACTCCACTACAGAACGAAGACTGATCTCTTCCTGGTTGAAACGAATCGTTAATTCCTTACTGGTAAAATTTAGACGGCTTTCGGTAATGCCCTGGTGTATTTTCTGAAGATGCTCCAGCAACCACATACAAGAGCTGCAATGCACACCCGGTATATACAGGCTCACCACCGTATGGTTGCCGTCTGTAAAATTATAAAGTTGTGTTGCTACCGATGGTTCGTCGAGAAAAGCATATTTATCTTGCCGCCCGGCTTTGATTTGGCTAAGTCCGGGATGATTTTGTATTTTATAATAATCGCAGAGGCCGTTTTTATTCAGTATCTCGTAAACGAGCAAGCAACCTTCGCAGCAGAAAAAATGCGCATCGGCCGTGATGTTATGATTCAGGCATACAGTGCCGCAGTGGAAGCAAATAGCTGCTTCTGTAACCCTTGGCTTATCGAATAAAAGTGCATCAGTTGACGGCATTAATATTGATTTGTGCATCCAGTATTTTAGGAATCAGGATGGCCTCTTCGAGGTAAAAAATTTCGGTAATCTGATTATCGAGTTGTTGAATATCGCGTTGCAATTTTTCGTGCGGTGCTCTATTTTCCGGATGCTGTTCATTGATTGGATGCGACAATTGCCCCAGGCGATAAATAATTTCCTTGATCTTTTGCTGCGCTTCGCGGATGATCTGCACCTGTTGTACATGCTTTATTTTACAGCCACCAGCGCAGGAAAGACAGTTATGACCGGTTAACTCTTTTTCATGGAGTTGCCGCAAATAAGGTACTAAGGTCGCGTTGTTGCGATCCAGTTCTTCCCGTATTTCTTCTGTGAGTTTAATACAAAGGCTGGCGTACAGATGAACAGATGTCGGCGCCGGCTGATTGGATAGCTCTTGTGCTTCCGCACAAATGCCAATGCAGGTTTCCCGGATGGGCAGGTAGTGGTTGATTTGAAATTGTTGCATCAGGTCCACCAGGTTTTCTTTGCGATATTCCGAGAATGGGATTTTTGCCATTTTTTAATCGAAAGTAGGCCCCCGGGAAAAAATGTTTTATGACGAATGACGCTCGGGAAAATGATTTTTATCAGCTTTTAAAGAAAGAGAACAGCGTCTTTGTACATGTTGGCAAGTTGGAAGGCTTCGCAATCCAGAGTCGAAGTTGGCTCAAACAGTCCATTCAGGTAGCCGTAGTTTCCTGAGCCCTGAATTTTTGGTTCTTTTGTCTTGAAACAAAAGAACTAAAAGCTAATCATAAATACGGGCAGTACGTACCAGGCGTTCGTAATCCAGAATGCGGATCTTCTTGCCTATAAACTCAACAATCTTGTCGTTTTTAAATTCTGACAACAGGCGAATAGCCGTCTCCGTGGCCGTTCCTACCAGGTTCGCAATATCTTCTCGTGAAAGGACGATATTGATGGTGGAGCCATCGGCTTCAAAGCCATAGGTCTCTTTCAGGAATAATAACCCTTCGGCCATGCGTTCGCGCACTGGCTTTTGCGCCAGATCGGTAATACGGTCTTCTGCCTTCCGAAGCTCGGTAGACAGCATCTTGATGATCTCAAAGGAGAGATCCGGATTATTTTTCAGGATATTGAAAAAAGTGTCACGCGGGATGAAGCAGATTTCGGTATCATCTAATGCTACCGCAGTCGCATTATACCGCTCATTGGTCAGCAGCGCACGATAACCGAGCACATCGCCTTCCTTTGATAGCCGCACGATCTGTTCTTTTCCATCTTCGCCACGATGCGATAATTTAATTTTGCCGTTATTGACGCAATAAAGACCTAGCGGATGTGCGCCTTCTCCAAAGATCACCTGGCCTTTGCGGAACGACATACCGGATTTCATTTCGTTTAATTCTTCCAGCTCAGAATGGCGGAGATGACAGAAGATGCTTTTGCTGCGGGCATCGCAATAAGTGCAGTCAATCGCACTGGTAAATTTGCTTTTGTAAGTATTCAATGGGCACGATTTCTAGGAGCAATGTAGCAAATATCGCGCTAATCCGGGAGCCGAAAAAACAGAGATGAGGCATAAAAAAGAAAATGTCCCGTATAAACGGGACATTTTCAATATTATTGATGAGATCGAATTAAGCGATTTCAACTTCAGCACCAGCTTCAGTCAATTTAGCTTTCAGATCTTCAGCTTCAGCTTTGCTTACGCCTTCTTTAACTGCTTTTGGAGCACCATCAACCAGTTCTTTTGCTTCTTTCAGACCGAGACCAGTCAGTTCTTTAACGATTTTTACAACGTTCAGTTTAGAAGCACCACCGCTTTTCAGGATAACGTCGAAAGCAGTTTTTTCTTCTGCAGCAGCAGCAGCCGGACCAGCCATAACTACAGCAGCAGCAGCAGCCGGTTCGATACCGTATTCGTTTTTCAATACATCAGCCAGTTCCTGTACATCTTTTACAGTCAGGCTAACCAGTTGTTCTGCGAGCGCTTTAATGTCTGCCATTTTTATAATTTTTTGTTTGTGTTAAAATTTGTTACAAATGTATAGTGTGACTTGGAAGCCATTTTAATGTAATAATTCGGCAATGAATCAATGAGCCAATGCCCGGTTTATTGTCGAATTATCGAATTGGCAAATTGCCAAATTGGAACTACTCAGCAGCAGGTGCTTCAGGAGCCTCTGGAGCAGCATTTTCAGCTGCAGCAGGTGCGCCACCTTCTCCTTTAGTTTCCGCATTATGCAGCAATGCAGCAATAACGCGTTTTGCAGGAGACTGGAGCAAACCGATGATTTCTCCGATGAGTTCGTTCTTTGTTTTGATGTTTTTCAGTGCATCGAGCTGGTTGTCGCCGATGAAAATATCTTCACCGATGAGGGCCGCTTTCAGAACTGGTTTTTCACTTTTCGCATCTGTGCGGAAAGAGCTGATGATTACTGCTGGTTCTTTTGGAGACTCAGAGAACATCAGGGCAGTAACGCCATGCAATGCATCATAAATGCCTGCATATTTTTCGGCGTTCAGGCTTTCCATTGCTTTTTTGATGAGCGTGTTCTTAGCTACAGTCATTTCCACGTTCTTCTGGAAACATGCGCGGCGAAGTTTGCTCACTTGTTCTACCGTTAAAGATTCGGTATTTGTGATATAAAAGTTGTCATACTGAGCGAATTTCTCTTTCAGTATTTCTATTGCTTCATTTTTTTGAGCAGGTGTCATATTTTTTAATTTGAAAATTTATCAATTTGAGTTTTGAAATGAAACCGGAAAATCAACAGAATCAGACTACAGTCATTTACAAATCCTCAAATTTTCAAATTGTTAGATAATATTGTTACGCTACGGTTTTTGTATCGATTGCCAAACCAGGGCTCATTGTAGAAGCCATGCTGATTGCTTTCAGGTAAACACCTTTTGCTGTAGCAGGTTTCATACGAACGAGTGTATTAATTAATTCCTGAGCGTTTTCAGCAATTTTGTTCGGCTCGAAAGATACGCGGCCAATAGACGCGTGGATGATACCGGCTTTGTCGATTTTGAAGGCGATTTTACCACCTTTTACATCAGTAACAGCAGCAGCAACGTCGTTCGTAACAGTACCTGTTTTAGGGTTCGGCATCAGGTTACGTGGACCGAGGATTTTACCGAGTTTACCGATTTTAGGCATCACGGAAGGTGTAGCAACGATAACGTCTACATCAGTCCAGCCAGCTTCGATTTTCTGAACGAATTCATCCAGACCAACAAAATCAGCACCTGCTGCTTTTGCTTCTGCTTCTTTATCAGGAGTACACAGAACGAGTACGCGTTTTGTTTTACCTGTACCATGTGGCAGAGAAACAGTACCGCGGATCGCCTGATCTGCTTTTTTAGGATCTACACCCAGACGGATGTGCATATCTACTGAGCTGTCAAATTTTGTGCAGTTGATGTCTTTTACCATCGCTGCAGCTTCAGCCAGTGTGTAAACTTTATTTTTATCGAGTTTAGCTTCTACAGCTTTTCTTTTTTTAGTAATTGTTGCCATTGTTGCAAAATTTTAAAGGTCAACCAAAATGATTATTCAGCCCACGGTGCAGTGCCTTCAACAGTCAGACCCATGCTACGTGCAGTACCGGCAACCATACGCATGGCGCTTTCTACTGTGAAGCAGTTCAGATCTGGCATTTTGTCTTTGGCGATTTCTTCAACCTGAGCCCAGGTTACCTTACCAACTTTGTTACGGTTTGGTTCTTTAGAACCTTTCTGAATTTTGGAAGCATCCATCAGTTGAACCGCTGCAGGAGGCGTTTTAATTACAAAGTCGAAAGACTTGTCCGCATAAACTGTGATAACTACAGGCAGTACTTTGCCCATTTTGTCCTGAGTTCTAGCATTGAATTGCTTACAGAACTCCATGATGTTGACACCTTTAGAACCCAATGCTGGACCGATTGGGGGCGCCGGATTGGCTTGGCCGCCTTTAACTTGCAGCTTCACGAAGCCAGTGATTTCTTTAGCCATACGTTCTTCTTTTGGTTTTAACGAATTGTGTTTGACAATTCTCCCAAATGCAACCTTATAATAAGAGCAATATGAGAATTGGAGTGCAAAGGTAAGTAAAATTCAAAATTAAAAATTCAAAATTTCAAAAAAAACACGTCTCTCTTGCGCATTCCAAAGATAAACAGACCTAAAAAAATAAAAATCATTCATAATGATGATATGTTGTTTACCTGTTACGCTCTATTTTCGCCGCAAATTTATCTACAATGAAAAAAACTTTACTTCTATCCACCGTTATCGGTGTATCGCTGACCGCCAATGCCCAATCAACACTCACTAGCAGTATTAACCCCCATTCTGGCGACAATCGCATTTATTATAGTTGTAATTATCAGGCTCCAGGCCCTGCCGGTGCCAATGGCTCGTGGGACTTCAGCGCTGTAACCTCTACCGGAAACACGAATATCCAATATACAGACTGCAACGGTAACACTTCCTGCAGCCAGTTTCCTGGTGCTAACCTCGTGATTAACCAGTCGGGCAATGGTGCTCAAAGCGCCAATATGTTCTGGACCGCAGACAATGGCAAACAATCTATTAACGGCGTTATTGCCGGCGGCGCAACCATTCCGTATAGCGATCCTGAAGAAATACTGCATTTTCCATTTACTTACGGTACCACTTTTACCGACCATTTTGCAGCAACATTTACAAATGGAATGACATTTTACCGCAGCGGTACCATTACGGTTACTGGCGATGCTTACGGTACGTTGAAAACGCCAACCGGCACATTCCTGAATGTGATCAGAGTACACCGTGTTGAAAATTACCAGGACAGCGCCAACTATGGCGGAACACCTCTGGTTTTACAATACGTTTCTGATATCTATACCTGGTATTCACCACTTGTTCGTGAAGTGCTGGCTAGTGCATCCAGCCTTACAACGATGGGCGGAAATCCTTCTCAATCCTTTATGTATTCGAATATCGTTCCAACCGGCGTAGCCGGCATCAGCAACCTGGATGCAACTTTAGACATGTATCCCAACCCTGTTCAGGGACAACTTAACGTAAAATTCCGTCTGAACATGGCGCAGGATCTGCGTATCTCTGTTGTCGATATCATGGGTAAAGAAGTTGGTCTGCTCGCTGACGGAAAATTCCAATCCGGCGACCAGCATTTTACCTACAACACTACAGGTTTGGCTGCGGGCATGTACATCGTTCGCGTACAGTCCGACGAAAACACCGTGGTACGTAAAATTCAGGTACAATAGAATTAGGAAATTAAATAAAAGAGAAAGCTGCTCGTTGGGGCAGCTTTCTCTTTTTATATACCAGCACGCAACATTGCACCAACTCCCGTATTTTTAAACTTTAGTTCAGCTATTTAGTTATGAAATCGTTCCTGTTTACCATTTCTCTTTTCATTTGCACCATTGTTTCGGCAAATGCACAGCAATCTTTTATGCTTTCGCTGGTGGGCACTCCAGCCAATACAAAAGGTTGGAAAATAGGTCCTGAGAGCTATGCTTTTTACCATGATAACTACATTGTATTAAACGACCTGGATAAAAACCAGGGAGGTTATATATTTTACGAAAAGCCGCTGGTCGTGCTACCCGGCTCACAGTTTACCGCCTTGTTTGAAATACAGATAACGCCCAATGCAGATACACTGGCCGATGGACTGGCTTTCTGGTTTCTCACCAAGGCAGAAAAATTCAAAAGAAACGCGGGTTTAGGCATCCCGGCCAAACCAACAGGACTGGTACTCGCCTTCGACACGCGCGATGACAACGGTGATAAGAAAAACCCGCAGGTAATACTCTGGAATCCGAAAGGAACGGAAGATTATAAAGAAGGGGCAATAAAAACGCCTGCGTCAAATGTTCTGAACAATCAATCAGGACTGGCCGATGGGAACTGGCACAAAGTGGTGGTGCAGTATGACATGGGTACCGTAAAAGTTTACCTGGATGGCAATAGCAATCCCGTTATCACCGCAAAATCGCCACTAAGCTTTGCCGGCTACTTCGGTTTCAGTTCCGCAACGGGTACCCGCTTTAGCAAGCACTGCATACGTGGCGTCATGATTGCAAGTGGCTTGTTGCCGGTAACGATGTCGGTACACTAGCGTCGGAGACCGAGCCCGATAGTCAATTGTGCACTTCAGCTTTGATACCATATCCGGCATACCTAACCCTTTACATATTATTTTTATTCTTTATCTTGCAAAGAATAAAACAGGGTGGAATGGCTTCTGAAACGAAACGGCCGGAATGGGCAGCAATAACGAAATGGCTGGTAATTGGTCTTGTCATTCTGCTGGCCTTGCTGATATTTAAAAACCCTATTGCACGGCTGCTGGATCGGGCCAGCGATGTAGAATTCAATCCGAAAGAGGGAACCATTGCCATCAGGACTGCCCAGACACCCGTAGGTGAACTAAAGGTTTCCAGCGAAAAAGTACAGGAAAAAAATGCCGGTTCTATTGTTTCGGCAGAACATCCGGGTTTCAAAAACAACATTACGAACGACTATGTGATTGGCTGGCCGCCCGATACCTGGATGCGGGATGATAGCTACATAAGCACGCTGCAGAACGGATATACGGAAATGGGCGTCAACGCAACGGTATCCATGTACTGCAGACAAAAACTACCAAACAGCAGCGGCTTTACTGCAAATGTGTTTGTGTCGACGATGCCTTATGATAACCGTTACTCATTCGAAGACCAGGTAAAGCAAACAGAACAATCGCTCGAAGCGTATATGAATGCACGCATCATAACAGACGAAGTTGACGCGGCCACAAAAGGCGCTACTATTGTCATCAGCTTCAGCTTTAATGGCGTATCGGTTTATCAGATTCAGCGGTATGGATACAAAAACGGAAATATCATACAGGTAGTAGCCACTACAACGGTAGATGACGAAGCAGCGCAGGCACAGATTAAATCGATTGTCAATTCATTCCGGATCGTTGAATGATGCGTTCTTAAATAGATGTACGTGAAGCTAAAACGTTTAAACTACTCATTAACCATTCGCCATTTTTCACGCTGTTAATCTATCTTAAGCAAATACCGTAATAACTAAGATAGTTTTGTAGTGCCGGTAAAGAAGGCGCCGTCATGAATAGAAGCACATTCATCAAAATAAGTTCCTCATTTTTGCTGGCACCAATGTCTATGAAATTAAACGAACTGAAAAACTGGGCGGACAAGCAAGAGATTACTGATAAAATGCCCGTATTATTTGTAGGACATGGCAACCCGATGAATGCTATTCTCGACAACCAATTTAGTCGCAAATGGCAGGAACTGGGCAAAGAATTACCGCGACCCAAAGCCATCCTTTCAGTATCCGCGCACTGGCTGACGCGCGGCACCCATGTTACCGCCATGAAAATGCCCAAAACCATTCACGATTTTGGCGGTTTTCCCAAGGCTTTGTTTGATCAGCAATATCCCGCACCGGGCAGCCCCGAGCTGGCTAAGGAAGTGCAAAAACTGGTAACCGCAACAGAAGTACAAGAAGATTTTGAATGGGGACTGGATCACGGCACCTGGTCAGTTCTAAAACCAATGTTTCCGGAAGCAGATATCCCGGTTTTTCAGCTAAGCATCGACTATTATAAAAGTCCGCAATGGCATTACGATCTGGCCAAACAACTCAGTGAATTACGCCGTAAAGGTGTGCTTATTCTGGGTAGTGGAAATATTGTGCACAATCTGCGGATGGTCGATTTTCAAAACCGCACTAATTATGACTGGGCAGCGGGTTTCGACTCAAAGATCAAGTCTTTCCTGGATTCCGGAAATCATCAGGCCATTATCAATTACGACCAGTTGGGTACAGAAGCCAAGCTGGCGGTGCCAACCAATGACCATTACTTGCCGATGCTTTACTCGATAGCGCTGCAGGATAAAAAAGACGAGATCAGTTACTTCAACGAGCAGATGGACGCAGGCTCTATATCAATGCGGTCTTTTGTAATCGGGTAAGACAGCGCAGCAATGATTGTGTATCGCGTCGCCATGGCAAGAAACCAGTCATTGCAATGACCGTGGAGAGTGGAAGAAATCCACGTAATAAGTACTATCACACGCATACGTCATCGCGAAAAACGAAGCGATCCGCACGTATTGCACTGAAGGATTACATAAGCGATACACTGTGCGTTTAACGCGGTTGCGTTTGCCGGAATGAAATCAAATCCCCAGTTCGTCACGCCTCCTCATCGCGATGACCTTTGAAGGGTAAAAGTAATCCCACGTAATAAATACTGTCACTCGCATACGTCATCGCGAGGAACGAAGCGATCCGCACGTATTGCACTGAAGGATTACACGTCGCAACCTGATTTCGCGGAAGGAAAAACAAATAAGAGATCGCAGCAACAAAAAAGCGCCCGGAATATTTCCGGGCGCTTTTTTAATTTATTCCTGAACAGGCGGCTTTGGCGGTTGCTGCGGCTGTCTTGGCGGACGCGGCGGCCTTGGCGACTGTTGTTGATTCTGATTTTGTGGTTGCTTCGGTTCACCACCAGCATTATTATTAGGCTTTGCCTGTTGTTGTGGCTTTGGCTTTGGTGCACCTTCCTGCTTAGGCGGACGGTTTTGATTGTCTGGACGTGGCTGTTGCTGACCTTGCGGTTTGGGCTGCCCACCCTGCTGTTGCCGGGATTGGTTGCCGCCTTGTTGCTGTGGTCTGGATTGCTGCGGTTTCGGCGAAGTCTGTTGTTGACCACCTGCTTGTTGCGGTTTCGGCTGTTGAGGGCCTTGTGTTTTCTGCTGACCACCTTGCTGTTGAGGTCTCGCCTGCTGCTGCTTTGGCTGCGCCTGTTGTTGGCCACCGGCTTGCTGCGGTTTCGGCTGTTGCTTGCCTTGCTTATCAGAGACCTGTTGCTGTGGCTTGTTGCTGCCACCCGATTTTTTCTTTTTATTGCCTGATTTTTCCAATGCTTTCAGACTGATCTGGCCCACGTCATTCACGAAGCCCACATCTACCTTAATGCCTTTTTTCTCCGCATTGGTTTCAATTTCTACCGGTTGCAGTTCGTCTGGTTTAATGCCTTGTTTGTTCAGGCTGAGAATTTCTTTTACCCGAACGATCGACAATGGGTATTGTTTATTGCTATCGGAATAGCTATACCACATCAGATTTTTGAAAATATCGCGTTTCTGAAGCGTGGCTGTCCCCTGAATGGTCTGAATGGATTCAGCATGATCCGGGAATACACGTAAAGCATCCATATAGGTATCCAACTCATAGTTGAGACAACATTTCAGCCTGCCGCACTGACCCGAAAGTTTGGTCTGGTTGATAGAAAGATTCTGATAACGCGCTGCGGTAGTATTAACCGATTTAAAATCGGTAAGCCAGGTGCTGCAACACAGCTCGCGGCCACAGGAGCCAATGCCACCTACTTTTCCGCTTTCCTGGCGGGCGCCTATCTGGCGCATTTCTACCTTGAGCTTAAACTCAGACGCATATACTTTGATGAGCTCGCGGAAATCCACCCGTTGATCGGCAGTATAAAAGAAAGTAGCTTTTTTACCGTCGGCTTGTATTTCTACTTCACAAACCTTCATTTCCAGTTTCAGATTACGGGCAATAGCTCTGGAACGAACCATCACGTCTTGCTCGCGTTCTTTCTGATCTGCAAAATGCTTCAGATCTTCATCGGTAGCCGGACGCAATACGCGTTTGATGGCCGGAGTATCATCCACGCCATTTTTTTTCATTTGCAGTTTTACCAGTTCTCCGGTAAGGCTCACTTGCCCTACATCAAACCCACCAACGCCTTCCACAGCGATCATTTCGCCTTTTTCAAAGATGTTATGGGTATTATTTCTGTAAAAATCCTTTCTGCTGCCTTTATTAAACGTTACCTCAATTACCGGATAAGGTTTTGAGCTATCTTGAAGAGGTAAAGCGCTCAGCCAGTCGAAAACATTCATGCGGTTGCATCCACCAGTACTACATCCACCATTGCTATTGCAACCAGCAGGTTTTCCGCTTGCGCCGGACCCACAATTGCCACATCCCATTTTAATTATATCAATTTATATAGACGGCCAGCAGGTTATTTCAGATGCACAAACCTAAGACATGTTAATTTTGTCTTATCTCTACCACCTCTGTACCGATTGTGAAAAAATATTACCTAGTCTGCGAATTTACAATAAAAAAGCCTTCTTCATAGAAGGCTTTTTACAGATCGAGGAAAATAGGTTATTGGACAAGTAAACGTTCTGTTTTCAAAACCTGGCCTTTATCCTTTATCACCAGCTGATAAACACCGGCCGGCAGATTGAAATGATCGCTGAGCTGGTATTTGCCCTTTGCCAGCTTTCCTTCGTAAACGGTATGGATGTTTTGGCCAAGTGCATTGTATAAACATATATTTCCTTGGATATCATTTTTCAAATCGAGATTTATTGTGAGTTGATCGTGGGTCGGGTTAGGATAAACGCTCACAGTGCTTGTCGTAGCTGCCACGGCCCCCACAGAGGATGGTGATGGATTTTTACGCATCACAAGAGTAAAATCCTGCGAGAAAACACCATCGCGCAAACGGAATACAATGGTTTCGTCTTTGGTATAACTGGAAGGTGGCGTCCAGCTCAGATTTCCGGTAATACTGCTGCCGCTGCCACTTACCGTAAAGGTGGCAGGGTTGGCCATCTGAAACACACCGCCATATGCCAGCATTTGCAGGTTGGCGCCAGTGCTGGATTCAGTACCTGCAATCTGGAAATTGAGTGGTTGACCCGGATCATAATAAACATAATAGTAATTGTCGCCCGAATTGGTCATATATGGCGATACCATTGAAAACGAAGGTGTAGGTCCTGCACTGGCAATCACCACATATTGCATATCGCGGATGATCTTGCCTATCTGCACGCCGTTTCGATATTCTTTTACTTCAAACGACTGGATAAAATTACCCAGTGCGTTTGGTTCCCAACTGATCTGCCCGGTAAGTGCATTCATAGTGAAAGGGCCTGTTGCCGCGCCCGGCGGGGTGGCAAAACCGGCAACGTTGGTCATGGCTCCGGTAGCTATGGTATAATCGCCAATAGGCGTATTTAACCCCCAGGCGATAGAATCTGCATCTGGATCATAGGGCAGCGGGTTGTAGGTAATCGGTGTATTGATGGGGAAATAGGCAACCGGCAATGCCAGGAAATCAGGGGTGCTGTTGTTGGCAGCAGCCGGCACTTCAAAATCGGTGTATAGTACCATGCTTTCATTGAGCGGAGCTGTGGCATTTTGAATAGCGCCATTGCGGCAGCAGTTATAATACACGAAACGGTATTTACTACCGGCGGCTAAGTTGATGTCGTAAGTATAAACGCCGACCTCGATTCCATAAGGGAAACTTGGCAGCAAAAGGGTACTCAGCGCCATATTGCGCGGCACGGAGGCCTGCGAAATCATAACGTATTGACCGGAAGTGGCATTGAAGCTATCGATGTACAGCATTTCGCTCGTGGAGAGCGGAATACCTGAAGTATCGCGGTACAGCGTAAACTTGACGGTATAGATTGTTCCGGAATCGTGGGTAACGATCAGGTCGCCGCCCATGAGGTGGGTGGCATTTGCAGAAAGGGTGCAGCCGAAAATTAAAAGCAACAATGGTAATAGTCTTTTCATAATAGGAATTTTAATGTGTTACTCAGACAAAGACGAAAGACGGAAGGGATTCGTTGGGCGTAAAAAAGCAAACCAGCTGTGGATTTGACACAACTGGTTTATTTCTAATGAAAAAATTTTACAAAAAATTTACATTTCAAGGATTGGTTTTCGCTGAATGGTATAAACGAGGCGAATGGAAAGTGCATGCAGTTGTGTGCGGGAATGCGCATTCCGTTCGATGAAATAAATACTTTCGGAAATCGTTTTTACCATTTCCTGCAAAACATCGTATGGCAACCCTCGAGCTGCCAGTTTCTGCACAAAGCCGGCTTCTTCGGCAGGCAATGCAATGGGCATGTCGGGCAAATACATTGCGCGCAGCGTTTGCTCCAGCAGTTGAATAACATAATTGAGAAAATTCTTTTGCTGCTCGCGCCCGGCTTTCGACCACTCTTCTGCAAACTTTGCAATACCTAACCCGTTGTTGGTAAATAAAGCGTTGAACCAATTCCGCAGTTCGGGAAAAAGATCATTGTCTGCATGTTTTACCACGCGTAGTGCTTCTGTATAACTACCGTTGGCCATTTGGGCCACCTGTGCCGCTTTGCGCGGTTCTGCCAGTAGATTGCTGACCAGGGCCTGCTCTATCTGTGCCGGTGGTATGGGCGAGAGACGAATCAGTTGTGTACGGGAAAGTATGGTTGGTAAAATATCTTCAAGGCTCTCGGCTACCAGTATCATAATCGTGTCTACTGGCGGTTCTTCAATGAGCTTAAGCAAAATATTGCCTTCTTTCCCGAGATACTCCGGACGCCAGATGATCTGTATTTTTTTACCCCCTTCGTATGATTTGAGATTGAGCACATCGATAATATCGCGACATTCTTCGGCAGTAATATTACCTTGCTTGTTTTCGGCGTTGATAAATTGCAGCCAGTCATACGTGGTGCCATAGGGTGTATCGCGGATAAACTGACGAAATTCCGAAATAAAATAACGGCTCATTGCTTTCGTTCCTGCTTTCGGCGGAATGCTCGGAAAGCTGATGTGGAGATCGGCATGTTCCAGCCTGGCTACTTTCTGGCAATCAGCGCATACACCACAACTATCTGTCCCGGTTTTATTGGGGCAGAAAATATATTGTGCCAGCGCCAACGAAAGCGGCAAGCCTCCGGTACCTTCTGCGCCGGCCACCAATAATGCATGCGGCAGATGATCGTGTTGCCACATACCCAATAAGCCTTCCTTTGCTGCCTGCTGCCCTACTACGTTACGAAATAACATGGGGTAAAGATAGCAAAGTCGAAAGTCAAAAGTCAAAACCAAAAAGAGCGTGCGTTAACGGCATATTTATGGTCTAATACAAGCACGCCTTAAGCTTTACGCATCTTGCTTTAAGCTTTATGCTTATATTTCGGCATGAAAAAGATTATCCTTAATGTCGCGATCACGCTGGATGGTTTTATTGAAGGACCTAATGGCGAGTACGACTGGTGTTTTGATGACCAGGATTATGGCATGGAAGCGTTTCTGAAAAGTATTGACAGTATTTTTTACGGTCGGAGAAGTTATGAGGTTTTGCTGGAATCAGGCAATAATCCGTTTGCAGCGAAACGACAATATGTGTTCTCTAATACTTTACCTGCCGCGGATGGCGCCATTGTAATCAATAAAGATATTTTAGGTGCTGTGGAAATGCTGAAACAACAGCCGGGAAAAGATATCTGGTTGTTTGGCGGCGCGCAACTCACTAATTATTTTCTGGAAATGAGTTTGGTTGATGAATTGCTGCTTGCGGTTCATCCTATTTTACTCGGCTCGGGGAAGAAATTATTTGACGAACGGCCACACCGAACACAATTAGAATTACTTTCCAGCAAAAATTACAATACCGGTCTGGTACAATCGAGGTATGCAGTGAAAAAATGAGCCATGGGGCGGAACTGTTCGTTCTTTGGTTGTGTCAAAAGCAACGGTCGGACAACTTTAAGCCGCCCGACCGTTTTAATAACTCATAATTTATAACTCATCACTCCGAGCGTGTCCATGTTGTGGTGCGCCCGATCAGCGATATCCCTACATAACCACGTATATCCAGCGTCTTGCCTTTATAAGTCATTTTACAATCGTAGGTTTTCCCGTTTTTGGGATCATAAATGGTTCCATCTTCATACCCGGTGCTGCCGTCTTTTTCAAATCCTTTTAAAATCAGCAAGCCCATCAACGGCGTGTTGCGCAGGCTTTCCTTGGGGTTCTTTTCATCCACTTTCGGCTTGCCGTCTTTGGTTGGGTCTTTGAGCCAGACGATCTTACCATAATACTTCCCGTCCTTGGCCAGATATATCTGCACTTTTGCTGTTTTCTCTTCATTCAGCCATAAGCCTTCTACCTGGTCTTTTTGCGCAAATGCGCGACCACCGAAGGCCAGGATCATTGCCAGCAACAGGCAGCACTGTAAAATACGTTTCCACATAGCGAGATGATTTAAGTTTTATGATTTAAGTTTTAAATGAGCTTTGCAACTGACCGTTTACGGGAAAGTAACTAATTCGCATCATCGAGCGAACCGGCGCCAGTGGTTTCGGAATTAATGACCGGATGTCCTTTGTAATGTACATCCCCTGCTCCACTGATCGATACATCCAGTTTTTGTTCTGCGCTCAATTCAATATCTCCCGCGCCGGAAACGGTTGTTTTCACTTCCGCCACTTTAAGCGGAAAGGCATTGATGTCGCCGGAACCTGTAACCGTGTAATTTGCCTTTTGCACACTACCGTTCTGCACTTTCAGGCTACCTGCGCCAGTAATGTCTACATCGAAATTGGAAACTGTAATATTCTCGGCAAGCACATCGCTTACACCTGTAATAGCGAGGGAAAAATTACTGCCGGTCAGGTTGCCTTTGATATCAACGTCGGCCGAACCTGTGAGTGACAGATCATCGATGGCCGGCATCGTAATATCGGCTACTACGTCTTTATCGGTCTCGAAATTAGTGGACTCTGGAATGGAAATATAAAGGGTATTTCCCCTTACTTCGGTTTTGATGGCTTTGACCAGATTTTCATAACCGCTTAGCTGAACCCCGGGCGTAGCACCATTTTGCAGATGAATGATTGCCTTGACGGGCGCTGAAATTTCCACCTTGGAAAAGGTGGCGGTAGTTCTGGCTTCGGATTTATCTTGTCCGTGACCGGTAATATAATTTTGCTTGCAGGAAATAAGCGCCACAACGGGCAACGCGGCAATCAGAAAAATACGTTTGTTCATAATGGTTTTTATATTGGTTATGAAGAAACGTGCCGATGCTTTATGATTCGCGATGGGACCGCCACCACATAAAACCAAGCGTACCGATGATACCGAGTGGAATAAAAGCAAGATAAACGATACCAGTGTTCAACCCTTTCGCCCCTTTCTCACCCAGCTCGCCAGCCGTTTTGGTACAAACCGAACAACCCTGAGCCATTGCTGCTCCTGCCATCAGCACAAACAAGCATACAAACAACACACGTTTCATCTTTTGAAGTTAGTATTTTTTAAATCAATAAATGCATTCGGTAGTCAATTCACAAAGGTACAAAGCACTTCGCTTAGGAGTAATAGGGCGAAATCATCAGATACACCAATACCCCGGTTACGCTTACATAAAACCATAAAGGCCACGTATATCTTGCCAGTTTCTTGTGCTTGGCAAACTCTCCGGTCAGGGAGCGATAAGCTGTAAACAGGATGAATGGCAGAATGATTGCCGCCAGCGGAATATGGGTAGCGAGAATAAAATAATAAACGTAGCGCAACACACCTTGCCCGCCATACTTAGTTTCTCCGGCCAGCAGATGGTGTGCAATATAAGACACCAGGAAAAGAATGGACAGGATCATTGCCGTCATCATCATTTTCTTATGTGCCTCGTAATTTTTCTTTTTCACAGCGATCAAAGCTGCTACAAGTAAAATGGATACCATTGTGTTGACAACGGCATTGAACAATGCAAACAAATGCGGATTGAATCCGAGATCTACCTGAAGTTTGAATTTAGACAACAATGCTACCGCCGCAAATACAACGAACGATACCACTAAAATAAGCAGGCGGGCCTGTTTGTCATTCTTCTTAATTACCGGAGCTAACATGTTCTTTACTGTTATGGTTTAAACTAAAGGGGCAATTATGCGTTTTGCAATCGCTAATGTTTCTTTTTATGAGACTTCTGCAAGTCGATCCAGCCAAGATCGTTAGCGCAGCGTTGGATTTCCAGACTGTCCAGGCCATTATAATAACCGCGGATATAACGGTCACGGTCCAGCACTACAATTTGTTCTGTATGAATAAAATCATCGGCGCCGCCATCGCCCTGACCCACGGAAAGGTGCAATTGGTTGCGTGCAAAATCGTAGATCGTTTTTTTGTCGCCGGTCAGAAACCACCAATGATCATGATTGGCATTATAGCGATCGGCATACACACGTAAGGCCTGAAAGCTATCACGCTCGGGATTAACGGTGATCGAGATGATCTGCACCAGTGTATCATTATTTTTCATCGAGGTATTTCTGAACGCATGCTGCAGCAATGCCATATTCTTTGTCAACCGTGGACAGATTGTCGGACAGTTGGCGAAGAAAAAATTGATCGCGATCAGTTTTCCTTTCAGATCTTTATTCAGCGATACTTTCTGTCCCAGCTGGTTAGTCAGCTCCAGGTCAGCTACCTGATGAAAAACCGTATCATATTCCATTTTCCCGTTTACACGCTGACTGTCTACACGATCAGCTACATAATAACGAGGCAATACGATATGATCTTTAGAATAATACTTGGTTATCCAATAGAAAGATAGCGGCAACACAAAGGCTGCCGCTATCGCTAAAATGTACTTGTAAGTTTTTATTTTCTGATTCATTATCTGAATCGCTTTATTTAGTTGCTTCGGTAGTCTGAGCAGGCATACCGGCGCGTACGTGTGAATTCATATGCAGCCAGAATGCACCGTCTGCAAGGAATGCAATGATAAACCAGATGAAGAATGCAAGTGGCATCAGAACGGTAGTGATAAAAGTTTTCTTTTCATCACCCAGGTGCATGAATACTCTTACAATCATAAATGCTTTCAGCAAAGTCAGGATCAGGAAGACGAAGTTGTAGAACGTCATCGGGATACCGGAACTATGCGAGATCAGACCCAGACCTACTTCTACAATTGTAATGACAGAGAGGTAGAGGGTGATCATCAGGATACGTTTTACCTGAGTCTTGCTTGCAGATGAGTTGATATCACCTTCATGATGTGCTAATACACCAGAATACAATTTTGACTGATCTCCTTCGTATAAATGCTGAATATCGTCGGTATGATGATGTGACATTGTCGTAAATTATTTTAAAAAATGAATGTGATAAAAAGGATTAGAGCAGGTAGAAACAAGTGAATACGAATACCCAAACCAGATCTACAAAGTGCCAGTAAAGGCCTACTTTTTCAACCATTTCGTAATGACCGCGACGTTCGTAAGTACCGTTTACAGCGTTTACCAGAACAAGGATGTTAAATACCACACCGCTGGTTACGTGCGCACCGTGGAAACCGGTGATGGTAAAGAAGTAGTTGAAGAAGTCGTGTGTTGCTTGCAGACCGTGTGCAGGAATCAAAGCCTGAACTGCTTCGTCGTGCTTGAAGAAATGATGGATAGCGCTGAGCGGTGTAGAAGGGTCTGTGAAAGAACCCCACCAGCCACCTTCGCTGTGCAGGTGCGTCCATTCCCATGCCTGACAGCTCAGGAACGCAATACCACCGATGATTGTCCACAACAACCATTTAATAACGCCCTTTTTATCGCCATAATGACCGGCATGTACTGCCAGTACCATTGTTACAGAACTCAGAATGAGAATAAAGGTCATCAGAGACACGAACATCAGCGGCAAATTTGCATCGCCCATGAACGGGAATGATTTGAAAACCTGGTTTGGATCAGGCCAAACGGCGCTGAAATATCGGGTTGTACCATAAGAGATCAGGAACGCGCCAAAAGTGAACGCATCCGATAACAGGAAAAACCACATCATCATCTTACCATAGCTCACATTGAACGGAGAACGTCCACCACCCCACATCTTAGTTTCAGAAGCTGCTGTTGTTGCTTGTGCCATAGACTATTTAATTACAGAACGCAGAATTATGCGAGTGCAAATTTTGAAAAAATTTTATTGATTTACCAGAAAAAACACGAATAAATAAATCCATAATATATCAACAAAATGCCAATATGTTGCAACGATCTCCAAACCGGTTGCATTATAGACTTTTACCCGCACTCTGAACGCACGGAAAAATACAATCAAAAGTGCAATTACGCCACCCAAGATATGTAATAAGTGCATACCAGTGATAATAAACAGAAAAGATTCACTTGGATTACCATCTACCCGAACCGTTTTGGCGGTCTGCTCAATTACCCCGCTGATATTGACAATTTGCGGCTGGTGGTATAATTGATAGAACCCGATTGCCTGTAAAACGGCAAACAGAATACCCAATATAAGCGTTGTGGAAATGAGCGCCCGGTATTTTGGCATTTGCCGTTGCTTAAACGCACGCAGGCCTAAAGCGATGGTAATACTACTCAATAAAATACAGACTGTAGAGGCCCAGAAAATAGCCGGCAGGTGAAAGATGCGCCAGTTATCCTGCCCTTTGCGCACCATATAACCGCTGGTAAACCCGGCAAACATCATAGCGATGCTACCCATTGCGATCCACAGTACAAATTTCTGAGGATGTATCTTCTTTCTTTGAACAGGAGCTGAAGACATAGTACCTTCCATCATGCTTATTTTTAAATCTTATCAAACAACAGCGCCAGCAACACGGTTGGCAAATAAATAAAGGAACTGAACATCACGCGGCGTGCGGTTTGCAGGTCATTTTTCCGATAGAAGGAAACCGACGAAGCAAAGTAAAAAATACCTGCCGCGATGCAAACATACATGCCGATATTGCCGGTAATATTTAAGGTGCGTGGTACTATAGCCATCGGAATCAGGATCAGGCTATAAAACATACACTGTAATGCGGTGAATTTCGAAGTTCTTTCCTGCGATGGCAACATGCTGATGCCTGCTTTTTTGTACTCATCATAGCCAACCCAGCCAATTGCCCAGTAATGTGGGAACTGCCAGAAAAACTGGATCAGAAATAAGACCATACCGCCCACGCCAATACTTCCTGTAGCTGCCACCCAACCTAAAAGCGGCGGAAAAGCGCCCGGAAAAGCCCCAATAAACACAGCGACCGGATGAACGCGTTTCATGGGCGTATAGGCAAAAGCATATAATAAATAAGAAAGAAAACTTAGTGCGCCGGCCAGCGGATTGAAATAGAGGCCGAGTAACAAAGCACCGGAAATGCCAGCAATTGCTGCGAGAATCCAGGCTTCCGTGGTAGAAATGCGCCCCGTCGGAATAGGGCGGTTCATAGTACGTTTCATTAAGGCATCGCCTTCACGTTCAAGAATCTGGTTGATTGTATTAGCACCGCCGGTTACCAGGATACCTCCCAGAAAAAGGATACTCACTTCCTTCCAGGCAAATTGCGTGTTAGGCGCCAGCAAATAACCGATTACGCTGGAAAAAACCACCATAAAACTCAAATTGGGCTTTAAGAGCTGGCTATAATCCTTTACACGGTCCTGCACAGGCATATACCATTTAGAATCAATTGTTTCTTCCCGTAACATGAACAGCAGATAAAATGAAAACTGGCTGCAAAGGTAGGCAATAAGTTGTAAACAAGGCTATCCATTCTTACCGGTGCGGAAAACAATTCGAGACATGGGTTTACAAGTAAAAATATATTATATTCATATTAAATAAAGAAAGAAGCATGTATGACTTCACGAATCGCCCCACACCTGCTTTCTACCGGTTGCTGCTTTTTCTGTTTACGTATCAGCTAATTTCGTCTCAGGGCTTTGCCCAAACCAATAAAACTTCTGAATGGCAAGGCGGCATTAGCCTGTCTTCCGGGCTTTCTTATACCGGCTTTAATCTGTACCTGATGCCGGAAGTAAGTTACGGAAAGCACAATCTGGCTATTGGGCCTAAATACGTTGTAAGTGACAGCTATGTGCCCTATAAGAACGTCTGGGGTTATAATATATCATACCGGTACGACGTAATTGCTTACAAACATTGGCGAAGTGGCATTTCGGCAGACTTCCAGTCTTCGTTTTACAAACCTAATAATCCTTATAACCTGGAAATAGGCAATAAGCACAACAAAATCCACGAAATGTTTGTGGTATTGTCGTTGTTTTATCATTTCGGATTTGAAAACAGATATTATGCCGGACTCGATATTGGCAGCGGCTTTTTCTCCGAAAGCTATCACGACCTGGTCGCCGATAAAGTGAACCGGAATTTCGGACGCACGAATATGGTCACCTTCACTATTGGCTATAAAATTTTTAAAAAATGAAGTATCTCCTGGTACTGCTGCTATTTGTTTGCATCGGCTGTAAAAAAACGACACGCAGTTATGACAATCTCAGCAACGGGCATATTGCTGTAATCGGGCATGGCGGCAGTGGCTTCTCTTATCTCATCAATAATTACCCGCCTAATTCCTGGTCGTCGGTAATACATGCCATCGAATATTATGGCGCAGAAGGGTCGGAAATCGATATACAAATGACCAGAGACACGGCCATCTTTATGTACCACGATCAAAACCTGGAAGTGTCTAGCTCCTGCATCGGTTGTCTGTACAGCTATGATTCCGTGGTATTGCGCAACTGTATTTTCAAATCTGTGCAGGGACAAATTCCGGGCGATCATCTCACGCCACTACAAGAAATGATCCATCACTTTCAAGACAGAAGTATCAAACCCATGCTTTTTTTTGACGTACATTCTACCGCCGACTGCGTGGATACAAAATTTGAAGAAGGCAGTTATTATTTCCATGAAGTGAATGTACTCAACCGGATGTTTGCCGCCGAAAATTGCTACAACTGGGTGCACATACAATCGGGCGTAAAAGGATTGATCACTTATGTGCACAATCATTTCCCCCAGATGCAGACTTTGTTCGATTATTGTGCAGACTCTTCCGATGTGGATTTTGCGGCATCCAATGGCTGCATGGGCATTGCCGGGAACACATCCGAAATGTCTGCCGAACTCATAAAATATGCCCACCAGAAAGGACTCAAGGTGCAGCTTTATGGCGGGCAGGGAAAAAACGGCGTAGTAGATGCGATCAATAAAGCACCCGATTATTACCTGGCCGATGATATTGAACTGGTACAACACATACTGGCCTACTAGATCGCTTTGAGTGCGTCTTCAATACTCTTGAAAATAGGGATCAGCTGATGACCAGATTCGGAAAGCCGGTACTCTATATGCAGCGGTTTTTCTGAAATAATGTGCCGTTGCAGAAATCCTAATTCCTCCATTTCGCGCAGTGCAGTGGAAAGCGATTGTTTGTTACTCCCCTCCAGTTCGCGCAATAATTGATTAAACCGAATAGGACCGTTTAAGGCGAGTAAAAATATCTGCGGTTTCCATTTTCCGGAAAGTTGTTTTAACAGGCGTGATGCCGGGCATTCAGTGCTAGTGTTTTGGGTAGTCATGATTTTGTGACTTATTGGTATGGGTTATTGATATAGATATATTTGCGCGTAATTCGTAATTCTTCAGCCTCAGAACAAATACAACATCTGAGCAGCATTGCTTACACGCCCGCAAAAATACTGTATAAAGTTTTACGCGCTAATTATAGTCGTACACGAGCGGTTCTAAACAGAACTGTGATCTGAATTTAGATTCCAGCCCCTTCTCTTTCTCTATGAAAAATCTGTGGTAGATACTTCAATGTATAGCCACAGGTATGTCGGAAAAACTCAAAAGTCAAAAACCTAAAAACTAGGACCTTCATTATTTGGACTGACGGCTATGAATTGCTAAAAGATCAACTGCATACTTCGAGTTAAAAAATGCAGTAACGCTGTAGCGTCGCGAGAAAATGCCTGGGATTTGCGGTTCGATTACCAGCTTCCGCTGGCGCCACCACCTCCCGTATCGCCACCGCCAAATCCACCAAATCCGCCGCCGCCGCTGTCTCCTGAACCACCACCCCAGCCGCCGCCGCCGAAGCCGCCAAATCCACCGAAGGTTCCCCAACCACCGCCCCAACGACGAGAGCCGCGACCACTCATATAATTGCCGCCACCACCACCACGGCCAGACATCCAGATAATAAAATAAATAAGTATGATAATAATTACGATCGCTCCGCCACCAATACCTTTCTTGCTGTCCTTTTGACCATAGCCAGGATCAGCGGTGTACTCGCCTTTGGTTGCGGCAATAATTTTGTCTGCTGCGTTACTGAATCCTTCAAAATATTGTTCCTGCTGAAAAGCCGGCTTTATCTCTTCCCGGATTATGCGCCCACAGACTGCGTCCGGCAATGCGCCTTCAAGCCCGTACCCGGTAGTAATATTAATTTTTCGGTCTTTAATGGCCGCCAGCACCAATACCCCATTATTCTTTCCTTCATTGCCGATCTTCCATTTTTTAAATAAAGCAGTACCGTACTCTGCCGGCTCATATACACCGATGCTTTGCAGCGTAACAATGGCAATTTGAGTGGAAGTAGTTTTATCGTAGGCAACCAGTTTATCCTCCAGCTGCTGCACCTGGTCTGGTGTCAATACATGCGCCAGGTCATTGACCAAATGCGGCGGATCTGGCCGCGGCGGTAGTTCTTCATCTGTCTGCGCCAATACCTGGCAGGTACACGCAAGACACAATAACAGCACTACAGCTGACCTTAGTATATGTAAAATAGATCGGTTCATTATTTGCCAAATACAATTTCGTCGGGCAATTCATTTTTAGCCACATCAGCGTCATACGGAAAATGCGCTGCCAATGCGTTACCCAATTCTTCGATGCAGAAAACCAGGCCTTCTGCTACCATGCCGCCAGCAAGATATTGTTTTAATTTCTTGGCTGCATTTTCCCAGAAAGCCGGTCCGCCTGCTTTATTATAAATTTCAGTATCGCCCATTATCGCAAATTGCTGATGCTCTAACGCCACATATACCAGTACCGCATTTCTGCGTACGGTATGCTGCATGCCCAGCTTCAGGAATATTTCCTTCGCACGGTCCATAGCATCCACAAAATCGCATTTCGATTCTATAAATACCCTAATCTCGCCGGTAGTTTTACTTTCTGCTTTTTTGATCGCATCAACTAATAACTCCTGAACCTCAGGCGCCAGCAAGGCCTTTTTCTTTTTTCCAAAAAAGAACATAGTGGGTCGATAATGGGTGAACAATACAAACTGTTCTGCAATTAGAACTGGACCGTCGGTGCTTTCTGTGCAGCCGCATCCGCTTCAAACATACCTTTCACATGGAAACCAAGCATACCCGACAGCAAATTGTTAGGAAACGAGCGGATCGTTGTATTATATTGCTGTACCGCATCGTTAAATCCTTTGCGGGCTACAGTTATACGATTTTCGGTGCCTTCCAGCTGATCTTGCAAAGACAGGAAGTTTTGGTTCGCTTTCAGCTGTGGATAATTTTCGGTTACCATCAGCAAACGGCCCAATGCCTGGCTAAGCTCGCCCTGACGTGCCTGGAATTCTTTAATTTTTTCAGGAGACAGATCGTTTGGATCAACTTTGAGACTGGTAGCACTTGCTCTGGCCTGCGTTACAGCCTCCAGTGTGGATTTTTCGAAATTAGCGGCGCCTTTTACCGTATTTACCAGGTTTGGAACAAGATCAGAACGGCGTTGATACTGGTTTTGAACTTCTCCCCATTTGCTTTTCACATTTTCATCCAGGGTCACCATTGATCGTTGCAGATTACAAGTGCCACATCCGCCAATTAATACAATAAGGATTATAACAATTAATGCAATAGTTCCTCCTTTCATAGAAATTCAAATTTTATCCAAACCTACGTGAATTTTGTGATTTGTAAATAATGAACGATGAGTGATGTAAATTATAATTTAGCCTAATTCATGCAAAAAAGGCGAACTGCCTGGCCATTCACGGATTTTCACCGCTCCTGGCTGCTGGTTCGCCGTTGCACTTGTTTATGATTCGTTAGTTGTCAATTATAAAATTCCGATAAAGCCTGTTTTTCGGTAGTGCGGTCCGCAACTGGCTAAACCAAGTGCGCTGTTATCCTCTTGGGTGTTTCGCTTTTGATTTCGACGGAAAGTAGTAGCGTGCAGATGCGCCAAACAAATTGTGTGGAAAGAATTCAACATCAGTTAAAAAGTTGACCGCAGGACGAAAATCACCACTCAGTCCAAGTGGTATCTTTTTGAATATATACTCTACTCCACCTATCCCATCTATACCCAGAATAAACTGACTGCCGCGATAGTCGTCTCTGTCCCAGTTGCCGAAATGCATACCGCCGCCAAAAAACAAACGCCAGGAAGGATCGGGGAGATTAATATGATATTCGATCAAACCCGCTGCGGTAACGCTTTGCCCTTCGAGCGCGAGAATTCCGCCGGCATTGAGCTGTCCTTCGATAGCCAGGTTCTGATCAAAAAAATACTTAATAGTAAAACCACCGCCGTCTGGGGTCATACGCAAACCGAGACCGAGGTTACTTCCCTGCGCCTGCACATTGGAGACGAGAAACAGACCTGCGAGTAAACCGGAAAATGCATAAGCAATCTTCTTCATGTTAAATGTTTTGATGAATTATGTTCTAAAACTGCCTCATAAATGATGCCATAAAAATAAAACAATGACTTTTTTTGCGCGCTGCGGATAAATTTATTGAAGGAGGCTGCTATTTTTGCGGGCAAATAGTATTGCATGCAAGCCAATTTTGAAGCTACGCTGGAATATGCGCAAAGCCAGGATCAGGTAGATTTCCTGTATCCGTTCCGTGAACGTTTTCTTTTTCCGCAACATAATGGTAAAGACGTTTATTATTTCTGCGGCAACTCTTTGGGCCTTCAGCCTAAAAGCGTGTCTTACCTGATGAACCAGGAACTGGAAGACTGGGCAAAATATGGCGTAGAAGGGCATTTCCAGGCACGCAATCCATGGTTTTCCTATCATCATAATTTCGCTGAAAGCCTGGCCAAAATTGTAGGCGCTGATAAAGAAGAAGTGGTAGCGATGAACACGCTTACGGTGAACCTGCATTTATTAATGCTTTCTTTTTACCGTCCGCAAAATGGTCGTTATAAAATTTTGATGGAAGCGGGTGCTTTCCCAAGCGATCAGTATGCGATGGAAACGCAGGTGCGCATGTATGGCTATGATCCGGCAGATGCAATCATTGAGATGAAACCGCGCGAAGGAGCGCATATTATCGAAGAAGAAGACATTATTGCGGCCATCCAGGAAGCAGGCGAATCGCTCGCTGTGGTCATGTTTGGCGGCGTGAATTACTATACCGGTCAGTTTTTCGACCTGAAACGCATTACCGATGCGGCCCACCGCGTAGGTGCTTATGCGGGCTTTGACCTGGCGCATGCTGTGGGCAACGTACCATTGCAATTGCATGACTGGAACGTGGATTTTGCTTGCTGGTGTTCCTACAAATACCTGAATTCGGGACCTGGCGGCGTTGCGGGTGCATTCGTACACGAACATCATGGCAATAATCCAAAAACATTCCGCCTGGCGGGCTGGTGGGGCAACGAAGAGAAAAGCCGTTTCAAAATGGAAAAAGGCTTCGTTCCGCAAAAAGGCGCTGCCAGCTGGCAAATGAGCAATGCACCTGTGTTTAACATGGTAGCGCACCGCGCTTCACTCGATATCTACGACAAAGCCGGTATTCCTGCATTACGTGAGAAAAGCCTGCGCATGACGGCCTATATGGAATACTTGCTGAAAGATATCGACCATTTACCATTCACGATCATTACACCAGCAGACAGTAATCGCCGCGGTTGTCAGTTGTCGCTGCTATTTGCAGAGCGTGGCCGCGAGGTGTTTGACAAACTCACAGAAGCCGGCGTTGTTGCCGACTGGCGCGAACCAAATGTAATCCGTATTGCACCGGTACCGCTGTATAATACTTATGAAGATTGTTACCGTTTTTACGAAGTGCTGAAAGGAATGGAATAACCATTTGTGATTTGTGACTTTGTGAATCGTGAGCTCGCTTTGAGCCTTCTGCCTTGCGCTTTATAAAAACAAAAAGAGTACGGACGAACCGTACTCTTTTTTCTATTTGGTATTGCGATGATGAAAATCCTGTGAAATATCAGCGACGAAAATGGACGCCGACATAAGCCATGAAAGCTCCGTTTTTAATATTCTGTTCACTGACGTCTGAAATATTGGAGAACCCGAAATTATACCGCGCACCCAGCATAATAAAGAATGGCAGATTTACTTCTGCGCCCACCATCCCGGAGATATCCGTGCTTTTAAAAAATTCTTTTGCATCGATAGAGCCACCATCTTTTTGTTTCGCGGAGATAAGCACATTCAGTTGCGGACCTGCATATACCTTCAGCGGACCAAATTTTACCTGCGCTGCAACGGCCGGTAGTGTCAGATAAGTCAGATTCAGGCTGGTATCCGATTTCATTTTGGTGCCCCAGTTATCTACACCGATTTCGGCACGGATGGATAGCAGATTACCTACCAACAAATAGTTCCAATATAATTTTCCGCCAACGGAAATTTTCACGCTTTGGTCGATGCTTGGATCGGCCGAAAATTGAGCGCCTTGTACACCAATCAGCGCACCAAATTCATGTTTTCCGCCTACCAAAGGTTGTGCCATTGATTTTCCGGCAAATAACAAAAAGCAAAATAGCAGGGAGAGCAGTACACGTTTTTTCATGAGAATGGCTTTTGGGAACAAATTACATTCTAATATAATTCAATAAATCCAAAAGACAAATGATTATCAGTAAAAAAGCTAATTTCTTACATCAGTTCCGCCCAACACAAATGGGAGTACAGCTTATGTTGCACATCGGAGGAGACAAAAAAGAGTGGGTAGAAACCCACTCTCTAAACCCTATCACTATGAAAACAGGGTAAAGTTAGGATGGCATTACGGATGTAAACGTTTTTACATTGTTAACGATAAATTCATTTTATAAATAATAAATATTTAGTTTTGTAAAAATTCGTATCCCAAATAGTTTATCTGCCGATCCGTGTAAAATACCCTCCCCTGTCGAACAACTACATCTTGACAAAATAGTATATATACAATAGTTTTACAGTCTACGAATCATGAAACGATTTAGTTTTGAAACTGAACCACATACGCTGCCCGTTTTACTTTAAAGACGTGCGACGGTAAAAAACCTGCACCATCGATATGTTTGACTCTCCCGTTCTGGATCTGGTGATCCTGCTTTCATTTACCTATTTCGTAGGCAGCCTGGTGCTTTCGGCCATTAACGAAGCGCTGGCGGGCTTTCTTGAACTGCGGCAAAAACATTTGCGACGAGCGCTCGAAAATATGTTTAACGACCCGGGGTGGAAACCCTTTATTCGTAATCATTTTATGCACAGTCCGCATATCCAGTCGCTCGTAAAAGCCAAAGGACAATATCCTGCCTATATTTCAGCATCAAATTTTGTGTTGACCGTTATAGAGCAGATCAAAGCCGAAAATTATACCCCTGATAAAATCAAGGCGGGTATCCAAAATAGTATCCTTCCTAAACAATTTCAGCAGGTGCTGTTCGATTTGCTGGCACAGGGGAAAAATGATATTACCACGTTTGAGAAAAAGCTGGAGGAGTTCTACAACAATGTGATGGACCGCACCACCGGCTGGTATAAAAAAGATATCCGGAAAATATTGCTGACAATTGGTTTTGTGCTTTCCGTAGCCTTGAATATAGACACGATCAAAATCACCAACGATACGCTACGTGACCCCAAATATCTCAGCAAGACGGCCGACCAGATTGCGGCACACCTTTCGCAGGTACAAGTACAAAACGATTCTATTACGGTTAAAGACTCGGCAGGCGCTGTAATTTACACGACTTCCGGAAAGTATAGTACTACCCCAAAAGATAGCGTGGACCTTAAAACGTTTATGAACCAAACCAAAAATCTGAAAGTGGTTTATGAGCAGACTACGGGTTATAAACTGGGATATAGCGGCGACTTTAAAAGTCAATGGAGCAAGCATTTCCTGCTCAAACTGCTCGGCATACTGATCACCACTTTCGCCCTGCAACTCAATGCCAGCTATTGGTTCGACCTGATGAACCGCGTCGTCAACATCCGCGCGGTCGGCAATAAACCGGATGATGCCAAAGACAATTCTTCTAAATAATCATAACAATCATATCCATACATCATGAAACCAATTTTTATTTTCTTGTTCCTGTTCCTTTCAGCCACGCTCTCTTTTGCGCAAACTGACAGTACCAACCAGCAAAACACGGACGGCGCCACCACGCAAATGCCGGCCAATGCATCGGCTGCACCACAACAAGTGCAAACACTGATCAATACTGCTGTGGTGGACACCAATACTTCAATACTCCCGCCGCAGCCAACAGATCTGGCCAGAAAACCGATGACTTATCTGTTTGCATTATTACCGGCCTTATTTTTCATTGTGTTGATGATTGTAGGACTTGGCGCGCTTAAAAAATTCAATTTGCGTGAAGCGCTTACCGAAAATGACGAGGCCAAAATAACGGTGGTCAACCCGGCGTACAACCCGGCAACGCTGGTGCAAATGGCTGCGAAGGATGCCACGATGATTCCTTCAGTGCTCCCCGCAACGATCGAAATTACCAATACATTTTTCCGGCCGGATGCTATGCCAGCGGCTACTGTAACGGTTATGGAGCCGACAACTTCGCCAGATGCCAATACAGGAACTGTTTCGCCACAGCCTGCGCAGGCAACAGCAACAATTGATCCGGGTGTGCCCACCGATCCGAATGCGCCAGTGCAAAATGCAGCTGCCAACGCCGCTGCGCCAGTAACGGATGCTGCCCCGGCCGCTCCGGTAACCGTACCGGATGTAGTAAATGCGGGCGCTACAGATCCCAATACAAGCTGTATTACCAGCACAGCGAATGTCTCCGGAGGACAAAAGATAACGGCTATCACCCCTAATGCAATACCCGAGAAACCGAAAATGACAGCTTCAGAATACTCAGAAGCGATGCAAAAAGTAAAAGGAAATTACCGCCCGAGCAGCAGCCGCCTGATCGCGTTCTTTTCAAGCATTATCACACTGACGCTCGCTACCTGTCTGAGCTGTTTCTTTATTTATTATTACATCAGTTTCGGCAAAGCACCTGACCTGAGTGGTCTTTCAGCGGTATTGATTGCATTGGGCCTCGGTGTGGTTCCTTATGCATCCAATAAAATAGCTTCCGCCGTCATCAATAAAAAACCAAATAACTACTAACCGTTTTTTCACCATCAAAACCGGGAAGCCGAAAACGGAATCTAGAGTAGGCACCTAAACTCATAACCATGGCAAACAAAGTGACTAACGTTACTATTATCACGTCAAACACAAATGATCCAATTACTCTGTCCGTAGACATCTTGTACGGGCATGCCGCGACAACTACTTTTCTTTTAAATCACATTGCACTACCACCGAAACAAGATAGCTTCTCCGACATGTTGCTGGGTACCAACAATGGACTTAGGCATAACACACTCATTGTAACAACGGCTGTCGCGAAAAAAGCGCCTACAACTAATTGCGAGGTAGATTATACTATAGATGGAGCGCTGGCCCAGTCAGTCACCCAATCTATTTTACCATTTAATGGCACCGATACAGTAAACACACACACTATTATCTATTCTTTTATTTAAAGCCAGAAGATGAAAAAATTAGTTTTATCAGCAATCGCCTTCTGGACGATATACACGGTAAAAGGCCAAACCGACAGCTCGATATCGCTCAACCAGCTACAGGTCCCATCAACACCGGCATTCACCATTCTCGGTGTAAGTCCGAATGATATAGAGCGTCCCAAAAATCCGACTGATTTTGCAGTGTCTTTAAGTAATGCTTCGCAAAACTTTACGGTCATCCCTAAAAGTTACGCTGCCGAAGTCGCGCCATTCTGGATACTTGGCGGTAAAAGCGCTCGTTACAAAGATTTCGAAGAAGATAAGCCGGGAAAAAACATCCTGCAAACTGCAGTTTTTTCGATAGGCACAACTACCTCTCATTCTGAAGTAGACTCATCCGAATTCTACCAGATTGGTATGGCTTTAAAGTTTTCCATTTTCAGAGGATCACTGACTGACGAATTTAAACACTGGAATGATAGTCTTCATCAATATCTGGGTGCATACGCAATGACAACGAATCGCCTCTATGACTATTTAATTTCGAACGATAAAGCGTACAATGCGCTGCGAGATTCTATTAATGTATTAGGCGACCTAATCAGGGCAAATCCAAATAACAGTGCTTTGAATTCGCAGCTAGCATCACTTACCAATAGAATGACCGATAGATCAGCAGCACTCTATCAGCAGGCAAATGATCCGGGAACCAAGGATTCAACCATCAACCAAATAAAAGCGGATGCAAAAACATCATTAGACATATTGACTCACCTGGTTGCTCAAACCGATTTCAAACGCATTGGCTGGAAATGGGATTTTGCGCTCGGCATGGTATTAGATTACCCTGATCAAACTTTCGAGAACGCTTATCTTTCGAAACTTGCCGCGTGGACGACCTTTGGATATGAATCCGAAAAAGGCTGGTCTGTACTAGGCTTGGTAAGAGGAACAGGAGATTTTTTTCATCAGAAATTAAATGACAACAATGTTTTGGTAAACGATATCAATATCGGTGAAATAGACTATGGTTTGAGAATTTATGATGATGTAACGCCTAAGCTCACTTTATCAGTAGAAGCAATTTGGCGCAAACCGATTTACAGCAAATCGAAGCTTTCAGATAATAATATTTCTGCACCGCAGGCTACCAACAGATATGTTTTCACCGCAAGTTATAAAGTCGGCAAAAACCAGAACCTTGCATTTACTTATGGCAAAAACTTCGACAACTCTTTTATAAAGAAAAGTCCTGGTGACATGATCGCAGCACTTAGTCTTATTATGGGTTTCGGCTCTACAAGACCATTTGGCGGTAGCTCGAATTAGTAAACATGAAATTTATGCAGATTGCTTCGTGCCTTGCAATGGCTTTTTGCAGAGCGTTTTCTCAACAGACGGGATAACTCAAGCCATCACAAGAACTTTATAAAACAAAAAATGCCCGCAGACGCGGGCATTTTTGTTTTTCATCCAATCCGGAAAAATTATTGCTTGCTAAATTTCAGGGACTGTTTCCAGTCATTGTTTGCTACCTGAAGCATATAAAAACCAGGCGCCAGGTTTGCCACGTTATAAGAGATTTGTCCATTCTGAAAGTCTTGTGCAGTAATGGTTGCAGCCAATTGAACCCGGCCGGTAAGATCAATGATTTTCACCATCGCACTACCGCTTATCGTACCACTGGTATTTAAGCTGAGGACATTACCGCTTACAGGGTTCGGAACAATAGATACAACAGCTTGATTGGTGCGATCGATATTTAATGCTACTACGGCGGAGTATTTATAAGCACCACTATTGTCTTCCATTTTCAGGCGATAATAAACCTGTGGTGCATTCAGTGCCGTCACATTCGCATCACGATACTGGTATTGTTTTTCAGGATCAGCTGTAGCCAACGGTTTCACAGTGCTGATGGCGTTAAATTCAGAACCATCCACAGAACGTTCCAACACATAATCACGCATATCGTTTTCATGAGCGGAAGTCCAGTTGAGCATCGCATCTTCACCCGTCATTTTGCCGGTAAAAGAAACCAGATCGAGCGGCAATGGCGATACACCACTACCTACACCAAACGGAGAAAAACCGGTAATACCTGTAAGCGACATGGTGTACGGATTAGAGCCGGAAGCCGCTACCGTTGCGCCCGGAGTCCAGGTGTTGGTAGAGTTGCTGTAGTGCGACATATAGCAAGCAGTCCTGTTAAAGCCAGACAACTCCTCCGCAGCATTCCATTGTACGTACAACGTTGCATTGGAGCCACCGGCTGTGCCTTCAGACACCAGCCAGGTACGGCCAACGGTATTAGTAGTAAGCGGTGCAGATGAAGGCACATCGTTACTGTAAGAGGCATAAATACTTCCTAATACGCCGACGCTAAAATCATCCGTAGTACCACTATTCATTAAAGAAACTGGCGTATAGGATCCGACTGCCGACCCAACCGGGAAAAGAACCAAGCCCGTTTTGCCGGTCGCGCCAATGCCCTGGTTTACGAGCCTTCCGGTACCGTTAGTTACCACAAAAGAACTGGCGCTGCCGCCGGACAAAGTAGCTGCACTACCAATGGTAAAATCATTGTTGCCAAGATTCAGAAAACCGTTGGTAAAGGTGATATTGTTGGAAATCGTAAGGGCGCTGCCCAACGTCAGAGACGGTGAGTTGGAGCCTTGAAGATCCAGAGTGAGATTTTTAATCGTATTGCTGCCACCGGCGAGGTTCAGTGTACCAATATTACCGTTGGCATTAGTCAGTTTTAATTTAAGATCGCCCGTACCTGCGTTGGAAAAATTGCCCGTACCGGTAAGCGTACTGTTGAGGGTTAATGTACCGTAAGCAATCTTAATTGTACTGCCGGTTTGTAAATTAGTACTGCCGTTATTCACTACAACGTTCACGGCACCGGAGGTAACCATCTGAACGTTCTGGTGCAGTGTGAGCACTTGTGCGCCGGCCTGCATACTTAAAAGCAGCCCGACGGGTATAAAGAGATATTTTTTCATGGTTCAAAAATTGGAGGTGAAAAGAATAAAACTTTATACCTAGAAACGATACCAGTTGGTGCCGTCGGTAATGAACTGTATGTTGTTGACATTACCCAACAGGATAGAAGTACTTACAGCCGTCGTATAAATTGTGGAGCTCGAAGCAACCGTTAAGGTGATTGGACCGGCAGTATTCACAAAAGAAATATGAATCACAGTTCCCGTCGTGTATGAATTTGCGGCTGGCAAATTTACCGTGAACGCTCCAGGGGCCGAAGCACCAAAATTAAGCATATAAATCCTGGTAGTCGAAGCGGAGATAGTATAAGAACTACCTGCTGATACTGAAGCCAGTAGTAAAGGCTGTGATTGAGGCAGCGAAGAAGCTGGAAGATTTGTCAACTGAGAACCATCTATAGCAGGCAGTTTAGCAGAGCCATCCAGTTTTACCAAGCCATTAGCCGCGTTGGTTGTATTTCCTAACAAACTAACATTTGTTGATAAACGCGCGTCCGGAACCGTACCAGAGGAAAGGTTTGTCGCCGTTAGATTCGTAAGTGCGGAACCGTCAACTGCCGGTAATTTTGTGGCAGCTGTCATTTGTACCAGTTGGCTGGCGCCATTAAAGGTATTGCCTTGCGTAGTTACATTCGCCAATGAAGTCTGCAGTAAGGTCCATACCGGGCTACCTGCCGTACCTGAGTTATAATAGAAGCCGGCAGTTCCATCGGTTTGATACACCATCAAACCAGTAGCCGGTTGATAGATATTACCGCGTTGTGTAGCCGTCATGCGGGGCACCAGCATACCTTTCGCAGTGCTGGTCAGGTCGAGAATAGCAGAGGTGTCTGCAATGTTGCCAGTGCTGTTAATGGCCACGGATTGGGCTTTCGATTGGTTGACCAATCCGGCAGCAAATAATAATGCAATGGAAGTAATGATCTTTTTCATGATTGTATGTTTAGTTGGTAATGTTTTCAGGAGTTCTTGTCTCAGGTGCTTTGTAATTGTTGAATACCTTTGAGTTGTTTTTGCGGAACGAAACCGAATAGCGCGGCATTTTTTGCCGGCACTATAGAGCCGTCGAGATTCAGTATATTAATATTGATGATTTCATTGTTGATACAGGCAATTTGCATCTGTTCTTTGATCGTTAAAATCGTACCAGGAACAGCTGTGTGTGTTGCTGCATGTAGATCTGCATCGAGGATCTTCACTTCCATTCCCTCATAAAGCGTTGCCGCGCCCATATTCCAGGAGTTGCAAGCTTTTACCAGATTGATAATCTCCCTGGCCGGCATCGTTTCCCAATCGATTACTACGTCCTTCAATGCAGGACGCGGGTCATAATGCGCCCGTGTTTCGTCTTGAATGGCTTCCGGGAGCACTTTGCCGGAAAGCAGATTTTGTAGTATGTACACAATACCTTCTAAAAACACATTACTTAAAACCCCGTTGGCATACAGGTAGGTGAAATGAGGTTCGTTTCTGATCTCTTTCTGCCAAATGATAGGTCCCGCATCCAACTTAGGAGCGACTTTGTGTATGGTTACACCGATGGTTGGTTCCCCATTTTTCATTTGCCAGAAAACAGGCGATGGACCGCGGTATTCGGGCAGTTTGCCAAAATGAATATTGTAAATACCGTGGCGTACGGCAGATAAATCGGAGGTATTAATCCGCTGGCTGTAACCAACCACAAAAATAATGTCCGGAACAGCACTTGCAGCCCAGACATACAGTGACCGTTCGGCGGCATGCGTTACCGGAATCTGCATACTGGTAGATGCATGCAAAGCTCCTTCTTGTTTATCGCGTGATTTTTCAAGAAATAAATGAACGTCGGCATTGTTTTGTTTTAAAAAATATAGCAGCGCAACGCAAACGTCCCCGTTCGATATAATTCCTATTTTCATGGTAATGATAAAGGCTGCCGTAACTTTTACGCCAGCCTTTAAGTTATTGTATTAGCCTCTTGGCGGAAATACGCCCTGAAGCGCAATGATATAATTGACGGTCAGGTAAGGTTGCATGTTGTCATGTGGCACACTGCCGCCTGCAACTCCTAATGCCATCGGATTAAAAGTCGTATTAGGCGTTGTAGTTGCGTAGATAGTATTGCCATTATATTGTGGGTCCTGAGAATTTGCAGGATACGCATTAGTTGGGATATCCACCGTACCAGATGTGCTTAGGGCAGCAACATTATGGTTGTGCGCCGGCATTTCTGTCGTTAAAAGTGTCACGTTTTCAGAGCCTTGTACTTCACCTTGTACCCATTCTTGCAATCCATTGCCTTGCCCAAAAGCCACTGGTGCTGTTCCACACAGATTAGGCAGTGCAAAAGTAGAGGTGCCGTTGCCGCCGTACATCGTTCCTAAAAGTGAAAACAATGCGGTGTTTTGAGAGATAGGCATGATCTGACCCTGGCAAAGGGCCCAGCCTGATGGTGCAAAATTGCCCGCGAACATGCGGATCTCGCCGATATATGCGTCTACCATTAGATAAGTTTTTTGTTAGTGAAAAAGGTTGTTTAGCTTCTTGATGGATAAATGCCTTGCAGCGCAATACAGAAATTGGTTACCAGGCTAGGTTGCATATTGTTATGCGGCTGATTACCTCCGGTGTTGGTTATAGCGCCCGGGTTCATAATTACGTTCGGATTAGAAGGTACATATACTGGTACGCCGTTGAAGCCCGCATCCAGACTATTTGCAAAATAAGCACCAACAGGACTCGCAACTGTACCGGGGGTCGTGATTGCAGCGATAATATGGTTGTGCATTGGCAGATTGCTCGTTAGCAGCGTTACATTTTCTGTACCTGCACTTTCACCGAGGCTATAAGTAGTACCAGTCATGCTGCGACCGGAGCTCAATGCTACACGACCTCTCATATCAGGCAATGCGAACGTTGTGGTACCATTACCTCCGTAAGTAGTACCTAAGATGGAAAACAATGCTTGATTTTGTGCAATTGGTAATAATTGGCCATTGCATTGTGCCCAACCTTTTGGCGCAAATGGCATAGAAAAAATACGGATCTCTCCGACATATATATTATCCATTATGATCGTTTTTGTTTGTGAAAAAAAGCAATTAATTACTGCTAGCCCTGAGTTGGGTATACACCGGTTGTAGCAATGATGAAATTAATAGCCAGCGTAGGCTGAAAGTTTTCATGCGGCTGGCTGCCACCTGCCGGCGTTACGCTTGCAGCGTTCATGACACCATTTGTAGTGGTTGAGTAGTTAGAAGTCCCGTTAAATTGTGGATCTGTGGATTTTGCTAGAAAACCTTGCGCGGGACTCCCGGCAGAACCAAAATTGTTAAACGCACTAAAACCATGCGAGTGCGCCGGCATTTGATTCGTAGTCAGGGTTACGGTTTCGGTACCCACTTGCTGGCCCATAACGCGGTTGGTAAGTCCGAGTCCTTGTCCCTGGTGAATTGGCGCACGGCCTCTCAGGTCAGGCAGCACAAATGTCTGCACTCCGTCGCCACCATAGGTGGTGCCAATTAAAGTGTACAGTGCCTCGTTTTCGGAAATTGATAATGTTTGGCCGTTGCATAAAGCCCAGCCGATCGGCGCGAAATTGCCGCCGAACATGCGGATTTCTCCCAGATACTGATCCATGGAATTATTGTTTTGATGGTTAAGCGTTTCGGTTTTGGGATCTTTCGTTTCTATCTTTTTATTTCCTCCCCGGTAAACAGGACGATTTATCTAAGTCACATTCGTTCCAGACAGAAGTTTCGTATGATCCGAATGCTAAAGTATAAATTCCTTTGGAAATTAATAGCTGACTGACATTTTTTTTTGGCAATTAAACCATACAACAAATTACCTATCAAACCAAATAAATAAACACAGGAATAAAATACGTTTATCCTCTCTAAAGCGCATAACATATTAACCAACAACAAATACACCCACCTCTGAGTTAAATCAAAAAAGCGAAGCAGTATCTACTGCCTCGCTTTTTCTCCCCTATGAAAAAACTTCGCTTCGCTTCAGGGATAAGAAAATCGGTCTATTAATTTCGCGCAATCAAAAATATTTTATCTCTTTTCCGTTTACCACTCTTACTCTTTGTCTTTACTTAAAACTTGGTTCGTTCCTGCTTTCGTTGATTAGTAGGGGCTTGCTTTCGTTTCTGATCTCATTGCTCATTTGCTTGGTGCTTCGTTTCCGGGGCCGCTTATTTTTTATTGCTTCGTTTCTGGGTATCGGTTTGTTGCTTTCGCGCTTTCGTCTCCGCTATAATTATCTTATTTGCTTCGGTTGTTTGCTTTCGTTTCGTTCGGGGTTATTTTTACTGTTATGGTAGCTTGTTTATCTTGCTTTCGTTTTTGAGGGCTGCTTTCGTTATTGCTTTTCGTTTCGTTTGATAACACAAAGATGTATCAAGTTTTCAGCAGATCTGGTTAATGACATGTAAACAAGCACATTGCAACAGATGCATTAACACCCTATTGTCTAACAGGCCGTTAACAGCCATTCGTATCAGCACAGGTTATCGGGCTCCAGAAATGTGCAAACGCAGTACAGCAAATGCTTTCAGGAAAAATAAGTCATCCCCTCACGCTATCCTGTTTAACCAACCCAATTTCTTAATATAGTTGTTAACGGATCCCGGAAAAACAGCCCAAAAAAAGCCGGTCCTTACGAACCGGCTTGTAATCTTAATGGCTGCTATGCTTATTTTAGTGCCATTTGCTTATTGTCTGCCTCGTTTACTTTATTGATAAACGACTTAAACGTCATGTATTCTTCCGGCGTTACCGCATCTTTCAGATATTTTACTTCTCGTGTTACCACCAGCTTGTCTGCTTTTACACTGTACACCAGATCGTACGTCATTACCGGACATTTGATCGATATATTCTTCGGTGTCTCCGCGAGTTTTTTTCCTGCCGGTAATTTCACGGTAATTACCTCTCTTTCTACCGGGGTTTCATTCAGCCCGTAAAGTGTGAGATTGTATTTACGTTTGTCCAGGGAAACAAAATCTACCGACTTGAATGATTCTGCCCAAGGCATTTTAAACACTTCCATACCCACGATATTGCTGGTAAAATTGTCTACCGTGAATTTATAATCCATCACTACACTGTCAGATAAACTTTCCAGATTCTTCAAATCGAAATTGTCAATCTTCAATGTTTTATTGAACTCGGAAGTAAGATTACTATTCAGTCCTTTGATGCGGTCATCTTGTTTGGTGTCTATATAACCAGAGCGGATTTCTGAAGCTTCGGCGCCCGTTTTATATACCACCCTGCGAATCGATGCCTGCGAACCATTAAACGCAAGCGTTGTTTGCCGGTCGTTGATATTGACACCGCGCAGTTTCGAATCCAGTTTCACGAGCGCAGCATTAGTGATCACTTCGTTTTCGCGCGGAATGAACAAACCGTTTGCATTGATCAGTTCAGAACCCATTGCGCCAAACGGCAGATGATTGTCTGTTAGCTCTACCAGGTAATTCTCGCCGCTGGCCACCTGCAAACGTGCAATACAGTGGTTGAAACCGATAGTCGGCAGATCCAGGTTTTTATCACCGTTGTTACGGGTGTCTACCAACACCAGGCCTGCATTCAGACCGGCCTCTTTACACATGGCAACAAACAATGTAGAAAGATCTTTACAATCGCCCTGTTTGGTGCTTAACGTGCGGGAAGCGCGTTGCGGTGTCAGCGCACTATGCAGGAACGGAACATTGCTATAATGACAGTTTGACTCGATATAATTGTAAAACACTTTTGCTTTCTCCAGGTCCGTCTGTGGCTTGTACGTATCCAGCAGCTCTTTTACTTTTTCTTTTACTTCAAAATCAGCTTTTGTTTTTACCGTGCTCACATCATTGTACCAATTGGCTACATAACTCCAGTCAGGAATAGAGGTCACCACCAGTTTTTCCGCGACATCGGCTCTTGCCGGCATATACGGTTCAGGTTCCAGCGCAGGAATATCTTTTTTCTCCCAAACGTACATTTTATAGCCGTCTGCATCGGAGATTACCGGGTTCAATTCGGTATTGTACACTTTGTACTGGAAATTCCGGTCGGAAGGAACAATCAGGCTGTAGCGCGCAATCTGCTCCTGGTAACTACCATTGAAGTTAAAGTCATCCCAGAAATGCTCGGCCAGTTTGCCATAATAAGAGTTTTCCAGGCGATACGAGATATGAATCGCATCACCTTTTTCCAGGCTGGAAAATACCAGGTCATTATCATTAGTCTCTGCCTGCACTTTACTGCCGTCCGGTTTAAAGATTTCGGCCTTCTCTACGATCAATCGCTGCGTATAAGCATTATACGGGAGGCTTACTTCTTTATAATCGTCGATGCCGGATTGAGTCACCACCTGTATCAGGTATTCTACATGCTCTTCTACCGCGCCGTTTTCAGGATACACCACTTGCTGTTTATCATCCAGCAGGAAAATACCGTTTTCCTTGATGTCTTTTTTATCGGCCAAAGCTTGCTTGTACAGGGCCTCCGCATCATTTTTCCTAAAGTAGTCGAACAGGTCTTTTTTACCGTCGAGTGTACGCAGTTTTTTACGTGCTTCGTAATTGGTAGGCGAATACATGATGGCTTTCTTCATCATCTCTTTTGCATTATCCTTATCACCCATCGCATCATACATCATGCCTTTATCGTAGTAGAATGACCCAACGTATGGCGCCTTGTCAATAGCTTTTTGCTGCCATTCCAAAGCCGATTTATAATCTTTCATCTCATCATAGATGCTCGCCAGTTTGGTATAATAACCGATACCGTAAGGTGCATCTTTGATGAGCTTTTTATACATGCTGATGGCTTCTCCCACATTACCTGTTTTCAGATTGTTTGAAATCAACAGCTCATACATCTTTACGCTGTAATTGCGGCTCAGATAATTTCTGAGAACAGCGCTTGCCGCGTTCATATCTTTAGACGCATTTACTTTGAACAAATATTCCAGCGTTACGAAAGTCATACTGTTCGGATAATCACGGTAAGCCTCTTCTACCGCTTTCATGAGCTTATCCGTTTCCTTTTTTTCACTGAGCAGATCAATCTGTTTGCCGCGCGTATCTTCGTTTTCGCCATACAGTGCAATACGTTTATCCAGGAGTTTAGAACATTCGTCCCAGTCTTCTTTACTTGAAGCATCGTCATAGCGAAGCATCAGGCCATACAAACTTTCTGGATCTTTACTTTTAATGGCTTCTATTTCTTTCGTCACATCGGTACTGTTTTTATCGCGGCTCAGCGCTTCGATAATATACTCGGAAACCAATGTAGACGTTGGCGCCATCACTTTCAGTCCTGCCGCCACTTTACGTGCTTCATAACGTTTATCGTTGTGGTTATACACGTTCAGCAACATGATTTTGGCCACCATATCCTCCGGGTATTTAGCCGTGCGCTTTTCAAAATAAGCTTCAGGCGCAAACGGAATTTGCTTTACTTCGTAAGGTTCTGCTTTGGTATATGATTGTACGGTACCGGTTGCTGTAAGGTCAGTAATCAGATGGCCGCTGGTGTCTGTAAAGCGCACCATAAAATTGGAATTGGAAATCTCGCTGGCGCCCAGCTGCAACAAAATACGGTTGTACCCTTTCTTCAATTTCACCACATAGTTATACACATCATTATCCGTGTTTCTTTCTTCGCTTTCAGAACCGACCAGGAAATCATTTACCCATATTTTCATAGACCCGGAAACACCTACCATCATCACCACATCGCGATCCACCGCGCTGTTGACAAATGTCTGGGAGTAGATCAGTGAATTGGTAATATCGTAATGATACTCGTTATCCCACCAACGGTCGTTACGCGCAAGCGGCATATCGAACCAGTACACCAACGCTCCTGTCCGGTTGAGAAAGTTATATCCTTTATCGGGATGCGTCAGTACCCCATAATCTTTATTAAAGCCGCTTCCGGACGCATTTTCAAATGTACCGACGGTAGTCCACGGACCTATATCCGCAAGCTTTTTATAAGTTTCTTTTGCACTTTCCATTTTCCCCACATCTTCCATACGGCTGGCCAGTTGCTCGTAGGCAAATGAACGGGTGGTTTCATCTGCTTTAGGATCTTCTGCCAATTCCTGGAAAAACTGCTTTACCTCTTTGCTGGTAGCGCTTTCTCCGGCAGTAAAGATGCCCGAGTTAGACAATGCATATACATAAGCATATGGATTGGATGAAGCATCGTAAAATGTTTTGAAATGCCGGAATCCTTGTAAGTAATGCCCATTTCCGGCATCGATCAGCGCTAATGCCAGTGCGGCTTTCGCCCCATCTTTTTCATTGCTCTGTAATTTTTCAAAAACGGAAATGGCTTCCGTTCTTTTGTTCTGTTTAAGAAGGTCTATACCCTGTTGATAAGATTGTGCAAAGGCAGCCGTCATGGTGGAAGCCACCAATAGGGTCAGTAATCCGATACGTTTCATATGTTCAAATCTAAAAAATGCTTAATAGAGCCACAAAATAAGGGTTTGCGGGAATTTTAAACGTAAATTTTTGAGTATTCCCGACAACGTTTTTTCCACGGTATTTATTATCTATCGCCTTAAATGAGAGAATCTGCTACCTTTGCGCGGCAACATATCTCATGGCTGTATTTTACGATATAACAAAACTGCCCGCCTTTCACAACCCGGTGATTACCATTGGTACATTTGACGGTGTACATCTGGGGCACCACGCTATCCTGGAAGAGTTGAAAAGACTGGCGGCAGAACGGAACGGCGAATCGGTGGTGCTGACCTTTGAGCCGCATCCGCGTAAATTATTGTTTCCCGATCAACCATTGAAATTACTGACGCCCCTTGCTCAAAAGGTTTCCCTTATTCAGGAAGCCGGCATACAGCATGTGGTCGTTATCCCTTTTACAAAAGAATTTGCCAACCTTAGCGCTCCCGAATACATTGAACAGTTTCTCGTAAAAAATTTCCACCCCGACTGCATCATCATCGGCTACGATCATAAATTCGGCCACGACCGCACAGGCGATATATCATTGCTGAAACAATATGCCGCCCAATACCATTACCATGTAGATGAAATTCCGGCGCAACTGATCGATGCAGCGGCAGTAAGTTCTACCAAGATCCGCAAAGCGCTGAACGACGGCCATGCAGCCGAAGCGGCGCATATGCTGGGACGTCCGTACAGTATAGAAGGCACTGTGATTGCAGGAGCCCAACGCGGCCGCACCATTGGCTACCCTACCGCTAATATTCACCCCGCCGATGCAGAACAATTAATCCCCGCCAACGGTGTATATGCAGTTCGTGTACGCTACCGCAACAACTGGCTGAACGGCATGCTGAACATCGGTTTTAACCCGACGGTAACCACCGAAAAAGTCCGCCATATTGAAGTAAACCTGTTTGATTTTAACGCCGACATCTACGGCGAAACGCTGGAAGTAGCGTTTATTTCCCGCCTGCGCGACGAAAAGAAATTCAGCTCACTGGATGAGTTAAAAAGTGCCTTACACAATGATAAAACAAATGCACTATTCCTGTTAAAAGGATGATTCGTTAATGCGTTAATGCAGACCCGACCGGGTGAATAATCGTAAATGATTCTTTACGGGTTTAAATGCTGCCTACGCCCATTTAATTAATGACCACTTTCATCAATTAATCGCACACCGAAGCTACGCGCCGAGCGCCAGCTCCATCTTCCCGATCATTTCTTTCAGAAGCTCACTGTCGTCGGTAAGATTGTCGATGCCCACAGCGTAAGTGCTGTATTTAGCGAGCAACATCAGGCAATGTTCTACCTTAGGTAAGGGGCAACGCTGTGCAGCGGCCATAATTTCCCGCAAACGACTTGGATAGGTCCCCAACGCAGCGGCAGCTTCTTTCTCTGGTTTGCCCTGTAAAAACTGCGCCTGGTACATACGGTTGAAATGCGTGTAAAATGCGCCGACCACCAGCGGCATTGGCGCCGACTTCGGGTTGGAAATAAAATACGAAAGCATACGGTAAAGCTTCTCTTTATTACCGCTCGTCAATGCTTCAGGGAATTCAAAAATGTTATAATCGCGGCTGATGCCGATGTATTGCTGAATGAGCTGGGCCGTCAACTCTTTACCATCTGGCACGTTGATCCGTACTTTCTGAATTTCATTGGCTATTTTCTGCAGATCATTACCCAGGTAAGTTGCCAGGATCTCGGATTCGCGATGCCCTACTTTAAACCCGATCTGATCGCCGTATTGCTGAATCCAGGCAGGCACCTGCTCATCTCTGATCTTGTCGGAGGTAAAGTAAAAGCCTTTTTCCTTAGCCAGTTTCACCACTTTACTTCTGCCGTCGGCTTTCTTAAAACGATGCTCGATGAGGAAAACAGTAGATGGCGATGGCTTTTCGATATAACCGGCCAGTTCGCCAAAATCCTTCAGTTGGGAAGCTTCTTTGAGAATCACCACCTGCCGTTCGGCAAACATCGGAAACCGGCGACAGGCATTTACTACGTCTGCCCAACTGACTTCTTTGCCATAAAGCACCATGAGATTAAAATCCCTTTCCGCCGGCGGCAATATTTCTTCAAAATGCGCTGTGATCTGGTCCAGATAATACGGTTCTTCCCCATCTATCAGGTACACAGGCGCATATTGTTTCGATTGCAGCGATTGTATCAGTTTCTTAAACTCAGCGGTCATGGTGCAAAAGTAGTGGTCAATAGTGAATGGTCAATGATCAATTTTACGAAAGATGAAAGGTCCATTCAATCGACAATAACTCGGTTGAACGTTCTTATGATCGCGAGCAGCCGGGGGATGGATTAAGTAACAGCGGTTATAGTCAGATCCTGGATGATGCTCCGGTGGTTGCTCATACTGAGCAGTACTTTCGCCGAGGTAGCCACATCTTGCAGGCAGTATTTGGAAATGCGCTCCAGGTTTTGCTCTTTCCAGTACACATCGGCAACCATACTGCCATTAATATCGTCTTTGGGCGAAGGGATGCCGAATATTTCCGCAAGCAAACCAAGTGAAGTGAAATGTTTATGATCGCCAAATCGCCACTGCTCTAGTGTGTCGATATGCGATACTTCCCAGGGACGTTTTCCGCCAAGGTCTAAAAAAGATGGCAGTGGCACGCCATTTATAACCATTCTACGGCAGATAAAAGGCATGTCGAATTCTTTAATGTTGTGCCCGCAAAAGCGGAAAGACGAATGGTGTTCTGCAAACTTTTTTACAGCGTCGGTGAATGATTGAAGCAAAGCAAATTCATCGTCGCCATGAATCGATTTGAGTAATAAATTCCATTCTTTTTCTTTTTTAACCAGGCAACCGATGCCGATACACACGATTTTGGCAAACTCGGAATAAATTCCCGCCCGCTCGCTAAAAAGTTCTTCGTCTGTAGCGCTTTCAGCATTCGCGTTTTTTATATATCTTGCTTTATGAAGCCAATGTTCCTGCAAACCGGGGGAAATTTGAGAAAAGGAAGGGGCACATGGCACGGTTTCTATATCGATAAAAAGCACCGCGCTCAACTGGTCAATTGTGAAATTCATTGAGCATATTTATAACTAAAAGTAAAACAAAAAAACACGTTGCACATGAGTCAAGAAATGAATCAACCGACATCTCAGCCAAACCCCTCAAAAGGTCCGAATCAGCCGCCTAAAAGCAACACCAATCTCATCTTCGGGATTATCATCGCCGCACTCGCTGCTATCATTATCTATTTGCTCATCGACAGAAATAAACTTTCTACTCAAAATCAGCAAATGATCACAACGGTAGATTCAACCGTACTGGATCGCAACACAATTAAGGGCGAATATGATGCTGCATTGGCGAGACTAGACGACCTGGTTTCAAAAAACACAGCGCTGAACAAGGAAATTACTGACAAAGACGGCGAAATCGCTAAAATGAAAGCGGAAGTTCAGTCTATCATGAGCAAATCGAATGCATCTAAAGCTGAGCTGCGCCACGCCCGTGATCTGATCGCTCAACTCAACGGTAAAGTGAAAACTTATGAAGAACGTATTGCCGAACTGGAAGGCGAAAACAAAAACCTGACGGATGCGAATTCTTCACTGACCAAAGAACGTGACTCCACAGTAACTGCAAATGTAGGACTACAGCAGAAAGTACGTCTGGGCGCTGTATTGCATGCTTCCAACATACGCATGGTTCCGATCGATCTGCGTCGTGGTGGCAAAAAAGAAAAAGAAACAGGCAAAGCAAAACGTGTAGATCTGATGCGCATCTATTTTGACATCGATGAAAACCGTATTGCCGAAAGCGGTCCGAAAGAACTGTATCTCCGCGTTTCCGGCCCTGACGGCAAATTACTGAGCAATGCGGCTTATGGCTCTGGTATTACCACAACGGCTGACGGCGCTTCACTGAACTATACATTGGTAAAAACCGTTCAACTACAGCAAAACCAACCGGTGAAAGATGTTACCATCGACTGGCACCAGGATAGCGACTACCAGAAAGGTACTTACGCCATTGAAATTTATAACGATGGTTACAAAGTTGGCGGCGGTAGTGTTGAACTGCACTAAGGCGAATCGATCATCCCAATAGTATTAAAGCTGCTCCGAAAGGGGCAGCTTTTTTTTGTGGAAAATTGACAGAACAGCTATGCTGAAAATGCTGCATTTCTAAAAAAAATTTTATTTCTCCGGATTGGGCCGGTATGGGCTCGATTGAAAAATTGTCAATTTGATTAATCATGATCGAATTAAAATTCTGTTAAAAACGGCCCAATATTTGAACTAGCTGCGAATAGGATACTCAACCATTCCAGAGATGAACAAACTTTTCTTACCACTGAGCTTTTTGATTACCGGCCTCATCATTTTTTACATCGCCCGCAGCCAGTATCGCCCACCGTTTGGAAGCGGCAACCCCGGCTGTATTGAGAATCCGAACTTATACGAAGACTTCCTGGTACCAACCAAAGCCGATACGCTGGAGTTCATAAGGCAGGATAGTTTTAAACGATATCCACGCCACCTGGGCGGAACTCGACAATTTGACTACTATTCATTGCCGATCGTACGTGGACTAATAGATACCGCCTTATTTGCACCAGAGCATTGGAACAAATTTGAAACATTAGATGAGAACCTCCGTTTGGAGGTAGCCAGTTCTCCGTTGGTCATCGAAGGAGATGTTGTAGAAGTGTTGAACGAAGATACAGCCATGAAAAAGGCATTTCTTATCCCGACAGTTTTTATTATCAGGATAACCGATGTAATCGCCTCCAAATACAAGGTAAAAAAAGGCGATTATGTGACGGCACGGACCACACTTTACGGCTATGTTTATAGCCCCATTACTAAAGAAGTTAGCTACCCGTTTGCAGCGATTCCCCAATATCAGAAAGGCAAACATTATCTGTTTGTGCTTGACAAATATTACTACATGAGTCTGCTCAATAATTTCCGGGATGAAATAAGAGATAAAAAGATTGCCGATGTGTACTGTCCTTATTCATTTATTCTGAGTCTTGAAACGCACCGCCTTAGTGAAGCCTATGCTAACGGCGCTTTTACCAAGAGAGAATTAAAGAATTTTCTGACCATACAAAAATAAAATCAGAACTCCTATGAAGAAAGCGCCAATTGTTCTCTTATGTATTATCCCATACCTGATCTGGTCCGGGACCTATAATCTCGTCGACATGAACTATTACCTCGGCAGATGGGGATACATTAAAATAGATCCACCGCTCACTGCCCAGGATCAGAGAGTCCGACAGGAAATTCCCAAAACAGATATCAATATCGACATCAAATTTGATGTTCAGACGGTAGAAAAATACGGGAATGGCGAGGCTTTTGTGCAACCGACCTATAATGCAGCGCAGAAATGGAATACAGCTACACGCAATATACCAGGCGTGACACATGTACAGTTAAATGTCGGAACCTGCTATATCTCACAAACTTACGACAAGTACCCGGACAATATAAATGCGCTCCTCTTTGACATAAAGGAGTTATTTATAAAAAAGAGTAACCGCACCGATGCGGGCCTTACCATATACACTAAAAAGCGGTACACGTTAAACTCCATTTGCGAAGGACAAGCAAGAGAACTGCTGGAGACAGATATTTTTTTGCATCCCTTTAGCCATGATCTGTACAACTGGAAAGTTTTAAACGGCACGACTACCGATCCCCACGACGGAGACGGTAATCCTGATTACGATCTCGATTATGAGACAACGGTGTTGCATGAGCTGGGACATTTTCTCGGCCTTGGGCATATCATGCAAAACGCCGGCGACTGGACTGTAATGACGCCAACAACTCCTTTCAATAAAATCAAAAGAGATTTAACAACGGAAGACATTCAAGCCATTCGGGACCTATACAGTCAAGGCAGTGATAATACAGGCATCATCCCATGTTTTAAATGGTATAACGGAACAGATGGCGGAATGCAAATTATATGCCGAACCGTGGAAGGAGCATGGGGAGACGGGCTTGGCGCTGGCTGCGGCAACAACAGCGATGACGATATCTATTTCTATACTGACGAAAACGGCACTACCCACGTCGGTTTTAAATGTGTGTTCCAGGATACCAGGCGTATGCTGCCGGTAAACAATTTTGGCATTTCCAAGCCTGCAGTCGATAACATAAACAACTATATCGCACAAAAACATCCTCACAACTGGCAACGCAGCTGGAGGGCTACCTTAATGCTTTCTGAAAATGGCGATATCGGTAAGGACTACCTGTCCAGGTACACCAGTTATTTAAATGCCGGAAGGGTTTTAGATGATCCTGCCAATCCATATGCAAACGCTTTTACCGCCATGGATAAAGTAATAGATGAATTCGCGCCGGTAGTGGATGCAACCTTCCGATGTGCTGATAATGAAAAGAACCCGGATTTATTCATGACCAAAACCAGGATTACTTTACTTACAAACCTGGATAACGAACTACTCAAGCTGGATATTTCGGATAGGTTGAAAAACGAAATTTTCTTTCTCAACAGGCAATTACCATTAACGCAAGGCATGAACATCAGGCAGACTTATGAATACCTGATAAATGCAAAAGATCCGGAATTAATCTTAAAATAGGATTGGCGTGTATCTACTGTTCTATTCAGCAGCGGTTCTGGTTTGTATGGCACTGCTCATTGCCTTTAACTACCGGCAGATTACGATGTGGAAAATCATGTTGTATATAGGTTGGGTATATATACTCGGGATATATGGTTCACGATTGCTGGCGACCTTCGAAAGTCATCCGATTCATAAAATTTCTGTAAAAGATTTCTTTAACAGTGAATCCGGGCTTACGTTCTACGGCGGTTATGTGCCAATACTGATCATTACGCTTTTTTTCCTCAGACATGTTGCAACAAGCAAAGCCGACTATCTTAAAAAACTAGCATTTTTTATTATCGTTTTCCATTTGGGCTATGCAATAGGACGATTGGGATGCCATTACAGCGCTGACGGATGTTATGGGAGCGTGACGTTTTCAAAATTTGGTATGCGTTATACCTGGGGAATTAAACCGACGCTGTTTCCCGTATATCCTACACCCTTATTTGAAACGGCTCTTAACACTTTTCTGCTTGTTGTGTTTTCAACATTATTCAGATTCAAAAGGTACAACCAAATTGTCTGCACATCTTTCATATTATTTCCATTAAGCAGATTCCTTATAGAGTTCATCCGTAATAACAGCATTCTGGCTCTTGGCTTTACCCTGAATCAGATCATCTCATTGTTTTTAATGCTTGCACAACCTGGTTTATTTTTTTTACGCTCAAAAAAAATTCCATTATGAAAATATTTTGGATTATCGCACTCAGTCTATTTGGCAGAGAATCATTTGCGCAAGATGCAGATACGATAATAAATAAAACGGCTTATGCGGGCACTGAATTTACACTGACTGCTCCCCAACTATATTATACAAATTACCAGTGGATATTGCCAGACGGCAGTGTCAGCGAAGGAAATTCACTTACGACTGTGATGCATACGCCGGGCATACAGCCGATTCAATGTATTGCGCGCGACGCCTGCATCGATAATGTTGCGCTCTTTTATGTAAATGTTGTTACCGCTGTCAAACCGACACTTTACAGAACAATAATTGAAAGGCCGGGCATACTTCTGTACCCGGTTCCAGTAAATGAGGTTTTACAGATTGATAATCAACTTCCCGACGCCACCCTGTTGCAGATTACAGACCTCACAGGCAAGATACTATTACAACAAAACTTAGAAAATGGTCACTCAGCAATCTCACTACAACAATTATCACCCGGTATTTATCTTTATCGAACCACTGACGGTAAAACGCATAAGCAGCGGGGGAAACTCATAAAGCAGTAATTTAACACAAGCATCATTGTAGGTAAAGCTGTGCTCAACAGGCAGCTTTTCATTGCCTGTTTTCCGAATCCGGCACAGAACACTGTGAGCCTGGGTTTCGAAATAAAACAGCCAGGCGATGTATCGTTCAGGTTGTTGCGGCCAACGGCGCTGTGGTGCTCAAACAGGAAGCCCATTACAATCAATCCGGGATGGCCACAATGCCCCTGAACATCGCGCAGCTCGCAGCCGGCGTTTACATTGCAAATCTGACCGTTTCGGGTGTGCCTGTCAGCCAACAATTCATAAAAAATTAACCATCTTTACCTTCTGAAGGTCAGTCAACAAGCAGCTTTCAAGGTAAAAAGATGTAGTATGTTAACACAAACATAATACGCCTTCTAACTTTAGTTACCTTTGTGTATCCTATTATTGCGGTGGAAATTATGGAAGTGCTACCAGGAAAAATACTAATCGTAGATGATGAACCGGATATTGTTGAGTTCATCAGTTATAACCTCAAGAGCAAAGGTTATCATATTGCTACAGCTCGCGATGGTGTAGAAGCGATCCGCAAGGCACGCGAATTTATGCCCGACCTTATTCTGCTCGATGTGATGATGCCCAATAAAGACGGCATCGAAACATTGAAGGAACTGCGTCAGATGCCGGACTTCGAAAATACGGCCATCATATTCCTCACTGCTTTGAGCGACGAAAAATCAGAGATTGCCGGACTTAAAACCGGCGCCGATGACTATATCGCAAAGCCGATCAAACCGGAACTGCTGGCTACACGTATTAGCGCTGCGCTCCGCCGTACCCGTAAAGAGGAAGACCAGGAGCAGAAACTGAATTTTGGCGATCTTGAGATCAACAAAACAAAATTCAGCGTTACCTACAAGGCAGAAGAAATCTCGCTCGCGAAAAAAGAATTTGAATTGCTGACACTGCTGGCGTCTAAACCAGGCCGCGTATTTCTACGCAATGAAATTCTACAACGTGTGTGGGGTACCGATGTTATTGTGGGCGACCGTACTATCGACGTGCACATCCGCAAAATCCGCCAGAAAGTAGGCATTGATCTGATTACAACAGTAAAGGGTGTAGGTTACAAATTTGAAATGGCGTAGTTTTAAACCATGTCTTTTCTTGATACAAAAAACCTTTCCCCAAGATTATTGTCGTTTATCACGGCACTGATCATTTCATCTGTCAACGCATTATTAAGTCTCATTCTTAAATCAGAATGGTATTTACCGATAATAGTATTTGTGATCACTTTTGTGATCACTTATTCTTTATACTACTACACCCTGCAACGCTTTATTTATCGCAAGATCAAGTTGATCTATAAATTTATCTACCAGACTAAAGCGACCAAAAAAGAAGAGTTTTTCTACAACAATATTCTCCCCCAGAAGTCTATCGAGGAAGTAAGTAAGGACGTACAAAAATGGGCAACACAGAAGAGAGATGAAATTGAGTCTTTGCAAAAAAACGAACAGTTCCGCAAAGAATTTCTCAGCAACCTGGCACATGAACTCCGTACGCCGATCTTTACGGTACAAGGCTATGTAGATACTTTGCTGGGCGGTGCACTTGAAGATCCTAATGTCAACAAAAAATTTCTGACCAATGCATCGAAAGGTATTGATCGCCTGGTTCAGTTGGTCGACGATCTTAACCAGATATCCAAACTGGAATCCGGTAAAATTCCGATCATCCAGGAATCGTTTGTTATCCAGGATCTCATCAGGGATATTTATGAAGAACTTTCACTGAAGGCGAAGGGGAAAAATATCCATCTCGACTTTAAAAAAGGTACCGAACGACCGATCGTCGTATATGCCGACAAGCCGAAAATCCACCAGGTATTGGTCAATCTCGTCGAAAATGCCATGAAATATGGATATGAGGGAGGCTCGGTTACGGCAGGCTGCTATGAGATGGATGAAGGGCATGTATACGTGGAGATTTCAGATGATGGACCGGGAATTGCCGAAGAACATCTGCCGCGCATTTTCGAACGTTTTTACCGTGCCGACCGCAGCCGTGCACGCAATATTGGTGGCACTGGTCTGGGCCTCGCTATTGTCAAACATATTGTAGAAGCGCACAACCAAACCGTAACCGTCCGCAGTAAACTCGGTGTTGGTTCTTCGTTCGGCTTTACGCTGGATCATGGACGGACTTCTTAGTAATATGAGGAAATGTGTCTAAATATGATGAATGTGACGGTACACGCACATTCATCACATTCCACATCTACTGTGAGGGAATCTGTCTAAATATGATCAATGCGACGGCACATGCACATTCATCACATTCCACATCTACTGTGAGGGAATCTGTCTAAATATGATCAATGCGACGGCACATGCACATTCATCACATTCCACATCTACTGTGAGGGAATCTGTCTAAATATGATCAATGCGACGGCACATGCACATTCATCACATTCACATCTACTGTGAGGGAATCTGTCTAAATATGGTCAATGCGACGGCACATGCACATTCATCACATTCCACACATCTACCACATTGACCATTTAACGAATTAACGAATTCACCAATTGCCCGGATAGCTGAATTGTCGTAATTTTGCAGCGCAATTACGCTCTTTTAAAAATTCAGTTTAATATAATATGACTCCGCAAAAAATTACGATGGGTGCCGATGGAAAGCTCCAGGTACCTGACTACCCAGTTATTCCTTTCATTGAAGGCGACGGCATCGGCCCGGATGTATGGAGCGCCAGCAAAACTGTTATTGACGCTGCTGTAGAGAAAGCCTACGCCGGCAAACGCCGCATCGAATGGAAAGAAATGCTGGCCGGAGAAAAAGCATTTAATCAGACGGGACAGTGGCTTCCTGCCGAAACACTGGACGTTGCCCGTGAATATATCGTTTCTATCAAAGGACCACTTACTACGCCAGTAGGCGGTGGTATCCGTTCACTCAACGTAGCACTGCGCCAGGAGCTCGACCTGTTCGTGTGCCTGCGCCCGGTACAATGGTTCCAGGGTGTTCCTTCACCGGTAAAACATCCGGAAAATGTAGACATGGTGATCTTCCGTGAAAACACCGAAGATATCTACGCCGGTATCGAATTTAACTACGACTCTCCCGAAGCTAAAAAAGTATGGGCATTACTCCAGGAACTGGGTGTTTCTAAAAAAGTACGTTTCCCGGAAACTACCTCTTTCGGTATAAAACCAGTTTCTAAAGACGGTTCAGAGCGCCTCGTTCGTTCTGCCATCGAATATGCAATTGAGCATCGCCGTCCTACTGTGACGCTGGTTCACAAAGGCAACATCATGAAATTTACCGAAGGTGGTTTCAAAAACTGGGGCTACGAACTGGCTACACGCGAGTTTGGCGATAAAGTGTACACTTGGGCACAATGGGAAGAGACCAAGAAAAACCTCGGCGAAGAAGCGGCCAACGAAGAGATCAAAATGGCAAAAGCGAATGGTAAGATCATCATCAATGATGTAATTGCCGATAACTTCCTGCAGCAGATCCTGCTGGCGCCAAAAGATTTCTCTGTAGTTGCTACCCTTAACCTCAACGGTGACTATATTTCTGATGCACTGGCTGCGGCTGTAGGTGGCATCGGTATCGCTCCGGGAGCCAACATCAACTATGTTACCGGTCACGCGGTATTTGAAGCAACGCACGGTACTGCACCACGCTTCGCAAATACAGATACCATGAATCCATCTTCGCTGCTGCTGAGCGGTGTGATGATGCTGGAATACATGGGCTGGAAAGAAGCTGCGGAATCAATCACCAAAGCACTGAGCACAACCATCATGCGCAAACGTGTGACAATTGATTTCTACAACCTGATGAATGATGCAACTTTGCTGAAAACAAGCGAATTCGCACACGAACTGGTTAAAAACCTCTAATCTTTTTGCTTTTAGATTGACTATAAGGAAAGGCCCGCGGCATGCGGGCCTTTCCTTTTCTATATACTGCAAAGCACGTTATTTCAATGTCGCCTTCCGGATAGATACAATCTTTGGCTAAATGTGAAACCAAAATCAAGAATTTAAGTAGAAACACTCGGTTTATATTGCTTTAAAACGTATTACCTTCACGCTTTCAATCAGGATTATGAAAAAAATTTTACTCATGTTCTCCCTGCTCGCAACAGCAGGCCTTGCGAAAGCTCAGATTACGATCCAGGACAATATCATCGCAGCTGCCGGTGATACATTCCGCTACAGCACAACGCTAGACAATATTTCCTTGGCTACCGGAACAAATATGGCCTGGGATTTCTCCGCAACAACCATGGACACACAAGGTGTTCAGAGCTGGAAAACTGCCATACAGGCAAACTCTGGTTTTATTCTGTTTGGCGTACCGGTAAATGCCTTTGGTTTTAAACTGGTCGATTCTATCGGATTAGGCGGCATCACGGTACATGACCCTTATACATTTTTCCTGAAGAGAACGAACGGCAGCGCGTCTAGCCTCAATGCAGTGGCTTATGGCGTTACCCTCAGCGGTCTTGCAGTGGCTGCCAACTACCAGGATGAGGACGAATGGTATATTTTCCCTATGAGCTTCGGCAACCACGACAGTACTACGTTTGCGTTTAGCGCCAACGTACCTGGCATTGGCGCTTTGAAAGGCGCGGGTTACCGTGTTAGCGACGTAGATGGCTGGGGTACCGTCAAAACGCCATACTATGGCACCGCTACCAGTGTGCTGCGTGTTCGCTCCAGCTCAACCGAAACAGATTCGATCAACTACAACGGTACTGCTTTCGCGATTCAGCGCAATACTACCGATTACTACTGGCTGACACAGAATGATAAATTTCCTGCAATGTGGATTGAAACAACCACTGTAGGCGGAACAACGGTGCCAATGTTTACACGCTACCGCGACACTTACCGCACCAAACCTACCGGCATCAACAATGTAAATGTTCAGAAAGTAGCCGTTAGTTCTTATCCGAATCCATCCAACGGTGTTTTCCATATCAATATTCCGGCAAACTGGCATGAATTCGCCATTGAAGTATATGATATGAGCGGCAAACTTGTTGCAGCGCAAGGTGGTAATGCAAATATCGACCTCGCCCAGCAACCGGCAGGTCAATACCTTGTCCGCACTTCAAATGGCGCCGACCAGGTTGGTTTTACCATGATTCAGAAACTGTAAGACTGCATATTTTTCAGATAAAAAGTTTTCAAAGCCGCTGTAATAGCGGCTTTTTTAATGGGTCGCCCCAAAGCTTCTCACCCTGACACTGTGTCGCCGAAACATGGGCAGTTGGTAACGACTATGAGCAAACTTCGGACTATTGGCATTCGACGTTTGCCGTTCTCTTTGGCCGGGCTCAAAACTTAGCACTAATCGCAGTGATCAGCCATCAGAAAATAGGTTAATTTCACCGCGCCAAATGAACACTATGCATTCCAACATTGCATCGTATATCGATCATACCATTCTGAAGCCGACGACTACGATTTCGGATATTGAAAAATTGTGTGGAGAGGCAAAACAATATTCGTTTGCCGCAGTTTGTGTGCCACCTTATTATGTGAAACTGGCAAAAGATCTGCTGACAGGCACCCCGGTAAAAATAGCCACGGTTATCGGGTTTCCATTTGGCTACAGTAACATCGCCGCCAAACAGCTTGAAATTACACAGGCATTAAAAGATGGCGCCGACGAACTGGACATCGTCCATAATATTGCGGCTTTAAAAAATGGCCAATGGGCATTGCTGGAAGAGGAAATAGGCTCATGCACGAGACTGGTACATCATGCAGGAAAAAAAATAAAAGTGATCATTGAAAGCGGCGAGCTTACGGACGCTGAAATCATTGCCTGCTGTGCACATTATGCGCCGCTTGGCATAGATTTTGCAAAGACTTCTACCGGTTATGCTTCTTCCGGCGCCTCTGTACACGCAGTGCGATTGATGAGGGAACACTTGCCATCCCATATCGAGATCAAGGCATCGGGTGGCATTCGTAGTTTTGCAGCGGCCCAGGAAATGATCGCTGCCGGCGCCACACGTATCGGTTGCTCAGCAAGCGTACAGATCGTTAGAGAAGCAGCAGATCAATAATCCCAATCAAAAAACATTTATTCATGCGATTGTTTCTAAGTTTTTTTCTTTGCTTTTGTGGTGCAGCTTTTGCCGGTATTGCACAAATGAAAGTTTCCTATGGTGCCAATGACACCAGCGGCATTGTAATTCATGCCGATTCTCGACTGGCGATAGTAACCAAAAGTCATACACCCCAGCAAAGAAATTATATCCGCTCCACACACGGATTCCGTGTGCAGATATACAGCGGCAGCGACCGAGCCAAGGCATCTGAAATAAAACTCGATTTCATGCGCCGCTTTCCTGGTATGCGCACTTACCTGACTTATGCACAACCGCAATTCCGTGTTAAAGTGGGCGATTTTGCTACCAGAGCTGAAGCGCAAAAAATATATCAACAGGTTAGTACCTTATATCCAACCTGCATGATCGTTCCCGACATCGTAGAAATAACAAACACACAAAAAGATGATTAACGAAATACGTCAAAAAGTAGCAGCACATTTTGCTGAAATACAGGCGATCCGCCATCATATTCACGCACATCCCGAACTCTCTTTCGAGGAATACCAGACTTCTAATTTCATTGCATCCAAACTGACAGAATATGGCATCACCAATCAAACCGTAGTTGCCGGCACTGGCATTATTGCCCTGATTGAAGGCAAGAATCCGGGGAAATGCTGTATCGCACTCCGTTCGGAACTGGATGCCCTGCCTATCCTGGAAGCCAACAATGTGGCCTATCGTTCGCAAAACGATGGAGTCATGCATGCATGCGGCCACGACGTGCATACCACTTGCCTGCTCAGCGCAGCGCGTATTCTCAATGAAATGAAAGACGAGTGGGAAGGCACGATTAAACTGATCTTTCAACCGGGTGAAGAAAAACATCCGGGCGGCGCAAGCTTGCTGATTGCTGCCGGGGTACTGGAAAATCCACGTCCCCAGGCCATCATTGCACAGCATGTGTACCCTACGCTCCCAGCCGGTGTGGTAGGTTTCCGTTCGGGCCAATACATGGCAAGCACAGATGAAATCTATATCACAGTAGAGGGAAAAGGCGGTCACGCTGCATTGCCCAACACCACCATCGATCCGATTGCGATTGCCGCACAATTGATCACCAATTTGCAACAAGTGGTGTCACGCAAAGCAAATCCAATCATCCCAACGGTATTGAGCTTTGGCCGTATCAGCGGCGGGCATGTCAATAATGTGATCCCGGATAAAGTAGAGATTGAAGGCACTTTCCGCACGATGGACGAAAAATGGCGCAATGAAGCGCATCAGTGGATCAGAGAAATTACCTACCATACTTGTGCCGCTTATGGAGCTACCAGCACTGTAGCTATTCCGAAAGGCTATCCTTCCCTGTTTAACGATCCAGCATTTACCGCACAGGCAGAGTCATGGGCCAAACAATTCCTTGGTGACAATAATGTAAAACTGCTGGATCTGCGTATGACTGCCGATGATTTTGCATTTTATTCGCATGAAATCCCTGGTTGTTTTTACCGTTTGGGCACCAACCGGGGCGGTACCGAATTTACAGCTTCCGTGCACAATGCCCATTTCGACATTGATGAAGACGCACTGAAAACCGGCACCGGTCTGATGACCTGGCTGGCGCTGAATGCACTTGGCCAGCAGGAAACGGTGAATAGTTAAATAAACCATCAATATCTAAACAATAAAAAGTGAAAGCCCGCGCGGGCTTTCACTTTTTTATTCACCGCGATTCTTTTTTATTCACCGTGATTCTCCAACTTCTTTGGGATGAAATGCGACTGCTAAAATCAGCGATCAAAAACATCTGTGATTAATGATGCGCATGCCTTCTATGCCTGAACCAATGGATTAAATAATGAATGCCCCATTCGGCGCCTTTCAACAAAATGAACAAAGCAATCATGATTCCAAGTAAGGGCAACCAATTTCCACCACCTCTCATAACGACTGATTTTTGTTACCTAAATTTACGGAAAGCCGCAATTAGTATAACAATTTTTAACATCTATTAACCTGAAAAATGTCCGGTTTCGTGCTTGCTACTTTTCCGTTTAAAATCAGCTGATTCTTTTCAGAGGTCTTATTGATTGGCCACCCGTTATATTGATTTCCATATGGCAGTGGCGTTGCAGCCACCAAAGCCCGAGGCTGTTTTAAGGGCGTATCGGATGACGGCTTGTTCCGCGGTGCTTGTAATATGAAGCGGTTTGGGCACGCCAAGCTGTTCGAATCCGGCGGAAGGAATTAATTGTTGCTGACGCAAACTTTCTATAATCAGCACACTCTCTACAACACCTGCAGCACCTAAAGTGTGGCCGACAAAGCCTTTCAGGCTATGCAGCGGAATGTTGTTCATACCAAGCATGTCGAACGCTTTTGACTCCATTTCATCGTTGTAAAGTGTTGCCGTGCCATGTGCCGAGATCATATCGATATCAGAAGGCTGGAGGTCTGCCAGTGACAAAGCTTTGCGGATCGCTAATCCCAATTCTTCGCCGGTACGTGAAGGGCCTGAAATATGGTTGGCATCATTAGAAGTAGCGCCTGAGATCAGCTGCGCCAACGGATCATCGCCAGGGTCGGTGCTTAAGATGATTGTTGCTGCCGCTTCCCCGAGATTGATACCAGCCCGGGCTGCATCAAAAGGTTTGCAAGGCCCGTCGGCAACAGCGTGGAATGATTGAAAACCGCTCAGTACAAATTTTGAAAAACGATCGCAGCCGGTAACAATAGCATTTTTATATCGGCCGGACTGCAACAGCGTTTGTGCATATTGCAAAGCCACCACGCCGGAAACACAAGCGTGTGAAATAACGATGGGCTTCGCAACAATGCCTATTGCTTTAGCAATAGCCCGTGCGCTATACATAAGCCCGATTTTCTCGTCGGGCACTTCACCTAATAATTCAATATTGCCTTTGGTAGTAGAAAGTATAAAAACCGTTTCTTCAAGATCGAGGATCTGTTCGGGTTGCGCCAACGCATGTGACGCCGAATACACAGCCATTTTTTCAAAAGCAGTTAAAGGCCAGGATGCTGTTTGGGCGTGAATCAGCTGCCAGACCTGTGGATCGATCATCGCGCCCCAGAACGGTTCAGCCGCCAATGATTGATCGCTGTGTCGCCGGATACCCGTACGATTTGCGGTTACCGACTGCCAGTGCTTTTCGGTACCATTTCCCAAAGCGGAAACCGCATGGGTTGCTATGGCGTAAACGGGAATCATTTTTGCAGCCATTTCTCTTTCCATTCCTGCATAAACGGAGGAATAGTTAGCATCAATTCCATATTTTCTTTAGCCATAAACACCTGTACAGAACTGCCGGTAGCTACTTTTTCATCTTTTACCGCATCAAAAATTGCGTAATGAAAAATGAGCTTTGCCGCAGGCGAATCGTGGTAAGTTGTTTCTAAACGGATGCGATGACCGTAGCGTAAAATGCGCTTGTAATCGCAATTGATATTAACGATCGGCACCACAATATTCTGACGGTACAGATCCAGGTAGCGCAAGCCATAAGCTTCGCCAAACGCTTCACGTCCGTCTTCAAAATAACGGATGAAATGCCCGTGCCAAACTATGCCTAGTGGGTCGGCTTCACTGAATTTTACTTCCTGTTCTGTAATATGTGTTAGCGTCTTTCGCAAGCTGCACTGCCCTTTTGAGGCGGCAAGATACAAAAAGTTAAATGGTTAATTGGTTAAAGCGGCAATTGGTCGTGACGCCAGATTTAACCTTTTAACTGATTAACCATTTAACGCTTTAATAAATTAACCTTGAGCAGGCTGGGTATGCCAGTACTGCGACAGTTCGATATCGATCCTAAGGTTGCCGGCAAGGCGGGAGAGCTGATATGGAATCGTATCGTATTGCGCCACGATATTGGTGTCCATGAATGTGGAAAAATACCCAAAATCAAGTTTGGCATTCACACCCTGCATTTCCGCTAATGGTTGCAGATTATTAAAATTGGTTTCCAGGAATGAAATAGCATCACTCACCATCGCCTGAAAATCGGTAAAGTCCTTGCTGCTCACGTCGAAGCCGCAAAGTGCCTGTTCGTATTTCTTAGGCCCATCTTTGGTCGTTACTACTTCTCCTTTCTCTATTTTCTTATAAGGTGTAAGACGGATGATCTCCGTTAAGGCATCGGTATTAAAATCTCCTGAAATCCAGAGTACGCAAGGCATTGTTATAATTTTTAGGGGGAATTATTCCCAGCTTTTAAAATCAGATTTTACATTGATGAGTACATTGTAGAACGATTTTGCCCAGTAGTTGCGGAAGCCAAAACCACCATTCTTGCCGGTTTCGTGCTGCGTCAACAAAACTTTCTTTGTTTTCATATCCACAAAAGTCACCCATACCGAGGCTTTTGACTCGGATTTACTCATACCGTCCACAAAGAAAATCAGGCCTATACCGGTCTTTCCCTGGAAATCATATTTCTTCACGAGGTCGCCGATTTTTTGTTCGTTGAGTTTCTGAAAATCGTTTTCATTGGTACTGAAAAAATCGTGTTCCGGAATTTTTGCATTTGCCTTCGCGGTGATTTCAGTAGCGTAACTTACTTCTGTACGATGTACGGCGCCAGCCACATTGTATTTGTCTTTCTCGGTAAGGAAAAGGTCGTTCCAACCCGGAAAATATTTATTGCGCAGGTCATTGCTGGTAATGGTGCCCGCATCGTGATATTGCGTAGCGGTGCCAACAAAGGTCAGTTGGGAGAAATCGAGCCCCAACCAGGTGATCGCAATCTGGTCATTAAAAATATCAGCTTTGGTTTCGGCGCGAAGGCTTAAGCTGATGAGGCAAGCAGCAAATAATGTAAGTAGTTTTTTCACGACTGTTTTCTCGTTTTAGGTTTGGATAAATATCTTGAATTCGCAACTGGCAATTTCGCGCTTGCCGCAGAAAATTCTGCCCATTACTACATGCGCATTCATTACCTGGTGTAAAAAAGAAATATCGGTTGTAATCGTATCCCCTACTTTCGGCAGCTCTTTAATGTTGAGCCCTTTCAGCGCACCGATAAAACCAACTGGTGCGGGCTCCTCTTTTTGTGCCGCTTTAAAACCGGTCCCGGCAGCGGCTGTCTGCGCCATGTTTTCTACAAGGCCTGGTTCGGTGAATACACCGTTTTCTACAAACAAATGTCCTTCGCGAATAGTAAAGGATGTCTGAGACATCTGTTCATCGGCGCGCAACAATTCATCCACCATTACAAATGGGGGGCGTTGTGGTATATAAGCGAATATATCAGGCTGATCCATTGGGCCAGAATTCAAAGTAGTTAAACCATTGTTCCGGATGATCTTTCAATCCCTGCTCTAGCAACTGCACATAATCTTCCAGCATGCGTGTGGCGCCTTCCATACCGCGTCCCTCATAGGTTCTGGCAGCATAAGGCGCATAAAAACGATAGTGAAAATTAGTTTCTTTAAAGGCAAAAACAAAACAAACCGGTGCTTTCAGCTTGGAGGCGAGCACAAATGGGCCAACCGGAAATTCTGTTTCCTCACCTAAAAATGAATGTTTTACTGTACGGTTTCCGGGTCGGAAACGATCGGCATGCAGGCACACAAATTCGTTGCGTTGCAGGGCTGCACTAATCTCATAAATATGGGAAAGGTCTTCGCGGATATAAATAATATTGAAAGAGCGCTTCGCATCGAAACGTTCCATAAATTCTTTGATCTGCTCGGCCTCGCCATCGTACATCAGGATATTGATGGTTGATTCCAGTCGCTTCAGCATGTGTCCTGCCACTTCCCAGTTACCGAGGTGTGCACTGACAAGCAGCCCGCCTTTCCCTTTGCGTACCATTTCTTCGAGGTATTCTATACCGGGATGGCTGAATGTGAGCGGATTTTTGATACCGGCCAGCACAATGATCTTATCAATTAATGTCTGCCCGAAAATGAGCAGATTTTTGCGGATCAGTTTATTGGTTTCGGCTTTAGAAAATTGTAATCTTTCCCGGTACAGGTACCGGAGCGGACGTATTGCCGCGGGTACAAACAAACGGTAATAGATAGTAACAAAATGCAGCAAGGCATAGGCGGGTTTTATTCCGCCGTGTTCCAGCAGCCATACAAAAATACGATAGCCGGAGGTGGATGCCCGGGAACGACCTTCCCACTGCGTTTTATCAGGCATTGGCTACCTGCAGGCGGTTTGCCACATAATCATAAAAATCCTGGATGGTATGCATCTGCTGGAAATCTTCTGGCTTCACTTTAAAGCCAAAATTCTGCTCAATAGCAACAACCAGGTCGATATAATCCAGGCTGTCCAATTCTAAAGTTTCTTTAAGGCTGGCTTCAGGAGTAATGGCTGCTTCATCCACTTCAAAATCTTCCACCATCAGGGCGTTAATTCGTTCAATAATTTCTTTCTGGTTCATAATCCTGTTTCAATCAGACCAACGCACAGTTCCGTGTCTGACCTCGTTTAAAATTAAACAAAATACTACTGCAAGATTAGTATTGCGGCCGCAAAGGTAAAAAATTCGCGTGTGGATATGAAATTGAGTTACCGGCTGCCTGAAGAAACAACCGCAGGCGCCCCTAAATGTTTAGAATATTGATTATGAACCATTTTCTGTTTGTTGCTTTTGTTTTAATAAATAATTAGTTTCCGATAAACCAGCTCATCATGCTGTTTATTATAAACAGTCAGCAGGTAAGAGCCGCGGGCAACAGCCGGCAATGCAAACCGGAACGGGCTACCCGTACAATCTGCACCATATATGAATTTCCCATCGAGGTCGTGTATTGCTAAACGGAAGGAACCGGTAGCGGGCAGTTTAACATTGAATATCCCTTCGGGGCTTGGGTTGGGATAAACATCAAACCGGGTACTACTTTCTTCGCCGGCAACCGCCGTACCTGCCTGTACGCTGTCTACCCATCGGGCCGTACTTTGCGTGCCGGTACTAATCACTACTGATGCTAAATTTAATTCAGACAACCCCGATGCTTCGTAATTAAAATCCGAAGACACATTCACTTCTTTTGCGGCAACAGTAACCGCCCACGGATCGGTGCCGCCAGGATAGGCTGTCGGTAATGTAAAGCCGTTGATACCGCAAATATTAGCTTTCAGAAATGATTCTTGCACACCAGCAACTTTTTTCGTTTCAGTCGCGGCCGAGTACGTGATCGCCGAAGCAGAACTTATGCTTTGATTTTGGTCATACGGCGCTATACCCTTGGTGTTGTCTATCGTCAGCGATTGCTTATAACTCTGCGAAACAGAAATCTGAGCGCTGTCTGCTTTTTTCCAGCAATCTCTGCGGATTGCAGATTCCAACAGACTCATACTATTGATTGTTATTTGAGTCGCCCAATCAATATTATCTCCAAAATTATCTGGCGCATCATGATGCAGATCGCCTTGAGTAACAACCCCCTTTACAAATTCGGAGGCATTGGGCAAACTTTGAATAACAGGACTGCCGGAATGTGCAGTACCAATAGCATAAGGAAGTTTCGTTTTAAGCTCCACTATCGATCCATCCCCACTTGACCATTCCATTTCAAGACTATCGGACAAACGTTGGGGATATTTCAACGAATGCCCCATTGAATAATTGCGACCATTGGACCATCCTCCGGTAGCAAAATCATATCCAAGCATGCTGTAAGACTTAGATGGCAATACATTTTTATTGATCCAAACTAATGCAATGTCTCTCCCTGTTGAAGGGTCGAAATAATAAGCCCGCACCGAAACCGCAGCCATATAACCTTCGTCGAATCTGGTAAGCTGGTTATAATGTAAATCATTTACAACATTGTCTCTACCAAGATAATTCATGTAGATATCGGATTGTACTTGTTTCCGTGCTATGCTGTCAACAACAGAGGTAAACGGCAAGCCAAGTTGATGAGCCGACATACAAGCGCATATTTTCTCATCGTCTCTGAAAGTGCGAATCAGAAAAGCTGAGCCACTTGTCGCTATGTGCTCACTAAAAAACAAATCGGTCGTCTGTAATAATATCAAAGACTTGCTGGTAACTGATGCATTGGGTGGCATAGCTGATGAACCAGGCGTGAAATAGGTAAAATATTCAGGATGAGACCCAATAGGAACACCCATTGGCTGTCCCTTCAATAGATTTACAATTCCTACCGCGAACGCAAAATAGAGGATAAAAAATTTCTTTAGACTTCGTTTCATTTTTAAATTACAGATTATGTAGATGGCATTAATTATTGTAAAAATTTTCATTCGCCTTTCACCCAAAAGAGATACAAGCATGTTTAATTGCATGCATTATTTGGCGCAAAACTGATTACACCCGACTTATTGAGCTAGCGCATATCTTATTCTCGTCCCGGAATGTTCCTATTAGAAATGCGGTACCACTTGCACCTACAACATTGTTGAACCAATCCATTGTAGCAACCAAACTGTATAATGCCTTTGCGCACCATTTCTGCATTAGGCAGACTTTCGGCGTCAACGGGATTGTAGTAGGTAAACAAATCAGGTATGGATTGCAATAACACTCGCTGCGGCTGAACAATTACCGTCACAGGTATGACAAATGCAAAGCATAGTAGTGCATTTAAAATAAATTTCATCACAGTACACTAGTAAATAATCAGTTTCCGATAAACCAGCTCATCATGCTGTTTATTATAAACAGTCAGCAGGTAAGAGCCGCGGGCAACAGCCGGCAATGCAAACCGGAACGGACTACCCGTGCAGTCTGCGCCGAATATATACTTCCCATCGAGGTCGTGTATTGCTAAACGGAAGGTACCGGTAGCGGGCAGTTTAACATTGAATATCCCTTCGGGGCTCGGGTTGGGATAAACATCAAACCGGGTACTACTTTCTTCGCCGGTAACCGCCGTACCTGCCTGTACGCTGTCTACCCATCGGGCCGTACTTTGCGTGCCGGTGCTAATCACTACTGATGCTAAATTTAATTCAGACAATCCCGATGCTTCGTAATTAAAATCCGAAGACACATTGATCTCTTTTGCGGCAACAGTAACCGCCCACGGATCGGTACTGCCCGGATAGGTTGTCGGTAACGCAAAGCCACTCATACCGAAAACATTGGCTTTATATATTGTTTCCCTAACGCCTTCTGTCTGCGATGTCACGCCCGGCGAAGCGGTAATATTTGCGGCAGTACTTACACGCTGATCTTGGCTATAAGGCGCTATCCCGCTTGTATTGTCGATCACCAGTGATTGTTTATAGCTCTGCGAACTGGCAATCTGCGCACTGTCTTCTTTTTTCCAGCAGTGGCGTCGAATGGCATTTTCCAGCAGCCCAATATTGTTCACACCAACTTTAGTTGCCCAGATGAAGCGCTCATTCAGGTTTAAATCCTCCTCATATTGCTCATACCCTTCCGTCAATACACCTTTTACAACCCAGCTATTCAACCCATCGGTTGAAACTTGAATAACAGGCCCGCCCGAACTTCCCGGGCTGGTAGCGTAAGGCAATTTTGTTTCCAGCTCAACGGTATTGCCATCTACGTCCGATTCCAAAAGTTCAAGATTATCAGATAGGCGCTGCGGATATGCCAAAGGATGTCCCATCGCATAATTCCGTCCATTTGACCAGCCTGTCTTATTAAAATCGTATCCGAGCATGCTATACGAGGCGGAAGGAAGCAGGTCTTTATCGATCCATACCAACGCTATATCTTTTTCTGTGGTTGTATCATAAAAATATGCTCTCACCGAAACCGTACCCAGATAACCTTTGTCAACTCTTATTGTTTTATTATAGTGAATGCCGTTCGAAACACTGTCTGCTCCGAGATAATTCATGTAAAGATTACTATTGGCCGGCCACCTTGCTTTGGCAGCGGCAATATTAGTGTACGGCAAATCAAGCTGGTGGGCCGACATACAGGCACAGATCTTATTATCGTCTCTGAATGTCCGGATCAGGAAGGCAGAACTGCTTTCTGAGTATTCGTCGTAGGTGCGAAAATCGGTTGCCTGCAGCAACATCGTGGCCTTGCTCGCGACTGCTGCACCAGGCGGCATAGCAGAGGAGCCAGGCGTGAAATAGGTAAATATATTGGGATACGAACCTTTCAGCACATGAAGTGGTTGCCCTTTTAATTGGTAAACAAAAAAGCTCATCAAGACAAAAAACAGGGAAAAATTCCGTTTCATTTTTATAGTATTTATTTCCGTTACAATTCAATAGTCAAAAACTTCTCATTCGGCGACTGTATCACCAAAAAATACAAGGCATATCCCCGGCGCAACATAGGTTGCACAGATTTTGGAGCCTTACGGATAGCAAGAAATTATCACTGCTTCGGAAAATGAAATAGCATATCTGGAGCATATGCTTAGGGTGTGCGAAAAAAGAAACGGTTCGTGACGTTCTATTTATTTATGGAGATCAAGAAGCGCAAAAATAGGTTTAAAAACCTGGCTTTAGCAAAGTAAAAAAAACAATTCGAAGCCAGATACAGCATGCACGACCGGGCGATTTGCCCAAGACGCTACTTACTGCGCCCAATTGAAGCAATCAATTATTTTAAAAAAATTCAAAAAAAATTTAGTCCCCGTTATTGCATAAAAACGGGGACAAGACCGACACCGGTAAGTGCCACGATGCCTGTATTAGCCAATCATTAAAAATGCATATCGATCACACTGCGCAGTGGAATGACGGTACCACCTTTTAGTTGCATGAATCGCTCGTCTACATACCATACCGTCGTTTCCACGGTGCGCGGGCCGCTGGTGGTTTCAAAAGTGATCATTGTTTTTCCTTTAAAGGAATTTCCTAATCGCACCGCATACCCAAGTTCTCTTAACCAGGTTTGTGTTTTGTCGACAAATGCAGGAATTAGTTTATAGGCAGGAATTTCTTCTTTCGAAATAAGTGTTGCCATCGTAAAAGCTTTTAAGAGGACATTGAATTTACCAAAATGAAGGATTCAAAACAAAAACTGCCCGTCATTTTTTGTTGACAGGCAGTTTTGAAAATCAGATCAGAAATATACAAATTGTCATTATTTTATATCTAGTGGTACGGACACCGTCACACTAAAGCTACGCCCCATGTTAAAGATGCCCTGGCGCCCGGTTACATAATTGACATCGGCATAGCGCAAACGGCTCAGATGATTCTGATAAGCCACATCGGTCAGGTTTTGCGCCGCCAGTGTAAGTGTAAACAAAGTATGCTGTTTTTTACCGACGAAATCCATACCTATCCCGGCATTAAGCAATGTATAACCCGGAGACGCTGTTTCGGTATTATAAGCGGTAAATACATCGTTTTGTGCAAAATTGATATCCAGCCCCACTTTAGCATATACATTTCTCAGGAAGCCGCCCATTTTCTTTTGCTGTGCACGCAATTCTATAAGCCATCTTGCGGCAGGAATATAAGGCAGGCTATGGGTGCTGTCTGTATTATTGCTGGTCACACCGCGCACATAAGAAAAAGTATTTTCCAGGTGCAGCCAGTCAAACGGATGCGGATGCAGATCCACGTACAACTCGCCGCCATAAAGCGTTGCATTGGTCTGATCATAAACAAAGGCAGGATATCCTTCGTCATTATTGGCCGCGGGAATAGAATCGGCGCCAGACGCATTCAGCAATTTGCGGATATAAATAAAATGCTGGATATAGTTGTAAAACACGGCACCATTTACCTGCACATGATCCGAACTCCAGTTGATCCCGATATCGCCCTGGAAGCTGGTTTCTGGCTTTAAATCCAGGTTTCCGTACTCATATCGAATAGTGCCTTCGTGCACGCCATTGGCAGAAAGCTCTGCGATATTCGGCGAACGGAAGCCACTGGCGAAATTGAATTTCAGAATTGTTTTTTCCGTCAGCGCATAGCTCGCACCGAGACTTCCCGACACGTTGGAGAAGCTGGTGCTGAATTGTTGAAAACGTTGCTCACCTCCTGGCGTCATGCCACTGGTCCGTTCACCTGTAGAGTCGGTGTACAATGCTTCACTATTGATCTTACGATAATTGTAGCGCAAACCTCCCGATACAGACCAGCGTTTCCAATCTTTCTTTGCAATGGTATACGCCCCGATCTCGAACAAATGATAATCGGGAATCAAAAATTCAGTGCCCTTGTTTTCATTGTGCTGGGCCATGCCGTTTACGCCGGACGTAAGCTGCCAGCCCTTCCATACCGGGAAGAAATATTTGAGATCATAATTGTAGGTCTTCAATAAAAAAGACAAACCTGGGTCCGTTGGATTTAAAACATCTTCAAATTCTTTGCGGGAGTTTTGCTGATAGCCTAAAGTAAGACCGATGCGCCCGCCGTTGTTAAAATAAAGATTGCTTGCCCAAACCAGCTTCTGGTGGTTGATTTGCTGCGATGGTGTAGCACGGCTATAAGAGCGCCCGTCATCATCGGTAACAATAGCCGATCCCGGCACACCGTTATCGTCTACCGCTTTGATAAATTTCCCGGTTGCACTATCGCGCTCACCTTCTGAAATGCCCAAAATCTGATTAAAGGATGTAAAGCTCAGTTTAGAAGAACCCCATTTTTTATTCAAGCCAATCGAGGCGCCAAAATTATTGTTGTGGTAACGCGAATCGAATACATACCCGTCGTACGCATTTTTATAATCGTGAGCCCGTTTGCCGGTATAGTAGCCATTCCAGACAATGCCATTATTGTTGCCGCCCAGTTGCGCATGAATTGCTTCCTGCCCATTATTGGTTTGGTAATTGGCAACGACATTACCCTTGATTTTTCCTTCCGGCAGCGGATCATCGGAAATGATATTGATCACACCTGCCAGTGCATCTGATCCGTAAGCCAGTGAAGCCGGTCCTTTCAACACCTCGATCCGCGATACGTTATAATCATCGATCTCTATGCCATGTTCATCACCCCATTGCTGCCCTTCCTGACGTATGCCGTCGTTTAGCGTAATGATCCGGTTATACCCCAGACCACGAATAACCGGCTTGGAAATAGCCGGGCCTGTGGTCAATTGGTTGACGCCCGGTAATTTTGTAATCGCATCAATAATATTAGTAGAAACGTTTTCTTGTAGTTGTTTCATCCGGATACTCTGGATCGGCGTTACGCTCTTGCGCTCTTCCGTAGCCAGACTGGTACCTGTGATCACGACTTCATTCCTCTCCAATACTGTTTCTTTTAGTTTAAAATCGTGCGTGGTAACCCCGTTGATGGTAATGGCCTCGGTGATGTTTGCATAGCTGAGCATGCGCACTTCTATGAGATACTTCCCCGGCGGAATATTTGAGATTGCATAATCGCCATTACTGTCGGCTACAGCGCCGATATGCAAGTCGGGAATAGATATGACAGCCCCAACAAGTGGCGCATTCTGATCGTCTGTAATTTTCCCCTTTAGCTTCCCGGCATTCACCGCGTTGCCATTGGCCGTAAATATAGTCAGGCAAAGCACGCCGCATACCAGCAGCAGGCTTTTCAGTTGATAAAGCATAATCTGTTTTGAGATGTTGGACGAAACACACGCAAGTATCTTTTAATACCTACGGTAAATTATTTTCAGTGGAGGATTATGCAATCGGTGGTCCGCGAAGGGAAGCCTGTACAATTTTGCGCTGTATAAAATGAACCTGTACGGCTGCTTGCTGTGCAACGAAAACCGACGCTAAGAAAGAAAGGCGCGGTATATGGATGGCGCCGTCAAACGGCATTAACTGAAAACTTAAAAAATCACAGTGGCGGTGTTTGTTCTCAAACGACAAACCATGCTGATGCCTGCGGTGCTCCGTGTCTTTGTGATGCCCAAACGAGTGCACAAACTCCATAGGCGTCGTACCAAACACCAGGATGATCGCCAGCCAGCAAGAAAATACTATATGTGCAATTCGTTTACCCAACTTATATTGCAGTCTGAGTTTACAAAGATATTATCATCAATCAATTAAAAAACGTGAGAATGGGTGAATTTTACAAAAAGCTAAAACTGGCCACAGCACTTTGTTTATCCATTGCTTTAGCGCAAAACGCCTTTGCCCAGCGACTAAGCACTTATAATGACATTGGCTGGTACAATGTTTTCGGCACCATCAATGTAAGCAAACATATTTCTATCATTCCTGAATTCCAGTGGCGCCGCAACAATATCATTACCGACTGGCAACAATTGCTGGCACGTGCGGGCGTACAATATCACTTCAACAAAGGTGGCACTGCGGCAATTTTATATTGCTTCACGATGTCTTATCCTATTGGCGATTATCCCTGGGGTCCTTACCCGTTTCCAGAACATCGAATCACGGAGCAAGTAGGTTTTACCGGCAGCACCGGCATTTTTAATTTCAGTCACCGTCTGCGCCTGGAGCAACGCTGGCTGGGACAGATCAACCAGAAAGCCGAATCGGGCAAAGTAGAAAGCTGGATGTATCTGAACCGCGTGCGTTATCAATTGCGTACTGAAGTGGCATTGAATCGTCCGAAAATCGAAGACAAAACTTTTTACCTGGCTGCTTTCGATGAAATTTTTATCGGCTTCGGAAAAAATGTAAATCAGAACGTGTTTGACCAAAACCGACTGGGCTTGCTGGGTGGTTACCGTTTTAATAAAAACTTGCGCATGGAAGCAGGCTACCTCAACCAGATTGTACAACAACCGGCGCCGGTTAATAATCAGCAGGTTTATCAATACAACCAGGGACCGATTGTGAATTTGTACGTTACTCGTTAATGCCCTGTTGTTATCCCATTTGACTGTTCAGTCAGGAAGACAAAAGGGGCGATATAACCATCGCCCCTTTTGTTTTGTTCAAATTTTAAGTTTCTTATCGCGACCGGAAGCACAGTTATCACATTACAAACATTGCCATTACCGCATTCCCCTTATTGCCGTATTATCGCATTAATTCAATAATGCCTGCAATCCCTTGTCCCCCGCCGACACAAGCGGTGATCATACCGTACCGTTTATTGAGCCGTTCGAGATCATGTAAATTTTGGATGGTGAGTTTAGCCCCGGTACAGCCTAACGGGTGGCCGAGAGAAATGGCGCCGCCATTGATGTTTACCTTTTCAATATCCATGCCTAATTCTCGTATTACTGCCAGTGACTGAGAAGCAAAAGCTTCATTGAGTTCAATAAGATCAATGTCGCTCAAATTCAGACCTGTTTGTTTCAACACTTTCGGCACTGCCGCCACCGGGCCTATGCCCATGATACGCGGATCCACGCCGGCGCTAGCGCAACCTACTACCCGGCCCCATGGTTTCAGCCCCAATTGGTTCATCAGCCGTTCACTCATTACTATTGCAAAAGCAGCACCATCTGAGGTTTGAGAAGAATTACCCGCCGTTACCGATCCTCCTGCCGCAAACACCGCCGGTAATTTGCCCAACGCGGCCAAAGAAGTGTCGGCACGCGGCCCTTCATCGGTATCTACAATAAATTCCCGTTCCTTTCTTTTGCCTTTTTCATCCACGTAAATTTCCTTTACGTTGATCGGCATTATGCCTGATTTGAAATAACCTTCTTTAATAGCATTCAGCGAGCGTTGATGTGAACGGTAAGCAAAAGCATCCTGGTCTTCCCGCGACACTTTGAAATCGTTGGCTACCTGCTCTGCCGTCAGACCCATACTCAGGTAATAATCGCCGTTATCCTGCTGGTACTGGTAATTCGGCATGGTACGCCAACCTGCGGTCGGCACCAGGCTCATACTTTCGGTACCGCCGGCAATAATACAATCCGCCTGCCCGGCCTGTATACGTGCAGAAGCAATGGCAATCGCGTCAAAACCCGAAGCACAATAACGATTGATCGTTACGCCTGCTGCATGCTGCCCTACCGCCTTGTTGGCAATAATACGACCTACCTGCAAACCCTGTTCGGCCTCCGGCACCGCCGTGCCTACAATCACGTCGTCTACCTGCTTAGGATCAAGCTGCGGCAGGGAAGCCAGCAACCCTTTGATTACATCGACAGCCAGGTCATCGGGGCGATAAAAACGAAAACCGCCACGTTTTGATTTTCCGACAGCTGTACGATATCCTGCAATTATATAAGCGGCCTGCATGGTATAAGTTTAGTTGATTACTCTTTAAAGTTAGGAAATGGATTCTAATATCGGAAGCTTGTTTCGATTGTTTTCGTAGTGTGTATAGGTAAAATATATGGCAAATTTCGGGCTTCTGTTATCCTGGCATAACTTTGTACGGTTCATTCAAAAAGAATTATGTCAGAGAAAAAAACAATGGTGATCGGCGCTTCCGAAAACAAACAACGTTACAGCAATATGGCGATTCTGCGTCTTCGTCAACACCACCACCCGGTTGTAGCCATCGGTAACCGCGAAGGCCAGGTGGAGGATGTAGCCATTATTACCGAGCACCCGGATGTTCATGATATCGACACTGTCACTTTATACCTGAATCCGCAGAATCAGAAAGCCTATTACGACTATATTCTTTCGGTAAAGCCCAAACGCATCATCTTTAATCCGGGCACCGAAAATCCGGAACTGGAAGACCTTGCGGAAAAACAAGGCATTCAGACTATGGAAGCATGTACGCTGGTGTTGTTGGGAACAGGCCAATACTGATTTCAAAATCAAAAATCGAGTTCTGAAAGCGATTAATGGAGCTCTTTCGTGACCGCGCTGTTTTATGCAGCATGCACTGATGCCCCCGGCACAACAACGAAGAAACATCAGATGTTTTACACATCGGCTGACGTTTTACGTGTAATGACCATGCACCGCTCACCATTCATCACTGTCAATTGGAAAGTGCTTTCTTCCAATACTCGGCACGTTCCGCCAGGCGTTTCATCTCAAAGATCCCGTCTTGAATTTCTTCGTAAAAAGGTATCTGTAGCGGGCTCCGCTGTTTGCTCCGGAAAGTCAGTTCTAAAAGAATGGCCCGAATATGCGATTTACCGCTGGTCTGCTGAAACACGCTACAGTAATTGATTTCGTCCAGTGCAATCAAGTACTCCTCCACTTTACTGTCATGAATCCAGATGAGTACCAGCATCTTGTTGATACGGTCCATCCCCATTACCCGGTTGCGCCAGAGCTGCCGTTCCGTAATAAAAAGTTTTTCACGGTTGGCGATCTGATCCATCAGGTTCGTTAAGAGCGTTTGCTTCTTTTTCCGGATCTGACGGCCGCGTAAAATGATCAGCACTACCGGCAATAGCAAAGCAACACAAGTGGCTGCGCCAATTAAAAGATGATTGTTCATAAATCTGAGGTTTAGCTTTGATCAGGGTGATTGATAACGTCTTTAATATAGAAATGGCGCAAACCACCGGGCATCATCCAGGTTACTTCTTCACCTTTCCGGAACCCTATGAGTGCTGTAGCCAAAGGGGCCAGCACAGAAACTTTGCGTAGTTTAATATCCGCATATTCAGGCATCACGATCATCAACTCGGAAATTTGCCGGGTATCCATATCCTCCACCACTACTTTGGAGTTGATACCAATTCCATGAATAGGAAATGCATCTTTTTGTACGATAATGGCGCGCTTTAGTTCATGTGCCAGCGACATTTCGTCGTTTTCGCTGAGCCGGCTCATATAGGGCCGCAGCAATTGGTAGTCCGACTCGGTCAATACTACCGGATTTTGATTGTGCATCATAATATAATGGTTTTAGGAAAAAAGAAAACTTACTCGTCTTCGTCGTTCATTCGCTGGCATTCTTCTTCCTTCCACGCAGCAAACAATGACAGGACGCCGAGCGAAAGCACTGCGGATAATAGCCAGAGCTCTTCCTGACTACTGTATAATGCGCCGGTAAGTATCATGGCATCCAGGCCAAACAAGACCCAGAGTATGATACTGCGCGCCGAAACTTTGGAAAGTTTGCGGAACATAGTTTGGCTATTTGTGTAAAACGAAAATGGAATTGCGTTGAATGACGAACTCCCCGGACCTAATGAGATGATTGTTGGTTGTTAGCAGGCCGGGGCTTGTGTATTGAAGTCCTTAAAATTGGAGCAGTAATACAGCTTTTTACAGAAACACAAAAATGGTAGTACGGAGGCATTGACCACCAGGGTGGTTTCATGATTGCAAGGAGCAAAACAATGCTTATTGATATGTGCGTTTCTTATCAGCACGATTGGTACGAAGATTATGTTTTAAATGCAACAGAAAAGTTAAAACCGGTGTCAGCGCCGTAAAAGATGCTCCGAAAACTTGCAGAAACCTGACGGACGGGGCATTGCAGTGCGATAAAACAATACTACTTTTAGCGATAGAAAATATTCGCTTTTGAAGAAAAACAACCCTATACAACTCTCCATTCCCGAACCTTGCTCGCAAGACTGGAACGCGATGACATCCGATGCCAAAGGTCATTTCTGTGCACATTGCCAAAAGTCCGTGATTGATTTTACGGAATGGACAGACGCAGATTTATACGCCTTCTTTTCGAAAAATAATCAGTCTGTTTGTGGAAGATTTAAAGCAGATCAATTAGACCGCGCCATTCAGTTCCCAGTGCAGCAACCAACACGGTTGTATCGCGTTGCCATTGCTTTAGGTTTGAGCCTGCTGTTTACGCAACTACCCACAACCCACGCCAGGCCGAAGCCTCCACTGACCGATCAGTATATACTTTCAACACAGGAAGTCCCCCAGAATGATACGACAGGAACTGATAGCCTGGTGATAAAAGGAACCGTATTAGATGCAACAAAGCAACCTGCGATTAATGCGATAGTTAGCGTAGAGCAATGCGGAGTAAATATAGGTGGTACTGTGACGGACATCGATGGCAATTTCGAAATCGTATTACCTGATTCAATAAAAGGTGTAAACATCCAGCTCAAGACAGCATATGCAGGACATATGACAGCAATATTTCCCTACGATGCAACAAAACAGACGATAATCATACCGTTGAAGGCAACCGAAAGCTTAGGCATGATAGACAGAGTTATCATTTATAAACGTCCCATTATCGATCCCGCTCACCCCGGCCCCAATACGACTTTCACCCACGAGCAGATTAAAAACATACCCCGTTAAACGGGAATTATAATTTAACGTGCGTCGCTGCGAAGAATGAAGCAGCCTGCACAGAAAAATGTACAAGGCACATAAAACAAAAGGCGCTTACGCGCCCTTCTATTGACAAATCTATTTCTTCTGGAGACGCTGCGCGCAACGTCTGTACAATACTCCTTCATTCCACTGGGCACTCCGTACCTCAGCGTAATAAACGCAAGCAGGCGCTCACAACGCTCAACGGTTCTTTGGCAATTGTCAACTTTTCAGTTTTTGACTTTTGAATTTTGATTTCTAGTAAGAATGCCCCATCCACAATGCGCCGCCAATGCTATCTCTCAATGCCCCCGTTACACTACTATACACATTGTTTTCTTCGCGCCAGCGCAACGCCCCGATCAGCGCCATCACTACCGCTTCTTTAAACTCAATTACTGTTTCGTCCGGCACAATCACATTTACATTCGCACCCAATGCCTCCTGTATTTTATGCACCAAAAAAGGATTAAATGCGCCGCCACCGGTCACCAGCATTTTTGCAGGCAAGGTGTTGACAGGATTTTGTGCCACTGCTGCTGCCACCTGGTCTGCAATATGCTGCACCATAGTATAAAGCATATCCTCAGTACTATGGCCGCTTTCCATCAACGAAGGAAACACCAGTTCCATCGCCATTTCATTGCTCAGCGATTTTGGTCCGGTCTGTTTGTAATAGGCCTGGTCGTTGACATCACCTAGTACGTCCATCAGCAGACTACCCGAAGCTGCCAGGTTTCCGTATTCATCAAAATCCTTGCCTGCTCTTTGTGCCAGCGCGTTCAAAACCTGGTTGGCCGGACAAACGTCGAAAGCTACAGTATGGTCTGCGCTTTTCACTGTCAGATTTGCGATACCACCGAGATTAAGCAGATAATCATAATCGCCAAACAGTAACTTATCTCCTATTGGCACAATCGGCGCACCCTGTCCCCCCAGCGCTACATCGAGCGCCCGCAGGTCACTGATTACCGGCAACCCGGTTGCCGCTGCAATAGCCGCGCCATCGCCCAACTGAAAGGTTGTTTTTTCTTTTGGATGATGGAAAATGGTATGCCCGTGCGAAGCGATAAAATCTACTTTATGGTCCAGCCCGTGCTCCGCGATGAATGCATTTACTTGTGCGCCGAGATAATGACCATAACGGGTATGAAGTTTCAGAAAATCAGCAATGTTTAGTTTCAGCGCGCTGCGCAGTTGGTTACTCCATTCCGTACTATATGGCAGACAGGCCGCATTCTTTATTTCGAAAGACCATTGTCCGCGTACTTCTTCCAGATGTGTATAAACGATATCGAGGCCGTCCAGTGAGCTTCCAGACATCAAGCCGATCACTTTATAAATCATAGGCTGCAAAAGTACCTGTTATTAGCACGATGTCAAATGAAAATTAAGGATGCAACATGATACGGACATAAAAAAGCCCGGAAAGAATTCCGGGCATCTTAAAAACTATCACCATGAAAATATCTGTGATTCGCTAGCTATTTCCATTATCCGTATATCAATGTGCGTGCCAGATTTTATAACGCAAAAATCCCGGAAGCGATTACCTCCGGGATCTTGTATTTGTATTACTAACCGTTATTTCTTATGCTGTAACTGCAGCACCTTTCAGCGCTTCAGCCATTGTCTTACCGATGTTAGCAGGGCTTGCTACTACATGGATACCGCATTCTGCCATGATTTTCATTTTAGCAGCAGCTGTATCGTCTGCGCCACCGATGATTGCACCGGCGTGGCCCATACGACGGCCCGGAGGCGCTGTCTGGCCTGCGATGAAACCAACAACCGGTTTACGCATGTTATCTTTCAACCACATGGCCGCTTCCGCTTCCATAGTACCGCCGATTTCACCGATCATGATGATACCGTCAGTTTCCGGATCGTTCATCAGCATTTCTACAGCTTCTTTAGTCGTAGTACCGATGATCGGGTCGCCACCGATACCGATAGCGGTAGAAATACCCATACCAGCTTTTACAGTCTGGTCAGCAGCTTCGTAAGTCAAAGTTCCTGATTTGGAAACGATACCGATGCGGCCTGGTTTGAAAACGAAACCTGGCATGATACCTACTTTCGCTTCACCTGCAGTAATTACACCCGGACAGTTTGGTCCGATCAGGCGGCAATCTTTACCATTGATGTAAGCTTTCGCTTTTACCATGTCTTGTACAGGAATACCTTCTGTGATACAAATGATCACTTTGATACCTGCGTCTGCAGCTTCCATAATGGAATCAGCGGCAAATGCCGGTGGTACGAAGATGATAGAAACATCAGCACCGGTGCTTTTTACAGCATCTTTTACTGTGTTGAACACCGGACGGTCGAGGTGTGTCTGGCCGCCTTTACCCGGCGTTACACCACCAACTACGTTGGTACCGTATTCGATCATCTGAGTAGCATGGAATGTGCCTTCCGTACCTGTAAAGCCCTGTACAATGACTTTGGAACTTTTATTAACTAAAACAGCCATCTTATCAGTTGTTAGTTGTTGATTATTTGTTTGCGGATATTCTCTGTCTTTTTCAAGACATAGCTTAACGCGGGCAAAATTAAGGGAAATAAGGTCAAAAGCAAATTTGAACCTGATGAAAACCGCCGGCCGAAAAACTTTTTTTAATTGCGTGCCAACGAATTGATGCTTTACTGCGTCTTCTTATATCAAAGGGCCCCTGTAAACCCTTTAAACCCTACAAACATTCTTATAAGCCACACAAGCGACTCAATCTTAATAGAAAAAGAGCAGCGCCGGATGGCCTGCTCTTTTATCATAAAATAAAGTACAGAGAAGTTGTAATGGGTATACACTTTTCGAATTGGGAAAAGAAGGCCGGATTCCTCCGGCCTTAATTATTTTAAATGTAGCATATTTTTGCCAGTCTCATAAATTATTCAGACAATATTTTTACAAATATTGGTTTACAATGCTTTCCAGCTATTTTTTAGCTCTCACAAATGCTATTTCCATTGTTTTCATTTCCTGCCCACCAGGCATAACCATAAACATTTCCATTTTCTGATGGTCGTTATCTACCTGCTGAAATGTTTCACGCACTTTCATATCCGCCCCGCTGGAAGGATCTACCATGGTTCCGGAAAATTCGATCGTTTTCGTGGCATCATTCCATTTACCTTCCATGAACATCATTCCTGTTCCCATATTATCGATCCAATTATACACAAATACTTTTTTGGCATTATCGTAACCAAGCAAAGCCCGCCCTTCAAACGGCATTCCGTTAAAATTGCTTTTATTGATCGATTCCTGGTACCGGCCACCCAAAATCATCCGGTTCACGCAAGTACCTTTGGTTTTGGTCGGCGCACCAGCCGGATCCATCCACATAGTAATGTCCGCATTCCAGTTTCCATCTGATTTTGCCAGCATTTTTTGCATATCGCCAGGCGTCATATATGCCTGCCAGCTCTTCATAGATGCGTCATCCATCTGCGCCTGCGCTTTGATTACGGACAAGCCAGCTACTGCTAAAAAAACAAGTACTATTTTTTTCATGATTTATTATTTAAATGATCAGATAATTATGACTGTATTACATGATAAGGAAGACGGATGCAAGTAAAATAAAAACGCAGCAAGTAAATATACTTCCTGCGTAAATATATAAAAAAACACAAACCTGACTTATCGTTTCTGATGTTGCGCTTCAATCATACTCATTTCTTTGGCTTTCCGGAGAAACTCCGAAGCGAAAATAAAGTTATTGAGCTCCTGATCGTCACTAAAAACAATCTCTTTATTGGAACCCTCCCAACGTTTGTTGCCTTTATGCATATAGACAATATGGTCGCCGCTTTCCATTACGGTGTTCATATCGTGTGTGTTGATCACTGTCGTAATGTTATATTCCAGCGTAATTTCCTTAATGAGCTTATCGATTACGAGTGATGTCTGCGGATCGAGACCTGAATTGGGTTCATCGCAAAACAGGTATTTGGGATTGAGCACGATTGCACGTGCCAGGGCTACACGCTTTTTCATACCGCCACTAATTTCGGAAGGGAATTTTTTATTAGAGCCTTCCAGGTTTACGCGGCTCAGCACTTCGTTCACACGTTTGCGTTTATCGGCTTTCGATTGTTTGGTAAACATATCCAGCGGAAACATCACATTTTCTTCTACAGTCTTGCTATCGAACAGCGCCGATCCCTGAAAAAGCATCCCGATCTGCGTCCGTATATCTTTCAGTTCTTTTTCTCCCATATCCACAATGTTCTTTCCCTCGTACAGTACTTCACCTACATCCGGTGTCATCAGACCTACCATGATCTTCATCAACACCGTCTTGCCACTACCGCTCGTGCCAATGATCAGGTTTGTCTTGCCCGACTGCATTACCGCCGAGACTTCATTGATCACCAATTTATCGCCAAAGCTCTTCCGGAGATTCTTTACTTCAATCATTCCACTGATTTATGATTACCAAAGATAAGCGTTGAAAGCCCAAAGCCCAAAGCATCTTTCAATCGTTCAAAGCCCGGGACCAAAGGTTTCGGGCCGCTCCTATTAACACCCAAAAGCGCCAAGCCGAGGTTTTACCAATATGCGAGCATTGGCAGAAGGCGGCACACGTTTTGCCTTAGCCTTGAGCTATAAGAACAGGAAAATTGCAGGATCTTGCAATAAAGCACATCTCGTGGGCTTTTTCATGCAGCTTACTGGCTTGCGCTGTCATACTGCTATCTTCGACTTTGACCAGCGGATTCAAGATCACTTTTGTAAACTGGCCACTGCCATCGGCATGCTGCTGCATATACCCTACGGCATGGTCCTGGTAATCCACTACAACAATGCCTGCGTCGGCACACAAGTGCAAGTACCAAAGCATGTGGCAGGACGAAAGAGACATTACCAGCATCTCTTCCGGATTATACCGACTGGCGTCGCCCAGAAAAGCTGTATCGGAAGAGCCTAACAGATCGGGCTTGCCGGGGATAGATACCGTGTACGAACGGTCGTAAGCGCGATAATTACTCGTTCCTTTGCCTTTGTTGCCCGTCCAGGTAAGTGCCGTATTATATTGATGGATTTTCATACCATAAATTTAACCCAAAGCTCAAAACGGAAAGCCTGAAACTATTCAGACTTATTCCAAAGAAATGAGGAAAGCTTTACGGATTAAACGTACTACCGTACCAGCGTCACTTCGCCTTTATGCTCTTCTTCATGGCCGGTCATACACTTTCCTTTGAAATAGTAATAATAAACGCCCATTTCACAAGGTTTGCCATTTTGGGTGCCATCCCATTCATCAAATTGATTGGAAGATGTAAATACTTTTTGTCCCCAGCGATTGTAGATATTCAACTCGTACCAGAGATCGTTGCCATAAGTCACCACATGAAAGCGATCATTGCGGTTGTCTCCATTTGGCGTAAACGCGTCAGGGTACATAAAGTTACAACAAGGTTCTACCGTATTATAACGCAGCGTATCGGTACCGGAACAATTATATTCGTTGGTGGCGGTTACTGAATAAGTAGTCGGCGCCACGACACGGGTAAAAAGAGTGCCATCAGGTTCGTGCGAAATAGCAACTGCCGGTTCCCACTGGTATTTAAAATTGCTGCCGCCGCTGCTGGCCGCCTGCAGATAAATTTTATCTCCGTAACAGAGCGTTTCCGGTTTATTCAGAATAGTGACTACCGGCTGCGGATACACAGTCACCGGATGACTCACCGTATCAAAACAACCATCCAGGCTTACTTGCATCCATACATTTTTGATGCCCGGTGTTGCCCAATGCACCAAATGCGGACCGATCCCGGTATTCGCATCTGAAAGGCCGCCGTCAAAATTCCATAGAAATTGGGAACCGGTTAATAAAGTAGTGTTGTACTGGATCAAAGAAGAATCGTACAGGCAAACATTCTCATAGGTAAAAATTGCTTCGGGTGTAGGTTTCACATTAATGGTTTGTGTTTTTATTATACTCGGACATTGGTTTTCGATCACCTGCAGCGATACGGTTTTTACGCCGGCGGTGTCCCAATGCACATTATAAGGTCCTGCGCCAGATCCGTTAAGCATTGTCGGATTGCCCCACGACCAATAGTAATTTGCGGCGCTGCCGGCTGTCCCCACAAATACGACCAGGGCGGTATCAACTGTGCAGATAAATGGCGGCATACTGAAATCTGCAATAGGTTTTTCTGTCACGTACACCTGAACGGTATCCTTCTTCGATTCGCAAACGAGATAAGTCTGGCTGACCAGCCATTTAAAAATTCCAGGCGTTGCCGTAGACGGCGTTGGCGCTGCATTGAGGCTATTATCGTTTATATCATACCAATTGATCGTTGCGCCGGGAGCAGCGGTTGCAGCTAGTGTTACGGGCGTATCATTTTTACAGTAATAAACAGGATTCTTCAATGTGGGCGCATAAGGATAGGTTCCATTGTTATCGATAGTAAATGTCTTTACCGTAGCGCAAGGCATGTTCAGCGAATTAAGCACAATTGTATAAGTGCCTGCTGCCACGCTGTCAGTAATCGTTCCCGTACTATCGACATAACTTTTTATTGTATTCCCGTTTTGGGAAAGTGTCATTGTTCTTGGCATCAGCCCGTCTGTGAGCTGGAATCGTACATAGGCTTTATGCGCACAATCGGTAGGTGCCAGCACTTGCGCGGTATAGTCTGGATGATTTACAATCTGCACCGTGTACGCCAGCGTTTGCTGACTGGAAATCGGACAACCATTGTCTTTATAAGTAACAAAGAAATTGTAAATACCCACCGGTACGCCAGCTGTATTCCAGGAGAAATTCAATGTAGGTGTGGGTGTATTATTATTTTGAACAGCTATTGTGGCACCGGAGGGCGCGCCGTTCCAACTCATGCTAATAGTATCTCCGTCGGGATCGGTTGGCTGAATATTAAAAGATACTGTTGTGCCTCCCTGACATACTCCAACAATATTATTACCCAATAGCACGCCGCCGGTGATCGCACTGCTGTTGATATTTCCCACTGGCGGATGATTATTACAAGTAGCAAATACGATAAAGGTCATTTCACGCATAGACGTGCCGACCAGCACTCCGTTTTTATATTCGTACACTTTATTGACCACAAGCGCGTCCTGTTGCAGATTAGGCGTGAACGCCATTTGACCGTTGATGGCATTGAAAGAGAAACTGCCCGCCTGTGTAGCCAATGGCTGTGTAGCACTGTATGGCGACTGATAGGTTACAGTACCGCCGGCCACGAGTGCGGGTGTAAGGCTAAATGTCAGCGAATCATTATTGGGATCAATAGCGCCCTGGTTATATTGTTCTGCTGTATTGACACAATAAAACGGTGTTGGTATTGCGGTATATTGCGGCGATGAGTTGGCACCTGCCGTATTGTTGAGTGTCGCTTCCAGGTAGAGCGTTGAACTGCCCGCGTTTACTACATTGGTAATGTTATTGCTTCGCCCTGCGTTATTGGATGGGCCTAACGATCCGGAAAAAACGAATTTCCAGTTGGCAAATGTGCCATTGAGTACTACATTGACGCTGTATACAAACTTCTTAATACCTGGCAGCGTGCCACCGTTACAGGCAGAGTTACCCGCCTCGGCACTACAGATAGGCGTCACCTCATATCCGCTGCCCGGCTCCAGTGTCAGGGAAGTGGTAAGATAAGAACCGGCATCATTGCTGATAGCAATAACCGGCGTAGCAGTGTAAAGCTGGTTAAATGTAGCAGCGTTGGCACTACAATCGCCGTAAAGCGTCAACGAAATTTTGTAGGTATTGTTGGACACATATTGATATAGCAGTTCTCCTCCGTAAATATGAGTAGCCGATACTGTTACAGAAAAGCCGAAAAGTAATGCTAGCAAGAAAATGGCAACCTTGTTACCCATAAGACAGTATGTAAAATTATGTAGTGGTTGGTCTTGTTTTTAAATATAGAAATCAATCCGGGTATGTGTTTCTGGAATCGCCGTACATTCCCAAAACTGATATGTACAGCCATTTTACGACGTCAGTAAAGACAATTTTGTAATTTAAACTTTTTATGGCGCTACAAGCGGGCAAAATAAAGTAAAACAAATCATAAAAAACGCGCAGGTTTTTTTTATTACACAGACTTTACATTTCTTTAAGAAAAAGAGCAGGCGAAAAAGCTTAATTTCGCCACTCAGAGCGTATTACTTCTTTATTTTCCGTTTTTCATGAAAAATTTGCTGCCACTCGGTATTCTGGCTTTTTGTTGTGTTGTGTTAATGGGTTGTCCGTATGAGTCACATGTACCAATTGGTTTGCCTACCGCCCCCGTAGATACGCGCTATGTTGGTAAATGGGGCAGCGAAGATGAAACTTACAATAAATACACAGTAGAGGTCAAAAACGCCACGGAATATAAAATCGTTCAGCATTCCATTACCGGTAATACCGCCCATTTTACGGGTTACCTTACCGATGTGAAGGGCGCCACCTTCATGAATCTATTCTCAGACAGCACCCAGACCTATTTCATCTACCGCATCAACCTGGATCCCGGCGGCAATAAATTTACCCTGGTGCCTGTATCCGAAAAACTTGGCGAACATTTTGGCAGTTCAGACGCGCTGCGCAATTATGTAGAGAAACACCTCAACCTCCAAAGCTTTTATAATCAGGAGGATAAAGAAGAATTCATCAAGGCCGAATAATCTCGTCTTTTTTATTTTGATAATATATGCCCGAATGGTTAAATTAGCAGAAATGCTAATTTATGGGTACGAATATCGTTAATGATCTTCACCTCCAGGTGGGCGAAAATCTGAATCTCGTGGGCCATTACAATCTGGACAAAGACGCCGATTGTTTTGTGATCAGTTACCATGTAGATAATGCCGCCAACCCGACTGAACCGTATATACCAACGCGTTATTTCTTACGCCGGGTAGAGGGACAGTGGGTAAACGGCAACTATGAAAATGACAACCGTTTTGAACCAGTAAAGGATCCGTACGCCGACCACATTCAGTCTTATCTGCTGAAAACTTACTATTAACAACGATTCACTTTTTTAAAGAGGCGCTCATGCGCCTCCAGGAGAGAAAGACAGCTTCTATCGCACACAGCATCCGCTGCACCATTCCATTTTTCAATACAGCCTGTGTGCTATGCTAACCCATTAATTTCACCTTTTCCCGCAACATAACTGCATGAGAAAAACAATACTTACGCTGTGCGTATCCGCACTGATGGCTAGTTGCAGCCCTTCCACAAAACTGGAAAACAGTTGGCGCGATCCTGCGGTGACGATCAACCATACAACTTTCAATAAAATTATGGTGGCGGCATTGCTAAAAAATGAAAGCACACGTCGTTCTGTAGAAGAGCAACTGGTAGAAAGGCTGAAAGGCAAAGGCATTCCGTCTTACACCATGCTTATGGTAAAAGACATGACTCCCGAAAATGAAGAACGTCTAAAACAGAAATTCGATGAAAAAGGAATAGATGGCGCCATTGTCATGCGGCTGGTGGACGTAAACAAAAAAGTAGCGTACGTGCCCGGCAGTACCAATGTTTCTGCAGCCTATGCGATGCCGGCAGGCGCTGTTCCCTACGGAGCTAATCCATATGGTGCTTATGGCGGCGGGTTCTATGGCTATTATGGTATGAGCTACAGCTCGTACTCCAGCCCGGGCTACTACGAGGAAAGCAAAACTTATTACGTAGAGACCAGCCTGTTTTCTTTAAAGGATAATAAACTCATCTGGGCCGGCACCACTTCCTCTTCCAATCCCGATAATCTCGATAAAATGATCAATGATATTGCCGGTGTCATTTCTTACCAGATGCGGGCGGAAGGGTTTATCTCCAATAAAAAATAAATTGAATGCGCTCCTATGCTCTGTACACTTTATAAGAACGAACCCTGGACTTTAAGCGTTGGGCTGCGCCACAGCAAAGGCTTCTAACCCGCTGAGGGGGATTTATATTAAAATGATTCAAATCCCTCCGGAAGGGGTAAGGCAGAGCGCAAGGACAGAAATAGCTTTGTGGTAGAAAAAATCACCATTATGAAAAAGCTATTCTTCTTCAGTCTGATCGCCATTCTGTGTGCAAGTATGCTCGCAATAAGTGCAACGGCGCAGTCCGTAAACGTAAAAGTAAATGGCGCCGATCCGGCTTCAGGTAACGATAAAAAAGTTGTGTACGTAAACAACAACAACGCACTTTCTTTTGTAAATCTTCACGTTAAAGACAACCTTGCTTTTTTTGATAATCTCGGCGACTTAAATGCGTTGAAAGTCCATGTGACCAATGCCGAGGGTAAGGAATTGGTAAGCCAGAGCATTAGTACCAAGTACAATGCTTTTGATATCAGCCGCTTGCCTAAAGGCCTTTATTTTGTAACGCTGATCAATGAAAATACCGATAGCCGTAAAGCTTTTACACTGAACTTATAAAGCCCCGTTGCTACAAGATATAACAGGCTGTCATCAACATCGCTGGCGGCGCTCATGTTTGATTGCAACGGCAGCCTGTTTCCTATCCACATAAACAATTAGTGACATATATTTTTCGTACCTTTAAAAGGCAGGTATAATGCACCTTGCCAGACCTCCAATACTGCATTCGTGTGTACCGGATCTAGTTCATGTCACTTTTCCAGATAATACGTAAACGGTCATTTATGGATTTGCATCTTGATAGCGGAAACATACCTCAGGAAGGTAACAATATCCCTCCTATACCGGATGATCATTCCGCGAAAGGAAAGAAAAAAAGAAGCGGCGCGCTATACGCTGCATCTCTGTGGCGGAGTCCTACAGCCCACGCGGACCCTCACAATCGTCACTCTTCGGGTTATGCCAACACCGGCACTAATATCTCTTATGAAGGCCCCACCGCGCCCGGATCGGGCGGTTGCGTCGGTACCGGATTTGCATCGGGTAAAGATGCTGTCAGCGACCACCTTCGCTCGGAATCTGACTATGTTCATATGAGAACCAAATCGAAGAAAACAGAAGAAGAAAACGAACCACTGAAGGACGACGACACGCCCAATAACGATGTCTGAAATATTGCAGACACAACACACAACAGGCATTAGTCGTGAATGATAAGGCCGCTGCTGTTTCGCAGCGGCCTTATCATTAAACAACAATATTTTTCGATCAAGAAGATATTATAATTGTGCACACCTCCTCCACGGGAGCCAAAGAAGGCTAGAATGCTTCTGCAAAGTTGATATAAAAACCGCTGACGCCGTTTGGCCCAAAGCCCATATCAAAGCGCAGATTTGTATTGTTTTTAGTATCGACACGGATACGAATGCCTCCGCCGTAGGAAAGATAAAAACCATCGAGCGAAAGATGTGAATACATATCCGCTACCCTGCCCGTTCCAATAAAGCCTGTTATGCCAAAAATATTCCACACCGGCATACGATATTCTACCTGTCCATCCACGAGCACTTTATCGCGGATAGCCCCCTGGTAATACCCACGCATCCTGCTATCGCCGCCAAGTAAAGACAATTCATAAAACGGAACATCGCCACCGGACGCGCTTGTATACGCTTGTATCGCGATAACGTGTTTCCGCCAGGGATTAAAATATTTCCGGCAGTCGAGCTGAAATTTCGAGAACTGATAATGGCTGCCCAGAAAACTTGGAAAACCCAGAAAGTTTGTAAAAACAAATACACCGGTCAAAGGATTATAACGATTGTCGCGGGTATCATAAGCCGCTGCCACGCCTAGACCAATTTCGAAACCACCGTTTACACCAGTAACATTATCGCGTACCAGAAAACTATTACTGTCGGGCTCAATGGAAAAATAATCGGCCAGCTGAAATGCGACACCCACATAAAAACTCTTTTTTACCTTAAACATAGGATTGGCCACAAACTGAAAACGGTCGTACTGCACCTGTTCTACACTATCACGTGACGCATCATTCCCAATACCCAAAATATATTCCGGTTGTTTTTTGTAATTGATATAGCCATTCACAAGAATGTTGTCGTGATACATGCTCAACTCCGTTGCCACCGAAGCATTAATTCTTCCTTTGGTAGAAAACGTAAGCACTTCGGAAAGTTTCGAAGGTTTGGAAAGCGTATCTTTTTTGGAAAGATGAATCAGGTTGAACTTTGCAAGTCCGAAAATATTTCCGGCTTCGCTCGAATAAGAATACAGTGGCACCGGAATGATCTTGAAAAGGGCTTCTGCTTTCTGATTGAAGTTGTCGAATTTTGAGACCTTCTTTGCTGTGTCGGCTTGGTTATTGCCGGCTTCAGCCATCTCCGTATCTGTGCTGTCTGTTTGGGCAAAAGACAGCAGTGTTGCGAGTACAAAAAAAGTGGTAATGACGAGTCGCTTTGGCATATATACATAAATATAATAATTCAAGTTTGATAAATACTGCCGGGAAATTGATAATTGGCTTTCGATGGCTACTTTTGTCAGGCAAATTTTTAACCCAGATGGACCTGGAATTCAACAAAAACGAAGACGCGATGCGCCTGGCCACTAGCCAGATGAAACAGCGACATGCTCAGATCAGCCTTGGTGGCGGGAAGAAAGCCATTGAGAAAGCTCGTGAAAAAGGGAAAATGACGCCGCGTGAGCGCATTCAATATTTGATAGACAAAGGCACTGAATTTACCGAGATCGGTTCTTTTGCAGGCTGGGAAATGTACGCCGAACAAGGCGGGTGCCCGGCAGGCGGAACAGTAGGCGGACTCGGCTATGTAAGTGGCCGGCAGTGTATGATCATTGCCAACGACAATACCGTGAAAGCGGGCGCATGGTTTCCGATCAGCGGCAAGAAAAATCTTCGGCTGCAGGAGATCGCAATGGAAAACCATTTGCCGGTAATTTATCTGGTAGACAGTGCAGGTGTATTCCTTCCTATGCAAGATGAGATCTTCCCCGACAAAGAACATTTTGGTCGCATCTTCCGTAATAATGCCGTAATGAGTGCCATGGGCATTACACAGATTGCTGCCGTAATGGGTAGCTGCGTAGCGGGTGGCGCCTACCTGCCGATCATGAGCGACGAAACGCTGATGGTTGAAGGCAATGGCTCTATCTTCCTGGCGGGCCCTTACCTGGTAAAGGCTGCCATTGGTGAAGACATCGATATCCAAACACTGGGCGGCGCCAAAACACACACAGAGATCAGCGGTATTGCCGATTATAAATTCGATACAGAGGCAGAATGCCTGGACCAGGTGCGCCGTATCATTGATAAGATCGGCGAACAGCCACGTGCCGGTTTTGACCGGGTCAAACCAAAAGATCCGGCAAAAGATCCAAAAGATATTTACGGTCTTGTAAGCGTAGAGAACAACAAGCCTTACGATGTGGTAGAAGTGATTAAATGCATCGTAGATAATTCGGAATTCGATCAGTTTAAAGAAGACTACGGCAAAACCATTGTTTGCGGATATGCACGTATCGATGGCTGGGCCGTTGGCATTGTAGCAAACCAACGTAAAATAGTGAAGAGTGGCAAAGGCGAAATGCAGATGGGCGGTGTTATTTACAACGACAGCGCCGACAAAGCGGCCCGCTTTATTCAAAACTGTAATCAGAAAAAAATTCCGCTGGTATTCCTCCAGGATGTCACCGGCTTTATGGTAGGCAGCCGCAGCGAGCATGCGGGCATCATTAAAGACGGGGCCAAACTGGTAAATGCGGTTGCCAACTCGGTAGTTCCAAAAATCACGATTGTAATCGGTAATTCTTACGGCGCCGGCAACTATGCGATGTGCGGCAAGGCATATGACCCACGCTTTATCTATGCATGGCCAAACGCCAAGATCGCGGTAATGGGTGGCGAACAAGCAGCAAAAACATTGTTGCAGATACAGGTGGCATCGCTCAAAGCAAAAGGCGAAACCATTGATCCGGAAAAAGAAAAAGCAATGCTAAAAGAGATCACTGATCGTTACAGCAGCCAGACCTCTTCTTATTATGCAGCCGCCCGTTTGTGGGTAGATGAAATTATTGATCCTGCGGATACACGCCGTGTCATTGCGGAAGGCATCAAAGCAGCCAATCACGCGCCGATAGTAAAAGAATGGAAAGAAGGCGTTTTTCAGGTATAGCACCTGTGGAGACACCTAATATAAAAGAACGGGGCGCTCATGGCGCCCCGTTCTTAATTTCTACCACGTTATAACTGTTAAAGCAATACTAGCGCTTCGTACCAAAGATCATCCATTTCATTTGCACCTGCATGTAATTCCTGTTTACGTATTTCGGATCCATCCAGCTATTGATGCCACCTCGGTAAAGCACTCCTGCCTTTAATTTTTTCGTGATAGCATATTCTGCTTTACCGGTTAAACCGATATCCATATTCGGCACCAGTTTTATATCGTCGGATTGCGGATTGTCCGATACCACAGTCTTGGTTTCGTCGGCCTGTAGCTTGCGCTGAAAATCGGCCCCGACGCCTACCGAAACTTTTTTGATCATTTGATAACCCAGGGTTGGCGCCAATTGCAGATAGTAGAGGTTGCTAACAGCCTGTCCCTTGGGTGGCGCCGATGTATTACCCAAAGGCTGTCCTGCCCCAGACCCTGTAAATCCGCCGCTGTGATCGCCACTATGATAGGCATTGAGTGCACTGTATTCCGTGGCAGAATAATTGGCAGTGTTCTGTAGATTTTTACTGCTGATTACTGCGAGATCGCCTTCTACATAAAGTTTCCGGCCTAAAGGCTGATGCGCGTTGACGCCAGCCATATAACCGGAAGAAGCCGAGCCATAATTAACACCGCCCGTCACACCCACACTCAGTTTTTGTTTGCCTTTTACTTCTTCCGCATAAACGGCAACCGGCAAAGAAAGGTCTACCTTATCATAATTTTTTAACGGTTTTTCGACGGTTTGTTTTGCATTGGTTGTATTTGTAGCAATAACGGGTATTGCTGAATCGCCAACCGTATTTGCCGAAGGTTGTTGTACCTGCACCGGCGTGCTGGATACATATTTACGTTGGTGCACCGGGCGCGACGGACCAGGCGCCATTTGCGCTAAACCGGCAGCTGGCGTATGCTCCTCATCTTGGTGCTGTTTGTCTTCACTGACTGTAATTGGCAAAACCTGCGTCTTTACCTGTTGTGTTGCCGGCCTTGTCTGTGCCATTGGCGCAGCAGGCTTGCGCAGCAACCAAAGGCCCGACGTAATTGCTACGGCGGCCAGTGCGGCAGCTATTCCCAGCAATGGCAAAATCCTGTTTTTCTTCTTATGAACATTGCCTGTTGCGTTCAGCGCTATAACCATACGATCCCACTGAGCGGGTTTGTACTCAAACTCGCCGTCGTCCAACTGATCCCGCAGCAAACCGTCAAATTCGCTTGTGTTCATACAACGGATTTTGTGTGTTTGTTTTTTTAATTAATTCCTGCAAAATATTCCGGGCCTGGTGTACATGCCAGTAAGAAGTTCCTTTGCTGATGTCTAGTAATGCTGCAATCTCTTTGTGCGAAAACCCATCGAACACAAAAAGATTAAAAACAGTACGGGTAAGTGGCGGCAGCGCCTGTATCATTTTCACCAATTCCTTAAATGCAATCTGCCGCATCGTGTCCTGATCGGTCGTAATGAGATTTTCGGTAACCATCGAAGCGTTTACCTGCATTTGCATAGATGTTTTCAGGTAGCGGCTTTTCAGGTAGTCGAGACAGGTATTGATCGTGATCCGCTTCATCCAGCCTTCAAACGAACCTTCGTTTTTATAATCGCCGATGCGCGTAAAGATTTTCAGAAAACTGTCGTTCAATAATTGCTCTGCATCTTCCATGTCCTTTGCATAGCGCGCACAGATCTTCAGAAACAAGCTGTAGTATTTTTTGTACAGCTGCTCCTGAAAAGCCCGGATATTATCGCGGCAACCGTTTATGATCTCAGTTTCTGTGTATGCCTGCATAAAAGCAGTAAAAGGGTTTACAAGATTAGTAAGAATTCCGGAAGTACAGGATCCAATAATAATCCCAGTCAGCCGGGTCACCCATACCTACGCTCGGGGTGTATAGGAACAAGCCGACTTTAGCGTGACCAACCCCTATAGCATCTGCGGTAACATTCAATCCCGCGATGCTTTTCCAGATGGACGCGAAGTTCTGACCGTCATAAAAAGGTATGCCATTAGCTGATCCATAGTATTTTACTTTTGTGCTATCGGGCGGCAGTACATCCAACTGAACGGGAGCGAATTTATTGACACCGTCTAATGTTTGCGGCACCGCCATTGCTCCTTTCCCCATCCAGATGATTGTACCGAAAAATACGGTATCGCCGGTGGGCAGGTATTTCAACGTAATATTTCCGAAATCCCCCGCTGATTTATGGAGCTCCTGGATTGGAATTGAATCAGACACATAAGAACCGGCAGGGTAGGTAAAAATCTTGCCGCCTTCAAATTTTCCGGTCTGGTAATCCACTTTCAACATGGCCAGCTTGCCACCGTAAGGGGAAGCTGTTGGGCTGCTATCGTTGTTTTTTTTGCAGGAGCCGAGCAGCAATGCACTCGTCAAAACCAGCAATAATGGTTTCATAAATAGTTTCTTTTGAAGGTTATAAGTGTGCTAATGCAGTATCTAATCGGGTTATGTATTGTATCATCGGGTTGCTTAGGTTGGCGGTATCGGTATCCACAGTCCAGGTTTGTTCGGGGCTGGCGCTATTGGCCTTGTACGTAATATAATATCCTCCCTGATCATGACAATCGGGGCAGCCAATCGTAGTATTGGGGTGGTCTGCCATCTCTTGCGGAAAACAATTGAGCAGAGCGGAAGCAGTATTCCCGCTGTCGCCGCCCAACGGTGTTTTACGAAACGAAGCCGGCCGCAGTAAATGAATCACACTGTCCCGGTACACGAAACCATTGCTCAGCTTATAATAAACTGCACAGCCCGAGGGTCCCTGACACAAGCTTATATAAGTTCCGAAAACAAAATACCCGGTCGAATCAGGTGGTAACAAGGAAATACCACAGCCCGGCTCAGGGTGATCTTCTTTTTTACAAGCTGCGAACAGCCATACTACGGCAAAAATCCAGATAACAAATTTCATAACAGGTGCTTTAACCGGCATTAAAAAAGGCTTTCATTAAAAGACGATCCTGAAACAGAAAACCTTGGGTAAACTGCGGGCTTTTTTATAAATGTGCTAAAACAGTGTCCACGCGACCCAGGTATTCCCGCATTGCATTGCTCAGATAGGCGGTATCGGGATCTATTGACCAATATTGTACCGGAGCTGTACTACTGGCTTTGTATTCTATATAGTAGCCTCCCTGATCATGACAATCGGGACAACCGAATGTCGTATCGGGGTGATTGGTCATTTCCTGCGGAAAGCTATAAAGCACCGTGGAAGCTATTCCCAAGGTGTTGGGAGCGGTAAGTTGTATAGTCGAAAAAACCAGTGGCTGGGTGAAATGCACCATACTATCGGGGTAAACAGCGCCGTTGCGCAATTGGTAAAAACTAGCGCAATTGGGCCCGCCACACATGCTGTAATATTTTCCGAAAGAAAAATAACCGGAATTATCCAACGGCAACATATTAACGCCGCAAAACGGAACCGGCTCCTCGACTGGATTACTTCCTTTTTTACATTCTGTGAACAGTATAACAACGGCAAAAAGCCAAATGGCAGACTTCATGTGCTGAATTTGAAAAATGTGCAAATGTGACAATTTGAAAAATGGTGCTTGTTAATAAGACGAGCCTGGAATGGTAATCCTTGGGATCTGGCTCAAAATTTTTTTTATGCTGTATCTTTCCACACATTATCAACTAGTAAAAGCTATCTATAATTGCAGCACCTGCTGTTCCGGATTGTCTGGATTGCCTTTTTTATCTCCTTCCCGTTTATTCTGTCTGCTCAGAATAAGCTGGACAACGGCATGTCTAACATCCGGCTCAAAAAAATTGCGGTGGGCAAGCGGGACACGCTGCAGGTAGATTCGCTTTCGCTGGTTGCCGGTACCGTGCACGTTACCAACGTACCCAAAGAAGACTACCAGGTACTTTCTGAACGTTCGCTGCTGATCTGGCGAAAAAAACCATTGGCAGACAGTCTTTATATCAGCTATCGTGTACTACCCATATCGTTTGCTCATGAATATGCTCACAAAACGAGCAAAGTCGTCGATTCCAATTATGTCTTCCTCATTTACCATGAAAATGATTACAACGGCGGAAGCAACAAAAACTTTGTCGATTTTAACCAGATCGACTATAACGGTAGCTATGGCAGAAGCATTTCGTTGGGTAATAACCAGGATGTAGCGCTGAACTCACATTTCAACCTTCAGGTAAACGGTTATATCCTCGACAGTATTAAACTGGAAGCGGCGCTTACCGATAATTCTATTCCGTTTCAGCCGGAAGGCAATACGCAGCGATTACAGGAGTTTGACCAGATTTATATTCGTCTCAGCAAGAAAAAGCATGATCTGCTCCTGGGCGATTTCAGCCTGGAAAAACCACCGGGATATTTCTTAAATTTCTACAAACGGGTACAAGGCATTTATTACCAGGACGAGTTTAAGCTGAATAAAAAAATTACCAATAAAATGGGCCTTAGCGGATCCATTGCCAAAGGCCAGTTTGCCCGCAATATTTTTCAGGGACAGGAAGGCAACCAAGGGCCGTATAAACTGACGGGCAATAACGGCGAACAATTTTTCATTGTACTGGCTGGTACCGAAAAAGTATTTATCAACGATAAAATCATGGAACGCGGCGAAAACGCCGATTATATCATCAACTACAATACCGGCGAGGTCAGCTTTATGGCGCGGCAGATGATCACCAAAGATTCGCGTATCCAGGTAGAATTTGAGTACCAGGACAAAAGCTATCTCAATTCGCTGATTTATGCTTATGATGAAATGCAGATCGGGAAGAAATGGAATGTACGCTTCAACGCCTACTCCAATCAGGATGCCAAAAACCAGCCTTACCTGCAAAACCTCACCGGTGCACAGAAAGATTTTTTATCCACTATCGGCGATTCGATTCAGAATGCCTACTACCCAGTCATCAACCCCGATACTTTTGCCGCCAATAAAGTATTATACAAACTCACTGACACGGTTGTAAATGGCACCCGGTATGATTCCGTACTGGTTTACGCCACCGACCCTTCGCTCACACTGTACAACGTTTCGTTTTCTTACGTGGGCGACGGCAAAGGTGATTACATCATCTCCAGTTCAAATGCCAATGGCCGTGCCTACGAATGGTTGCCTCCCGTAAATGGTGCGCATGTTGGTAATTATTCGCCGGTACAACTATTGGTGACGCCTAAAAAAATACAGGTCTTCACTTTAGGAACCACTTACAATATCGATAGTTTTAAAACCCTGAATGTGGAGGTTGCCGCCAGCAATGCAGACCCGAATCTCTTTTCTGCAGTTGACAATAATACCCATATGGGGCTGGCAAGCCGTTTGCTTTATAACGAGCAGCGTTTCCTGGGCGAGAAAGACAGTTTGAAACGAAGCCGGCTTACGTTGCAGAACACCGTTTCCTACGAATATGTGCAGGATCGTTTTCAGGCGATCGCTCCTTACCGCAATGTGGAATTTGGTCGCGACTGGAACGTTCCACAGGTAACGACCAACAAACCGGATGAACAACTCGTAGGCTTGGGCACCAAACTAATGGATCGTAAATTCGGACAGCTCGGCTATAATTTCGGGTTTTATCAACGCGGCAGCGATTATAAAGGTTACCGCAACGTAGTCACCTATAGTTATACCGACAAACATTTTAATACCGGGTTTACTTTTAATCTGCTGAATGCAACCGATACCTTTCAGAAATCGGCCTACCTGCGGCCTTCCATCTTTGCGGAATACAAAATAAAACCGCTGAATAACGCAGCGCTCGGCGCGCGATACGACGCCGAAAACAATGCGATCCGGGATAAATTTACCGACACGCTCCGCAATAATGCATTTGCATTTGATATCACATCAGTATATCTGCGATCGCCGGGGCAACAAAAACTCAATTTTGCGATCGACTACCATATGCGTCGTGACCAGCTACCACGCAACAACCAGTTTTTGCAGCAAAGTCATAGTCATAATGTAGACGTGCACGCAGGCATTGCGAAATGGAAAAATCATCAGATCAATTTTACCGGTACTTACCGTAAACTGATTGTGGATGATACTTTATTTTCTACCCAGCAATCGGAAGAAAGTCTGCTGGGCAGGCTTAGCTACACCGGCAGCATCTGGCGGCAGGCAATCTCGCTAAACACGCTTTATGAATTCGGTTCGGGACAGGAACAAAAACGCGCTTATACCTACGTTGAAGTGCCTGCCGGACAAGGGGTGTATATGTGGATCGATTACAACGGCGACGGCGTGCAACAAACCAACGAATTCGAAATAGCGATTTATCCCGATCAGAAAAAATTCATTAAGGTCTTTACGCCAACGAATGAGTATGTGAAAGTACATTACGTCAATTTCAACCAGAGTCTTACGTTTGATCCATCTTCTATCTGGCGCAATCAAAAGACCCTGCGCAAATGGCAGAAATTTGTATCGCGGTTCTCTGACCAGGCCTCATTGCAAATCAGTAACCGCTTGCTGTCTGAAGCCGGCAACCTGGCCTACAATCCGTTCTACAATCCTTCAGATAAATCTTCGATTATTACCAGCACTACCTCACTAAGTAATAGTGTATATTTTAACCGCACCAATGCCAAATGGGGGGTCGACTATAATTATCTCAGCAATGCAAACAGACAGCTGCTTACTTATGGCGTAGAAGGTGGTAACAGCAGTCAGCATCTCGCTAAGGTTCGTTGGAATATGAATCGTTCCTTTACGTTTAACGTGACAGGTAAAGATGGGACCAAATCATACACTTCCGCACTGGAAGACGGCCGCACGTACAAAGTGGCAATGTATAGCGCAGAGCCGGCGTTGGTATGGTTGCATCGCGCTATCTGGCGGGTTACCACCAGTCTCAAATATGAGCAGCGGGTCAATGCACCTGATTATGGCGGCGAACTGGCGAATATTGCCAGCGCCAATCTCGAATTTCGCTGGACGCAACCTGCCACCGGAGCTATACAGATACGTGGTACTTATGCTGCTATTTATTATAGTGGCTTGCAGACTGCCCCGGTCACTTTCGTCATGCTCGATGGTCTTACCAGCGGTGATAACTTTCTCTGGTACGTCAACTGGGATCGCCGGGTAAGTAAAGGCATTGAAATCTCACTCGAATACGAAGGCCGCAAACCCGGCAACAGCAATGTAGTACATACGGGCAGGATGACACTGAAAGCGGTACTTTGATGCGGTAATGAATGCGAGAAATATCTTTGAAGGTACTGCGAGGAAGGAAGCATACTACACAAAAACGTGAGTAAACCACAACAACTAGTCCCCAAGCGCGTCACTGCGAGATACGAAGCAAACTGCACAAAAACACGAGTAAACCAAAACAACCACGGCACCCACGCGCGTCACTGCGGGGAACAAAGCAGACTGCGCAAAAACATGAGTAAACCACAACAACTACGCCCGCCACGCGCGTCACTGCGTGGCACGAAGCAGACCGCACAAAAACACGAGTAAACAGCAACAACCACGGCACCAACGTTCGTCACTGCGAGATACGAAGCAGACTGCACAAAACACGAGTAAAGCACAACAACTACGGCCCCCCACGCGCGTCACTGCGAGGAACAATGCAGACTGCACAAAACACGAGTAAACCACAACACGGCACCCACGTTCGTCACTGCGAGGAACGAAGCAGACTGCACAAAACACGAGTAAACCACAACACGGCACCCACGTTCGTCACTGCGAGGAACGAAGCAGACTGCACAAAACACGAGTAAACCACAACACGGCACCCACGTTCGTCACTGCGAGGAACGAAGCAGACTGCACAGAAACACGAGTAAACCGCAACAACCACAGCACCCACGCGCGGCACTGCGGGGAACGAAGCAGTCCGCACAAAGAAAGTCGTGCCCCCCTTTACAATACTACACGAGTTACCAAAACTGCACTTCAGACCATAGGTCTGCCCAATCGGCATTTACACTTTCTATAAGTGCTATTTTTTGCTTTCTGCTACCACCCTTAATACGTTTCTCCTCTGCAATGGCATATTCAATGCGTTCAAAAAAGCGATAATAAACTAGCTTACTACAGTTGTATCTAGCCGTAAAAGAACCTGGGTAATGTTTATGCCGGTGTTGACAAACTCTTTTGTGCAAGTCAGACGTTACACCAACATATAACACCGTATTTCCTGCCGACGTCAAAATATAGACAAATCCTCCTTTAAACATATATTGGTCTGCACAAATTACGTACCAGATTGTTTGCCCAGGGCAAACAACGCCCCCCACGCGCGTCACTGCGAGGTACGAAGCAGACTGCACAAAAACACGAGTAAACCACAACAACTCGGCACCACGCGCGCGTCACTGCGAGGAACAAAGCAGACCGCACAAAAACACGAGTAAATCATAACACTCGCAGATTGCTTCGTACCTCGCAATGACGTATACAACATTCCCGGATTCACGAAAAACAAACACACTCACCGTGCCCCCACGTGCGTCCCTGCGAGGTACGAAGCAGACTGCACAAAAAACGCGAATAAACCACAACAGTTGCAGATTGCTTCGTACCTCGCAATGACGTGTGCAACAATCCCGGATTCACCAAAAACAAACACACTCCCCGTCCCCCCAAGCGCGGCACGAAGCAGACTGCAAAAAAACACGAGTAAATCATAACACTCGCAGATTGCTTCGTACCTCGCAATGACGTGTGCAACAATCCGGATTCACCAAAAAACAAACACACTCACCGTGCCCCCACGCGCGTCACTGCGAGGCATAACACGTACAAAAATCATTATGAAAACAGTTTACATTTTAAAAATCTAAAATTATCTTTAAGAAATATTTGTAATCTGACTTTTTATCAATAACGAAATTCTTGCTCACCATCAATCATTTCTTATGAATTTCCAGCGATTATCGTCACCAGTCGCCAATATGCAAAACCATTACGAAGTCATCGTTATCGGTTCAGGATATGGCGCCAGCATAGCGGCATCACGCCTTTCACGGGCAGGCAAAAAAGTTTGTCTTCTGGAAAAAGGAAAAGAATTTCTGCCCGGTGAATACCCCAGCACCACGGGCGATGCCATGAAAGAAATGCAGTTCAATACTCCGGAAGGCCGCATAGGGCCCAATACCGGCTTATTCGAATTCCATCTTAATAACGATATGAGTGTGTACAAAGGTTGTGGCCTCGGCGGCACCTCCCTGATAAATGCCAATGTATCGCTCATTCCGGAACCACGCGTACTTGAAAAAGACAACTGGCCTGAAGCGCTGCGTAAAGACCCTGATTCATACTGGCGCAACGTAGACCGGGCACGCCATATGTTGCAACCCAACCAATATCCCGAAGGAAAAAACGGCTATCCGAAACTGCCGAAGTCCGAAGCGATGAAACAATCAGCCAAAGGCATGGGCAAGGATTTCCGCTATCTCGATATCAATGTAACTTTTGAAAACCGACGCAATAATGCAGGCGTTGACCAATACAAATGCGAACTCTGCGGCGACTGTATGACCGGCTGTAATTACGGTGCGAAAAATACAACATTGATGAACTACCTGCCTGATGCCAGAAATCATGGGGCAGAAATCTACACCGGTGTTGGCGTACAATACATCAGCAAGACCTCTGATGGCAAATGGGTGGTGCATTACCTGATAGAAAATGCAGAGAGTGGTAAGTTTAAGGCCCCCGATCTGTTTGTAACCGCGGATATCGTGATTGTAGGCGCCGGCGCATTGGGCAGTACGGAAATCATGCTGCGTTCCCGCGAAAATGGCCTGACAACTTCAGATATGGTGGGCGAACGATTTACCGGCAACGGCGATGTGCTCGGTTTTGGCTATAACTGCGATATACAAGTAAATACCGTAGGCTTCGGCCATCATAAAGTGGGTGAAATTCCGCCTGTGGGTCCATGTATCACTTCTGTAATTGACCTGCGCGAGCAGCCTATACTGGAAGACGGCATGGTGATTGAAGATGGCAATATACCGGGTCCACTGGCTAGCACCATTACAACGTCTATGGCTACGGTAGCCAAAATATTCGGCTCCGAACCGGCAGAATCATTATCAGAAAAAATGCATCGGAAACTGCGCGAAGCGGAAAGTATTATCCGCGGCCCGTATCACGGCGCCATCAACAATACCCAGGCTTTCCTGGTGATGACACACGATGACGGCAAAGGCAAAATGGTACTGGAAAAAGACCGCTTGAAAATTCTCTGGCCTGGTGTTGGCAAAGAAGCCATCTTCCAGAAAGTGGATAAAAACCTGCGCGCCGCTACTACTGCTATTGGCGGCGAATACGTAGTGAATCCGACCTGGACCAAAGTGATGGATTATGACCTGATCACCGTGCATCCGCTGGGTGGCTGTATCATGGGAGATGACGCCACCAAAGGTGCGGTGAACCATAAAGGTGAAGTATTTGCCAGCGGCACCGGAACAGACGTGCACAAAGGCTTATACGTCTGCGATGGCGCCATTGTACCGCTGCCTTTAGGCGTGAATCCCCTCATTACAATCTCCGCGCTGGCAGAGCGTTGCTGTGAAATCATGGCGCAGGACTATGGTTGGACGATCAACTATGATTATAAGGATTTTGCAGTGCAGAGTGAAGCGCTAAAGGCCGGCATTCAATTTACCGAAACCATGAAAGGTTATTTCTCTACTGCGGAGAAAAATGATTTCGAAAAAGGGAAAGAACTGGGTAGAAATGCTGGCTCTTTGTTTGATTTTACGCTCACCGTTACTTCCAACGATGCGGAAACCATGCTGAAGGACCCGCAACACCAGGCTACACTGGCTGGCATTGTAAAAGCGCCTGCATTGTCGCAGCGTCCGCTTACCATCTCCAACGGCATCTTCAATTTGTTTGTGGACGCAGATACCGAAATCCCTACCAAGCTGATGAATTACCGTATGAATATTCATTCGGAAGAAGGAAAGGATTACTATTTCTATGGCTTTAAGCAAATACGCGACGATAAAGGCTTTGATCTGTGGAAAGATACTTGCACCCTGTACATTACGGTACACGAAGGCACAGACGAAAACAGCCCGGTTCTCGGCAAAGGCATTCTGGTTATTGAAACGGCCGATTTCGCCAAACAGCTTACTACCATGAAAGTACTCAACGCTACTTCCAAAATGGAAGAGCTGCGCGTAATGACTGATTTCGGTAAATACTTTTCTGGATCGCTATACGATATTTATATCAAACCACATTTCTAAATTATCACCTGGCAATTATGACGCAACACGGAGCTTATTCTATTGTTGTCAACATCAAAAGCGGCATGCGGCAACCGCTGTATGACTTGCTGCAAAAAATAGACGACGGTGGTGTGGAAGACAATGACATTATCCCGTTTAAAAAAATCACTACCATTCACTTTGCGCGCTTCGTGATACTCGATGCGTGTAAAGATGCATATGGCCAAGATATCCCGGCGCGCCTGGCTTTTACAACCAACTATGATCTGCCGCTTAATAATCACATGCAGCAAATGATAGCTGTCGCTGGTAAAGGCCTGTGGCAGCTATTTTCTATGTGCGAAGATTTTCCACAAGGCCCTTTTAATGCTTCTATGCTCGATGCTTATTTCCAGGATTACAGCAAAAAAGCAGAGACATTTTACGTAGGCGTAGGCAACCGCTCGGTGCAACAGATACGGGAAGAGCATGTGCTGCGCAATGCGATCAACGATTATACGGACCAAAACAGACAAAGCATACATCAGCAGTCTGCGGTTGCCGCGCGACAACAGATTATCGACTACGTAAACGGCAATCCTGATCTGGCGTTCGCCAAAATACCGGTGCCTGCCGCATCTAAAAAATGGGATGCTGCGTTTTACGGCAAACTGATCGGTGTGATCATTTTATTTATTGTGTTCTTACCGATCATCATTCCTTTTGTAATTGTCTGGATGCTCATCATGCTTTCGATTGAAATTCGGGAAAAGCAAGTGCCCAACAATCTCACCAAAGATCATATCCGCGAATTGGTGAACCGGGAGACGCAAATGGTACAAGCGCAGTTTTCTGCGCTGGGTAACGTAAAACCCGGAAAATTTCGCCTGGCAACCATGATGTTCTTGTTGCGTACGACTGATTTTCTAGCGCCATATCTGTTTGCCAAAGGTAAGCTCTCCGGTATTCCAACCGTACATTTTGCACGTTGGCTCATTATCGACGAGGGCCGGCAAATGCTGTTCCTCAGCAACTATGACGGTAATTCAGAAAACTATCTGCGTGACTTTATCCATATCGCAGCCAAGCAACTGACGTTGATGTTTTGCCACACTGAAGGCTATCCCAAAACAAGACTGATGGTTTTTGGCGGCGCAAAAGATGCCGAAGGCTTTATGCAATGGGCCCGGGCAAAACAGATCATTACCAATGTCTGGTATTCGGCTAACAAAGAAGTATCGGTCAAAAACATCTACAACAATAGTAAGATCAGAAACGGCCTTTACGGTACCATGACGGAGACCGAAGCGAGCGAATGGCTACGCAGCATTTAGAATCAGAAACAGTACACCATGCAACTTGAGATAAACGATATACAGGGTCTGGTCATTCGCGGGTATTCTAACTTGCCTGCTGCAGACTTTTTAATACTTTCCGTTACGGATACAACCGCTGCAAAAAAATGGCTGGCGGCGATTCAAAAGGATGTTACGCCGGGTCATCACAAACCGAAAGAAATAGCCGTGCATATTGCTTTCAGTTTTGAAGGACTAAAACAAATAGGCCTGGACCGCGCCTCACTTGACAGCTTTCCTATAGAATTGGAAGACGGTATGACGACACGGCATAAACAGCAGTTTCTCGGCGACTTTGGCAATAGCGCGCCCGACAACTGGGAATGGGGTGGCCGCGCCAATGAACCGGTACATATTTTACTGATGATTTACGCCAAAGACGCAGCAACGTTGGATGCCCGTACGCAGGCGTACCTGGCGCAATTGCCGCAAGGTGGATTAAAACTGCTGAACCATCTGGGCACTACTGTTTTATATGAACGTAAAGAACATTTCGGCTTCCGCGATGGTATTTCCCAACCAACCATCAAAGGGCTGAGTCGAAGCGACAGCGATGAAAATAGTGTGGAACCGGGCGAGTTTATTCTAGGTTACAGGAATGGCTACAACCAGTTCACACCAAGTCCGTATATTGCGGCTGCAGCAGATCCAAAAAACCTGTTGCCACAATCTTCCGTAAACGGTATGCACGACTTAGGCAGAAACGGCACCTACGTTGTTTTCCGGCAGATGAAACAAGATGTTTCGCTCTTCTGGAAATACATGGATAAAGCCACACAAAACGCAGATGGCAGCAACAATGAGCCGGCGATGATTAAACTCGCTGCGCAAATGGTAGGCCGCTGGCCGAATGGCACACCGATTGTAGTTTGCCCTGATGGTGAACGGCCGCACATGGAAGATGATAATAATTTCGATTTCCGCAACAGCGATCCGCACGGACTGAAATGTCCGTTTGCTTCGCATATCCGCCGTTCAAATCCGAAGGACTCTTTAGATACCGATAGAAAAACATCGATCTCTGTATCTAATAAACACCGCATTCTGCGCCGCGGCCGTTCTTATGGCCCACCAATTGCAGCAACATTAAAACCGATCGATTGTCTCAACGCAACGAAATGCGATGACGACCGGGGACTGCATTTCATTTGTCTGGGCGCCGATATCGGCCGTCAGTTTGAGTTTGTGCAAAACGCCTGGATCAACAATCCGAAATTTAATGGCCTGTATGAAGAACGCGATGCCATTACCGGCAATCATCACAATCCACAAGACCCACGTACAACGGGCACTTTCGCGGTACAACATCCGGGGCTGCGAGTGCGTTACACCGACATTCCTGAGTTTGTAACCATACGAGGCGGCGCTTATTTTTTTATGCCCGGCATAAAGGCGCTGCAGTATTTATCAAGCCTGTAGCCAATGAATCCGAAACCCACATTAGGTGCTGAATATCCGCAGCCCAACGAAGCGCGCGACACGCAAGAAATTATCGACACCATTATCAATCACCTGAAGCGTACGTATCCGCCGGGTAAAACGCTGCGTCAGTTTCACGCTAAAATGCACGGACTGATGGAGGCTACTTTTACCGTAAATGAAGACTTGCCGAAAAATCTACAGTATGGTTTGCTACAACCAGGAAAAAGTTATAAAGCATGGATCCGTTTCTCGAATGGCAATACCAAAGTACTCGACGATCGCAAGGCTGATCTGCGCGGCATGGCCATTAAGTTACTCAATGTACCCGGCGAAATGCTGATACAGGATGAACACATGCCACAATCGCAAGACTTTCTGCTGGTAAGCTACCCTACACTGATGGCGCCCAATGTAGCGGCTTTTAAAAAAAGCATCAAAGCTTTATGCGGCGGCCTTGGCGGCATGATATGGTTTGGACTCAATCCTGGCAACTGGACAGTGCTGATCCGCACCTTGCAATCCATGAAAAAAACAAATAGCCTTTTAAGCTTACAGTTTTGGAGCGTTAGCCCATCACGCCTCGGAACCAAAGAGCAAGCCGTGAAATATGCTGTTATTCCCGTCACACCACCTAGCACTCCCCCGCCGGACAAAAGCGACAAAAACTTTCTGAGAGCAGACTTACAAGAAACACTACACAGGCAAGATTTCAGCTTCCATTTCATGATACAAATGCAGGAAGACGCAGTTCGTATGCCTATCGAAAATCCTTGTGTGGCTTGGGATTCCCCATTTCAGAAAGTGGCTGTGATTACAATACCTAGACAGGATTTTGCGAATGAAAGCCGCGATTCCTTCGGTGAAAACCTTACATTTTCTCCATGGCATTCTTTAACCGAACATCAACCGTTGGGCGGCATCGCCCGCGCCCGTAAACTTGCTTATCACTCGATATCTCTATTTCGATTGAAGCGAAATAACGTTTCTTAAAAAATTAAAAAATGCAAACCGCGAGAAAATTTTTGATCTTTTTCTTAGGCCTTACGGCTTTCATGCAATTCGGATTAGGCGCATGGATCCTTTTGGGCCTCGACAATTTACTTGTCACCACACACATGAGTTTCAGCGAAGACCTTAAGGTGTTTTCCACATTTTTCGGCATCTGCCTTTTCATTTTTGCCTCACTCGGCGTAGTAACCATACGCTACAACCTGAAGAGTAAACCCGAAGCGCTTTTTTTGTCGAAATTTATTGGCTGGTGGATGGTGATCGGTGGCCTCATCGTTATCACGGAAATACAACGTTACGACCTCGCCATCGTAGACCTGGCGCGCGGCATCGCTATTTTGATTTCCGCCTACCTGGTAAAGAAAAAATGAGGTTAATATCCCAAGAATAGAAAATAGTTGCGAGCGGCTTCTGCCGCATTCAAAAATAGAGACGTCTCAGCGTCTCTATTTTTTTGCCTGAGATATCTCCAAACAGATCTCTAAAACCAACAAAAAATAATTACGATACATCTTCCTACAATCATGCAGTGGATCTGCTCTAACGTTTGTTGTATACAGGACTTCGTTTCAGCATGTACTGCAATGCATATCTGTAAGAAGCTTCATTCATTAACACCGCAGTACGGCGTTTGGTATATATTCGCTCATTATTTACGGAATAAATATTAAGCACGACTTCGTTCTGGTAATCCTTTTGGTATGAAATACTCGTACCGGATACCGAAGACAAGCCCCAATCGCAATCGCCCCATATATCTCCGTAACTTCCCGCTTCTATACGGTCATTTGAATGACGGTACACGCCGCCTACTACAACATAATGAACGCCTAATGCCTTACATAAATCGGCGTAAGTATAGTTCTTGATCGACTGCTCATCGATTCCTTGCCGGCGCAGTATTACATTGGTAGTATTGGGATCCTGGTATTTGTACAGGCCAGATTTACCCGAAAGAAACTGATACGTTTCTTCCTGCACTTTTTCACGAAATGTTCCTGCGTCTGAAGAAGAAATATTCTTATCATGATACACAAAAGGCAAAACGGCGACTGTGTTTGGTTCTACCATGACGCCCAGCGCCGGCGTTCCGGCTGTGTTATTAATTAGCTCCGTACGGCCGCTGGCAAATACGATTTTGTGTACCTTAAACCTGTCTACTGTATAAACGAGCGTTTCTCCATCGTGGACAAATTGTATGTTTTGGCTATTGAGGTCAAGTACTTTGCCAAACTTAATTGCTCCGTCTAGCATCTTAAGTGTATCCACACCCTTCTGAGCAAACAAAGTATTTACGCCAGCCGCCAATATTAATACTCCTATTAATGCTATTTTCTTGAAATTGATTCTCATAATAAATCTCGATTTGAACTATTGATGAAGTGCTGTTTCTATTGCTTTTTCAAGATTTGTTTCAATCCGGTCGCTATAGCCAGATTGATTAAAGACGATCTTTCCGGATTTATCTACGACCAGGTTAGTAGGAAAAAAAACTACTTTATAGCTTTTGGCAATCTTCTCAGCAGTGGGCACTGTTTGATAGGAAAAAATATTTTTCTCAAAAAAAGTTTTTAGCTCATCCGCCTCGTTCATTGCAAAGCTTATAAATACGATTTCGCTGTTGTTTTTATACTTTTCGACCAATGCATTCAATAAAGGCATCTCTTTCCGACAGGGGCCGCATTGTATAAACCAGAAATTCATTACTACAATTTTACCCTTGAGCTGTTCCAGCGACAATTTTTTCCCATTGATATCAGTAGCGGTAAAAGCTGGAGCAACAGCGTTTACCTTAAGCTTAGCCTGGGCGGACGTGCAACTAATACATGTAGTGATAAAAATTATCAACAGAAGAGAAAAACGATGCAAATATTGTTTTATCATAAAATTGCTTGTGTGCTTCCAGTATCAAATAATGTGCCATGATTTCTGCTTACCGTTTTCGTATCGTCTGCTGGAGGGGATCCTGAATACGGGTGCAATGACTGTGTCTGGTGCTATACATAATGTAAAATCTGCCTAAAACAACTGCTGCAAAATCCTCGCAGTGGCGCTGTTTTTTGTACGACACAAGGTGTAATACCCACGCCGAACAGTACGCGCGCAAGTCATTCCGAGGATGTACGACGTAGGAATCTGATTTCGCGTTTATTGTTCATGTTGTATAAAAACGCGGTGGTGGCGAGCGAGCACCGCGCGAAATCAGATTGCCTTGTCCAGGCTTTTGGCAAGAAAACCAGCGCCGGCCATTGTGAGGCGGGGCAAGCCTGCCTCTTTTAAAATAATCTCTTTTAGCGTTTGTTTATTCTGTATACAGCTCCAATAATCGCTTATTCATGCCGCATCCGAAAAATTTATTTCTTCGCATTGATCTTGATAGTGTAGGACGAAACGATCCCCGCCGTTATCCCGGTTATCAGTATGTCGCCGAGGTTATACCTCGTCATCACCTGGCAATTACCATCCTTCGGTGTATTGACGTTCGTTCTGCCGATAGGCAATACTCCCCAGAACAACCAGAATTGTTTTCCTTTTGCGTAGGTATAATTTGAGCCGTTTGCTTCGCGGTAATTCCCAACATTTGTCTTGGTGGTCATGCAGGATGTGAGACTTGAAAAGGCCATTGAAAGAGCAATCAGAACAACGAGGGATTTTCTTCTATTCATTTCCGTAATTTTCACGGAATAAGCCAAATTTCGTGCCAGATTTTTTTCGCATCGTCCTACCATACGGATAAAGCAAGCCGAGGGACCGTTATGTGTGGACGCATCATTTCACAGGCGCGGCTAAGCCCCTCCGTCAGGTTTCGGCGGCATGTCTGGTGGTGTCTGTGGTTTCACCTTAAAGCCTGGCGCTACATAATCGGGTGGCAGGTAATCTGACGGAATAGCGGCACTATTACCATCGCGAATGGCATCATAATGCGGTGACATAATTTCGACACCAGCCTCGAAAAATTTATCCTGTATATTCTGGTGCAACAAAGAGTAAGTGATTGCTTGTTTATTGGCATTGTCGGTATAGGCATTGATCTGGTAGGTTACGTAAAAATCGTCGAGGCTCATCTGAAGCACAAACGGTGCCGGTGTTTTGAGCAGACCATCGGTAGCCAGGGCGGCGTCAATAAGCAATTCATGTATTTTACGCCAAGGCATGTCATAACCTATGGTAACGGCTGTATGTAAAATAAGACCAAGATTTTTTGAAGAACTGCTGTAATTGAGCGTGTGGTTGTTCATGATCATAGAATTGGGAATAGTAACATCTTCATTCCGCACAGTGCGAACGCGGGTTACCAATAATGTTTTTTCCACGATATCGCCCGTTACATCGGCGATCTGCACACGGTCTCCGATCTTGAATGCACGCATATAAGTAAGCACCAGTCCAGATATAACGTTGGAAAGCGAACTGGAAGATCCAAAGGTAAAAAGCACGCCCAAAAACACGGAAACGCCTTTGAACACAGGCGAATCTGACCCGGGCAAATAAGGAAAAATCACCACCAGCATAAAAGCAAACAATAATACTTTTACGATCTGAAAAGTCGGCGCCGCCCAATCGGCATAGAATCCTCGTATCTTCAGCGATTCTTTTTCAATTTCATTTTTGAAGAAGCGCAATGCTTTGTAGACATAATAAAACAACACAACTATCACTATAATAGTAATCAGCTTCGGCATATAATTCCAGACACTGCCCAGTATGCTCTTCAGCGGATTCAACACATAACCGATAAGTGTGGTCGCAATATGCTTGGTCCAGGGAAAAATGCTGAATAAAAGCGGCAAGGTAAAATACAGCAATAACAGTATGACCAGCCAACGCACCAGATTTAAAAGGCCGAGCAACATTCGTCTTTCGGCAGTGACGGAAAACAATTCATATCCTTTTACACGAATGCCTTTCAAATACTTCATCTGCTTGCCGACAGCATAGCTTTGGCCTTTGCGATACAACAGGTTGATCAGGAAAATGATGCCTACCGCGAGCAAAATAACCATTAAAGTCATACCGATTTGTTTCAGCCGCGTCCGCATACTGGTTGCCTCCTTGTAGGCCGCTATAGATTTTATGATCGCCGCGCGGTACTGGTTTGCGAGATCCCTTTGCGACGCGTTCATCCATAGCGCGTCATTTTCGGTAACGCTCAGTACAATCATATCGCCGTACATCAGATCTACAGATTCTTCTGCGGCTATAACCTGTAAAGAATCTGATTTGTAAAACACATCCTCTTCTATCTTGTTTACTTTCGCATCGATCGACTGCGCCCGGGCATGAGCGGAGAAAGGCCCCACCCTGGTGTAAACGAGAAATAACGTATCGCCAAACGGCGCTACAGGAAAGCCTTTTACTATTTTCTTAAGCGAATCGATACGTTGTCGCTTTTGCTGCAACCGTAATGCTGTCTCGGCGGCAATGGCATCGATGCGCTTTTGGAGGTCCGCCTTTTTAAGATTATCGGTCGTTTTCAGCGAAGCCAGTTCGGCCTCCAGCGCAGCCCTTTCCAACGAGTCCCGGGTATGGGCCGAATCAAGCGACCGAAAATAGTTGGCATTGGCCTGCACCGCGGCATCGCGAATGGAATCATTCCCTATACTGTCTGTTTGTGCATTCGTTGAAAAATGGCAGAGCCAAAACAGAAAAACGAATATTGGAAACCGGTATCTCATAACCGTTGATTTTTTTATGTCCATATATGACCTTGCTGTAAAAAGGACCTTTCATAAGAGGGAAATTGCCTACTTTAAAATGATGATATCCCACATTTGTTATAACATTCTTAAAGATTTAGAATGTTCGAAAAAAAAATTTTAAAAGAATTTCTTTTTCTCATCGGATGCACTACTTTTACACCTGATAGGGTTTATAGGGGCTGGCCTGTTCTCAGGCTGGCTTTTTTATTTGTACTAAGTCCCGTTTTTTATCTCGGTTTGGCCCGTTCATATTGATCTGGCCATTTCACGTCTACTCCAAGTCTCAAAGCAGCATGCATCGGAAAATAAGGATCCCGAAGCATCTCTCTGGCCATTAATACCAGATCGGCTTTTCCCGATGCAATAATCGATTCCGCTTCTTCTGCCGTATTGATCATGCCTACTGCTCCGGTTTTCATACCACTTTCTTTTTTCACAGCTGCCGCTAAGGGCGTCTGGTACATTGGTCCCACAGGAATTTTTACCTTCGGAATAATCGCCCCGGAAGAACAATCCATCAGGTCTACCCCTAAAGGAGCAATATCTTTAGCCAATGCTATACTGTCCTCCACATCCCAACCTTCAGGCACCCAATCGGTAGCCGAAATGCGCACCAATAGAGGCAGGGTTTCCGGCCATACAGCCCGAACAGCTACAATGATTTCTTTCAATAAACGAATACGGTTTTCAAACGAACCGCCATACTCATCGGTACGTTTATTGGACAGGGGCGAAAGAAACTGATGAATGAGATAGCCATGCGCGCCGTGAATTTCTATCAACTTAAAACCAGCTTGCAGTGAGCGATTTGCGGCATCTGCAAATGCCTTGATTATGGCAGCAATTTCCTGCGTGCTCAATGCATGCGGCGTATGGTCTGTTTCGTAATAAGGAATAGCGGACGGTGCTACGGTTTGCCAACCGCCTGCTGCAGCGGGCACCTGCCCTTGAGGTTTCCAGGGTGCGTAACTACTCGCCTTGCGCCCTGCATGTGCCAACTGAATTCCTGCCACCGCGCCCTGTGCATGCAGGAAGTCGACTATCCGCTTTAGCGGTGCTATATGCTCGTCTCTCCAAATACCAAGATCTTCAGGCGAAATACGTCCTTCGGGTAACACTGCTGTTGCTTCTGTTATAATAAGTCCTGCGCCACCAACAGCTCTGCTACCAAGATGCACGAGGTGCCAGTCGTTGGCAAAGCCGTCAATGGCCGAATATTCGCACATCGGCGAAACGGTAATCCTGTTTTTAAACCTGACTTCCCTGATCTGTAAGGGAGAAAATAATGCTGACATAAAATGAACGCTGTAATTGCCTGCTAAAGTTAATGGCTTCTGCATTCTCGCACAGACGCACTACAAATTAAAATTATTTTATGTATATTGCCTATAGCCGCTCGTTAGAAATTACAGCGCGTCAATTGACTGTTGACAACGGTGAGGACCGATGACGCGGGTTTAAATGGACGATGCGATTATTGACTGCTGACAATCTGAAATAAATATTCGATCACAAAATATTCGGTTGCTATGATCAATTTCTTCGGACAATATTGGTGGGTGTTTCTTACCAGAGGCATTGTAGCGTTGCTACTTGGGCTTATGGCCCTGTTGATACCAGATATTGCATTCACCAGTCTTATTATATTTCTGGGCGCCTACCTTTTTGTAGATGGCATATTTTCGGTGATGGCTGCTGTTGCTGCACGCAAGTCGCTTAAAGACTGGGGCTGGTATTTAATTTCGGGTATTACCGGTATCCTGATCGGGCTCATTACCTTTTACCACCCGTTTGCCACGGCAACCGCCGTCATATACTTGATTGCATTTTGGGCGCTGGTGGCCGGCATTGCGGAAATTTTCATGGCTATACGACTCAGTAAAATCATAAGAGGCGAAGGTTGGTATATACTTGGCGGTGCGTTGACCATTCTTTTTGGCATGCTCATACTCACGAACCCCATTGCCGGAGCGATTACCATTACAATGCTGTTTGGCATTTATGCGCTCGCAATTGGTATCATGCTGATCTCGCTCGCCATGCGACTGCGCAAAAAACATAAACAACATCCTACATTGGTATAAAAGAATGCTGAACTGCCGCCGGCTTTTCTATTATTGTTCCGGCTCAGGATAAAGACCTGCGGCCGCTGTCAGCCGTTTTCTGATACGTGACGCCAAAATACGCGGCGCCATTACTTTCATACTTTCGCCAAAACCAAGTATCTCACGTTCCAGCTCAAAATTGAGCACCACGTCAATACGGATCAGCACGCCCGTTTCGTCTTCTTTCAGTACTTGTTGTGAATGGTGTACCGGTTTGGTAATTACATAGGGTGCATGATCTTTGTTGACGTGCAGTATCACTTTGTGTGCCCGGTCGGATTCGTTTTTAGTAACGCCCAACAGATCGTCAAAGTATCGGTCAAAGTCAACACTGACGTTCGATACAAATTTTTCGTTGGGCAATTCCTGAAACGCCACGATGCGGTCTAAAGCCAGCGTTGTAAGATATTTGATCTTCTTAGGCTTCGCAATCAGAAACCACCGATTCCGGTATTCTTTCAGCAGGTAAGGAAAATAAATAGCTTGCTGCGATTCTTTCGCTTTAAATGATTTGTACTCGACCAGCAAAGGACGCTTATTGAGAATAGCACTATACAATGGTGTTATAAACGTCAGACCTTTCAGCAAACGGTTACTCTCAAACTGAATACAATTGCCGGATTGATGGGTTGATTTGTTCAGATTATTTTCCAGCCGGGCAATCATATCACTCATCTCATCGAAATAATTAAACCCATTAAAGTGTTTCAACACGCCAACAATCTCTTTCATTTTTTCCACATCTGCATCGTTGATCGGCACATTGGTAATACTGTATTCCGGATCATCGTAACAATAAAACTTCCGGTCTACAATGACGATCGGTGCGTTGTAGCCAAGCTTGTCGCTGCGCATGAGCTGTATATCTGCCTGTATGGTTCGTTTGCTAACGCCGGTTGTAATACCTTCACGGTCGTACAATACGTCCGCCACTTTTTCGATAATATCCTCCAGGGTCCATTTCCGTCTCCGGTTGCGGAGACATTCATCGATAGTTTTATAACGGATCAGTGCGAGTTTGTTTACAGCCATGGCTATTTACGATTTGGTATTTACAATCTGTGTTGAATGTGAGATCTAAGTTTAGGCTAAAAGCAAGAAACATCACATCTTGTCAACTTCATTTTACGGTCGAATCCTCATCGAGGCATAAAAAAGACATCTCAATCCATGATGTAACTCTTCGGCAGCGTATGTTTTTTCTAAAGTTGGCGCAAATCTACGCAATAGAACTGCGCAGTTCAAATCATACACTGCTTTTTAAAAATTATTTTTCAGCACAAAAATATCATTATCAGCACAATAAGCTAGATATCGGAAAAATATTTTTTACTGCGCAAATTGGCTGCGTAGTAGCACAACCATCTTTGTATCGTTGAAAACAAACAACGATTTTATGAAGTTCAATTTCAAATTAAGAGGCAAAGCAGTTACTAAAAACTACGAAGGCGCTAAAGCATTCAGCTTTACTCCTGAGATGGAATTATACACTGCAGTAGCAACAACCATGCTCAGCGATACAACTTACGAAAGTGGCGATAAACGACTGAACAGGATCATCGAATTACTGCCCGAGGTATCACCTGTATTTGTGGCAAAGCTGGCAGTGTATGCACGAACTAAGATGAATCTGCGTTCTGTTCCTGTAGTGTTGTCTACGGAGCTCGCTAAAATGCACAATGGCAATAACCTGGTTGGTCGCACGCTGGAGAAGATCATACAGCGTCCGGATGAAATCATGGAAGTATTGGCATATTACCAACTAACCAATGAAAGAAAAGGCCGGAAGAAACTGGTAAAAATATCAAAGCAAGTGCAAAAAGGACTGGCGGCTTCGTTCAACAAATTTGACGAGTATCAGTTTGCGAAATATAACAGAACAGCCGAGGTAAAACTGCGCGATGCCTTGTTTCTCGTACACCCTAAAGCAAAGGACGAAGCGCAACAGTCTTTGTTTAATAAAATAGCAAGGAACGAACTGGCAACGCCTTTTACCTGGGAAACGGAACTTTCTGCAGCCGGTCAGCTGAAATATGGATCGGTACAAGATAAAAAAAAGGCTATGAAAGCTGTATGGGAGGTTTTGATCGATAGCGGAAAAATGGGCTATATGGCAACTTTGAGAAATCTCAGGAACATCCTGGATGCGGCTGTAAGCGCACAGCATGTGCAGAAAGTATGCGATTATCTGACCAACGAAAAAGCGGTATCGAATTCAAAGCAGCTGCCATTCCGCTTCCTGGCGGCCTACAGAGAACTGGGTATGGTTTCTTCGGAATATACCAGCTACGTACTGTCGGCCTTGGAAACTGCACTCGAAAAAAGCGTAATGAACATGCAGCGTTTTGAATTAGACGAACGTGTAGTGGTTGCCTGCGATGTTTCGGGATCGATGCAGAAACCGGTATCTCCGAAAAGCAAAGTATTACTCTATGATATCGGATTGTTACTCGGTATGATCCTGCAATCGAAATGCAAAAATGTAGTTTCAGGCATGTTTGGCGATAGCTGGAAAATAGTACCATTGCCGACCAAAGGTATACTAGCCAATGTAGATGCATTCTACAAAAGGGAAGGTGAGGTCGGTTATTCCACCAACGGCTACCTGGTGCTCCGTGATCTCTGCGAAAGAAAATATGCTGTAAATAAGGTCATGATGTTTACCGACGTACAGCTATGGGACAGCACCACGAAAGCGATGCTCAAAAGCAATACGATCGCTTATCAGTGGGCGCAATATAAAAAGATAGCCCCGCAAGCAAAACTGTACATCTTTGACCTCGCCGGCTATGGCAACGCACCCGTTAGCATACCACAAAGCGATGTGTACCTGATAGCAGGATGGTCTGATAAAATATTCGACGTACTGGAGGCAATGGAGGATGGCGCCGGCGCAATGGAAATGATCCATGCGATGGCAATATAGTCCTCCTTCCCTTCGGGGATAAAGAAATACAACAGATGCCGTTAGAAACGGGTTACTTCGTCCAATGATGGGGAGGAATAGCGTGGCTGCCCGGTGCAGTGAGGCTATCCGGTTCGAATCCGGCTTGACACGCCCCGATCCCATTTCGCCTTTTGCTCTGTTGTTTTAAAAAAAGAAAAAGCAAGAGAATAAATAAATCAGGTGCCGTACATGAGCATTACTTCGTCCTGGTCGAGCAGCGTAAAACACTGCCGGGGTTCAATTCCCCCATCGCTTATGGATTATCGCCCTGATTCAATCAGTATAAACCGAAAATCAAAAATTTAAAAACAGGAAAAGCAATCGTCCATGTTAAACCATCCAGGTGCCGTAGATCAGGAATGCTTCGTTTGTGTTGCGGGTTCGAATCCTGCCCATGCTCGCATGGTAGCGCAAAATGGCGCCTTATCGATCTTTTGCCCGAATTAAAAATGATTCGTAAATAAACCGATTCAAGAAACAGGTGTTGTTGCCTAAGCTTACTTCGACTCCAAACGATACAACAGCTTACGCGAGTGTTACCCTGATTAAACCAGTGCCGTAGAGAAGCGTTACTTCGACTTTTAATCGGGAGGTTGCAGGTTCGAATCCTGCCCGCGCCAGGCGCGGTAGTTCAAAATGGCAGAGCACCAGTGTTCGCTACTCGCTTGTTGCCTGGTTTATTTAATAATTATCGAATGCAAGATCAAAGTAAAGCGGGTGTCGTAAAACAGCGTTACTTCGAACAGGTCCCAGAGGTCGCAGGTTCAAATCCTGCCTATGCTTTGCATGGTAGCTCAGCCCGGGAGAGCACTGGAATAGAGCGTTGTCTGATTATAACCCCGCTATTTTTTAAACACAATTACCCTTATGGCTGAAACGGATATATGGGTTCATTTCTGCCAGAGGCACTATCATTAAAACCTAAAGCAATGAACAAATTTGAAAGGCTCAAAAGAGCATTAGAAACAGAAGGGAACGGAAAAATGAAAGCATTCGGAAATTCTATGTTACCCATCCTGAAAAGTGGCAGTTTACTCAGTTTCGAACCATCAGACGAATATGAGATCGGAGATATCGTATGCTGCAAAGTAAAAGGACGATATATCGACGCCCATAAGATCGTTAAAAAAGATACTAATAAAGGCTACTTGATTGCGAACAATCACGGCTTCGAAAACGGCTGGACCAAGATCATTTACGGCCGGGTAACTGAGGCTGAATTCCTGCACAAACTAAGTTATAAAAGAAAACAATGAATACCGCAATACTCCATAAACTTTCCGCAATAGAAGCAGCGTACAATATACAAATACATTATGCCTGCGAATCGGTCAGTCGGGCCTGGGGCTTCCCTTCGCCGGACTCCGATTACGACGTGCGCTTTATATACACCAGCCCCTATAAATCCTATCTTCATTAAAAATGCGCACACCGCTATACTGTTCCTGTTTATAGCACAAATGTTCTGTTTCCACGCAAAAAAACGACTAATGACGAATAACCATATAAACGGCACCGATCTGCTAAAAATAGGCTTTACAGAGGGAAAAATACTAGGCGCTGCCCTAACAGCATCACAACGATTGACAGACCAGGAGAAGGCGACTGCGCTGGCTTTGCTGCAAAAAGCAAAAGATTATCCTGAAAATTTCCTGGATGATGAAATATTAGGAGTATTGGCAAAGGCTGTTATTGAAGAAGCAAATAATCCGAAACATCAGACGATTAAACTTAATCCAAAACCAAACACCTATTCGGTATATGGCGCATCTCATATTGACGATGGTGCAAGCAAACAAATGAATATTGCGATAAAACTCCCGGTAACCGCAGCCGGCGCATTGATGCCAGACGCGCACCAGGGGTATGGATTACCAATCGGTGGTGTCCTGGCAACAAGGAATGCCGTCATCCCCTACGGTGTCGGTGTCGATATCGGTTGCCGCATGGCACTTACCGTTTTTGACATCCCGGAAACACATTTCTATGCGAATGAAGCCAAATATAAACGGGAACTGATCGCGATGACGAAATTTGGCGCCGGCAACGGTTTTACAGGCCATTATCGGGCCGATCATGAAATCCTGGAACGTCCGGAATTCAATATCACGCCTTTTATCAAACAACTGCACGATAAAGCTTATGCGCAATTAGGAACTTCCGGTGGTGGTAATCATTTTGTTGAATGGGGTATCATTGAATTTAATGAACCCGATGCGCTCTTAAATATCCATGCGGGGCGGTATCTGGCGTTGCTCTCCCACTCCGGTTCTCGTGGTTTTGGCGCAACAATCGCCGGACATTACACGAAGCTTGCAAAGGAAATTTGTCCGCTCCCCGACGAAGCCAAAAACCTCGCGTACTTTGATATCAATTCCTCTGAAGGTCAGGAATACTGGCTGGCAATGAATCTGGCTGGCGATTACGCGTCGGCCTGTCACGACATTATTCATCAAAAGCTGACGAAAGCGATGGGTGGTACCCCCCTGGTCAAAATCGAGAATCATCACAATTTCGCCTGGAAAGAAATCTGGAATGGTGAACAAGTCATTGTACATCGTAAAGGGGCCACACCTGCAGGCAAAGGTGTAATGGGCATTATTCCGGGATCGATGACTGCACCTGGGTTCCTGGTGCGTGGTAAGGGTGAAGTCAATGCCATCAATTCGGCCTCACATGGCGCAGGTCGACAAATGAGCCGTTCTGCTGCGGTCAAAAATATCAGCAAAGCAGAAATGAAAAATACGTTAAAGGAAGCCGGCGTCACTTTGATTGGTGCGGGCCTGGATGAAGCACCTATGGCCTATAAAGATATTAATATGGTGATGGCCGCACAGACAGAACTCGTAGCTACTGTGGCAAAGTTTACCCCCAAAATGGTTCGTATGGCAGACGACGGAAGCCGGGAAGACTAGCAATCTGTATTCATTACCGTGAATGCAAATGCGCTATTTTAAATTCCCATTCGACACCCTGAAAATCAGAAAAACACCGCCATATGGAAAGTGGTAAGCGAAACGTCTAAAGTTTCACTTACCACTTTTAATTTCTGAATTCGAATTTACTGCTGTACCACTTGACTGCGCACAGTGTTCAATCTTGCAGCCACCTGGCCGATCAACTGATCAGAAAGTCCGCATTTTTTTGCAGCAATGCCGACATCTGTCAAGAACTGATCGAAATTAGCACTGGTTGCCTTCCCGTTCATACGGCTGTTCTGCGCCGGATCGTGTGCAGCAACCATGTTTTTGCCGCCGTAGCTGAAGTTTTTGGCGCCCGCAGCCACACAAATAAAATCGGTAAGGTTCTTGCTCAATGCCTCAAATCCCGTAGTGTTTCCGGAGGTCACTTCAGCCAGCAATACGGTAAAAAATCCGTTAAGCTGATTGTCTGCCGCAATTACAAAGATGGCACTATCAACCACAGAACGTATTCCCAGCCTACCTTTTTCTATCATCATCGAAGTATTTGCCGGATCTTGCACCATAGTTGTGCCGCCAAGCGAATCATACAACGTCATCGTCGTCGTATTATTATCGTCATTTTTCTTGCATGAGCTGTTCATTGCAGACATAGCAATTACACCCGCTAATAATAGCAGTAGTACTCCTTTTTTCATATTCCTGTGTTTAAGTGATTAAAAAATTCGTTGGAAGAATTGATACACTTTATAAGTTAGCGAAGTATTTGCCACCGGGCATCCATTTTGCATTTCCTCCCGGGTAGGAATGTATCGTTCGGCCTTGTAATGAAAATGCGTTTTAAAGTCTGAAACCAAACGATTGGCAGAAGTTCGAAATGGTCTGAAAGTGAAAACCACCACGGCCGACTCCGGATTACAAAGTACATGATCAACACCTTTCTGCTGCGACAACCACTCATTTATCTGATCCGCGTCTCGTTGATCAATAGTCTGTTTCAAATCAATCCGCGCCATAGCCACCGTGTGCTCGGTAGGCGCCTTGGGCCGTGTTACCAGATAAATATGTACGGCTAGCACAACCACCAGAAACGACAATACGCCACCTGCCCATTTCAATATATTCTTCACTGTTTTGCTATTCATGGTAAATCCGTTTTGTCATCAGATTGTATTTACTTACGAACGATTTGCAAGTCTGGTTTTAAGTTTTTAAAAGTTTTTTTGAGCCAACAAAAAAGGCCGCAATTGCGGCTTACAACAATCCACCATATATGCTTGAGCATTAAAGACCGATAAATTCTGTCGATAAAATAGCGTATTCAAAATTATCACTCCAGCCTGATTTTAGTGGGAGTGCTTTTCGTTTCCGACCCTCTAATGTCATGCCCACCTTTTCTAATATCCGCACCGAACCAATATTTGCGACCGCACACCCTGCTTCAATCCGGTGCAAATTCAGATCGTCAAAACCAAATCGTATCAGTCTGCTCGCAGCTTCGGTTCCATAACCGTTGTTCCAATATTGCGGAAGAAATTTATACCAGATTTCACCACTTTTATATTTTTCCGGACTGAGTTTCATTCCCATCATCCCGATAAACATCTGATGATTTCTCAAAAATACAGACAGGAAATAACGATCCGGGTTTTCCTGTTCATGCGCTGCAAGCCATCCTGCTAGGGACGCCCGCGTCTCCTCAATATCTTTCGGAATACCCGCAGTATTGTATTTATCGACTTCCGGTATCAGATGCAGCGTATGTATTGCCTCTAAATCCTGCGCTATTACAGGTTTTATAATAAGACGGTCGGTTTCTAAAATGGCGATCATACTGTAAAAATAAGCAAGGAATAAATGGAATAAGACGCCATATAGTGATTGTAAACGTCTTTACCGATAATGAATAAAGAAAGCGGCATGCCAATGCATGCCGCTCCGATTCACTTAGTTGCGTCCATAATTCGACACAATTATTTCCTCACTCTTTGTAATATCACATATCAGCTATTTGTTCGTGTGTTTGGGTCTCCGAATAAAATAGCCAACAACGATCAGTAATATCATTAGTTTGATTTTACAATTTTCACTGTCTGCACCAGGTTGTTAGCAGCATCAACTATAGATGCCGAATAAGTACCGGCTGCAAAGTCACTCAGATCTATTGTGATATGAGCGCCCGTTACTGCATAGACGCCTAACTGATGACCCAGCATATCGCGCACCAATACTTGTTGCCCTTCCCGAACGCCGTCGATAGTTGCCGGACCTTGAGTAGGATTTGGAGATACTGTAACCAGTGAAGAAGAGCTGATGCTATTGCAATTTGTGCGCACTACCTGCACCTGGCTGTAACTTTTTTTACCATCATGTGCTACCATCATCAAACGATACATGGTCATTGCATTGTGCTGTGGCACGATTACACCATACTCAGAGCCTGCTACATTTTTAGCAGGCACCTGATCCATAGCAGTGAAATGCTGACCATCAGTGCCGGCTTCTATCGTATAATGATCCATCAGGCTTTCAGAACCCGTTTTCCAGGTTACCAAAGCATTGCAATCCTGGGCTTTTGCAGTAAAGTTTTGTAATACTACTGGCAATGGACCCGCCGAAACGATCAGCGAACTTGCAGAGTTATCATTGGATGTCTGCGTATTACCCTGAGAGATATTTTGTTTACCGCCGAGTGCCGGGTTCGATCCTACGAAATAAGCAATACGGGCAGCTGATATTTGCCCAGGCGTAGGAGATACAACTGTAGCTACGATCTTCAGATATACATTTTGTATATCAAAAACAGCCAAACCGCCGGCAGTATTATGCATTTTAATTGTATTTCCCGTACCGCTGGTCAATGAATACTGTGTCCATCCGGGATTGCTGGAATCCGGGATTATTCCTACGATCGTCGCATTGCTTCCCAAAGAAACGGTAATCTCCAGGGAATTGGAAACTATATCGGTAGTCTGTCCAATGTTCGAAATCTGTACCAATACAGCGCCAGTGTCACCCAATGCAAGGGTTGTGGGAGTCAGAATATTGATAGCCGGATCGGCGTCTCCCGTCTGCGCTTTAGTCTGTGTAAATGCAGCTGCAAACAAAAAGGATAACAAACTTGTCTTTGTAAAAAGGCTAAAAAGTAATTTTTTCATTCGATTGATTTTTTTTTGAGATGAACGATTGCTAACTACGATCGGCTGCGCCGATATATATTATTATTGTGCAGTAAATATGGTTGTAACACTGTTATTCGCCGTTTGACTGTCCCCGCCACTTCCTGCCACAATAACTGCCGCAATATTCTGAACACCTGCAGGAGAACCGACGTTACGTTGTACCGTAAAACCGACAGAAGAGATACCGTAACCAGGGATTGTTTTACCCGCTTTAAGGGTACAAAGAATATAGCTACTTGTTTGAGTAAAATCCCAGTCAACATTGTTTACAGCATAACTGCCGGAAACGTTTACTGTACTTGCGGTCGTCGAATAAGTAATAGTATAGCTCGGTATTTTCGGGATACGAAATGCTACCTGACCATTGCTGGGTTGCCCGGCCAGTTCAAAAATATCTATCGCAAAATCACGTGTATCACCCGCTGCAAAGTCCAGCCTGTCGATATCGATCAATGTGGTAAAATCGGGCGGTGCTGTCTGAATATTAGTTGCCTTTGTGAAGAATGCCTCGTTAGCAGAAGCTGTTGTTGCCAATGCAGTATATGCGCGTGAGTTTATGGCAGCACCTGCTACACTACCGGTTGTGCCAGCCGCCGCAGTATTTACCTGCCAGGCAGTCTGAGACGTCAGATCTCCGGTGTTATTGGGCGAGATACCGTATCGTGTTACGTAATTGGAAGTGTTTGAAAAATTATTATTATTAGTCGCTGTATTGTGCTGCAGGCCTATAATAGCACCATTGTTGTTATTGCCAAAAATGTTCCAGGTGCGGTCTATTCCGTTTCCGTTGTTTTCTACAGGTGTGCTGCCAGCGTAATCTGTTACATTTACATGTATTGTATTGGCAGCTGCGGAAGTGATTACCGCCGGTGTATAATCGCCGTCTGATTTCCCTACCGGAAAAGTAAATGCGCCCGTATAGCTTTCTTTCACAAGGTGGCCACCGGCAGCATTACCAAGATTGGTTACGATATACTTTGAAGCATCATAATTAGAACAGGTAGCTGCGGATGATAATACCATATCATGCGCGTCTGTGTATAGATGGCCATTTGTGAACGTGACTGTTCCTCCGATGCGACTGTCTGTATTTACCAGTTTCACACCCAGGTTATTATTAATCTCAATGCTAGCGAGTGTGTTTTGCGTGGCATTCGCAGGATTACCGCTGTTACCACCGTCCAATGTTTGCTGAACGGTACTGTTATCCATCGGATTTGGCTGCACAAATGCTGTACTGCCGCTTCCTGCGCCTTGCGTCAGAGTTGTCCAGGAGCTGTTTGTACCGTATATTTTTGCACCAGGATCCGCTTTAAATTGAGCACCGTAGAAATAGGCTTTCTGATTGTCTGTGATATAAAGCTGCGCATTGGGCCCCAGCTCCACATTCGAATACCACTGAGTGTTACTGCTATCAGATATGTAAACCGACCCGCTTATATAGATGGGATCGTTTTGGGCACCTGCACTTAGGGCCGCCATCAAGGGCAATGCGAGCAATAAACTTGTCTTACCTTTTTTATTCATTATCATAAAGTTTTTTGTTGCGTTTGCTTCGTTTTTTTTACGATCGTGTTTCATAAAAGCATCGCGTGTTGTGTTGCGTGTAACTGTTTTATTGTTTAGTTTATTTGGCTTTTTTAATAGTCACTTTAGCTTTTGATTCAAATCCGACATATCGCAACACTCCTGAAAACATTTCTCAGAAAGACTACTCCATGTCTTATGCCATCCGTATTTCTTGTAGATCATATTCGTTTTTTAGCAGTGATCGGATACACAAAACCCGATTGCCTCGATTTAGTAGATACTCTATCAAACTACGTGCCAATTTTTCTCTTCTCATTTCTTTGATACTGTATCTTTTAACTTGCTCCAACAGAATACAATCGCCACAATCGATGAGGGGGTTGTTGTAAGGCCGCATTCGACGATTCGGCATGGTTAAAACCAGTGCATTTGAAGGCAGAAATAAAACGCCGCCGCATTGCCGAGCAGTTCAAAAGAGCCTATTTTCCCATACCGTTTATAACCTATATCATATGCGTTTCAGCAACACATTACTCTCTATTATCATTTTGGCGGTGATAGCCGGCGGTGTATCTGCGCAGCAACAATCACCGTAAAAAATTCGCTCTGCATGGATTCGCTGAAGATCGATCCGGGTACAATACAATGAGAAAAACAGGATGGATATAAGTACATTTTCAGGATAAAAAACTATGGTAGCGACACAATTCTTTACCCACCAAGAATTGCGATATATCATGATTCCTGAACCAACCCGCAATGGGCACTTTGGAAGGACCCAACAGATCCACATAAATCGGCCATCATAAAAGTATGGGCATTAGCTAACAGACCACCTTATGGCGGCCCCATACAAAAGCAGCATTCCACATTTTTATAAAAAGCAAGAACGGGAAACTTATCACGGAGCAATACCCTGTCATCTTCCATTGCACGGTAACCCCCAAATTACCGGACACCATGCGCCAAACACCGGCATTATCGAAGTAGAATAATGAAATGGTTTTGATACTTTCGACTTCATTTTTAAAAGGAAATCCAAAACATGAATTCAAACCAAAAATCACCAGATAATACGGCTGTCCGTACAGCTTTGTGGCGCGCTATACATCTTGAAGCAGACGCACCGCCATTCATTATTGAGGACAAAGTCGGGTTACAACTGGTTGCCCCGGCCGATGGCTGGCAACAGCGTCCCGATATGCATGCGGACTTCACAAAACGACTGCGCGCGTCGATTGTAGCCCGTGCTCGTTTTATTGAAGATCTGGCTGTCGAACAAAGTAAAAAAGGCATCAGCCAATATGTACTGCTCGGCGCCGGATTGGACACCTTTGCACAACGCAGATCTGACCTGGCTTCGGCTATGCAGCTATTTGAAATAGACCAGCCCGATACACAGGAATGGAAACAGCAACGATTAGAAGAATTGGGTTATGGCATTCCGGATTGGCTGCATTTTGTTTCTGTTGACTTTGAAAAAGTTTCGTGGTGGGAAGAATTGATAAAAGCAGACTTTGACACCAATAAAATGGCGCTGGTCGCGTGCACCGGCGTCACGCTCTATCTTACCAAAGACGCAATTATGGATACCCTCCGTAAAATTGCCGGCCTAGCCGCCGGCTCCATTCTGGCGATGACTTTTTATTTACCGTTGTCGTTGATGGATGAAGCGGATCAACCCTTACAACTGATTGCCGAAAAAGGAGCACGCGAAGCAGGCACTCCTTTTCTCAGTTTTTTTTCTCCGGATGAAGTGCTGGCCATGGCCGCCGAGGCCGGTTTCAAAAAATCGGAAATTATTTCTACCCGGGATTTGCAACAACGTTACTTTGCCAACAGAGCAGACGGACTGGTACCTGCGAGTGGAGAAATGTTTTTGATTGGCTATTGTTAGTGCACATGTTTAATAAAGATCGTACACTGTAAGAAACATACGACAATGCCGGATTCCACATCTAAAATGAACGGAATTAAATAGCATTAGCAAATAAGAAACAAAAAGCCGCTCCGGATATCGGAACGGCTTTTTGGATTATGGTACGCCTAACTTGAGCTAAATCGGGTTTGCTTTTTTAGCAACAGTGTAAATAGTATCCGGTCAGTTATTTTTTATTTTATTTTCATACTTCTGTGGATTTGCTACAAAAGCGTCTTTCTCACTGCTGCTGCAAAACCATACCGTATCGTTTTTGTAAACAGTATAGTCGCTCCAGGTACTGTCTTTTACCATACCACATACAGGATCAACATTACCGGCTACAGCAGCAGCGGAACTATTCATACTTACCGCCTGAAACCCCATTTGCTGTTGTGCTGCGCCAGGTACTGTCTGACGGCTTTTACATGCCGTTATCGAAATGGCGATGACGCCTGCGTATAATATTTGCTTCATTTTTCGTTTTTATAGTAGAGCGACACACTGTTTTTTGTGCGCCGCTCTATCCTATTGCCTGGTTCGGTAAATCTTATTCAATAATTACCTTCTGAGTAATGGAACCATTTGTGGTGTGTACCTGTATGAAGTAAAAACCTTTGGCGTATGGCAGCGAAACCTGCTGGTCTGTACTATTATTCAACTGCTGCACTTTTTTACCGGTAATGTCATATACATATACCCCTGTAATGCGCGCGCCCTGCAGATCGGAAATGTGAAGACTAAAGCTGCCCTGATTAGGATTAGGAACTATGCTTACATTGCCCTGCGCTTTCTGGGAGCCTATTTCGAGCACAGAAGTCGGCAGTTCCGAAATGGCATTGGAGTAATAGGAATTATCTGGTGTTGCTGCAAAAATTCTTGTAGCAGTAAAGGCCAGTGCATTCGGTGCCGCAAATGTTGGAATATACAGTTCAATACCTGGTACCTGCCAGGATGCACCACCATCATAAGATACGTGTACACCGCCTTTGTAAGCTGCTGCGACATACGGATCTTTTACAGTCAATGCCGTAATATTCAAAGAAGGCAGACCGCTGTTTACTGCAGTCCATGAAGAACCGGAAAATTTGAATATGCCGCCGCCATCTGTGCCTGCATATACGTTATGGTTCAGCACGGCGAGTGATGTTACGTTCATATTGCCCAGGCCGGATGTGAGCGGGCTCCAGCTACCATTGCTGTATTTGTATACACCGCTTCCGTATGAAGAAAGATAAATGATGCTATCGTCTGCTGCCATCGCATTAATTGCAATGGAAGCAGGAAGGCCGGCACTTACATCGGCCCATGCACCAGACATTGGCATAACGGCATATACATGACTATTGGCTGTCGCCGCATATAATTTACCGCCCGGTGTACCTGTCATAGCTGTGATATTCATACTTCCGAGGCCGGCGTTCATATCCATCCAGGTGGTACCGGTATCCATACTCATATACACGCCGCCGTTTTGCGTTCCGGCAAAGAGCATCATATCGTCAAACACAAGCGAGCTTACGTGCAGACTGTCTGTCAGGCCGCTGTTGGAAAGCTTATAAGTGGCAGCGAGGTTTTTACTTACATAAACACCTTTGTTGGTTGCACCGACGATCACAAACGTATCGAGCGTTGCCAGTGCGTAAGTTTTCAGGTTATTGAACCCATTATTATTTGCAGCCCAGCCAACAGATGATACAGGGCTTATGTAAAGACCGTTATTTTTTGTTCCGGCATAAATTTTACCGTTAAACGCAACAGCCGCTGTAGCCGTATCGTTTGGCAAACCTGTGTTTGCTGCCGTCCATGCGACTGAAACATCCGGGCTGGAGTAAATGCCATCATCGGTAGCCGCATACAATGTGCCGGAAGCTGCTGTAAGGCTGTGAATATTCCCTGTACCGAGACCAGTGCCCGCAGCAACCCAGCTTATAGCCGAAAGCGGACTGCCGAATACGCTGTTTCCTGTAGCCGCAAAAAGCTGTGTGCCAGATACAGCAAGCGATGTAATGCTGGTACTGGTAAGTCCCGTATTGACAGCAGTCCAACTGCTGCCGCCATTTGCCGACATAAACACGCCTGCCGCTGTACCGGCGTAAATCGTGGTGCCACTTATTGCGAAGGAAGTTACATTCATATTCGTGAGGCCGCTATTCATCGCCATCCATGTAGCACCCGAGTCTGCGCTCATAAACACGCCGCCACCATTGGTTCCTGCAAACACCCCTGCAGCAGTCACCGCAAATGCCTGTACATTGGTGTTGCTCAGGCCGGAATTGCTTGCCGCCCAGTTACTGCCGAGGTCTGTAGAAATAAATACACCGGCATCGGGTGTTGCGGTGAGCAGTTTGCGGCCTATGGCCGCCACTGCATTTATCTTGCCGCTGGTCATGCCTATATGCACATATTTCCAGGTAGTACCCGCCTGCGTGGTGCTTTTGAATACACCGCCGTTATAAGTGCCGACAAAAATATTGGTATCTATTACAGAGATACATTGTACCGAACCGCCGTATGGCCCTTTAGAGTTCCAGTGAGCAGAGGCGTTAAAAACCGTGAGCGTAGCTGCTGCTGCAACGAGTGCAGTACGAAAGATATTTTTAAAAGTTGTGTTCATTTGTTTGCAGTTTTAGCGTTTTAATTTTTGCCGGACATGCCGGCCTTAGACACATCACCTGATATGCCCGTATGGAAATGTTTAAACAAGATGCTATTCCTCGTAGCGGAACATGCCGGGGATATTAGCGGTGATTGTATTACCCAACGGCGTGCTATTATCGGTTTTGGTTAGCACCGACAGGTTGCTGCTGTTATTTAGCTGTAGACCATTGAATAATCCGCTGTAATCAATGATCATGTGTATATACTCGATCTGATCCTTTGTAACTACATAGTACGGCGAATGGTCGGGCATAGACACCTGCGTATAATGAGCATCCGTGCCTATATGATAGGTAAATGGCTGCATTTGCGCGGTCGTACCGTTAGCCCCTGCAGTTGTATCTATTTTCCCGGATACATTCATGAAAATATAGCCACCAGGCTGTGCAGTACTGCTAAACCACATTTCCGGATGATTCAATATGTCGGAGGAAGAACCGGACGGTGTTTTCTGGTTGGTCGTCGCATCGAGACCGACATAGAATTTTACACTTTTGTACGTATCCACCGGCACTTTAGCTACGTAATAGCTTTCGTTTTCCAGCGTTTTCAGCAATGTTACATTAGACAGGTTGTAAGTAGTGCCGTTAGGCTTTACGAGCTGAATACCTGAAATATACATCTGTGCTTCGCTCAGGGAAATCTGTCGGCCATTATCCAGCGTATAAGTGATATTGTAAAGATCGACTTCATTATCGCCGACATAAGTGTGCAAGTGAAAATAGATCTGTCCGCTGTCTACCTGTGTAACAGGTGGAGGTGTAACAGTATTATCGTCGCCACCTTTTTTACAAGCGGCATTAAAGCATACGATGCTGCCTAAAAGCAGTACCATAGAAACTGTAGGTTTCATATACGTGCAGTCCGTTTTGTTTTTTTTGAAATAGTTGCTTGTAGCCGCTCACCGGTGAATACTGACACGGAAACACACTCCATATCGGAGCATATCGCACATCGCCGGCATTTACATACTAGTGAGAAAATGGCCAATCATTTAACAGCAAACGGATGGCGGATGGAAGAAAGCGCGAGTGATTTTACTGTCGTATAAAGATTGTAAAACCGGGTTTTTAATAACAGTTTCAGAAAATGCATGTTTCAGCAACCGAAGCGGTGGAGGCAATAAGAAAACTAATACCTCGTTTTTCTCTATTTTATTGGGAAGATTTTTTGAACCGTTCTCGTCACCACCTGCTTTTTTTAATTGCTTATTCAGGTAGCATTTACCACAACACTTTAATTCAGGACGATTCCGGTTTTCGCAGAGGTTTTTGGCTATGTATGCTTTGTTTAACTCGTAATATCCTAATATGCCCAGCTGAATCACGCATTGCGTCATCAGGCAAAAGATAACAAGTATGGCAACAGCCCTTTTCACGGTGGTAAAATTAATTGTTCGTTCTTATATTTCCTTATGAAGACACAATTGTTAAGTAAAAAGTTTGGTTGCGACAAAGGAGAGCACTCCTTATGCAATTTTTCACCGGTCTTTTAAACAAACAAAATAAGTCTTTTAAACAAAGTCGGCAGTTTGGGGACACGCTACTTTTGTTCCAGCAAAACAAATTAAAAATGGAACAGAACAATTATCAGGGAGCCTTACAACACGCAATCGGCTCTGGCTTCAACGCAAAATCCACAACAACAGATGTCATTAAAGGCATCGACCTCACAGGTAAAATTGCCATCGTAACAGGCGGGAACACCGGCATCGGACTGGAAACCACCCGTACGCTTGCAGCTGCTGGCGCAACAGTGATTGTACCGGCACGGGATATGGATAAGGCAGGAAAGAACCTTCAGGGTATTTCCAACGTGGAGATAGCGGCAATGGACTTAATGTCACCGGCATCCATTGATGCGTTTGCGGACAAGTTTCTTGCTACCGGCAGGCCACTTCATTTGCTCATCAACAACGCCGGTATTATGTGGGTACCGCTCCGCAGGGATGAACGTGGCATTGAATCTCAATTAGCCACCAACTACCTGGCGCAATTTCAACTGACGGCAAGGTTATGGCCAGCCCTCAAACAAGCTAACGGCGCCAGGGTAGTCAATGTTTCCTCTCATGGTCACCATTTTGCCCCCTTCGATTTTGAAGACCCCAATTTCCTTCACAGAGAATATGAAACCTTACAAGGCTACGGACAATCAAAAACGGCTGTCAATCTCTTTTCGCTTGAATTGGACAATCGCGCCAAAGCGTTCGATGTAAGCGCTTATTCGGTGCATCCGGGTTCTATCGGCGGAACCGAATTGGGCAGGGAAGCGCCGTTGGCATTATTCATAAAAATGGGCTTCTGCGACGAGCAGGGAAATATGTTGCCCGAAGTTGCCGCCTCGCTCAAAACCATTCCACAAGGTGCAGCCACTACCGTTTTTGCGGCTACAAGCCCCTTGCTCAACAACATGGGCGGTGTGTATTGCGAAGATGCCGATATTGCAGGACTGGCTTTGGCAGAAGTAAATCACGGCGGTGTAAAACCCTATTCGCTAGACGAAACCAGCGCAAAAAAGCTCTGGACACTTACTGAAGAAATGACTGGCATAAAGTTCAGCCTGTAACCTTCGCCTCACCTCTTAAGCGTATCGCTTTTCTCCTAATAACATTCAGAATAAAAAACATAAATCGTGCGTACCGCACGAACAGGCATCTCTTTGTATAAAATCTAAAAATTAAGACAATGAAAAATTTAAAAGATAAAGTTGCCGTAGTTACCGGCGGCAACAGCGGTATCGGTTATGCTGCCGCCAAAAGGTTGAAGGCAAATGGCGCCAATGTCATTATCACCGGAAGGCGAAAGGACGCTATTGAGCAAGCAGCGGAAGAACTTCAGGTGGCAGGGCTGGTGGCAGACCAGTCTAAATTATCAGACATTGAAAATCTCGTGAGCCAGGTAAGAGCGCAATTTGGTAATGTGGACATCCTGGTTGTCAATGCGGGGATCACCAAATTTTCGACCATTGAGCAGATAGAAGAAAGCCAGTTTGATGAAATGATGAATATTAACTTCAAGGGGGCATACTTTACCCTGAGCCGCTTTATCCCTTTGCTCAGCGATGGTGCTTCTGTAATTATGCTCTCTTCTACTTCGGCTACTATTTCTCCCCAAACTGCTTCTGTTTATGCAGCAAGCAAAGCTGCAATCAATGCGGTGGTGAAAATAGCAGCGTTGGAACTAGCGCCAAGAAAGATCCGTGTCAACGCCGTAAGTCCGGGGCCGATAGCCACAGAGATCATGACCAAGATCGGGCTGAATGAAACACTGGAAAACCAGTTGATCCAGAGTGTTCCGGCGGGCAGGATGGGCAAAGCCGAAGAAGTCGCCGGCATGATCCATTACCTGGCCGGTGAAGAAGCCGCTTTCTTAACAGGTGCTAATTTTTTGGTAGATGGCGGCCAATCAATCTAACAGCCATACATCAGGAAGGAGCATCAGTACAAAGCTCCTTCCTTTTCGGGAAGCTGGCCTTCTAAACAAACCAAACCATATGCAAGTTCATACCTTTGCATTATTGACTTCTTTAAAAAGTAAAATCATGGACTATAAAGCCCGGTATATTACCGAAGACATAAAGCTCTCCAGCTACGAGGATAAGTTTTTCAAGTCGGACATCATGTTTGACCATCACATGCTGGTATGGTTTCTTTCCGGAGAAACCAAGATCGTTCAGGCAGATGCGACTTACTATTTTAAAACGGGAGATATTTTCCTTATCCCGAGAAATCAATTAGCAACTATTATCAATTACCCTAAAGATGGCCAGCCGCATAAAACGGTAGTCATGCATCTGTCAACAGACAGGCTGAAGAATTTTTATGCCGGCAAGGATATAAAGTTTCGGGCGCCAAAATCGTCGAAAATTTATAGTTTCAGCAATCATCCCCTGCTGGAAAGCTGTCTCGCTTCGCTGATCCCTTATTTTGATATGAAGGATATACCGGAGGATATAGCATCGATTAAGATTACCGAGGCTATCAGTATTCTCAGAACGATCAACAACGAGATTGACCAGGTACTTGCCAACTTTGAAGAGCCGGGCAAGATCAATCTGGTTGACTATATGGAAAAGAACTTCATGTTTAACCTGCCGATGGAAAAATTCGGTTATCTCACCGGTAGAAGCCTTACTACATTTAAGCGGGATTTTAAAAAAGCCTTCAGCACTACACCGCAACGCTGGCTTACACAAAAGCGACTGGAACTGGCTTATTACCAGCTTACAGAAAAAAAGAAGAAGCCATTGGATGTATGTTATGAAGTAGGTTTTGAAAACCTGTCACATTTTTCCTTTGCCTTTAAAAAACAGTTCGGCTTTGCGCCCAGCCAATTGTCGGGACATAACTAAACCATTGATGTAACAATTAATTCCTACTGCAATGCTCACTATCTTATTCACGTTCCAATGGTTTTTAAAAAGAAGGAAAAGCCGCTAGTAAAAAGCTATGTTTCAAACCCAGATCTAATTACTATTAAGCAAGAATGGCCAGGCACTCCGCTTGATCAAAATGGGCTATTCATTTACGAGGAACATCCAACAGTGGTTAATTTCAGAGATGTGCTGAAATATATGTTCCAGAAAAATCCGCAAAGACAGCAGAAGAAAACGGATACATGGCGGATATCCGTCCGTACTCATGAAGACTGGCTTAGTGATGCCACTGATAAAATTGTGTGGTTAGGGCACGCCAGTTTTTTTATACAACTTTCAGGTATCCGTATTTTAATAGACCCGATGTTTGGTAAGTTGCCCATTGTGAAACGATACTCGGCATTACCGGTTCCGCCTGAAAAGCTCCTGAATATAGATTATATTCTTGTTTCTCATGCACATTATGATCATTGTGATCGAAAGAGCATTCAACTGCTATCCATGAATAACCCCAATGCCAAAATATTAGTGGGATTGAAACTGGATCAACTCATCTCAAAATGGGTAAAAAATCCGGTTCATTCGGCAGGATGGTATCAGCAGTACAGATTAGATGATGCATTGACAATTACATTTCTACCCGCCAGGCATTGGGCAAACCGAAATACCTTTGATGCCAACAAAACGCTTTGGGGTAGCTTCATGATCCAGTCGGCTACCAGGTGTATTTACTTCGGGGGTGATTCAGGGCATGGTTCACATTTCCGGACAATCGGAACACTTTTCCCCAGGATAGATGTTGCCCTTATCGGTGCGGGAGCTTATGCCCCAACCTGGTTTATGGCGCAGCACCACCAGGACCCTTATAACGCTGTTAAAGCATTTAATGCATTAGGCGCCGAAACGATGATCCCATTTCATTACGGCACTTTTGATTCGGCAGACGAACCAATGGGCGAACCTGAAGTGATACTCAATAAGCTCAATCAGGAAGCCGCGATTAACGGACGACTGAAAATACTGGAATTGGGAGAAGTTTTTTCTGTATGACGGTAATGTCGGGATAAAAAATTAGCATACTGGAATGGTACCGATTAAATGCAACCAGCCTTTAGGTCTACTTGAATTATGAAAAAGAGAAGTGAAAATCACTGAAACAAAAGGCTTAAATAGAAAAACGGATAAAAATTTATCCGTTTTTCTAAAATTTCAGTAAGTGCCCAGGACTGGATTCGAACCAGCACACCCTTGCAGGCGCTGCGACCTGAACACAGTGCGTCTACCAATTTCGCCACCTGGGCATTTAATTCTTCAGGTCGTTTTTAAGAACTTTGGACGGCAAAGGTAAGCGTCCGTCTCCACTTTTGCAATAGACCCTGGCCTGCAAATGCATAAAAACTTCGGTATGTTTGCGTAGCGCCGGCATACCGGTCGAAAAATGCCCCGAAAATTCACCAATGTTTTTTTCCGTCGAACAAATATTCTCTGTTACTTTGTATTGCGCGCCAAGCGAACTAAAATTTTGAAAGAACGTTTCCTGAAGATATGGAGTATATTCATGATCGTGGTGTTCCTGTACGGGATAGCACCGCGGGAATATGTTCATGACCTGTTCGCCCATCATCACGATACGCAGGAGCTGGTATTAAAAAAAGGCCAGCATGCGATCACCCTTAAGCACACACACTGTTCTTTTCTTGGTATCGATTTCGGTCCGTTTGTTTCTTCCGAAAAGCAGTACCTGGTTTTCGAACACATTACTTATCCTACAGCCAAGATATCGTTTCCAATTCCACATTTCAACTTTTTTACTACCTATAAGAAACGGTCACTCCGCGGGCCGCCGGCATTGCCAATTGCCTAAATATTCTTCATTACAGCATTCGCTGTAACATAGTCCTTTATCGAAAAATTAGATCGTGGTACAAATTAAGCAGGCCACGGTACTGTTACTATTGCTGATATCTGCATTATCCGCAGCAGGCGGTGTACCATGCAGCTACAGCATTACCGGAACTGTTTCGGACAGGCAGCATACGCCTGTTGCAGGAGTAGTGATATCTATATCCGACAGCACGGGCACCGTAACAGATACCACAGGCCATTTTTCCATACCGGGCGTATGCAGCGGTACCTATACGCTTATGTATTATGCGGTAGGTTATAATAAAACATCGCTGACGGTAACCGTGGAAAAAAATACAGTTGTCAATATCATATTACCCGAGTCGGGAACGGAGCTGGGAGAAGTGGTTATAAACAGCAGCAGAACAACAGACCTGCATACTGTTACTCAAACAGAATTATCGGGAAGAGCACTATTGCAAACAAGAGGTAGTTCGCTTGGTGAAACGCTGAAAGAGCTGCCGGGTCTTAACTCGGTGCAGACGGGCCCCTCTTTGTCTAAACCTGTGATACATGGCCTGCACAGCAATCGTGTATTGATCATCAATGATGGCGTGCGGCAACAGGGGCAACAATGGGGCTCAGAGCATGCGCCGGAAATAGACCCTTTTGTGGCCAACCGGATAACAGTGGTAAAAGGAGCGGCAGGTGTGCGATATGGCTCTGATGCGATAGGCGGAGTTGTATTGCTTTCGCCCGACCCATTGCCGGTGCAGAAAGGGATAAGTGGCTCCGTGTACTTTACCGGGGCTAGCAACGGCCGGCTCGGTGCTGTTTCTGCAGCATTACAAGGTGCTTTTGATAAGCATCTGCAGGGCTTGTCATGGAGAGTGCAGGGAACCTTGAAGGCCGCCGGCAACTTTCGTACGCCGCATTATTACCTGGCAAACACCGGGCTGCACGAAGGTGATTTCTCTGCCGAAGCCGGATACCATAAAAAGCGCTTTGACGCTTCCGTTTACTACAGTCAGTACAATACCGAAGTGGGCATATTTGCCGGCGCCGAAAGCGGCAACCTCCAGGAATTGCTCGATAAATTTGCAAGTCCGCGGCCGCTGACCCCCTCCTATTTCACTTATGATATTGACCGGAGTTACCAGGTAGTAAAACATGATCTGCTTAAATTAGCTGCGACGTATCATTTTGCAGACGGCAGCAAGCTGGAGGGCACTTTCGGACGCCAGAGCGATCTCCGGCAGGAATACGATTCTGATCTTCCTTACACCACAAATCCCGCAGTACTTGCCGCGCCGCAGCTTAGCTTCCGGCTAACGACCCATACCGCCGACCTCATCTATACCGGTGCAGAAAGAGGGGGATTCTCCGGCAGCATGGGGCTATCGGGCAATACGCAGGGAAATATATTCAGCGGGTTGCGTTATCTCATCCCCAACTTCAGAAGCTATGACGGTGGCGCTTTTATAATTGAACGATACAATGTATCAAAGTTCACTTTTGAAGCGGGAGGCCGATATGATTACAGGTGGCTGCAGGTATATCGCCGGAATCCTTCCTCGCTGGATGTCTATAACAGTACATTCACTTACAGCAATGTATCTGGCACGGTTGGCGCCACATACCGGTACAACGATCATCTTTCCGGCAGCCTGAACATCGGGACTGCATGGCGGGCTCCGAGTATCAATGAGCTGTACATAAATGGGGTGCACTTCAGCGATGCCAGTTACCAGATAGGAGATTCTTCCCTTAAATCAGAAAGAGCCTTGAATACCGGTTTTTCTATAAACTACACCTCTGGAAAAATCCGGATAACAACAGATCTCTATTATAATAAGATACATGACTATATATACGAAAAGCCTTTACTGCAGCCCGTTACCACGATCAGCGGCACTTATCCCGCATTTGTTTTTACCCAGGACAATGTACATATAGCAGGGTTAGATCTTGCACTGCAATATGACTTTCTTCCACGGCTTACATTCCAGTCCAAGACAACCCTGGTTCGGGGATACAATGAGACGATACAAGATGCGCTCGTGTATATGCCTGCCGACCGTTTTGAAAATGCTTTGGAATATCACTGGAATAAAACGGGGCGATGCCTCCACCCGTATGTGTCGCTGGAAAATATAACTGTGGCGCAGCAGACGAGAGTGCCACCCAATTCCGATTACGTTGCACCACCGCCGGGCTACAGCTTGTTTAACCTGCATACGGGCTGTACCACGGCTATAAGGCATAAAGCCCTGGACATCGATTTTTCCATAGACAACTTCACCAATGTTGCCTACAGGGATTACCTAAATCACTTCCGGTATTATGCCGATGATTTGGGAATAAACTTCGTACTAAGATTAAAATACACATTCTGACATTAGATTAAAAAACAATAAAAATGAAAAAGACACGTATCATTCTGCTTACAACAGCGATTACACTTACCGCATTCTGGAGCTCCTGCAAAAAAGATGAAAAAGCAGTGGCCCCACCGGTACCCGAAAATGAATTTCTGACAACGGTAGAACTAGTGGTGACCAATGCCGCCAATCCTTCAGATGTGCAAACCGCCAAATGGGAGAAACTGAACCCGGATGACACTACGGCGCCCGACCTGAGCCATGCGTTTCTGAACCTGAAACAAAATGCCACCTATAACGTTGCCGTTAAGTTTCTCGATGCTACACAAACACCTGTTGCCGATATAACCGGCGAGATTCAGGACCGTGCGAATTACCACTTAATATGCTTCGGTATAGCCTCAGGCCTGAACCTGCAGGCAACAAGAACAGATCATGATAACAATACGCCTCCGCTCGAAGTTGGTTTACAGGATGTCTTCACAACAGGCGGCGCCAGCAGCGGCAACCTCGAAGTTACACTGCATCACCAGCCCAATGTTAAGAACGGTGATTGCGCACCAGGCTCTATAGATGCGGACGTGAATTTTACGGTAACCATTAATTAATCATTCATCACTCACTATTACATCTAAAATATGATCAGCAAGAAAATTCAGCTATGCCTTGCGTTTCTCGCAATGTTCGCCGCAGGAAAAACACAAGCACAGGAAGCCGCGGCAAACCGGTATACAAAACTTTACATCGGTATTACAGGGGGCATCTCGGCACCACAGGGCAATTTCACAAAAACAGACTATTCAGATCCAGCCTCCGGATTTGCAAAAACGGGAGGCAATATCGGGCTTACGGGTACTTATTTCTTTACAAAAAACTGGGGAATAAACGCATTGGTTTCTTATCACGGCTACGGATTTCATGGCGCACAAAATCTCGCCGACGGATACAAGGAAGACTTTGCAGTAGATAGCACCACACTAAATGTGAATGGCAGCAACCACAGTATCAACTTCCTGATCGGGCCTTACTATTCGCTACCTGTTGCGAAAAAATTGTTCGTAGACTTCCGTTTACTGGGAGGTCTTTCTGCCGCAAATCTTGCAGGAAATACCGTACAACTGGAAGACCAGGAAGCAGCCACCTTTTCACAGGATAAAGCCACGGCAACCGCATTTGCATGGCAGGCAGGCGCCGCGTTACGATATAATACTTCCAAGCACTTCGGCGTATTGCTGAATGTCGACTATTTTTCTTCGAAACCTAATTTTTCGATAGAAAATACTAACCGGGCCAATGAAGCTGGCCGTAAGATCACTTCTTACAACCAACCCATACAGGGACTTAATGTCAATATCACGCTGGCCTGGCTGCTGGAAAATTAAAACTACCGGGCGCAGTTTTTTGCTGCGCCCGGTTTTTAATCGTTTATGAACAGAATGCCCTTGCTAAAAATATTGCGTCTTGTCATTAAAAGATACAATACGCGGAGTGCCAGACGCCATTGGCTTCGGCGGCACCGGGCAATACTTTCCGTGCTGGTTTATATGCTTTTACTGGAGTGCCTGTTGCTGCTGGCTTATGCTGTTGTGTCCTATTATGCCTGAAAAGAATGGAAATGCTTTTAATTACATACCCCATAATTACATGTCAAGTTCAGCTGTAAATTCGTTTGCCCTTCTTCTCCCGCTATGTCAAGCCAAACAAATGAGTCATTATTTACCTCAACCTTAAAATTAAAAAATCAGTAGAAGACTATGGAAAACATTCTGCCGCAAATTTGTCGATACGTTTTTCAAGTCGCTCATCACAATCCCTGCAATTTGTTTTCATCGCATGTGCCATACGTTTGCGGATATCCTGGGGCTTCCGGTAGTCGTCTTCATCATAAAAACCGCTATACATGATAGCGTTGACCCATTCAGCATACTTATTTCCTGTTGTGTCGTAATCCATGTATTCAAAAAATTCTTTGGAATACTTTTCTGCATAATGCCTTGCAGGCACGCCTGTATATTCTGCTAAAGCACCATCCTGAATTTGGATTGTTTTGTTTAAACACCAACGATAAAAAGGCCGCAAGTTGTTATCATTTGTTGTCACAAGCGATAATAGAGCCGCTGTAGTATTATTGTCCGTCGGGCAGAACTGTCCCTGATAAAAGTCTATTGCTATTGGTGAACATTTCGGATTGTCAATGTAAAATTTTACAGGTTTTCCCCAGATACTGTCAATCTCCGGATTGTGTGTTAAACCAAAGCCTTTTTGCCAGTTATTTTCATTGTAAAATACAGTGTCATGTACAATAACAGTATCTTTCAGAACTATGTGTTTTGTGTTACCGATCCTGTCACTATGCTTACCAGCACATGCAGTAATAAGGATAAAGGGTATTAGAAGCTGTGTATATTTCATATTTATGTACGTTCTGGTTGACGCATTATTCCGTATTGATTTTACTCAACTCTTATGAATATAAAACAAATATAACAATATAGACGGTCGCGTAAGAAAAGTGCAGATTAGAGCTTATGGCAATCCCCAGCATGAACATTGAAATCGAACCGTAAAAGCCAATACCGGCGCATGCATGACTTTTTCCTGAGCATGGTATAAAATAACAAAACCCGCTCTGAGAGCGGGTTTTACATTTTGGTGCCCAGGACTGGATTCGAACCAGCACACCCTTGCAGGCGCTGCGACCTGAACACAGTGCGTCTACCAATTTCGCCACCTGGGCATTTAATTCTTCAGGTCGTCTTTAAGAACTTTCGGCTGCAAAGGTAAGCGGCGTTTTCCACTTTGCAATAGATCATCACCGGCAAACCCATAAAAGCTTTGGTATCATTGCCCCGTCCCTTCTTTGACCTGATTTTAATAAGCGGGACCCGCCAAGTCCCGGCCAGCACCGTTTACCAAAATTGGACGTTCCAACACAATAAGTTTGGACGTTGCAACAAAACAGCCGGTATGTTTTAGAAGGACCTTTGTCTTATAAAATCTGAAGAATGATACATTCCAACAATAATTACACAGTTTTAGTGACAGGCGGCTCCGGATTTATTGCTTGCCACTGTATCCTAAAACTACTTCAGCAAGGCTATGTCGTAAGAACTACCCTTCGTTCGATGAACCGTCGGGAGGAGGTAAAACAAATGCTCCGGACAGGCGGTATCGCTTCATTTGACAATCTTTCTTTTGTGGAAGCCAATCTTTCGGACGATAAGAATTGGAATGAAGCCGTTAAGGGTTGCGATTATGTTTTGCATGTGGCGTCGCCTACACCGGCCATACAATTTACGCATGAAGATGAACTGATCGTTCCCGCAAAAGAAGGCGTGCTCAGGGTTTTGACGGCGGCACGCGAAGCGGCTGTAAAACGTGTGGTGTTGACTTCTGCATTTGGCGCTATTGGTATGGGACACAAAAAACGGACCACACCTTACACCGAAAATGACTGGACTAATATCAACAGTAATATTCACGCTTATCAAAAATCGAAAACCCTTTCGGAAAAAGCAGCATGGGATTTTATTGAAAACGAAGGTGGAAGCCTGGAGCTCTCGACAGTAAACCCGGTAGCTGTAATGGGGCCTGTATTGGGAGCGGATTATTCTCATTCTCATCAAATGATCCGGCAAATGCTGGAAGGTAAAATAAAAGCCTGCCCCAAAATATCGTCTTGTTACGTAGATGTCCGTGATGTAGCCGATTTGCACCTGCTGGCAATGACCGACCCAAAAGCTAAGGGCGAAAGATTTCTTGCGACTATCGGTGCGGCTTTATCCACGCTTGAAGTGGCAAAAATACTAAGACGCAGGCTAGGCGCCGATGCGGAAAAGGTACCGGTAAAAGAGTTGCCGAACTGGTCATTGCGACTTGCCGCTACGAGCAACCCGTCTTTAAAAATGCTCGTTACTTTGCTGGGACAATATATGCAGGCAAGCGGCGACAAAGCAAAACAGCTGCTCAACTGGAACCCGCGCTCAAATGAAGATGCGATTATAGCAACCGCTGAAAGTCTATTGAAACTGGGACTCGTTAAAATAAAATAATGAAAGTGATTATCACAGGAGCAACAGGAATGGTTGGCGAAGGTGTGCTTTTTGAATGCCTGGAAAACCAGGCGGTAACGAAAATACTTATCGTAAACCGGAGCCATTATAACCTGGCACATCCCAAACTAACGGAGATCCTGGTATCGGATTTTACAAAACTGGAAGACTGTAAAGATCAATTAAAAGGTTATGATGCTTGCTTTTATTGCGCGGGCATTAGTTCGGTGGGTGTAAAAGAAGATCAGTTCACGCGTGTTACCTATGACACCACACTTGCTTTTGCTCAAAAATTATTAGCGCTGAATCCAGGCATGGTATTTAATTTTGTTTCGGGAGCCAGGACAGACAGCTCCGGAAAAGGAAAAATTATGTGGGCAAGAGTGAAGGGACAAACGGAGCGAGCATTGATGCAGCTTTCTTTTAAAGGACAATACAACTTCCGTCCGGCAATCATGAAAGGCACCAAAGGACAGGTAAATGTAAAAACGCTCTATAAAATACTGGCGCCATTGATCGCTCCTTTCTATCCTCAAAAAACATTGTCTCTCCAACAGGTTGGACGGGCAATGATCAATGCCGTATTGAAAGGCTATCCGAAGCAGATTCTGGAAGTAGACGACATTGAACAACTAGCCAAACAATAATCGCCTCAAAATGAAAGAAACCGCCATATCCGCTTGTTATGTGACACCATCGCTATCTACCGAGCAGTTTGTGCCTGATCATTGTTTTATGTACCTGGCTACCGGTACCATGCTCGCTTATGACGGATGCAAAGAGTATAAAATAAAGCCGGGAGATTGCGGCATTGCCAGACGAAATCATTTGGCAAAATATACGAAGCAGCCCGACAACGGTGCGTTTAAAAAGATCTACATTTTATTTGAGCAGGACTTTTTAAAAACATTTAATCAAACCCATCAATTCAGCGTGGAAAATAAGAAGACCGTGAATGGTATTGTGCCATTAAACAAATCGGTTCTGGTTAAAAATTTCATTGAATCGCTAACGCCTTATTTCAATGAAAAAGGTACAATTGACGAGCGGTTTTCAGATGTGAAACGCACCGAATTGCTACTGATATTACTCCAAGAAAACCCGGAACTGGCCAATATACTGTTCGACTTCAGCAATCCTGAAAAAATAGATCTCGAAGCGTTCATGAACCGTAATTTCCGATTCAACGTAAGCATCGAACGTTTTGCCTATCTAACCGGCCGCAGTTTGTCGGCTTTCAAACGGGATTTCGAAAAAATATTCAATGCCACTCCAAGGCATTGGCTGGTGCAGAAAAGACTGGAAGAAGCTTATCATTTGATCGATCAAAAAAACAAAAGACCGTCGGACATCTATCTCGATCTGGGTTTCGAGGATCTATCCCATTTCTCATTTGCCTTTAAGAAATTGTTTGGCCATTCCCCGACACAACTGACCAAAGCGAAGAAAGCCAACGACTGAAAAAAATACCGGGCATAAAAAAACCTCGCAACAATAACTGTTACGAGGCTTTTTCGAAAGTATGGTGCCCAGCACGGGACAAATTTCGAACCTTTTTATGGAGGATTTGAAAACATTAGCGACCTTATTTGCAAAGCGCCAATAGCATGAAAGCCCCGAATACCGGGGCTTTCACTATTTATGTAAATTCTAATTTAGTCCTTCGAAGGTGTCATACAAATCGTATTCGTGGACTATCACGAGGTTAGCGCCCTTTTTTCTATGTTTCATAGCTTCCTCTATTTTCCGGCCATAACAGGTAAACGCCCAACAGCTATTTTTTTCATCACACACGACAAGGTAGTTAAGTTTCGAGCTAACGCTATCAACAACCATCCCGCCGTACAATTCTATTTTTTCTGCTATTTCCCGGCGTTTAAATTTTTTTGAAAGTCCAGTAATGCAAAATGTATTTTCCTGAATGTTTATAGACGGATCAATTTGATAAAAGCCCGTTTTCAAAGCCGCGATAAATTCATTGCTGGTTTGTCCGTCGCTGTCATTTGAAATAGCCTTGCAGAAATTTAATAAGGAGTCGTGTTCCTCGGTAGTCACCACACGATCCTGCAAAATGCTTGTGACCAAACTATAAAGCTCATCATAAGGCCATGTGTTTTTTAAAAAGTCATTCTCCTCAAGCCAGTTATCCAAAAATCTTAGTTCCTCCGCGTTGATTTCATTGTCAATTGAAATGCCCTTAACAATCCCGGTTAATTGCTGAATGCCAGCAGTAAGCGCATTGAAATAGCCTGATTTATTAATATACTGGTTGCAGAACCAAGTTATATTTTCTATTTCCTCGTGCGTCAGAACGTCGTCCGCTAAGGCATCTCTCAACAATGAAATAACTTCTTTGTAAGGCTGTTTATTTTCATGCGCCGCCTGTGCTTTAACCCATGATAAAAGGGCCTCTTTTTCCAAACTGTTAATTACTTTATCGCTTTTAACGCCGTTGAGCAGTCCTACTAATGTCTGCAAGTTCTTTTCAATTACCGCGGGGTCTGAAAACCGCTGGTAGGCTTTATTATCAAAGCCGTCAAATTTCGAGGTATCCATAGTAAAATTGTGTATTAAAGTTTGCCTAAGACCAAATATAAACCCTTTATTTTTTTTACAGGTATTTCAAAAGGCTCATGGATAAGACGGCCTTTCATTGCACCTGTCTCCCAAATATCAGAATTATAGGAGCAGGCCATGATATAGCCCAGGTCTGCCCGCTGCACATTTTTCAAAACGCGATATTCACTGGTCTCAATGATGTAGTCCTCCCCGTACAATACGAGTTCCAGGTCGGCCACCTGCTTAAAGGCTATCTTATCCCGGTTCCGGTACTTGGGCTGCATACTATCATTGTACACATACATTGCGCCCGTTGCCTCCTTATAGGGGCCTGCGTCTATCATTTCCACCGGCCCGGCGAGACCCTCCATGTTTGCAATGACCTGCCTGCCGCCAACGGCCCCCGCATCAAACAAAGGAATTTTATGTTCGCCTTTAGGTGCAATACCTCCGGGATACATAGGCTCAGTACCGTCGTATAACCAGCTCTCGGTCAGCCCAAATTCTTTTATCAGTTTGTCCAAAAACTCTTTACTAAGGCCGTTGCCATTTCTGGCCTTATTGTAATAACTGACATTAGCGTTAATTCTGAGCGCCACCTGCCTCCCGGAAAGTTTATAGACCTCCTCGATCTTCTTTAACCGTTCGCCCAATTTCTTTTTATCAACCATTGCGATTTTTCAAATGTTAGTTATTTGTACAAAGTTAGTACAAAACTCGTACAAAGAAATAGTAGCTTTGTTGCCACATTTGTACCTGTAAAGGATGCAAGTTAGGTAAGAAATACGAGAACGAGTACTTTCTATGTACATATTTCCGGTTTGTCTGGTATTTTCCACCTACTGCGGCCCGCTCAGACATAAAGCAGTAAAATCAAATTTTATATAATATGGGTTTAGGAAACAGCAGTGCGTCAAAGACGTATTTAGGTATTAAAGAAGGTAAGGTCGCCCACCGCAAAGGCGATAATTCAACGGATTATTACGATCATATTACCGGCTATCTGACGGATGCGTACATAAAGGAGGACGGCAAATTCGGCAGGGAACTTCATTTGGTTATCCGGGACGGGCAGGATTTGTACGTTTTACAGATGCGATTGGAAAGCGGATACGCCCGCTCCTTTTTGCGTCTAATAAAAAACGCCGCCCTTGCGGAGCCTTTTACAATCATTCCGATGTACAAGGTAACGGAGGAAACACAGCAGGCCGGTATGATCGTCATGCAAAATGGTGTTGCACTGAAATGGTATTATACCCGTAATCACCCCAACGGCCTGCCTGAACTGGAGCCGTGCAAAATGAAAGACCCGAAGACCGGCAAGCTGGTGGACGGTTGGGACAATACCAAGCAAATGGAATATCTCGTAAACATGCTCATTACCGAGATACGCCCGGCACTAACACCGGCCAAGATAGGTATGAGCAGGGAAAATGTAGCGGCGGTACACTCCGCACATGGTACAAACGCGGAAGCGCAGGCAACAAATGAAATGTATGCCGCATACCATTATGACCAGCAAAGGCGCGAATATGCGGGAAGTCAAAATCCAGACGATTTACCATTTTAATGTATTACATAGTGCGGGAGGACGTACTATCCGGTTACAGGAAAAAAAATAAGCCTTTAGTATATGCGGTGAAAGGGGAAACGGTCAGGCTTATTTCGAGGAGTGACAATGTGATGATCGTAGAGAAGAAAAACGGAGACCGTTTCCCCGTCCTTGCAGATAGGCTGCAAGAAACAGCAGCAGTTTTAAATTTTTGAACTTGATTTTTTAAGGAGTAGCAGATTATGAGCGCAACGTTTGCGGATATAGACAATAGCATTCCAGTGCTGCTATATGACTGCGGCCTTCCATTGGAAGAGCGCAAGAAAAACAGGAAGGAATTTTCCAGCCTCAGGAAAGCACAGGATTTTTTAGGCATTAGCAGGAAACAGGCGGCAAGCGCCATGCACAAACAAAAGCGTGTATTCAGTCCACGCTTTGGGCGGGAATTTGCCATGAGGGTAAAGTCAAAGAGTGAATGAAAAATGAAGTAAGTGCTGGTGTAAGAGAAAGCCAGAATGAAAAGGTGAGGGAGCATTTAGCGGGGGGCAAAACGATTACGCCATTAGAGGCACTTCATCTGTACGGATGCCTGCGCCTCGGCGCTCGTATCTGGGATTTAAGGCGTAAACAGGGCTTGCCCATTGTGACGGAGATCGTGAAGGGAGAGCAGGGCAAGCATTACGCCAAATATTCACTGCAAGCAAGTACGCCGGGGGATAGTGTGATCGGTAAGGGCCTGAAGCCCATGTGAACCGGCGGTTGCTTCATTGATGCTTTATGCCGGTATAGCCAGGCCAGTGCGTATGTAGCTGGCTGGACTACCGGCTTTTAAAATTGGTTATAAAATGGCAACGGGAAAACAACCTTATATACCGATTTATATCGGGGACATTCTTAAAGATTGGGGGCATTTGCCGCTCGATCTTTTTGGCGCTGCGCATAAGCTGTTATACCGGATGTGGGACAGTAAGCAAAAAGGAAAAATTTGCTACGATTTTGCTTCATACGGAACAATGCTCGGCGTGTCGGAAACAGAAGCGAAAAGGATAGTTGAAAAATTAACCTCCGGCGATGAGCCGGTTTTCAATAAAGAATACGAGGGGGACTGCATTAGGCTCATTAACCGGCGCATGGTTAGGGAAGCCGCACTAAGCGCAACCCGTAGCGACTCTGGCAGCAAAGGCGGCAAAAAGCGTCAGGCAAAGGCCAAGCAAAACAACGGGCCGCAAGAAGATTTTGCTAACGATTTGCCTGAATTAAAATCAAGCAAAACGAAAGCAAAAAACAAGCAAATCCCTGAATATGATATTGAAAATGAAAATGAATTTGAAAGTAAAAATGAACTTGATTTTGAAAAGTCTGAAAAACTTTTGAACGATCCCGGCGGGCAAACCGAAGAAGGCACACAGCCCAAGCGGGAATTGGTATTGCCTTTCGATAGCGAGGACTTTGCCCGGCATTGGGACTGGTGGCGGCAGTACAAGCGGGAGCAATTCTCCTTTCGGTATAAATCCGTGGTCACAGAACAAGCTGCCCTAAGTGAGCTGGTAAAAATAGCAGGCGGGGACGAAGTGTTGGCAACGGAAATTATCAGGCAATCCATAGCCAACGGCTGGAAGGGCTTTTTTCCAATAAAGCCTGAAGCTAATGGGCCGCCTGTACAGCAAAACAAAAAAGGTGTGTTCCAGGCGAATATGGAAGCCAATATCGGTGCAAAAAAACTATTACGAGAAATGTATGAAAACGGGGCATTTGATCACTACAAACAGGGATAAGCATAGCACGGCATTAGTACGCGCACAAAGCGCGGCGCTGGAAAGGCTGTTACCGGAACACCGGCAAATCATTGAAGCCGGGCTACAGCCTACACTGGTAAAGCTGGAGGTAATGGACGTACTGGAGCAATTGACCGATACCGTGAACATGGCTTACGGTATCTGCGGGCAAAAGCCTGATGAGGCAACCGTAATGATTACCGTAAACGAATTGTACAGCAAGTTGCGAGAAACATACCCGCATTGCACAATGGCAGAAGTACGCACCGCTATCCGTAACGGCGTGTATGATGAATACGGAGAGTATTTCGGGCTGAATGTACGGTCGTTTATCATGTTCATACGCGAGTACCTGTTTTCCGAACAAAGGCGTATGGCGCGGGCCGCATTCGCCGCGGCGCGTATCAAAGAAGAAAAACCCAAAACACAGGAGCCACCTTATTGGGAGGACAGCTACTGGACAGAGGAACGCACGGCCCAATGGAAGGAAGTAACGGAAAACTGTTACCGCTGGTTTTGCGAGGACTCCATACTAAGCGGCTTTATTCAGGAAGGCAGTTACTGGCTACTCAAACGCACCGGCGCTATATCTATGCCGAACGGTTATATCTCGGAACTGGTGGAACGGGCAAAGCAGGCAAAGCGTATAGAGCTGGTAAAAAATGAAGCGCGGAAACACGCCAGCGAAATAAAACAGACGCTGGAGCAATTACAAAACCTTGACGAACACCCGGACTTGCGCAGGCAGGTGCATTTTTCAGCAAAGCGGCTCGCCGTACTGGATTATTTCACCGCCCGGCAAAAGAAAGAGCGGGCAGCGGCGGCTAACGAAAATCAAACGGTAAACGATGCAGATAAGGATTGACAGCAATATAGAGGATTTCAGGCGGCGTTTTGAAAACCTGAGCAAAGAGCAGTTGGATAAAGCAGCTGCCCGCGCTATTAACAGGACGCTGCTTAAAGGCCGGACGGAAGCGCGTAAGGCCGTTAAAGCGGAGTACAATATCCCGCAGAAAAACCTTGACGGCATACAAAACAAAAACGCTTTTCCCTCTTTCCTGGAAGGCTATATCACGGCCAGCGCAAAGCCTATACCTATGGACGCATTTGCGCCCAGGTTTGAAACCGGCGGCGGCAGTATCAGTATTTCCCGCCGCGGTGTGCAACGCACAAGGGAATATAAACGGGCAAAGAAAAATCCGGGTAAGGGGGTATCTATTGAAGTAAAAAAAGGGCAACGGCAGGTAGTACCCTATGCCTTTATGATTAGAGGCGCAAAACCGCGCGTATTTGCCCGCGGCCAGTACAAAGGCGGTGGTAACAGCTTCGGCTTTATTCAGCGCCACCAAAGGGAAAATAAAACGGGTAATGATATTCCTATCAAGCCCCTTGTATCCGTTACCGTACACGGGGCTGTTATCAATGACAAAGTAAAAGGGAACATTAAAAAAATCATTGATGACAACTTCGACCGCAACATGGAGCATGAGATAAACTACCTGCTCCGCAGGCTCAGCGGCGGCTCCGGGTAGGCTTCGGTGGGCCGAGGGGGTGGGCGGTCTGGTTCCCCCTCCACCCCTCAGGCTTGCGGCTACCCTGAGCCCCAAAAAATCGTTAGCGATAGAGATTTTACAGGTTCGCAAACCAGCGCGAACGGTTTGCACCAAAAGACAAGACAAAATGGCACAAAACGCAAAAACAGTATCCATACGAGAGTACGCCCGCAGCAAGGGCGTAAGTGATACTGCCGTGCGTAAAGCCATTAAGTCGCGTAAAATCAACGGCGGTTACGATGCGGCTACTAAAAAAATCATTCCGGAGATAGCCGACCGCGAATGGGGCGACACCATCATTTCCGTTACGCCGGATAGCGAACCAAAGGCCGCCGCGATTGCGAACAAGGCAAAGGACAGCGAACCGGGCGAAAACGTGGGCAGCGGTGAAGGTATTGTCCTCGATAAAGACGAGACCTATGCCGAGGCCCTGCGTAAAGACCTCATCATTAAAGCTAACATTAACGCGCTGAAGCTGCGCATGAAGGAAGGCGAGGTGGTGGAAAAAAGCAAGGTGTACAAAGAACTGTTTGCATTCGGCAAGCAGATACGGTTGCGCTTCCAGTCCATTCCCGACCGGATCATTGACGACGTACTGGCGGCAACCGGCAGGAATGAAGCGCACATGATATTGTTTAACGCGATTACCGACGTGCTGGAGGAACTGACCAGCGCCGGTGAAACTGAATTGAAAATTTGATTTATGGAACGTAAGACAGAACACATGCAATTAGGCCACGTAATGGTGGACATTGAAACAATGGGCGAAGGCTCGGACGTAGTTATCTGTTCCATAGGCGCGATAGAGTTTGAAATAAACACGGGTGAAACAAAGGCCGTGTTTTACCGGAAGGTGGACATTCAATCGTGCCTGGACGCAGGGCTGAAAGTAGAGGGCGCAACGCTTAAATGGTGGCTGCGGCAGAACCCGGAAGCATTACGGGAAATGTGCAGCGGCGAGGCCCCCCTCCCAGAAGTACTGGCGGACTTCGGCAATTTCCTTGCCGCCTGTGCGCAGGACGTAAAACTATGGAGCAACGGAAAACATTTTGATATATCGCGACTGGCGGATGCCTACAAAGCCTGCGGCTTAAAGATACCGTGGAAGTATTACAACGTCCGGGACGTGCGGACGCTGGCCGATATAATACCGGAAATAAAAGCGGGCATTCAACGCAGCGGAACCGCGCACCATGCGCTCGACGATTGCCTGTACCAGATACAGTACTGCACCGCTATTTGGCAGTACATGAATAAAAATCTGGTGCGCGGCTGACAGGGCATATACGGAGAGCCAGGTTCAGGAAGGTAGCAAGGAAAAAAGCGGTGAGCAGGGATAGTGAATGTTAGGAGTAATTAAGGGCTTTATAGACGGGCTAAGACCGGAACCGCGGCTTACCGTATCACAATGGGCAGATAAAAGCCGGGTACTATCCACGATCAGTACCGCGGAGCCGGGGCTGTGGCGCACCAGCCGCACCCCGTACCTGCGGGAGATAATGGACAGGCTCAGCGTAGGCGACCCCACGCAGGAGATAATCGTAATGAAGGGGGCGCAGGTAGGTCTTACTGAGGCGGGGAACAACTGGATAGGTTATACAATAGACGTATCGCCTTGTCCTTTTCTGGCGGTGCAGCCTACTAAAGACATGGCGGAGCGGAACTCGAAAATCCGTATCCAGCCTATGATCGAGGCAGCGCCGACATTGGCGGCAAAAATCAAACCGGCACGTTCACGGGACAGTGGTAACACTATTCTTAAAAAAGAATTTCCGGGCGGCATACTGGTCATGACCGGGGCAAATTCCGCGTCCGGTCTGCGTTCCATGCCAGCGCGTAACGTCTTTCTCGATGAGGTGGACGCATACCCGCTCGACCTGGATGGGGAAGGTAGCCCGATTGATTTGGCAAAGGCACGTACACGCACCTTTCCGAAGAAGAAGATTTTTATCATTTCTACGCCGACCATTGAGGGGCAAAGCATCATTGCGGCGCAATTCTTAGAAACTGACCAGCGGTACTATTTCGTACCCTGCCCTCATTGCGGCGGGATGCAGGTACTGCGCTTCGGGCAGTTAAGATATACGCCGGGCAGGTATGATAAGGTGACGTATGAATGCGAGCATTGCGGCGAACAGATACAAGAGCGGTTCAAAACAAAAATGCTTGCCGCCGGGCAGTGGATCGCCACCGTACCGGAAAATACAAATCATTCTAAAGTAGGCTACCATATCAGTTCTATGTACTCGCCTTACGGCTGGTATAGTTGGGCGAATGCGGCGGAAGATTACGAGAACTGCAAAACGGATATACCGAAGCTGAAAACTTTTGTCAATACCGTTTTAGGGGAAACGTGGAAAGAGGAAGGCGACGCGCCCGATTGGGAATTGCTGTATAATAAGCGCGAGACTTACGCTCAAAATACACTAAGTAAAGACGTGGTATTTCTTACCGCCGGTGTGGACATACAGAAAGACCGTATCGAGCTGGAGATAGTAGGATGGGCAAAGGGTAAGCAGTCCTACTCCATTGATTACCGCGTACTGCTTGGCAATACCAGCGGGGAAAATGCCCCGGTATGGCAACAGCTGGCCGAGGTACTCAATGAAACGTGGGAACGTGAGGACGGCGCAATGCTTGGTATCCGCATGATGGCGGTGGACAGCGGTTATAACACCAGCGAGGTGTACGCTTTCTGCCGCAAGTATGACCCGTCCCGTGTTGTTCCGACCAAAGGGCAGGAAGCGCAGAGCATTATGGTATCTACGCCCCGCGCCGTGGATATATCGAGGAAGGGTAAAGCTATTAACGGCATTAAAGTCCGGCACGTCGGTATATCCATTATCAAAAGCGAATTGTACGGCTGGCTGCGCCTGCAACGTAACGAGGACGGCTCGTATCCGAACGGTTACTGCCATTTCCCGCAATATGAGGCCCACTATTTCAAAGGGCTGACCGCCGAAAAACTGGAGCTTAAAAAAGTCCGGGGCTTCGATAAGTATATGTGGGTAAAGAAGTATGAACGTAACGAGCCGTTAGACTGCCGTGTATATGCCCGCGCCGCGGCAAACATGATGGGTATGGATAACTGGAAAGAGGAACAATGGAGGAGAATATTATTAAGCGTACAAACACCAACGAAAAAAAACAACCAAATAACCAATCCTGAAATAACCCCCACTGATAAACAACGCAAAAGAAGGAGTTCATTTTGGGACAAACATTAGAGCATAAGGAGGGTATATGGAGGCATCACACATACTGGAAAAACCAAAGCCACTGCAAGAACTGATTATAGACGCAACATGCTTGTACTATAACGTTACACGGGAGGAATTGTTCAGTAAGAATAGGCAGCAAACATTAGTAAGCAAGCGCCATATCTGCTTTTACATTATCAAACGTGAAACCAACATGAGCGATTACCTGCTGGCGCAAAGCCTGCATTACAGCCGCTCATCTATTCAGAATGCAGTGGACAAAGTGGAAGGAGAGAAAGATATTTATAAACAGGTATCCGCCGAAATAGACGACATACTTTCTATTGTAGGCGGTCTGAAATTGAAGCAGAAGGGATGGGGTTTACAAGAGAGCAGCTTGACATATTAGAGGCAGCGATAGCGCAAGGAGCCTTAGACGTTAATTACGGTGACAAACGGGTAACGTACCGCAGTTTAAATGAAATGATGCGTACCCGTGACCTGATGAAGAAGGAATTAGGATTGAGTGGCAATAGCGTATCAGGAAACAGTAACCGTCGTTTTGCCGTTCACAAGAAGGGATTGAAATAGTGTAGCAAGAAAAAACAATTGTGAATGAACTGGCTGGATAAGGCGGTAGCATGGATAAACCCGGAGGCGGGAAAGAAGAGAGTACAAAGCAGGCTGGCCCTGCAAATGATGGATAAGTCGCTGCGCAAATATGAGGCGGCAGCGTCCGGGCGGAGGACGGAAGGTTGGGTAACAACCGGGGCCTCTACGAACCAGGACATTATTAATGCGCTGCCAAAGCTGAGGGAACGCGCCCGTGAGCTGGCAAAAAATAATCCCTATGGGAAAAACGGCATTAGACGAATTGCTAACAATGTCGTAGGGACAGGCATTTTGCCGACCCCAATAGGATTATCGGAGGCCGAGGCGGAAAAAATAAAGCAGGCGTGGAAGCTGTGGGGCGAAAAGACCGCCTGCGATTTTGACGAGCGGCTGAATTTTTACGGCCTGCAAAAGCTGGTCATGCGTACCGTTGCCAAATGCGGCGAGTGTATTATCCGCCGGGTACGGACAAAGTACGTGAAGGGTAAAATACCGCTGGAGCTTCAGGTACTGGAGCCTGATTTTTTGGATAATACCAAAAACGAAATAAACCTTGCAAACGGCGGCTATATCATGAGCGGTATAGAATATAACGCCAAAGGTAAAAGGGTCGCCTATTGGCTATATAAACGCCACCCGAAGGAATTTTTTGCAGACCTCACCAGCGACCGCGTGGACGTGAAGGACATTATTCACGTTTACGAACTGGAAGACCCCGGACAGGTGCGCGGTGTACCGTTTGCCGCGCCGTCCATGCTGCGCATGTATGACTTCGACGATTACGAGGACGCGCAACTGATGCGGCAAAAGATAGCGGCCTGCTTTTCCGTATTCATTACGGAGAACGACAACCTCGACCCGGTATCCGGTGAATACGAGCCATTAGAGCGCGTGGAACCGGGTATTATAGAGCATCTGCCGCCGGGCAAAACGGTAAGTTTCGCGGCCCCGCCCGCGGCAGAAGGTTACGACACTTATTCCCGGCAGGTCTTACAGGGCATTGCCGCGGGTATGGGCGTAAGCTACGAAGCCCTTACCGGCGACCTGTCCAATGTTAACTTTAGTTCCGGGCGTATGGGCTGGATAGAGTTTCAGCGCAATATTGACGACTGGCAATGGGTAACGCTGATACCTACGTTTTGCGACAAAGCGTGGGAGTGGTTTGTAGAGGCGGCGGCGCTGGCCGGGTACGCGAAGCCAGGTATTACTATTGAGGTAAGCTGGACAGCACCGCGCCGGGAAATGATAGACCCCTCCAAAGAGGTAAAGGCATTGTCGGAACTGGTGCGTAATGGATTTAGCAGCTGGCACAGCGCCGTTAAATCATTGGGGGAAAATCCGGACGAGGTTATGGATCAACTGAAAAAGGACGCGCTGGCGTTTGACGCGGCGGGCCTGAAACCGACCTGCGATCCGCGCTATGATACCAACAGGACGGAAGCGCCGGAGGATGATAACGACGGCGAAAAGGACGGCGAAAAAGAGGCGGAGAAAACGGAGAAAGATTAGGGCGTTTGTGGGAGCAGAACAAGCGCCGGAGCGATCCAGCATTGGGCGGGAAGGTTGACGGTTATTACAGGTATTTACGGATACCGTCGTCTTTGCGTATATCCCTTACCTTATGGCTTACTAACCACCGCTCGAAGTCCGCCGGGTCTTCCGGTACAAAATGTACTGTTGAACCGTTTATCAATCCGACGATAAAAAAGTCGATGCTGAACGTGAAAGCGGACAGCTCCGTGGCAGGATGTGGGAAGCCTGGGTAAGTGATAGTTTTTGATGCTGGCATAATCAGTTTGGTTTAATTACGCCTGCGCCAACATTATAAAAAAAAGAGCGCGGGCGTCACTAACCGCTTAGAGGCACTGGTATGCCCGATGACGAAAAGTTCAGCCCACGCCTTAGCGTGAGCGTCCTACTTGTCGTCTCGTCATCGTTGAAAGTTACCAGTTTTCTAAGCGAGACTCAAAGCAAACGCTTCAAGATTTTAATATCAATAACGCGGCAAATGTAGGTAAAAAAATCAATAAGTATCCTGCTTAAATGCTTGTCATTGCTGCATTTAACGGGAGTTATCGTAGCGTTAAAACAGCCCTCCTGCGCTTGGACAAAGTGAAACACGAGCGTATGTTCGCCGTACAATATTTACTACTATGCAAACAGCTAATGATTACAAAAGTTTAAAGGGCCAGCCGGTGCGGGTACACCCGCTGCTGACCACCGATCCGGCGGGCAAACAGGGCCAATACGGTATTTTTATTTCCGGTGATGAAGATGTGGTACGCGTACAATTTGAGGACGGAGGCGTACACCTTTATGAACCCGACGCACTGGTGTATTTATTCCCGGCGGCCATTATAGAGCGTAGCCTCGCCGCTTACCGCCCGGAATTGCCCATTGCGGACGTAAAGGCTATATGTGATATACTGGACATGGTAAAGAAAAAAGCCTACCGGCAGGCGCTGGAAAAGGCCGTACAATCGAGTGACATGGTACAATTCTGTACAACCACGCAGGAGCCGCTGTAAATGAACAATAGCCAAAGTAAAAAGCCGGGAAAAATCCCGGCTTTTGCATTTATGCCCCGTCACCAGCGGGGCCAGCCCCTATCACCGAAGTATTATTTACCTGCTAACACTTTTTTACGGAATGCAAAAAAAACGATAAGTATCAACGCTAATGTCTTCATAATTATAACCGCCGCTAATAGCAAATACCCCGCTGTAATGTTTGCGGTATTGATATGCAGTATATCATAGACAATAATGTTGACAATATGCAATAAACAAGCGATAAGCACAATTGCGAAATACTTTAGTATCCTGTACCGGGTTTTATATAAGAGCAATATAAACGCGGCTAAGAATGAAAACCATATCAGGGCAAATGTATTCATACCAAAATTGCCGCCGATCAAAACGCCCATACCCCCGCCGATCAGGTATAACATTGCGTCAAAAAAATAGTAGTCCGATACAAAGTAAAACAGAGCCGGTATTATCACAAGCAAGAACAATGACCACCCGCGAAATGCCGGACGCGCCTGCCTATTGAGGGCTATTCCGTTCATACCAACCATTCTTTAAGGATTTCCATTTTGAATGTTCATTATCGGGGAGTGTACCGGCTGAAAATTTTGCCAATTCGTCGCGGCTTTTATTATAATTGATCTGAACAAAAATATTACGATTGCTGTCCACGTGGATATAGGCCGCTTCATACTCAAATAGCTTTAACGCTAATTGTACAGCCATAGCAGTATCAACAGGACAAACCGCCATGCTATCAGCTTCGCTCCTGTTTTGTCGTTTTACAACGGCTTTTTTCCTGTCTATTATAACCCGATAAGGTAAAGCGCAATCACCTTTCAAGTTATCCGTATTAAACAGATAAATAGGATCGCCGTCATTATCCCAGGAGCGCAGCCAGATCGTATGCCCTGCAAAAGCTGAAAGATCATCATTCCCATATTTCACAATAAATTCGCCATTGCCGTTTTTGATGCCTTTACCGCCGCAGGCAGCAAGCATAATAAGAAGGCATAAAGGCATTATAAAATACTTGTTCATAGTTAGCGTCCAGTTGGTTCTGATAAAGATGGTGTTGCGGTTCCGGGTATTACCTTATATTCCTTTTTGTCATACCCATAACTTTGCCCATATTCAAACCCTTTTCCAATAGAAAACTGGTCGTCGCGTGAGTCGAATTGCGGATCATAGCCATTCGTTCCGGGATTAAAGAGACTATTATATTCCGCGCCGTATTGAAGCTCAGCAAGACTAAAGCCCTGCGCCTGTCCGGACAACCCAAACATAAAATTGCCGAAGTTCATTTGATTATGTGCATATTCGCCAGTTGCTTTTGGCGACGGTGGCAGAAATAAAGCATGGTCGGAACTTTCATCTAATGGAGTAGATGATGCAACGCCCGGATACATACGCGGAATTTGTGTTACTGAAAAATCCATTCTGCCCCCTCCAATACCCTGTGCTTTTATATAACCATATCTGTCACCCCAACTTCTATTTGCCGTTTTATTTTCATGGTCAAATCCGCCAGAACGTCCGACCATTGTTTTCATATCGTTATCCGTTACGATTACAAGTTTTGTTATAGTTCCGTTTTCAATATTTCTTGTATCGTTTTTTCTATCCGCAAACCTGAATTGGCGGGTAACATTTCCATCATTATCAAGAACGCGCCCCTGTTTAAAGAAAAGGTTGTGAAACCAGTTATCATGTGATGTGCCAGTATAGTCACCGTTAGAATTGAAGTTATAGAATTTACGGCCATCAGGATCGACATTTCGGATAGGGTTATCTCCAAACGCGGCGTAAGGACTCCACGAAGGGAACTCCTTTGCCAGCGGGTCAACATTTAACGCAAAAACAACCGGGTCAAAATTATAGCTATTGTATAAAGTCTGCTCCTTAGCAAATCCTTTTACTCTGTGTGTTTTAGTATCAAACAACGTTCTCCAGTAACGCTCTACGGGTTTGTTGGTAATATCTTCATCAAATAGGCCCCACGAAAGGCTTGCATACCTTGTCGGAGATGCACCGCTATTATTATGCGGCAGAAGGTAATTTTTATTTGCCAGCCTTGTTACCGTATCTCTTGTCCAGCCTTTGATAAGGAGGTTTTTCATCTGCAAAGGCATTTCTCTATAACCGAGCGTATATAGTTTTCCGATAAACTGCTCATAGTTTTTAAACGCCGGTTCCCGCCTCAATTGCTCAATTGTTTTTCCGCTGGAAAGCAGATTGTTTTCAGCGATTTCTGCCTCTAACAGCATAGCGTTTAAATTGAGGCTGTCATATTCCAACGCGAGGCTCGCGCATTCCTCCATAAAGCCGTCGTCCGCCGTTAAATTCATTTTGTGTTCGTAACCTTTAGCAAGATATACAAGGCAAAGGGCAACGGATTGTTTCAGGTCAAGATCGCGTAAGGATATACCGCTTTTAATGGCATCCTGCGTGGTATAAGTAAGGGTTGACAGCATGCCCGTTCCCGGAAACGTTCTGCCCGCAATTTCTATATTAAAATTAGTCCCGTTATTATCCTTGTGGCGTATATAAACATGGCTTGGCGCGGTGCATATATGGGCATCGGTTCCAAGACGATCAGCATATATTTTGAATAAAGAGGCCAGCGCAAAACAGTTTCCCTGACCGTTCAATAAAAGATTTCCTGTTTGCGTATTTGTCCAGTCTTTTGAACCGAGGGGGTCGGATATGGCATAATGATACGGGATATGGCGGATAACCCTGTCAGTGATTGTATCGGCAAAATAGGTGGTATCCGTCATGTACTTGTAAATGGCATAATTCGCACGGGCGGAAGGTAAAAAGCCCTGTTCCTCGTTGCCCTTTTCGCGCAGCGCGTCAAAGAAATTATTTGCTTCCTGTTTGGCTGCTTTATCCGGCATTTGACTTAGAATAGTACGAATATTATTTGTGCCGTATTCAAGGTATGCCTGAAAATTTCGGTAGCTGTTTTTATTGTCATGCCACGCATTTTCAATAATAAATATAGCCCGCTCATAGCTTAACGGTTCTTTGCCCGCCAGCATGTCGGTTATTTCCCGTTTGGCAACCAGATAATTTGCTTTTGTTGCCTCCTTATCTTGTGCCGTTGCAGTCAAGCAAAGTAACTGCGGGATAGCAAGCACGATTAAAAATACTATTGCTTTCATAACATGGGATTAATGAGATTTTATAAACAAGCTGCGTTTTTGTTTTCCGTCAATATTTCTTTGTTGCTGTATGCGTCCCTTAAATTCTGATTGTCGCATGACCTGATCGTACATATCCGGCGGCTCCTGCTGATAGCCAAGCTGCGTTATTACCTTTTCATTATCCAGCCATTTCTGATATAGATTTTGCGCTTCCGGAGACCTACTAATGTCGCTCAATCTCGTAAGGTTATTTTTTCGCATTACCTGCGCCAGTTCATAGCCGTATAAATTGCTGTAGGTAAAGTACACGGCAAGGTTGTTGTTTTTAGGAAACTGCGGTTGCGCTGTAGCGATACAGGCTTTAATAAACTTTTCGTCCGCCGCACCATATTTCCTGAAATAACCGAAAGCCATTTGTAAAGCGACATCGGCAACAATTTGTTTTTTATTCATCGGGGCAAGATAAATTCCGTTCTTGACCGCCTCCTGACTAATAAACATATTTTCCTGATACCACTGGTCGCTAATGTCCCAATTACTTGTGGGCTCATAATTGCGCAGCCTGCCCGTTTTGTCCGGGTATTTGATAAAGGAGTGATTAGGTGCAACCGTTAAATATGCAGTCCCCCCCAATGCCTCAACTAAGACAAGATAAACGGCAGGCATAGAATTACATTGACCAGAACCTGTTGCAAGGCACTTAGTGAGAAAGTAATTGCGGTGGTCTTTCTCTCCCGTAAAATCGACATAATCATAAAAATATGGCTGATGGCTTACGGTGCGGAGCGTTGGGCCGTCGTCCACCTTTTGTTTTTCCGGTAACGCGACCGTCAAAGTTTGCGACATGAATTGTTGCACAGCGTAATTAATATCGCTGTTATTCTTTTCCTTCAGGTTGTTTTGCTGCATCCATGTTTTAATAAAATCCGCATTCTCTTTAATGACGGCATGAAATTCTGCGGCGGTCATATAGCTTTCTCCATACGCGCTCTCCATGAGGTAATACGCATCGGCAATAGATAATTTTTTCTTGCCGGAGAGCATAGCCTGTACAGATTGAAGACCGGAAGTATAAGCCTCCGTTTTTGCGGCAAAGGCGGGCGCAGTATAATCCTCCTGCACGGCTCCCCGTGTCCTTATCCGGCTATTGTCCAGGTCGACAATATCCTGCAAAAGAGTAAATAGCTCCTGCTGCTTATTGATAGGGTAATTATTACTTACACCATTTCTTAAACGCGGGTTATACGCCGGATCATTTTGCAATTCCTGCATGATACGGTCGTTATTCATTTGCTGGATCGTGCGGTTGTCTCCCGGTGCTCGGTAATATGGATTACCTGCGTTTGTTTGGTTGATTATATCCTGAGCAGTAGCGCCCATTCTTACCTGCCCGTTAGGATTGGGAAAGTAATTTGTATTGTCATACCGTTGCATAGTGGCGGGCTGCGGCGTAGGAATATTTACCGGCTGGAATGTAGGAGCCTGCGGCGGTTGTATCTGACAAACGCCAGCTTTTGCAAGATGCAAAAGCAATAGTGAAAAGATGATAGCCCTGCTCATATTTTGGTGTGGTTGGTAACGATCTTAGCGTTTTAGCAAAAAAGCGTTAAGAGGGCACGCGAAAGATGGGAATTTTTTTTGATAAAAACAACCGGGAAAAAACCGGGTTGACAAATCATTAACGCCGACCTTTCCGCAAATAGTCCAGCAAGACCTTACCGCTTGACTGACCTAAATAAACGCCCTCCTTGTGTACCGTTTCTATTGCCTGTTTCAGTTCATCAATGCTGCCGCCCTTAATAACGTATCCATTCGCGCCGCTGCGCAGCATTTCTATAATAATCTCCGCCTCATTATTCATACTATACCCTAAAACTTTTAACTCCGGGAAACGCTCCCGTATGGCCTTTGCTGTCCCGAAGCCGTCAAGTACCGGCATATTTACGTCCGTAATGCAAACGTCCGGCAAGGACTCGGCCCGCTCCATTTGCTCCAATGCAACCTGCCCGTTTTTTGCCTTCATGGAAACATGAATACCTAAGTGTTCAAGGAACTCGGAAAGGCCGTCCCTAAGTAGGTCGTGGTCTTCGATCACTGCCACAGAAATTTGTTTTTGCCCGCTCATTTTCCTTTCGTTTTTGATTTTGACAATACACCCCGCTCAGGTTCAGGAATACCAATATCCACGCTAATGTCCCTTACCCGGTGAAGGTCGAGCCAGGCTTTAAATTCTTCCGTGTCTTTAGGGGTAAATTGAATTATTACACCGCTCTTTAGGGAAATAACAAACGTACCGACGCTGTAGGAAAAAGCAGACAGTTGCCCCGCCGGATATTCAAATTCAGGATAGTGATTTTTTCCAGTGTCCATACGTTCAGGTTTGGTTTCATGGACACTTACGCAAAAAAAAGAGCGTGAGTCTCCACCTATACCGTCCTGAGGCACTGGTATGCCCGACTACGAATAAGCGAGCGCCCACGCCTTTTGGCGTGAGCGTTCTTACTTATGTCTCGTAGTCTTTAAATTACCAGTTTTCAGGACGAGACTTAAAGCAACAACGCTTCAAGAATTTTAATACCCGACAAAGATAATAATGTTTCTCATCCGGCAATCACATTGCATAATTGATGTTCGCCGGTAAGTAGCCTAAAACTCGGCTATTACTCCCTGCCTATGCCCGCTACTTTAGTTGCACCACAGGGGAATTGTGATGCCGGAGATAGTGAGGAGAAAATTAGGAGAGAACCGTGTGCGGGCGGCAGTAGATGCTACCAGCTTCAACGAAACAGACCGTACCGTTGAGGTGGTATTTGCTACCGAAGCCGAGGTGGTTCGATATGGATGGGACGGCAAGTTTATCGAGGTACTCGATTGCAATGCAACTTCTGTGCGCCTGGAGCGACTCAATAGCGGCGCTCCGGTTCTGGACAATCACAGTGCGTATTCACTGACCAATCAAATAGGTGTGGTTGTAAGGGCTTGGGTGACCGCTAATGAGTGCCGGGCATTATTGCGCTTTTCTGACCGCGACGATATAGCGGGCATTATTCAAGACATTAAGAACGGCATTATCCGCAACGTGTCCGTAGGATACCGGGTATATACTTATGAGCAGAGCGAACAGGTAAAGGACGAAGTGCCTACATACCGCGCTCTTGATTGGGAGCCTATGGAAATATCTATGGTTCCGATTCCTGCCGATTATAACGCCGGTACACGCAACGACGGCGGCTTCTACGAAGTACAAATCATTAGCAAAGAAAAATCAAATACAACAATGCCAGAGGAGAGCAAGGAAAGAGGCGGGCAGCAGCCCCCTACGCCACCAGCCGCAGCGCCAGCCGCGCCGCCGGTGGATACGGAAGCTGTGCGCAGTGAAGGAGTTAAAGCAGAGCGCCAGCGTGTAACGGACATACGCGGCGCTGTACGCGCGGCAAAACTGGAAGACAATTTTGCCGACGATTTAATCAGCCGCGGCGTGGCTATTGAGGAAGCCCGCAGGCTGATCATTGACAAGCTGGCGGAAACGGAGCCGGTAGAAACACGCGGTACGCATGTTCCCCGCGTAAGTGTTGGCGGCGTAGATGAGGCGGTACAGAACCGTAACGCAATGGAGGAAGCATTAGCGCACCGCGCCGACCCTTCCAACTTCAAACTGGAAAGCGACAAGGCGAAGGATTACCGCGGGCATTCGCTAACGGATTTCTGCCGCAGCGTACTGGATGCACAGGGCGTGAAAACTACCGGCATGACTAAGGACGAATTAGCCAGCCGCGCCCTGACCACGTCGGACTTCCCGGCGCTTATGGCTAACGTGGTAAACAAGTTCCTGCGTCGTGCGTATAGCGCCGCGCCGCAGACGTGGAAGAAGTTAGCCAACCAAATGAGCGCAAGTGATTTTAAGCAGATCACCGGCGTACAGTTCGGAGGTTCCCTGAAACTGGAAAAGGTCAACGAACATGGCGAGTTCAAGTACGGAAAGCTGACCGACAGCAAGGAAAACTTTAAGCTGGAGACTTACGGTAAAATCATTTCCATTACAAGGCAGGCTATCATTAACGATGATCTGAACGGTTTTACCCGCCTGAGCCAGTTGTTTGGTGCTGCCGCGGCAAATCTGGAAAGCGACATTATGTGGGGCCTTATTCTCGGCAACCCGAAAATGGGCGACGGCAAAACGCTGTTCCATGCCGACCATAAGAACCTCGCAGCCGCTGGCGCGGCAATCAGCGAAGCCACATTATCCGCCGCGCGTATTGCCATGATGCGCCAGAAAGGACTGGAGGACGAGGCGCTCAATATCCTTGCCAAATACTTCATCGTTCCGGTTGAATTGCTGACCGACGCGCAAAAGATCATGAGCAGCATTACCGCCAACAAGACCGGCGACGTGAACGTGTTTAACGGTGCTTATGAAATTATCACCGAGGCGCGTATTACCGATCCGAAGGCGTGGTATTTAGCCGCCGACTCCGCGCAGGTAGATATGCTTTCTTACGCCTACCTGAACGGTCAAGGACTGTTCACGGAAACCCGTAACGGTTGGGAAGTGGATGGCGTAGAAGTAAAGGCAAGGCTGGACTTCGGCGGCGTGTGTTGGGATCACCGCGGCTTCTATAAAAATCCGGGCGCTTAATCACAAAAACAAAAGGAGGACAAGAGCATGAAAAATTTTATTGCGAGGGGTGAGGTATTGACGGTCATTGCCGCTGCCGCTATACTGGCGGGCGACCTTGTGAAGATAGGCAGCGGCGGGCTTATCGGCGTAGCCGCAAACAGCGCGGACACAGGCGAGGAAACGGAAGTATCGCTTACCGGCGTGTTTGCGGTTGCTAAGGCGGCAATAGCTATCAGCCAGGGCGACAAGCTATACGCGGACGAGGACGGCATATTGTCGAAAACCGCGGAGGGAAATACGTTTGCCGGTTATGCGTATGCAGACGCTACCGCCGGTGACGCAACGGTGGAACTATTGTTGACAAATGGCATCTGATAACCTGTTCGACGGACTGCAGGCGGCAGCTTTTGACACAGTGACGGCGATTATGGGGTATAGCGCCGTCTGGCAGCCCTCGGACGGTTCGCCTGCACAAACGGCAAGGGTATTACTTAAAAACCCCACAGAGCCGCAAAAACTGGCCGATCAGGAGTACGACCCTTACCGTTATACAATGGAGTACAAAATGGGCGTGTTTCCCGGCTTAAAACAAAGCGTGGACGCTAACGGTACGGAGGAAGTAACCATAAGCGGGGCCAGCTACTACGTGCGGCAGGTACACGCAAGGTTTGACGGTAAAACAATGACGGCAACACTGGAAGTAAAGCAATAGTGACAGCATGGATTACGGAGCGTTAGAGATAGAGATTGCAAACAGGCTGCAACAGAAATTACAGCCGCAGGGCTTTGATGCCATACCGCTGCCGGAAACGCAGGCGGAGTATTCAAAGCCCTTTACCAACGGGCGGGCCACGGTAGCGTTCACGAGCGCCAAGCTGGACGACCCGCAAAGCACCGGCGAAATTTCGCAGTACATCGTCGTTACATTTTCACTGAGCCTGCAATCGCGTTTCCTGCGCGGTGAAAAAGGCATACACCAATTATCGCAGCTGGTAAAACAATACCTGCTCGGCTTCCGGCCCACGGATTGCGACCGCCTGTATCATGTATCCCATGAATTTGTCCGCTATGAGGACGGCGTGTGGGAGCATGTAATGGACTTTGAAGCAAAGACGCTGTGGGCGCAGGGAATTGACGACCAGGACGACGAAGATTTACCGCTGCTGAAGCGACTGGATTTCGAGGAAAAATAGCATTAACGAAAGATAGGATTTTGAGAGGATAGGTTAATGAAAGAATACACATACACAGCAGCGACGCCCTGCCATTTTTCAATACAAACAAAAGATTACTCCCTGCATCCCGGAGGCACATATACCCTCCCGGCGGATAACGGCTTCATTCAATCGCTGGTAGCGCAGGGACTGCTTCAGCAATCAGCAAACAACAAAACAGAGGAGTAATGGCTGCAAATTTTTTGCACGGTGTAGAAACGATAGAGATAGAGAGCGGCTCCCGGACGATACAGGTAGTAAAATCTGCGGTAATTGGCTTAATAGGCATTGCGCCCACGGGTGACGCTAACACGCCGGTGCTGGTCAACAATGACCGCGAAGCGGCGCAGTTTGGCGATAAGCTGCCGGGCTTTACCATACCGCAATCACTGGACGCGATATTCAAACAGGGCGCGGGTACAGTGATTGTAGTAAATATTTTTAACCCTGCGCTGCATACCGCGCAGGTAAATGATGAGGCGCTGGTCGTTACCAACGGTAAGGCAAAACTAAGCACCGCGCCCATTGGTAATGTTACCATAAACGACAGCAACGGCGACCCTATTACCTACATAGACGGTACGGATTATACGCTGGACAGCTACGGCAATTTTGTGGTAACGTCTTCCGTTATTGCCGACGGCACGGCGCTGAAATTCACGTACAAAAAACTGGATGCCGCCGCGGTAACGCCCGCGGCCCTGATCGGTGACGTGGACGCGCTTACCGGGGCCAGAACGGGCATGAAGTGTTGGGACTTGACGTATAACCTGTACGGCTTTAAACCCAAGATTTTAATAGCGCCGGGGTATTCCAGCCTGAATGCCATATCTGCGGAATTAATCAGCGTAGCCACCAAGTTACGCGCGGTAAGTTACCTCGACGCGCCTTACGGCGTTACCGTATCTCAGGCTATCAGCGGGCGCGGCGTTGCCGGTACGATCAACTTCAATACCTCCAGCAAACGCGCGGAGCTGTTGTACCCGCACCTTAAATGGTACGACGCGGCAACGGATAGTAACGCGGATTTCCCGTACAGCGCATTTAAAGCCGGAATACGGGCCGCCGTGGATAATAACGAGGGATTTTGGGTGTCCGACTCCAACCACGAAATTTTGGGCATTGTAGGCGCGGAACGGGATATTTCCGCCGGTATCAGTGACGCGGACTCAGACGCAAACCTGTTAAACGAGGTAGGTATCACCACCATTTTTAACAGCTTCGGCACGGGCATACGCACCTGGGGAAACCGTAACGCTTCCTTTCCTGCCAGCACCGCCCCGGACAACTTCGTATGTGTCCGCCGTACCGCGGATATACTGCTGGAAAGCGTGGAGCAGGCAACGCTGCAATTCATAGACAAGCCAATCAATAACGCGCTCATTGACGCTATTAAGGAAAGCGTAAACAGCTTTATACGCACCCTTATAGGGCGCGGCGCATTGATAGACGGCAAATGCACGTTTGACCGCTCCAAGAACAGCAACGAGGAAATAGCCGCGGGCCACCTCGTGTTTGACATATCCTTCATGGCCCCGCCTGCCGGTGAGCGCATCACCTTCAACAGCTTCATAGACATCAACCTGCTTAAAGCACTTAAATAATGGCTAACAAAATATCTATTAACAGGCTGACCAATGCCAATATATACGCGGACGGTAATTCCTTTTTGGGACGCGCTGAAGAAATAAATCTGCCACAGGTAAAATTTAAGAACGGGGAACATAAGGCCCTCGGTATGATCGGCGCTATTGAGTACTTCTCCGGCATTGATAAGCTGGAAGGAAAAATAAAGTGGAACTGCTATTACCCGGAGGTCATGAAAAAAACGGCCAACCCGTTTGAGGCAATGCAGTTAATGATACGCGCCTCATTGGAAACCTACGAAGGCGGCAGCCGTGTATCACAGGTTCCGGTGGTGTGCTATATCACCGCGCAGTCAAAAGATTTCCCGCTTGGCAACTTCAAGCAGCACGACAACGTGGAACTGGAAAACAACTTCGGCGCTACCTATTGCAAACTGGAGGTTGACGGCGAAGAAATAATCGAAATAGACGTGGAAGCAAACATATTCAAGGTCGGCGGTGAAGATCTGCTGGCGGAGTACCGCGCTAACCTCGGCATATAAGAAACGCAGCGCGGTAGAGCAGCGGTAGCTCGGCGGGCTCATTACCCGCAGGTCATGGGTTCGAGTCCCATCCGCGCAACAAAATTTTTAAATCAGTATGGAACAGCAAACCAAAGAGCAGGAACTGAAATTTTACTTTGCCGACAAGGACGACGAGGTAATGGGTATTGAAACGCATGTGTACCCCAACGGCAACATGATTAAGCGCCTAAAACTTTCCACCGGCAAAACCGCCGTTGTGCGCGAATTAAAAGGCATGGATATGACGGACGTGGAAAAGCTGACCGACGGCGACACCTCAAAAGTATTTCCCGCTATCATTGCCGTGGCTACCAAGATAGACGGCGCGGGTATCGTTATGGAGGACGTACTCCAGTACAAGGCCAAAGATTACAACCGCCTGAAAATTGCAGCGTCCGCGCTAAATTTTTAGTGAGTGCTGAAAACGTTATGTTTTTAGCACATTTCTCTCATACGCCGCTGGATGCGATTATGCAGTGGCCTTCAAAGGAAATTCAATACTGGTACGTGGAAGCGGACAAGCTGTTCAAAAAAATGTACCCGGACAAATAGGTTTACAGGAGGTAAGGATTAGTGGACAGGGAAACCAAGATTGCGGTCATACTTACAGCGTATGACCGCATGTCGTCTGTAATAAACAGGTCGGTCAACAGCGCGTCGGCAAAAATGAAGTCGCTGAAAAAGGTAAGCGAAGGGCTTAACAGTTTCGGGGACAAGGCCCTGATCGGCGGCGGACTGGCGACGGCGTATTTTGGTACGACGCTGGAGGCGGCAGAAGAAAACGAGGTTGCGGTAAACAGGCTGCGGCAGGTCTTTAAAAGTATGGGCGCTGCCAATGACCAAGCCGCTGCACAGGCGGAGGCCTACGCCGGTAAGCTGGAGTTTCAGATAGGCGTGGAAGATGAGGCTATCATGGCGGTACAGGCCAAGATCGCCACCTTTAAATCACTGAGCAGCGAAACCGGGCGCATGGCCGGTATGTTTGACCGTGCGACAAAGGCTTCCTTTGATATGGCGGCCACCGGGTTTGGCGAGGCAGACCAGAACGCGGTGCAATTGGGTAAGGCATTGGAAGACCCGATAAAGGGTATCAGCGCCCTGCGCCGTTCCGGTATCACTTTTACCGAGTCGGAAAAGGCAAAGATTAAAGCCCTTACCGAAAGCGGGCAAAAGCTGAAGGCGCAGGAAATGATTATGAAGGCCGTTGAAAAGCAGGTCGGCGGCGTTGCGGAAAAAACGGTAACGAGTACGCGCATGGCTAAGGTGGCGTGGAGCGAGGTAACGGAGAATATCGGTAAAATCCTGATGCCTACCGTTGCGCAGTTAGGTAACAAATTCGTTAATGATGTTGTGCCGAAAGTCCAGGCATTTATCGAGAAGCACCCGCAGCTGATTAAATACGCGGCGGCGGCCAGCGTGGGCCTGCTGGCATTGGGCGGCGCGGCTAAGGTGCTGGCCTTCGGTATCAATGGCGTTATTTCCATAGTAAACGGCGCAAGCACGGCAATAAAGTTCATGGGCAATACCTTTTCCTTTGTCGGCAAATTGTTTGCCGCAAACCCGGTACTGCTCATTATTGCGGCGGTCGCGGTGGCGGCGCTGCTGATATACAAGTATTGGGATCAGATAAAGGCGTTCTTTGTTGGGCTATGGGCCAGCGTAACGGCGGCGTTCTCCAAAGCGTGGGAATGGATAAAGCGCATGTTCCTGAACTACACACCGCAGGGCCTTGTTATAAAGCATTGGGATAAGATACGCGCGTGGTTCAGTAGTTTATGGGATAAGGTTAAAGCCATATTCCGGGCTACGTGGGAAGCGATAAAATCGCTGTTCCTGAATTATACACCGCAGGGCCTTATCATAAAGTATTGGGATAAGATTGTGGCGTGGTTCGGTGAATTATGGAACCGGGTAAAAAGTATTTTTACCGGCTTTGTGTCCTGGCTGTTCGGGTTGGGTAATACCTTCCTGAATGCCGGTAAAAATATTGTCGACAGTATATGGAAGGGCATAAAAAGCGTAGCGCATAAACCTATTGAGGCTATTAAAGGCATGGTGAGCAAGATACGGGATTACCTGCCCTTCTCCCCGGCTAAGACCGGCGCTTTAAAGGACATACACCGTATTAAACTGGTGGAGACCATTGCACAGAATATTAAAGCCACGCCGCTCATTCAGGCAATCAGTAGTGTTGCCGATCAGGTATTCCATTTCAAAGGGCAGCAATTCACGCCCGCGCCGGTTATGGCAGGTAGTAACGGCGGTACGGTAACTATTCACTTTGCGCCTGTAATTCAATTAAGCGGTAGCGCCACACCGAAGGACGCAAATATGCTGACCGCTGAAATGCGCAGGCAGTTTGACAAAATGATGAAGGATTACGAGGCCCGAATGAAGCGCGTAAAATTTTAGTACAAAACACGTACTAATACTTTTTTGAAATATCCCCCAATTTGGCAACCATGTATTGCCAGTTGGGGGACATTCTTTTTGAGGGATTGAAAGGCATTGAAGCGTGGAGCGTGGACGGTAACGAGGCATCCTATGGCGAACATGCGTTAATTGACGGCAAGCCGCGTTTGCAGAAAACCGGCGACACCTTGCAGGAGCTTACGCTCAACTTCCGGCTTCATGCCAAATTCTGCAACCCCGCGCAGGAACTTTCCAAACTGGATAAATCAAAGACCGACGGCGAAATACTGCCGCTGCTTATGGGCGACGGTACATACGTTTCGGATTACGTGATTATCTCCGCGCCTTATACGGTTGACCATGCCCTTGCCGACGGTACAATCGTACAGGCCACCGTTACGCTGGCCCTTAAAGAGTTTGTACCCTATTCCAAAGAAGAACAGCAGCAGCAGCAGGCGCGTAAAAATTCCTTTGCCACCGGGGATAAAAAGCCGGTCATTACCAAGCCGCCGCAAGCGCCCACTGCGGCAGCGGCGGCGGCAAAGAACGTGACCGAAACCGCGCAGCAGGCAAACGAAGTGGACGGGCTGGTAAGCGATTATGAAAACAACGTATCCGCCCGGCATTCCATAGAGCAAGCCATTAAAAGCGCCTGCGACAAAGCTAACGACGCAATAGACGCACTCGACGACAAGCTGGATAATATAGAAGAATTACAGGGCGTATATACCGCGCTGCAAGCGGCGGCGGGCGCTGTATCCGGCAGGTTCAGTTCCATAAAGGCGCTGTTCCCGCTTACCGGCATTTCGGATTTGCAGGACGCTAATACCTACCTGCAGGCCGACATGCGCAGTATGAACCGCGCCTCTATTCCTTTACTCAATAACGTTATAACGCGCCGCGGTTTATAGCAATGGCAAAAACACAATACACAGTACAGGACGGCGAACGGTGGGACACTATTTCGTACAAGGCTTACGGGCGGGCAGACCTGGCTCATATCATTATTGCCGCCAATCCTAACGTACCGATTACCGCCCGGCTTACAGGCGGTACGGTGCTGGATATACCCATACTGGAAGATACAACGGTTAAGACGGACGCGGAATTACTGCCGCCGTGGAAAAGAGATTTATAAATGAGCGTAGCGCCGAAGCCGTATTACAAGGTACTCTATGACGGCAAGAACATAACGGAGGATATTAGCAAACACCTGCTGACTCTTTCCTATACGGATAAGACGGAAGGCGAAAGCGACGAACTGGAAATAACGCTGGAAGATGTTGACCGGCTGTGGCAAAATGAATGGTATCCCACGAAAGGCAGCATTATCAAAGCGGAGATAGGCATGGCGGGCGGCGCGGTGCTGTCCTGCGGTTCCTTTATGATTGACGAAATAGAATTTACCGGCCCGCCGGACGTAGTCAGCATTAAAGGGCTTGCCGCCGGTACGCATTCCGGTGTACGCACCAAAAAAAGCTACGCGCACGAAAACAAAACATTGTCCGAAGTGATACGCACCGTTGCCGGTAATGCAGGCTTCCAGGTGTCCGGGCAAATTGAAAATATCCGCATAGGGCGGATTATGCAACACAGGGAAACAGACCTTGCCTTTATTAAGCGTTTAAGCCGCGATTACGGCTATGTTTTCAGTGTCCGCGATAAAACCCTTGTCTTTACTTCTATCTATGATTTAGAGGCAAAAGATAAGGTGCTAACGCTGGACAGGACAGACCTTACCGGCTTTTCCCTGCGGGATAAATCCGCCGACACTTACAAAGGTTCAAAAGTACAATACCACAATGTCAGCACTAAAGAACTGGTCAGCTACAGCGAGGACGATAGTGACGGCGACGGCGCAGCCGAAACATACGAGATACGCAGCAAGGCGGAAAATAAGCAGCAGGCGGAAGCCAAAGCAAAGGCGGCATTGCACCGCGCCAATTCGCGGGAGAAAACCGGGACGATCACCGCGCCGGGCAATGTACTGATAGTGGCCGGGATAAACATAGAGCTGACCGGCTTAGGCGTACTATCCGGCAAGTACCATGTTACCGGCTCCCATCATACCATTGATAAATCTATGGCTTACGGAACCGAGGCGGAAATAAAGCGCGTGGGTACGGTTCCCGCAAGCAAATACAAAAGCAAAAAGAAATAGCCCGTGTTAAAGTTCGGATTGATATGTGAGGTGGACGCGGCGAAAGGACTGGCAAAGGTGCATTTTCAGGACGACGATGTACCGAGCGGCTGGCTGCCTATGAGCGTGCAAAAATCCCTGAAGGATAAATGGTCGTTTCCTTTTGACGTGAACGAGCATGTATGGTGCGTTATGGATGAGCATTGCGAGTACGGCGTGATCGGCGGCGCTATCTATAATGAGAAAGACCAGCCCGCCGGTGCGGGTGACGGTAAGCTGGTCATACAGTTTGCCGATAACTCGGCTATAACTTATGACCGTAATAGTAAAACTTTATCGCTCCAGATTAAAGGCGACATACAAATAGTCGCGGACGAAAAAGTGAGCGTACAATGTAAAGAGGCAGAAGTTATCGTAACCAATACGGCGAAGGTAAAGGCAAACGAGGTAAATGTAGAGGCGCAGGGTAACGCTACCGTAAAAGCGGCGGCGGTAAAACTGGACGCACCCAATGCGCAGGCTACCGGCAACCTGAGCGTAACCGGCACGATCACGGCGGCGGCTGTTACCGCTTCCGGTGCTGTTACGGCGGGAACAGTAGCCACCGGCGGTTTAGGCGCAAGCGGCGGCGGGCCGCTGAATGTGACCAGCCCGATAAGCGTTTCCAATATCAGCGCCAGCGGTGACGTGGTGGCCGGAACGGTAAGCCTGAAAAATCACAAGCATACCGCGCCAAGCGGCGGCGGCGCTACAACACCACCAATACCATAATGGCACAGGTAAGCGACATAACGGCAACGGACTGGCAAATATCCGCAGACGGCGTGGGCATCATTGCGCAGGGCATGGACGACGTAAAGCAATGCGTCAATATCATATTGCTGACCCGCAAGGGCAGCGACCCGCTGCGCCCGGAGTTCGGCTGCGATATGTACCAGTACATTGACAGGCCCGTTAATACGGCGCTGCCGCAAATGATAAAGGCCATGCTGGAGGCGCTGCGCCAATGGGAGCCGCGAATAGAAATTTTAGGCATTACACACGATTTTGATTTTGGCAGCTAATTCACTTATACGGTTTACGATCAGTTACAGAATGGTGGACAGCGGAACGCTGGACAGCCTCGACTTTATTGTAGGCAGTAAGGCGGCAACGGGCAGCGCCGGTATGCTGATACTGGAAGCGCCTTTGCCGCAGGATATTAGCAGTACCTCCCGCCTGTTTATTACCCTGAGCCTTGACGGTACGCCGGTACTGCCGGAAACACCGCCGGGCGGGTTTACCAGCGCCAGCGACCTGTATAACTGGCTTCAGGCAAACTGGTATATATACGGCAGGTGGTTCATTACGGCGGATAAGGTCATGCTGTACCTGAATGCGGGCCTTGCCACCACCGGGGCGCTGTCTGTTACATCCGCTTCACAGTTTGTATATACGGCGCTCATTCCCGCAATGGAGCCGGATGCTTACTACTATGTAACCTTCATCAAGAACGGCGGAGTAGTAACCCCGGCATTCCCGGAAGATATGGCAACGACCTACGAGGATATACTGGTATGGGTAAGCCAGAACTGGCCGGACGCGGGAACATGGCATATCGACGGCAATAACCTGATGCTGACAACGGACACCGCCGCGGATATAACGCTTACAGTTGCGGTACGACAGCCCGGCGGCTTTGATTTTGGATTTTCAGACGGCTTTGATACATAGATAAAACAAAACAGCGGAGTAAGGAACAGAGGGCATGGATTTGACGAAACCGCAATTTATTGATATTGACGCGGCGGCTATTGTGAGCGACATGGTGGCGGACTATGAAACCGCCACCGGCAAGAAACTTGCACCCGCACAGGCGGAGCGTTTACTAATAAACGGCTTCGCATACCGCGAGTACATATTGCGCACGGCAATTAACGAGGCCGCGTTGCAAAACTTGGTATCCTTTGCCAGTTTCCCGGCGCTGGATTACCTCGGTGAGCTGGTAGGCGTTCGCCGCCTGCCGCCAAGTAAAGCAGCTTGCCTGATACGGTTTACACTCGTTGCCGGTCATGGCAGCCTGGTTATCCCCGACGGCATCCGCATTCAGAGCGTGGACGGGCAGGCGGTATTTATCACTACCGAGGCAAAGACCGTGGACAATACCGTAATGACCGTCGATGTAAAAGCGGAATGCACGGCGGAGGGAAACGTCGGTAACAACTACGCACCGGGGGACATATCCCTCATACTTGACCCGCAGGCATATATAGCAACGGCGGCAAACCTTGACACCAGTAACGGCGGCGCGGATGAGGAAAACGACGAGGAATTGCGGGAGCGTATCAAACTGGCCCCTGCCAGTTTTTCCAATGCGGGCAGCAAAGGCGCTTATAAATTCTTTGCGAAGTCCGCGCACCCTTCCATTATTGACGTGGCCGTTACGTCCCCTGTTCCTGGGCAAGTGAATATTTACCCCTTGCTGCTGGACGGACAGCCGCCCTCCCCGGAAATTATAGACGCGGTATTTGCGAAATGCAACGCGGACAAAGTACGCCCGCTTACCGATACTGTTATCGTGCAGGCCCCGGTAATGGTAAGTTATGCGCTGGTGGTCAACCTTACGCTGCTTACCAATGCCATTACTACCGACGTAATAAACGAGGTAACACAAAACCTGCAAACCTATGTAAACGACCGTAAAACACGCCTCGGCGTGGATGTTGTCGGGGCGCAGATTATCAGGCAATCCAATGTAACCAGCGTGTATAAAGCGGAGGTAATAAGCCCCGCCGCTGATATAGTAGTGGCGGAGAATGAATACACCAGCTGCACCGGCATCACCGTAAACGTAACAGGATTTAGCGATGAGTAACAAAGACGTGATACTGGCTAACAGCATTGCGGGCGTTCCGCACTTTGCCGCCTTCGACCTTATTGCAAAGAAAAGGCTGGAGGCGCTGCAACTTGACACACTGCTGGTGTACCTGATTGATACGGTATCAGAGTCCGCGCTTTCCTTCCTTGCCGACCAGTTCGACGTATTGGGTTACAAAGGGCTGCGGCTGGCCACTACAACGGATCAGAAGCGGGAAATAATAAAACGCGCCATTGAGCTGCACCGTTTCAAAGGCACGGTATGGGCGGTAAAGGAAGCCCTTAAAACAATCGGATACCCGGACGCGGTACTTACCGAGCATGTAGGAACCGGCGCGGGCGCATGGGCAACGTTCCGCATTGAAATAGACGCGGGCAGTAATCCCGTATCAGCGGCAGCGGTGGACGAACTGGTGCGCATGATTGACGAATACAAAAACGTCCGCAGCCACCTGCTGGACATTTCCTATAAAATCAGTTTCGACCCGGATAGTATAACGCTCACCGATGAAAGCTACGAAGGCCCTGCCGTGGACGACAGCGACGACCTGTACGTCGGCGGCGACTTCCGCTATAACGGTGCGTACACCTACAACGGGGACAGGAACTACAGCACGGACACAGATATTTTGACAGTAACGATTATATGATGAAGGACGGAATAAAGGCAAAGGGGCTTTTCAGTGTAAAGGTCATTGAAGCCGCAACGGGAAAAATACTGGAGGACTACACGGACAACAACCTCGTAGTTACGTTAGGCAAGGCTAATACCGCGCAGTTGCTTGCGGGCGCGGTAACGGGCAAGAAGATAAGCAAGATTGCCGTCGGAGAAGGAACCGCGCCGCCGGACGTAGCGGATACGGCGCTCACTACGCCGTTCATTAAAAACGTGGACGGCTATTCATTTCCGAATACTAACGAGGTGCTGTTTAGCTGGACAATCGAAACAACCGAAGCAAACGGGCTGAATATTACCGAGTTCGGTTTAATGAACGACGGCGGTGTATTGTTCGCAAGGAAGATACGCTCCGTTATCGTTAAAAGCGCCGCTATCAAACTGGTAGGCACATGGAAAATCACAATCAATTAAAGACACAGCAGCATGGCAAATTTGACAGAAACGGCAACGTGGGAAGCGGGAATATACCAGTTAGAGCAGACCGACCTTGTAATAGGTGGCGCAGGCGGTATATCAAATACGCAGGGCCAGCAGTTAGCCAACCGCACAACCTGGCTCAAGGGACAAATAGGCATGATGAACCGCATGGCCGCCGGTACGATCATCAATGCAAATACAACGCTTACGTCGGCACATGCCGGTAATGCGATCATTGCCAATGGCGATAATAAGACGCTGGTCATAACGCTGCCGTTAGGTAATACCGTACCGCTTGGAACGGTCATTGCAATAACAGCTATCAATGTCAATAAATCGCAGGTAACAATTAATGCCAACGCCGAAACGGTCGGCTATCCGATTGGGTTTACTTACTATGACATTATCCAGTACGGAGGGCAGGCAAGAAAAACCATGTATCTCGGACAGGGGGACAGCATTATCCTTGTAAGCTCTTATCCGCCGCCCGGTGTATCTATTTTGACCTCCGGCCTGTACTGGTATGTGATAGAGGCAAAGGGCAATTTTGACGACGTGGGCGAGGCGACATTTTCTTACAAAGTATTACCGAATATGGTCGAGGCCAACGGGCAGGTACTCAACCGGGCGGACTATCCCCGTTTATGGGAATTTGCAAACAGCATCCCCGGCGGCCTGCCTACCGACGCGCAATGGTTGTCGGGTATCAGCGGGCAGTCAAATGCTTTCCGCGGCTGCTTCAGTTACGGCAACGGTAGTACCAACTTTCGCGTACCTGATTTACGGGCCATGTTCATACGCGGCCTCGATAACGGCAGGGGTATAGACCTCGGCAGGGTAACGACCGTACCGGGTGGCTATGAAAAGGACGAGGTAATAGCGCACAACCACATTAACGGGGGCTTTGACCGCCTGATGCGTTACGACGGCGGTTATAATACCACCAGTACCAGCGCAGACTATTCACCGGGCGAACCGGACATTTATAACAGCGCACAGATACTGCCTTACGGCGGCGCGGAAACGCGGCCTAAGAACGTGGGTTTGGTGGCGCAAATAAAATCATAGCATGAACCCGGCAAAGCAGACATTACGCAACAAAGTATCGCTCAATATTCCCGACAACCACGCGCGGGCCGTTACGCCTGCCCTGCTCCGGGAAGTACTGGAGAACATGCTCGATTTTTCCGAGGACGTGGCGACCGGCGGTATTCAGGATTTGACCACAACGGAAGATAGCGCCGAGTGGGACGTGGAATTAGGCAATAAGGCGGCGATCACATTAAGCGGTGACGTGGCGCTATCCCTTACAAACGCTGTACCCGGTGGCCTGTACTGGCTGACGGTAAAGCAGGACGCGACCGGCGGGCATACGCTTACATACCCGGCGGACAGCGTTTTTGAAAACGACGAGGAACCGCCGCTCAACAGCGGGCCGGGCGCGGTTACTATCTTACCCGTACTGTTCGACGGTACAAGTTACCTGTGGCCCGGCAAAAGTGGAAATGATAACGCCGCCGTATTATGGCAGCGTATGGATTGGTAATTTTTTTTCAAACAATAAATACAATAGACTATGGCAGGAAATGCTCAATTGAAAGTGTTTAAGGTAAACGTCTTACCGGGCGTTTTAGAGGCAAATGCAATTTACTATGTGAAGACGGGCGCAATGTTCCGCTGTTATATTACTGACAGTAGCGGGGCCATTGTGCAGGAGGACTCAGTAACGGCGGCGCAGCTTACGGGCAAACAAAATGCCAGCGCAGAGCTGACGGCGATTGCCGGTATTGCCGCGGCGAACAATGACATTATCCAGCGCAAGGGGGGCGTATGGGTCAACCGCACACCCGCGCTGTTTAAAGCGGATTTAGCCCTTGTAAAAGGCGATGTGGGCCTTGCCAACGTGGACAATACCTCGGACGTAAACAAGCCCATTTCAACGGCGACACAAACGGCAATTAACCAAACCAACGCCGCCGTTACCGCGCATACGGGCAATACGGCAAACCCGCACGGTACGACACTGGAGCAGGCACGTACCGCGGGCAATATTCTGGCGGGTGTTATCAACATGAACGGCAACCGCATACAGAATTTGCCGGATGCTGCCTCCGCCTCGGAGCCGGTAACAAAGGCGCAGTTTGATGCGGTGAACACATCCGCCGGAAAGCAGCGCGGGGAAATAGACTGCTCCGCAAACCCTAACTATCCTGCTTCAAAAGCCGGTGACCGTTGGGAGGTAAGTGTTGCGGGTAAGATCGGCGGCGCTGCCGGTATTGACGTGGACGTGTACGATGAAATTGTTTGTAAGGCAGACAGCGCGGGCGGTACGCAGGCCGCGGCGGGTACAAGTTTCTATGTGATACAGGGCAATTTGACCCGCGCGACCGAAACGGTAACGGGTTATTCCCGTATTGCTACAACCGAGGAGGCAAACGCTGGCGCGGACAATACAACTATCATGACCCCGGCTAAGGTAAGGCTGCAGATTAATACGCTTGCGGTAGCTACTTCCGGCAATCAAACTATTGCAGGGGTGAAAACATTTAGTTCCCCTCCCGTTATTCCTGATGCGGTGGGAGATACCAGCCCAACTTCCAAACGGCAGGTAACAAGCATGATTACAGCCTCCGGTGCGCATACACACCCTAACATTGACGTATTGAATAGCCTTGTCGATGTAGGCGACGGCAAAAGCCTTGCCTATCAGGGATCGCCGGTAATGCGTTGGGAAACGGTAGAATGGTAAAACTAAAACGGAGGACGTAAGAAATGGCAGGGAACAGATTATTGAAACTGTACAAAGTGGCGGAGGAACCGGGGGCATTAACCCCGGACTCCGTTTACATTATCAAAAAACCCGGCAACACCGGCTTTGACATAAAAGTATCCGACGCGGGCGGCGGCGTTCTGTATTCCATGAACTGCTGCGCCGATAGCGGCGGCGGAACTAATCCCGGCGGCGGTACAACACTGCCGTATAAATCCTATACGGCTATCCTCGTACAAAGGGATCAGCGCCCGCCGACTGTGGAAACGGAATTACAAAACGATTTCCCCGGCGCTTCGCCGCAGACAATTTACAACGGGCCGGGTATGTATAGCGTCATTATGCCGGGCGTGTTCACGGAGCGGACATTAGTGTTCTGTAATGCAATGGATACGGATGTTGCCAAGACACGACTTGCCGCCGGAAGATATACGGCGGACGGTGAGATACAAATAGACTGCGGGCAGGATAATAACCTTATCCAGCTGGACGTAAGGATATACGGATAGTACAAAACTTGGACTAATACAAACAGCAGGTAATGACCACCTTTGTTTCACATTCGGGAAGTGGAGCAGGAATAGTGATTAAGGACGGGAAGCGGCAAAGGGATGAAAGAGAGCAAAGGGATAGAGAGCGCCGCTTCCCGTATTCCCGGATAAACCGGCAAATGTGATGAGAGGATTTTTGATGAAGGCGATTGCAGGAAAAATTATAGCACATACCAGCCCCATACTTTTAGTAGCCAGCGGCATCGGGGCGTTAATCCAAAAATATATTTTCAGTGATACCGAGTATTTGACGTGGCTTTTAATTGCCGTCATGCTCGACCTGATTACCGGCATTACCAAAGTGTGGGTAAACCGTGGCCCAAGCCATGTTACCAGCCAGGGCTTGCGCATGACGGTTATTAAATTTATCCAGTACGGAGCCTTCCTCATCATTACGCACACCCTCGCAAATTTTACGGTGAACGGTGAGCGCGTTTCCCCCCTTGCCTTTGTAGAAAATTGGGGATACTCCCTTTTGATACTTATTGAGGCAAAGAGCGTGTATGAAAATATTGTCGCTATCAACCCAAAGCTGGACTTTATAAAGCCGCTTATCGACAAGATCAGTAAAACAATAAAAGACCCGGAAAATGAGGAAGAGCATTAGTGTTTACCTGTGCGCCCTTTTGGTGCTTTCAGGCTGTTATACCCAACGCAAAGCGGAAAGGCAGGTATTGAAAGCGCAGGCGCATTACCCGCAGGTGGTCGCCACCGATTGCGGCAACTGGTATCCGCCGAAGGAAAGCACCGTTACCAAAACGGAGTACAAGCCCGGCGCAACCGTGTACCATACGGATACGGTAAAAGTGGACTGCGACAGCGTAGTAAAAAACGGCAAGGGCAACAGCATTGTTTATTTGCCTTGTCCGCCGCAAGGTGTGCGCGTGGATACCTTCTATACTACCAGCTTTAAGACAGTCGAAAATACCGCCAGAATAACGGCAATACAGCAATCCTATGACAAGGAGCATGACCGGGCGGAGCAGCTACTCTTTGAACGTAACCTGTGGCGCGTCATTGCGCTTGTATGTTTAGGGGTAATAGTGGTATATGTAGTTATCAAGTTTGTTTTATAGGCTTATGGAAAAAGAGCAGGAGAAAAAGGAACCGCCCAAAGGTTTTAGCTACCGGGAACAACACGCGGTCATTGTCAAGGTAGCAACGGAAAAGGAGCAGAAAGAGGTATTTGAAAAATTGAAGGAATTAGGATTTACGGATTTAAAGGTTGTATCGGTATGAGGATAGAGGTAAACCATAGTTGCGAAAATTATAAATCGTTCAGGGCGGAAAAAGTAAAGTCCCTGTTCAACCCGGAAAGCGGGCATACATGGAGCCATATTGCGGATATTCCCGCCGAGGGCGCAGGCTGGCAGATAGGGCTGATCGTCGGCCCTTCCGGTAGTGGTAAATCCAGCCTCGGCAAACAGGTATGGGGCGCAGACCGCATTCATGACCTGTACAGCGGTTGGGACAATGATAAACCCATTGTCGATTGCATTGCACCGGAAGGAGATTTTAAAGCGGTAACGGGTGCGCTGGCCTCCGTTGGTTTGGGTGACGTTCCGGCGTGGCTCAGGCCGTTTAAAGTGTTGTCTAACGGCGAGCAATTCCGCGCGGGGCTGGCAAGGCTTACCGTGGACGCTCCGGACAAAGTAGTGGTGGACGAGTTCACCTCCGTTATTGACCGGCAGATTGCACAGGTAGGCGCTGCGGCATTTGCTAAGGCATGGCGCAGGAACACGGGTAAACAAATCATATTGCTGTCCTGCCATTACGATATTATCGAATGGCTGCAGCCCGATTGGGTTTATGATACACGCACGGCGGAAGTAAAAAAAAACTCCAGTCAAGGCCAGCTATTTCCCTTGACATCTGGAAGGTCAACGGCAGTTACTGGAAGTTTTTTAAAGCGCATTATTATTTAGACCTGCCGCACCCGCCGTGCGCGGAATACTTTGTCGCCACGGTAAACGGTGAGCTGGTCGCCCACGTTGCGGTTACGCCCTTCTTTACGGCTAAAGCATACCGCGCCACGCGCTTAGTGGTAATGCCGGAGTGGCAGGGTACGGGCGTAGGTACGCAGTTCTTAAAATTCGTTTGCCAGTATCATTTGGAGGGCAACGGCAGGAAGGGTAACAAATACCCTGTTTTCTTTCATACTTCCCACCCGCAGCTGTGCGCGTACTTACGGAAAGCCAAAGGCTGGATACAGACCGGGGCCATGATGTACGGCGCGAACAAAACGCGGAGTATGCAGAGCATAAAGAAAACGTGCAAATCAAAAAGTTTCAAAAAGACATCGGCGGGTTACGGCGGACATTTCCGCGCGGTGCAGGCATTCAAATACATAGGTGAGTGAGTAGAGGATTGAAGGTCTTTATATCAGGACAAAAGAAGTTTGGGGAGGAAGTATTGCGGCTGTGCCTGCAAAAAGGTTGCGAAGTAAAGGGCGTATGTTGCCCGCCGGAGGATAAGTACATAGGTACATTAGCCCGCCTGCATGAAATACCGATTACGCCCGCCGGTACGCTGAACGCGGACACAATGACCGGCGGCGTGGATTTGGGCATTACCGCACATTCATTTGACTACATAGGGAAAAGGACGCGCTATATACCACGCCTCGGCTGGATAGGCTACCACCCGTCCTTACTGCCGCGCCACCGCGGGCGCTCCGCTATTGAGTGGGCTATCCGCATGAACGACCCCGTTACCGGCGGGACGGTATTCTGGCTCAATGCCGGTATAGATCGCGGCGACATTGCGTACCAGGACTGGTGCTTTATTGACCCTATGCTGCGCATTAAAGAGCCAAAGAAAGCCGCCGCGGTACTATGGCGCGAAACGCTGCTGCCTATGGGTATAAAGCTGATCGGTAAAGCCATAGACGATATAGCCGCCGGGGTCATTATCAAAATTCCGCAGGAGGACAGGTATTCCACATTTGAGCCGGGGACGGACGTAAAAGACGTGTACAGGCCCGACCTGCTCATGCTACCTGCCGCGCGGTAATTCAACAATTTTTTTTCAAATCAACAATACAATGAAGCCGAGTGAATTTGTGAAGGCATACCTACCGTATGCAAAGGAGACAGAACGAAAGACGGGGATCAGCGCCACGGTGATACTGGCGCAGGCGGCACTGGAAAGCGGATGGGGCGAAGCGGCTCCGGGTAATATGTTTTTCGGTGTGAAAGATACCGACGGTATCAATGGCAACGAGCAGCTGGTCACTACGACGGAATACAGCCGCCGCGCGGACTTAAAGTTCCCGGTTGTTGTTTCCGTTACGCCGGTTATCCGTAACGGGCAGAAATGGTTTAAGTACGTGGTAAAAGATTACTTCCGCAAGTATCACAGCCCGGAGGAAAGTTTTACCGACCACGCCAATTTCTTTATTAAAAACGAGCGTTACAGCAAGGCGCTGGCGGTGAAAGGCGACCCGTACAAATTTGCGGACGCGATTGCTGCAGCCGGGTACGCCACCGATCCGAACTATGCCGGTACGCTCAGGCAGTTAATTAAAATGGTGGAGCAGGCGGCGTAATACCTACGCTCGACGAATGGAAAAGCCGGGCAATAATGCCCGGCTTTATTGCTTCGCAAAAGGAATACATATAAAGCGGGGAAACTCGTAAGCAATTGATTTAGTAATACTCGAACAAAAAGAAGTGAGGACGATGGATAGTGAGAAGAACGAAACGGCGGAGGCCGGAAAAATGACCCCGCAAAGGGCGCAGCAAATTTTACAGAAACACGGAACAAATGTATCGCTCGAAGAAGCGGTGCTTATCTTGGAATTTATAGGAAGATTGGCGAACATTGCTGTAGCGCAGGCGCTCAGAAGCGAGGCTGGTAGCGCGTTTCAAGACATTCCTAATAAATAAAATTTGTGTTTATGAAAACAGCGTATCTGTATTTAAGGGTGAATACACCCATGAAAGACCCCACGGAATTAATGCGGGAGCAGGAGGAAGTTTTACGGGCATATTGCCGGGAAAATAAAATATCGGCGGACAAGGTTTTTAAAGACCATGCGTCTGCCGCAACTTTTAATAGACCCGGCTGGCAGCAGCTGGTACTTGACCTGACTAACGGCACAAGTAAACCGGATTTAATCTTGTTTACTACGTGGGACAGGTTTAGCCGTAATGCACCCGAAGCCCTCACCATGATTAAGGCCCTAAAGAAAATAGGCATTGAAGTAATGGCAACCACACAGGGACGGGCCGAGTTGTACGACCCAATAGAAAAATTATTGTTAGACCTTAAAAACACTGCCGCACAATGAAAGTAGCATATCTATATGTCCGCGTAAGTACGGACGAGCAAACCAAAGGTTACTCCCCTCAGAACCAGGAGGAGTTGTTATTGAAATATTGCAACCTGAACGGCATATCAGTACGGAAAATCATACACGAAGATTTCTCCGCAAAAACATTTAACCGCCCCAAATGGAAACAATTTCTTGCCGAATTGAAAAAGAGCCGGGGCAAGGCAGACCTTGTACTATTTACCCGTTGGGACAGGTTTAGCCGTAACGCGGGCGATGCGTACCAAATGATTAACACGCTGCGCAAATATGGCGTGGAACCGCAGGCCGTGGAACAGCCGCTGGATTTATCCATACCGGAAAACAAAATGATGCTGGCGTTTTATCTTGCCGCTCCCGAAGTAGAAAACGACCGCAGGGCGTTAAATACTTTTCACGGTATGCGCCGGGCAAGGAAGGAAGGTCGCTATATGGGTGTTGCCCCGGTAGGCTACATAAACCGTATAACCGAAGCCGGTAAAAAATACATTGCACCGGACGAGCCGGAGGCAAGCATTATGCGTTGGGCATTCACTGAAATAGCAACGGGCAAATACAATACCGAGCAGATTTTTAAAGTGGCCCAACAAAAGGGAATAAGATGTACCCGCAGTAATTTTTGGGTAGCGTTGCGTAATCCGGTGTACTGCGGCAAAATCCTCGTACCGAAATACAAAGATGAGGAGGAAACATTTGTTGACGGCAAACATGAGCCTTTAATTTCCGAGGGGCTGTTTTATCAGGCGCAGGAAATACTCGACGGTCGTAAACGCCATTTCCGGCCCAAAATTGTTACCGGCCTTACTATACCATTGCGCGGCTTCCTGATATGCCCGTTATGCGGCAAAATATTAACCGGCAGCGTATCTAAAGGCAGGAGCCAGTACTATTCTTATTACCACTGCTTTGACGGCTGCTCCTCCCGGTACAGGGCGGAACTGGTAAACGGCATATTTGTCGATGAACTTAAAAAATTCATCCCAAAGCCCGGATTACCGGAATTGCTACATGAGAAAGTGGCGGAGGTATTTAAGGACAAAATAAAAGCGGTACAGAACGACAAACGGTCTATCATACAACAGATAAACGACCTGCAAAACAAACTGCAAAAGGCAAGGGATTTGTTATTGTCTGATGATATTGATCCGGCGGATTACAAAGAGATGAAAGACGGCTATCAAAAAAAGATAGTGGTACTGGAGAAAAAACTAAGCGAATTTTCCAATAGTGACGAAAGCATCGACAAACTATTATACACTACCGTAAACGGTTTATGTAAGCTGGACAGGTTTTATGAAACCGGCACTATTGAGGAGAAGCGCGAGCTTATCGGTTCAATGTATCCCGAAAAACTAACTTTTGACGGAAATTCACTTCGAACCGCTCGTATTAATCAAGCCGCCCTTTGCATTTATAACATTATCAATGAATTGGAGGGAAAAAAGAAAGGGACAAGCCATGTTAAAAATGACTTGTCCCGTTTCGTGCCCAGGACTGGATTCGAACCAGCACACCCTTGCAGGCGCTGCGACCTGAACACAGTGCGTCTACCAATTTCGCCACCTGGGCATTTAATTTTTCAGGTCGTCTTTAAGAACTTTGGGCTGCAAAGGTAAGCGGCGTTTTCCATTCTCGCAACACCTCACTAAAAAAATTTCACATATTTATTTTACAAAACCATCAGATTACAACCGCGCAATGCCGCATGATCCATCCGCCCAAGTACCTCAAAACTGCCGTCAGCAGCAATTCTGCCAATATCTTCGGTTGCAATAAACGCACAGGAATAAACGTTGGCAAGGTCAATCACATTGAGACAGCCAGTTCCCAGTGTCTGCACTTCCAGCGGATCGTTTATATCCCGCACCAAGACCTGCATACTTGCCGTCGCACGAAAAATACCATCTTTTACGGCATAAGCCTGCGATAATAATTCCGTCATCCCGTATTCGGAATGCACCTCCGCGAGCTGCCATTGATGCTTCAGGAAATGATGCACTTGTTCACGGGTCCGTTCTTCCCTGCGCCCTTTCATGCCGCCGGTTTCCATCACAATAGTGTTTTTTAAAGGCATAGGTACCGCCTCGGCAAAGTCAAGCAATGCAAAAGTAACACCCAATAAGAGCGTCTTTTGTCCATTGGCTTCCTGCCGCTGCAACACGCGCTTCAGTTTATCCCATTCATTGAGATAAAAACCGCAATCGGGATGACCGCTTTTTTCCATCAAAACCTTTGCCATGTGCACCAGTGAAGCATTGCCCCGCTCGAGGTAAGAAGGTAGTAAAGCAATGACCGCATATTGGGAAGGATCACCATAAACAGACCTGAAACCATCCAGCAGCGCGGCTTCATAAAGCGCCCCGTCGTGTACATAATGTCGACTAGGAATATCGCCCGTAGTGCCACTGCTTTCAAACAGCAAAGCAGTATCGGCCCACGCGCCACTTTTTACCTGGTGCGTCTTGAAAAAAGAAATGGGTAGAAAAGGTATTTGAGACAGCGTTTTTACCGATGAAGGATCAATATGCAAAGCATCTGTGTATTGAGCATACAGGGAATTTTGATCATATTGGAAACGGAACAACGAAAGCGCAATATCAGCGAAGTTTTCAGCGTTAATGTCCTGCATATACCCCGGTGACACCGGGTCAAAAATATAGTTCACTTTTGTTAACTTTGATGGTATGAAATGGCAACTGGTCGCAATTACGGTATTGGCAGTTTTTCTTTTTGCAGCTTGTAAAAAGAATTCTAATTCCATGAGCCCGATCCCTGCCATCCGGTTTGTATCGATGACGCCAGACAGCCTCAAAGCAGCCTCCGGCGAAGATAGTGTATTTATCACATTCCATCTGACAGACGGCGATGCCGACCTCGGCAACAACCCGAGCGGAACCAACAAGGACATCTTTTTCATAGATAGCCGCGACACCTCTACCGTTTTCTATTCTTCTTTTTTTCCGAATATTCCGGGAGAGCTAAAAGATCCCAAAATGGGTATCGATGGTGATTGCATCGTATTTATCAACAGTGCATTTATTGGTTCGCGCCCCGATAGTCTGCACCAGGCAGTAGGCGATACCCTACATTTCATCATTTACATCAAAGATGTAGCCGGCCACGAAAGTAACAGAATTACGACGCCGGATTTGTATTTGCATCCGTAGGCTACCGATGAAAATATCCGACGAGGCAAATCTGTTTTAAAAAAGCCGCTAATTACCTAGGTAACTTACCTGTTTACTAAACTTTACATTACCCTTTTCATCTTTAATGGTGATAATGTAGGTTCCGTTTGCGTGGCCGTGAATATTCAGTTCGTTGTGTATACCGGCCAGTACTTTCCGCTGAGAAATAACCCTCCCGTCGAATGAGAGCACCTGCAAATAGTATTCATTTTTAGCTGGATTATTATCTTCAATATCAACAGAAAAATTCCCGGTAAAACTTGGATTTGGATAAATGGTGGCAAAAAAAGTTGGCTGTGCAATAGCAGCGTCGGCCAATGGCGCAGTAGCAATTCTACTCGTTGAAGTGGAAGGTTCCGGCACAATAGAGTAAACAGAAAACTCCGTATTATTATCTGCGGCAAAAGAAAAACCGCTTTCCAGGTCCGTTTCCGATGCAATACATGAAGTGACCAGATTCTGTGACTGCGTGGAGGCGATGTATTCAAAATTCATTTTCAAAACCTTACTTCTAACCAATTTTGAATTCGGATTTTCTTGTGTGTAATCTGCACTCGACGCACTTGCCAAACCAGACAAATTGTTTGCAGTGAAGTTCGCCTGGAATGCATTCCAGTTAGCCGTATTATCCACATCTTCCGGCGTCAGATAAGGATCGGTGACAGTTTGTGCGGCCGCTCCGGCCTGTTGACAATGCTGCCGGATCTTGTCCGCAATATATTGCAGGTGTAGAAAGATCCCGCCGCTAAAGTAAGATATTTTATCGTCGTGCCCTTTCAGTTGCGCATCGGGAACGAACATCTCCTTTGTGGATCCGTTGGTTAATAAACCGATCACCGCATCATTATTTTGCGTTGTGCTGACCATAAATAACGGTCCTCCCGAAAATCCATACCCGATATTATTATTACCGCTGCAACTAAACTGGGAAACTAAGTTATAGCCTCCCTGATAACTAAGGTCATTCGCAATGCGCATTGGCATCGAATGTGGATGTCCCAAAGCGTAATATCGTCCTACAGAAGAAGCCACTGTATTAAGATTATACCCAAGCGAATTGACAGTTTTTTTAGGAAGCATTTTTTTGTCGATCAGTAAAATCGCATAGTCAAGCGGCAGGTCCTGTTGCGACTCCGGCACAAAAACGTTCTCCTCATTATAGTCTGCGAGCGTCGCGTTCGGAACACTGGCCTTAATACCGGAAATTGTTTCAGCGTAGCCATTATTATCGCGCCCCAGGTACTGAAAATAAAGGTCCATCGGGATTTTATCTCCTGGCTGTGGGTTATCTTTAATATAAGAAATCACGTGTCCCGCGGTCAACAAACACACCTTTCCGTCATTGCGCCTGGTCCGTATGATGAAGCCGCTTCCAAAACTTGTATCTCCGGAACTATACTGATAATTTTCGATAGCCACTACGCCTTTTGAAGCGTTAGCAGCATTTGCGGGCATACCGGCGGCACTTGGATCAAAATAATTAAAAAAAGAAGTGTAGGAGCCTTTGGGAGCTGCCAGCGTTTTTGCTGGAGATTGCGCCAAGAGCGGGTTAGCAAAAGCAATACCGCAGACGAGAAAACAAATGGTAATCTGTTTATTCATTTATTTGTTTTTAATTATACACAACGACATGCCTCGTCCTAAAACCGGACGGACAACATACAAGTACCCAACAAAGCTTTGGGTTAGCTTTTTAGCAAATCGTTTTTAACTGAAACAAAAAGGATTTAAAAGAAAGGATTCAGATCTATTTCGAAATTCATTTGTGGGAAACGGTGTAAAATAAATCATTATTGACTTACCGGACAAGAAAAATCAGTTTTCATCAACTTCAAATGGTCCGATAAAAACTAAATTTCCACGAAAAAAGCGCAGAATGGCTGCGCTCCGTGAAAGAACATTTTAAAAAATTTTTTCAGGAAAGTAACCGCTTACTAAAAATCAAACTGCTCAATCCGCGACTCCTGTAAAATATACTGGATAAAACGATCATGGTTTTTCTGACGGCCATAGACAAGCCATTCCCCTACGATCCAGGCGCCTTTTTTGCTTTGGTAGCCTTCTTTGGCTGTGAGGTGAAATTCTTTGAAAAGCTTCACGAAGCTTTGATCGTCAAATTCAGGATAGGGAAAAACGATCTTGTAAGTACGAGCCCGATTCGCCCTGTCGATCATTGTTTCAAGATAAGGAAACCCAATGTGCGTCAGCAAAACAAACAGGCAACCAAGAAAAGACACTACATAATAACCAGCGCCGATGCCTACACCCAGCGCAGCCGTCACCCAGATAGTAGCGGCAGTGGTAATGCCGTTCACGCGGTTGTTATCACCTTTAAAAATAACACCTGCACCCACAAAACCGATTCCTACTACCACGTTAGACGCAACCCGTGACACCTCGGAAGGCGCTGCAATAAAACGGGAAAAAATGGTGAATAACGTAGCGCCCAGGCAGATCATAATCAGGGTACGGAAACCAGCCAGTTTACTGCGGTATTCGCGCTCGGCGCCAATAATGCCACCTACCAGTACGGCCAGTATTAACTTCGTGAGAATCCCGATCGGCTCCATAGTAAACTATTGTTCTTTTTGATTAAAATATCCTGCCTGAAAAGCATCAGCGAATTGCTGAAAGTACGCAAAAGTTTTTTTGCTGTAATCCGTTGCCAGTTTCATTATCTCTTTCTTCATCCCTTCATCTGCAGCTGCCTCCATTAGTGCATCGGCGGTATCGGCGCCCTTGCGGCCGGTCATACGCAAATGAGCAGATGCGGTAAGCATACCCGTGTCTTTCATCAACTGCTCCAGCGATTGCACATCATTGGCCAGATGCTGATAATTCAGTTTATCATCCGTTGGCTGCAGCATTTTAAGCAAATACCAGTCATCGCCGAATTTATATTCCGTAAGCATTGCCGGTGGTGTATCCTGCATCATACGTTGCACCCATACTACCCTTTCCGCTTCGCTTTTCCATTCGGGTTGCGCCTGCCTGATCCATTTTACTGCCGAAGGCGGTACACATTCTTTCATATCGATCAGTACCGATTTACCTTGTATATTTTCACCAAGAAAAACATAGCGTTTTAAGCCAAGGCTGCCGGTTCCTGCGATACGGAAGGCTACGTCCTTCAGGTCATATTGGTAACGTTTATCTTTCGACTGGCCGATCCATTGTGCCAATGCTGCAACCAGCTTCTTTTTGCTATCGTCTTGCAGCCGCAACTGTTTTTCATTGTCAATTTTCAGCACCGATCTTTTTAATTCGCAACGCTGTGCCAACAGTACTTTCATCTTACGCAATTCTACTTTTTCAAGAAACTGCTTTAGGGTACCTTTGGCGGTTTCGGCTTCTACATGTTTCGATTTACCATTCCTTAAATATTGAAAATAGATGTCCAGGTATATGCCCGCCATTTTACGGATTCCATCGCCGGAAATACGGAGCACCTTTCCGCCAATCAAAATACTAGTGACCATGCGTGCTACATCCCAGGTAAAAGGCCCAAGCACAGCTTCGTCAAAATCGTTAACATCAAAATAAACAAGTTTATTATCCCCTTTGTAACTGCCAAAGTTCTCAAGATGCAGATCACCGCAAAGCCAGGTAGAGGGCTGCTTTTGAAACAGGGATTCCTTATGCAGATCTTCGTAAAACAAATGCGCACTGCCTCTGAAAAAACGGAATGCATCTACGCTCATGGCCGCATATTTTCGCTGTACGATATCGGGCAGACGCGTTTGATTGAATCGGGCAATCCGGCGTACAACATCTTCCATGGCGGTAGTTTGTCTGATAAATTTAAACAAAATACCGACAGGCTCCTAGCTAAAACGGCTTCAGTTTTCCTTTCTTCAGCTTAATGCGAAAATCTTCCAGGCTGTCGGTACCACGAATATCGATCCTGCGAATCTCATACATATCCGGCGCTGGCATTTTGGCTACCTGGTTGCCGATGCGGAATGCGGCGGGATAACCTTCCTGCTTCATCCAGCGTTTCAGCTCGTCAAACTGCGCTTTTTCCTTGGGCCTTGCGCCATAAGGATAAGCCAGTATTTTATGAAAAGGTAATGCTGCGGCATCAAATACAGCAGCAGATTGCAGCATGATTTCTTTGATTTTTTCCAGCGGTGTGTTGCCGAAATTTTCATGATGGTGCCCATGCAGCGCCAACTGTATCACTGCTGGATCCAAGCTGTTCAGCTCCCCGACTGTTAGCTTTTCATTCAGTGCTTCTGTTTCCGGCCTTGCCGAGCCGTCGAGCGTGTCCGTGATAATAAAAATAGTGGCGCACCAGCCAAATTCTTTCAGCAACGGATAAGCATAAGTAAGATTATTGCGGTAACCATCGTCGAACGTAAGTAACATGGCTTTTTCCGGCGCCGGCTTTTTGCCCTCCGCTATTGCCAGAAAATCTGTCAGGGAAAGAGGCCGGTATCCTTCCATCCGCAGGAAATCCCATTGTTCACGCAATTTTTCAGGCGTCACCGTAAGACCGTCATTTAAGCCCGGCCACACTCTATGGTACATCAATACGGGAATTCCTTTAACAGAAGGCAACAACCAGTGGAAACGCATCGGATACAATTGTTCTTTGCTGCAAAGATGGCAACATTTCTGTTTATCTATTCTCGATGGCTATTTAAAACTTATCCGCTTTTGTTATGATCATCTTGGGTGAGAACGCAAAATTTGCCTTGTTTCAGTCCAAACCGGTTTTTTAATAAAAACGAACGACAATGATTCTTAAGCAGGATTTAGGGAGATTTTCAAACAAATATTCAAGGATCGTCATAACTATCACGTCTATTCTTATTTTTGCAACCCGTATTTGGTTTTGCGCCAAAGGCCCCAATTTCTGATACAATGATCCAAATCAGCGCCGTTATTATCACATTCAACGAGGAACGCAATATTGCCCGTGCCATCGAATCTGCGCGCAAAGTAGCCGATGAGGTAGTCGTCGTGGATAGTTTCTCGAAAGACGGCACTGTGGCCATCGCAGAAAAAATGGGCGCAAGGGTGATTCAGCATCCGTTCAACGGCTATGGCGAGCAGAAAGGCTTTGCCGAAGCACAGGCCAAGTACGATTGGGTTTTAAATATCGACGCCGACGAAGCACTGTCTCCGGAACTCGAAAAAAGTATCCTGGAGATGCGCAGCAATCCACAGTTTGATGCTTACGAATTTAATATCCTCACCAATTACTGCGGCAAATGGATTCGTCATTGTGGCTGGTATCCGAATCCTAAATTACGTTTCTGGAATAAGACCAAGGGCTGCATGACAACCGATAAAGTGCATGAGGGCTGGCATCTGCATGATAAGGACGGTAAAATCGGTTTTCTGAAAGGCGATGCATTGCACTACAGCTACTACACTATTTCCGATCATCTCAAAAAAATAGAGCAGTATTCTGAAATCGGCGCCCGGTTTGATGTAGCCCGGGGTAAACACTGTAATTTTCTGAAATTATGGCTTTGGCCGAAATGGGAGTTTATCAAACTTTACATCATGCGGCTGGGCATACTGGACGGCTATTATGGTTACCTGCTTTGCAAAAACTCTGCTTATGCTGCCTTTGTAAAATATCAGAAAATCCGCCAATACACGGAAATGAAGAAACAGGGCATTTCTTTTTAGCTAATCCGGTAACTCAGTCGCTCTTCAGTGGCCAATAACCAAACACCATTTACTTATTTAATCTCCTAACCAATTTAACCGCCGACAGACGGTGGTGGCGGATTAAACACCTGTAAAGCATCCATTAAGTCTTTTCGCTGTCTGATCTTCTGCTCCAGGAAATAATTTTTTAGTTCTGTCAAAGCTTTACCCACACCTGGTCCTGGATTGTCTGTTTCGAAGCCGGCAAGTATTTCCAGCGAAATGCGGAGGTCATTGTATTTGCCGGCAATGTCGGCCGTTTCCTGTATTTTTTTTATTGGAAAGATACCAATCGTTTCCAGTCCTTTTCCCCATTCGCCGGCACAAAGCTTCTCCACGTATTGCATATCCTTAAGTTTTTTACGGATACTGTGCAGCTCTTCGTCATTCAGCGGTTCATTCATCACCCCGCGTTTGATGTAATTGAGCCTTCTGGCAAAGAACAACAGCAGATCATCTGTATCCACATGGCCGTAATCCATTTCCTGCAATCGCTCCTTAAAATCACCTACACTTGTTTCTTCATTCTGCTTCTTCCAGGCTTTTTCATATTTTTTTATCTCCTTGCCCAGCCATTCTTTCAACGGTGGCAATGGCGGCAACCCTTTTTCATCCCACCCTTTGTGCATCAGCTGCGCATCGCGCAAATGGCCGGATATATGATAGAGGTCTCTGAACTTTTGAGAAAAACGTGTGGGAATATGGTCGTAGTGGACTTCCAGCAAACGTAACAACGCCCGCAGCTTTTTTACTTCCACCCGGAAGGCATGAATTTCTTCTTCATCAAACCCCTTGTCGATTGCTTCGGCATGCCTGGCCAGTTTTTGCGTATGGCCATGTATCAGCTCTTTTATTTTCCCACGATCCATATGCTAAATATACGGCTATTAAATGTGAGAATAAGTTCAATATGGTGAATGCGCTCAGCCTTACAACAACGTGGTCAACGTGTCCTTTACCATGTAATGTGGAAATGTGTTTAATGTGAGGAATGGGCATGGTAGCTATGACAATATTGTTTTACCAAACAAACACATTAAACCTATCACCCACATCAACCACATTCTTTTTATCACTTTGAACACATTTATCGCATTAGAGCGCATTCCAGACTAAACACATCCGCCACATTGAGCACATTCCACACAAAAGAGTAACTTCGCACCAACTTTTGATTTATAATTAATAATCTGCATTTCTGCCATGGGCTTTTTTGATAAACTCTTTAAGCGCAATAAAGAACAACAGGAACAAAAAGAAGCACTCGACGAAGGGCTCAAGAAAACCAAGGAAAGCTTCTTTTCCAAGATCACCAAAGCTATTGCGGGTAAAGACAAAGTAGACGAGGAAGTACTGGATCAGGTGGAAGAAGCGCTGGTGGGCGCCGATGTAGGCATAGACACTACCGTCACCATCATCAAACGCATCGAAGAGCGTGTAGCTAAGGATAAATACCTGGGAACCAGCGAGCTCAATCGTATTCTGCAAGAAGAGATCATGGGCATTCTGACAGAAGCGCCTTCTTCCGAATTTGAAACTTTTGATATTCCGGCCGGTAAAAAGCCATATGTAATACTTGTGGTGGGCGTGAATGGTGTGGGTAAAACGACGACCATCGGCAAGCTGGCTCATAATTACAAAAAAGCGGGCAAAAACGTATTGCTCGGCGCCGCCGATACATTCCGTGCGGCAGCTGTAGATCAGCTGACCATCTGGAGTGAACGTGTAGGCGTGCCGATCGTAAAAAAAGAAATGGGCAGCGACCCGGGTTCTGTAGCTTTCGACGCTGTTGCAAGCGGCATTGCGCGCGATTCCGACGTGGTGATTATCGATACCGCCGGCCGTTTGCACAATAAAGCCTACCTGATGGATGAACTTGGCAAGATTCGCCGTGTCATCAGTAAAAAAATGCCGGATGCGCCACATGAAGTATTACTGGTACTGGATGGCAGCACCGGACAGAACGCATTGGAGCAGGCCAAACAATTTACGGCGGCAACCGATGTAACGGCGCTCGCTATTACCAAACTCGACGGCACGGCTAAAGGCGGCGTGGTATTGGCTATTGCTAACCAGTTTAAAATTCCGGTAAAATATATTGGCGTCGGCGAAAAAATGGAAGACCTGCAAATCTTCAACAAGGCTGAATTTGTAGACAGCCTGTTTAGCCTCGAAGCCAAAGAATCGTAATCTACAACGACAACTGCCTATGAAAACATGGCCCATTTTTGCTTTACTCGTTCTTTGCCTGGGCGCTTCGGCGCTGCTATATCATTTTAAAGAAGAAAGAAAAAGCACGGAAATGGACATGATCTGTGCATCGTTGCAGCCGTTGAAAAATTCTTTGTCACCGACCAGCCATCTCTATAGCCTGGCGTCATTTGCCCGCCATCAACGATATGCCTGCACGCAGTATTGCCTGGCTCCGAGACTGATATCGCTCGACTACGGCTTACAACACGATTCTACCCTGCTTGTCATACCCAAAGACAGTACAGACAGCATCGCATACTATCAGACAAACGCCCGTGTGATCTGGGAAAACACGGATAGTATGTATCATTATTTAATGATCAACCGTCCATAGCTCATGCAAAAGATCACCGCACAAATATTCTGGCTGGCGTCGCTCTGCGGTTGTATCAGTGTATTTTATTTCCTGTCGCTCGTATTGGCGCTGCCGGTTATTATTACCACTGTGCTTATTATTGCCGCTTCATTTTTCCTGTATAAAGGAATGATGAAACGATTACCAGTTACGGATTCTACGGCAACCATGTCGCCCACTGCATTCTGGATTCTGGCGGGGAGTATCTTGCTGTTCACTGCATTTGAAGTTTTTCTGTCCAGGAAATATGGCGATTGGGACTCTATTACGATCTGGAATTTCCATGCCGATTTTCTGAGGGATGCAACTCATTGGAAAAGGATGTTCTTATTTTCGGAGTTTGCACATCCCGACTATCCACTGCTGACTTCTGCAACGACCGGCTATTTCTGGCGATTAATGTATCCCTACTCCCCGGGTTTTGTTCCTTTTGTACTCAGCGCCATGTTCTGCACGCTTATACCCGTAACCATCTACCTGGAGTTGTACCGGAAAAACCTGCAACTGGCAGCACTTACTTTATTGATCTTTTTATCGAACAGCTATTATCTCAACTGCGGGATTGTACAATATGCAGATGTTTACCTGGGATTCTTTTTACTGGCCGCCGTCGTCGCTATCAACTACTATAAAGAAAGCCAAAATCCTAATTACGTGCTGCTTTGCGGCCTGATGCTGGGTTCGGCCTTATGGACAAAAAACGAAGGCATCTTAATCACCTGCATTTTTGTTGTGTTCTATTTTCGCGATCTTATCCAAAAGAAAAATGCACGCTATTTTATTGCGGGAATAGCGCCGTTTCTGCTGGCTTTGCTGGTTTTAAAACTTGTATACGCACCAGCCAATGATCTGATCAAGGGGCGACACAAAGTAGCCTGGCAAAACATCCTGCAAAAAGAACGCTACAAACTTATCTTTAGTTTCATTTCCGAAAAGCTCAATGAACGTTTTTACGCAGTGAAGATCGGGCTGATTGTATACCTGCTCGACTGTGTATTCCGCCAGCGGTTTCCGGCAAAAAATCTGCTGATGATCTGCGCCATAATGGGCGGCTATGTGCTGGTATATATCTACACACCGCACGATCTCTTCTGGCATCTGAACACCTCTGTAGACCGGCTGATGTTACAGCTCATGCCCGCCACTATTTATATCATAGGCCTCGACCTTTCGACCCTGCGATTAAAGACTCAGCAGTAGTTTTTTCACCTCTGCCAAACCTTCTGTTGCCGTTTTTTCTACCGGGACAATATTGTTATAATGCCCTACTGAAGGTATTTTTTTGTCGACAATATACTTTGCCACCTGGTCCGGCACATAATCTACCAGGCCTGCTGCGGGGTAAACCTGCAGGGAAGTACCCACCAGGATAAAATAATCAGCCGTTTGCATGATCTTCGCCGCTTCAGTGATCATTGGCACCGATTCTTCGAACCAAACGACATGCGGCCGGTATTGCCCGCCATCTGCTGCAAGGTCGCCCAGTTTAATATCGCCCTCAACCAGGTAGGTACGATCTTCATTGAGTACGCTACGCATTTTCATGATCTCGCCGTGCAAGTGCATTACATGCGACGAACCGGCACGTTCGTGCAGATCATCTATATTCTGCGTCACGATCTGCACATTAAATTCAGATTCCAGCGCTGCTAAAATCTTATGGGCAGCATTCGGTTGTGCATCTCTTACGTTCTGGCGACGGAAATTGTAAAAATCCAGCACCAGTTGCGGGTCTTTATGCCAGGCCCGCGGCGTAGCCACATCTTCTATATTATATCCTTCCCACAAGCCATCGCTGTCACGGAAGGTTTTCAGTCCGCTCTCTGCGCTGATGCCAGCGCCGGTAAGTACCACTAATGTTGGTTTCATCTGAAAAGTAAAAATTCAAAACTTAAAAGTAAAAATTTCTGACAACGCCCGGACAGGATCGGCCGAGAGAAGTTCCCGCATTCCTGGTTTATTGCCGATGTTCTGAATTTAATTAAAAAAACAAACGCCAAAAGACAGTTTGTCTTTTGGCGTTCTCTATTTTTTGCCAACCGCTGGCATCTCATGATAGCTAGCTGGTAACGGCTTCTTCTTCGAGATGAAACAGCATATCGGCGGTCATTTTTTCGAGATCGAATTCATTTTTCCAGCCCCAGTGCGCGCGTGCCGCAGCGTCGTCGATACTTTGCGGCCAGCCGTCTGCAATCTGTTGACGAAAGTCTGGTTCGTAAGCGATCTGGAAGTCTGGAATATGTTTTTGGATGGCTGCAGCTATTTCTTTCGGAGAAAAACTCATCGCTGAAATATTGTACGACATCCGTGTTTGTATTTTTTCGGCCGGAGCTTCCATCAGCTCTATGGTACCACGGATCGCGTCGTCCATGTACATCATCGGCAGATAAGTATTTTCGGAAAGGAAGCTGGTATATTTACCGTGTTTCAATGCTTCGTGGTAGATCTCTACCGCATAATCGGTAGTACCGCCGCCTGGTTCGGATTTCCAGCTGATAAGGCCGGGATAACGCAAGCTGCGTACATCGAGTCCCCAACGTTGATTATAGTATTGACACCAAAGCTCACCGGCATATTTACTGATACCATACACCGTTCGTGGTTCTACAACCGTTTGCTGCGGCGTATCCTGGCGAGGCGTTGTTGGTCCGAAGACTGCGATAGAACTTGGCCAGTATATTTTGGTCAGTTTTTCCTGAACACCGAGATCCAGCACTTGCAAAAGGCTTTGCATATTGATATCCCAGGCGCGCATCGGTGCTTTTTCACCGGTTGCAGAAAGCAGCGCCGCGAGCAGATAGATCTGCGTAATGCCTTCTTTCTTTACCAATGTATGCATGGCAGCGCCATCCATTGCATTGAGTATTTCGTACGGACCGGTTCCGGCCAGCAGCGGATGTACTTCACGAATATCGGAAGCAATAACATTGTCATTGCCGTATAGTTTTCTCAGCGCTAAGGTCAGTTCAACCCCTATTTGTCCACAGGCACCTACAATGAGGATTCTTTCTTTTTTCATTTTACGTGAACCAGTTATAAAAGTAATCGGTCAAAGTACTACAAAATCTGTTCCGGCAATACTTATTTTTTGCTTCCTTCTATCAGGTTGATGAAATCATCAAACAGGTAACGGGAATCAAACGGACCTGGTGTACTTTCCGGGTGATACTGAACAGAAAACGCTTTTTTATCTTTCAGGCGGATACCTTCAATAGAACCGTCGTTGAGGTTTATGTGCGTTACCTCAATGTTTGGAATATTTTTAATCGACTCGGGATCTACTCCGAAACCATGATTTTGCGTAGTGATCTCGCTTTTGCCAGTCACCAGGTTTTTCACCGGATGGTTCAGACCTCTGTGACCATGATGCATTTTAAACGTTCTGGCACCATTGGCCAGCGCCAACAATTGGTTGCCAAGACAGATACCGAACATTGGTTTTTCTGTAGCCAGCACATCTTTGATCGTATCGATCGCATAACCCATAGAGGCAGGATCGCCAGGACCGTTGGAAACGAAGTAGCCATCAGGCTTAAATGCTTCCATTTCGGCCACCGTGGTACGTGCAGGAAAAACTTTCAGGAATGCGTCTTTTTGCGACAGGAAACGGAGCATACTGCGTTTTACGCCGAAATCCAATACCGCAATACGATGTTTTGCATCTTCGCGACCTACAGTAAATGCTTCTTTCGTAGAAACCACGGAAGACAGATCCAGACCGGCCATATCCGGTACTTTTTTCAGTTCTTCACGCAGTGTTTCCAGTTCGCTCAGTTCTGTAGAAACAATACCATTCATGGCGCCTTTACTGCGTATATGCTGTACCAGCGCGCGCGTATCCACATCGTGAATCGCTACGATATTGTTTTTAATCAGATATTCTTCCAGGTTATCATTGGCAGTCATGCGGCTATAGCGGTCGGAGATGTTTTTGCAGACGAGCGCCTTGATCTTTACAGATTCAGACTCAACATCTTCATTTTTCACACCATAATTACCGATATAGGCATTGTTCATGATCAGTACCTGACCAGCGTAGGAAGGGTCGGTGAATACTTCCTGGTAACCGGTCATCCCGGTATTGAAGCATATTTCACCACCACTAGTTCCTTTTGCACCAAATGAAATTCCTTTAAAAAAAGTTCCGTCCTCTAAAAGTAGCCAGGCGGGAGCTGAAGTAGATTGTGCAGCGGGCATAATGGCGCAAAGGTAACAAAAACGTCACATGCAGAAAAACATGTTCGCATATTTTTGCGGCACAATTATTAGAACAGGAAAATTTTCTTATGCCAGACCTTGACTATAAGAAAACTTGCGTTATATTTATTGTCATAATATCCTGACAAACAGGGTGGCTTTGCAAGAGGGAAGGAAAAAAACAGGGGAAGTTTTTCGCTTTTGGGGGAGAAAGAAATTGTAAATACAGCGTCTTGGGGAAGACGCTGTATTTTTTATGCTTGTGTTAATTTTTTTTAAAAATGGTCTTCGTCCTGATCGACTTCTTCTGTAAGAATACTTTTTTCGAATAACGATTTATGGTAGAGTGAATGCCGCACATATTTCCGCGTCATAAAATAAGAGATCGCCGAAACGACCATAAGTGGAACAAATAGTGTATAGCCGCCGGTAATTTCCGCCAACAGGAATATAGAAGTCAGCGGTGCATGCATCACTCCGGCCAGCACACCCGCCATCGCTGCAATGATGAAGTTTGGTGTATTTAATACGTACAATCCTGAAGTATTAATTCCGAAGGCAAACAAAAAGCCTGCTACCCCGCCGATAAATAAAGAAGGACCGAAAATACCACCGTTACCACCGGCACTTACCGTAAGTGAAGCGGCAAAAGCTTTGGTAAGGATCAGCATTACACACATCATTACAATAGACCAGGCCGGGCTTAAATGCAGCCATGCCGCATGGCTCATCACCACTTCATTGTGCCCGTGCAGCAGTGCTTTTACGGTTGAATACCCTTCGCCATATAAGCGGGGGAACATAAAAATGAGCAGACACAAAGGAAGCCCCGCCATCAACCAGGTTTTCCAGTTGAGCCTCCGGTTCATAAAATAACCTTCCACCCATTCTACCACATGCGTTACGTACACCGAAATAAACCCACAGATAATACCCAGCAATACATAAAACGGTAATGCTTTCATGTCCCAGCCGGCTATGTTGAGAAATACGAATTTCTGTGGATAAAGTAGCTGCGATACAACAGTGGCCGTGGCTGTGGAGATCAATAAAGGAATAAAAAAAGGAATACTGAAGTCGAGCAGAAATATCTCGAGCACGAAGATGATACCCGCAAACGGGCTATTGAAGATCGCGGCGATACCGCTTGCAGTGCCACAGGCCAGCAACAAAGTAGTATCGCGGTGCGAGAGCCGGAGATCGTGGGCTGTGCCGGAGCCAATGGCAGCGCCCGTTGTTACGATCGGCGCTTCCAGACCTACGGAGCCACCCAATGCAGTAGTAATGGCAGCCGTAAAAATATGTCCGAGGATATTACGCTTAGGAATACGGCTTTTGTCGCGGAGGATTGCTGTTACGATCGAGCCAACGCCGCGTATCAGCTTGTTTTTATAGACATACACAAGAATCAGCATAGAAAGCCCTGCGCCGACCAGCGGAAATATGGCGGTCAGCCAGTTACTCCCCATCCAGTTATTGAGTGCGTCTGCCTTATGCTCTATAAACGCCACAGAACGCTTGAGCGCAACCGCCGCCAGCGCAGAGAACAAGCCGACCAGGCAGCTGACCAGCATTAAAAAATTACGATGCTTTACATATTTCGCGCGGACGTGTCCGGCTTTTACCAATAGCTTATTAAATGAGAACATTATGAATCTGTGTTAGGTTGAAACCCGAGACACAAAGGTAGGCGCATCAAAACTAGAATGACAAATATTAATCTGTTTACACATATCATTCCGCCAAAACGGGCCATTCTCTAGCATATCCAAATATTTAAATAATTCCTAAAACTATCCTCAAACTATAACACCGAATAAATAGCGACTAATTTTACGCTGTCAATCATCGCCGCACAATTATGAAACCTCTTTTTTACTTGTTGCTTATTGCATTACCAGCATCTAAGGTACTGGCCGCCGATACGGATTCTATGCAACTGGCCGTTGCAGAACAAAGCATGCGGGATAAAATCCTTTCGGATATACAATCGGGCTTCGAGGTAAAAAACAGATCATTTGACTCTACTATTTATCAGCTCAACGGGCGCATTCAGCGTCTCGACAGCACGCTTCGCTACACCGCCAACAAACAAGAGAAACTGGATAAAATCCTGGAACGGGTACAACTGCTGGAAGACAAACAAAAGGCGGTAGAGCAAAACGAAACGGACGTGTACCAGGTCAATTACCAAAGTGCTGTGATCAACCTGGTTTCGATGGAGCGCGAAATAAAGCCGTTGGTATTATTTCATGCTACGGAAGATTTTTTCGACGGTCTTACCGAAACGAGCAATCCGGCGACTTACAATGGCTACAACGAATGGTTCGGCAAGTTTAAAAAGTATGTAGAGAAAAAGAAATCGAAAGAAGCCACCTTTCAGGCTATCAGTAATATGCTCACCTTATCTGGCAATGTATCGGCCAGCATTCCGCTTACCGGCACTATCGGCGCTATGCTTTGCAACGGCATGGCTACTTATGTAAGCTCTATCAGCCACCACCAGAAACAACTGCGCGAAGAAGCGGAACGGATGTTTACCCTTACGGTAACGCTTAGCCAGTTTAACAGCGACAAGGACAAGATCGATAATGAATGGGACGATATCACCAAATCGCTCGGACAACTACAGGAGGACTACGATAGTGTGCTCAACCGGAATCTGTGTATGATCAACAGCCCGAAAATGGCTTTTATCAACTGCTATTCTAAAGAGAGTGATGCCGACAAGCGATATATCTATCTCAGCGATCTGCGTCATAAATCGGCCAATGAGGTAACACAGTTGAAAACCGCCAACCCTAAAGACTGGAAAGAATCGGTTTATTACCAACTGATGGATGTGCAATCTTTAAAAATGCAATATGGCGATATTACCAGCCGCATCAGTCAGCATATCGATAAATACAACGCGCTTATCAATAAATACAAGGCTGATAAAGAAATTGGTCCGCGTATGGCTGCCCTGCAAATTAAGCTCAATGCATTGAAAGAAACCTTTGATCATACCTTTGACCCCAAACAGTATAAGAATACGGTAGCGAAGATGTATAAGCTGATGTAGCGAAGTCAAAAACTAAACAACACTAATGATCGCATCTTTGCGGGAAACTGCGCACTACAAAACGCGAAAAATCGGTTTGCCCCTTCGTCGTGTTTCCTCATCGTAATGTCCATCGCGGTTGCGGTCCGCCATTTGGAAATTTTCAAATTGTCGAATTTAAATTAGCGTTGGCATGATTTACCTATTATATTTGGTATAACCATGTGAATGACGACGTTATGCCCAAATGGCTTCGCATATCTCTTAAGCTGACTGCCGGATTCTGTCTGCTGCTGGTGGGGCTGTGGATTGTACTCGCGGCATATGTGGAAACACATAAGAAAGAACTGCTGCAACGGGTTACGGAAAACCTGAACGAGCAACTGAATGGGAAAATCAGCATAGGCGACATCAGTTTTTCGCTATGGCGTGGGTTTCCGAGCCTTGCCGTAGAAATGCAAAACGTGTCTGTACGCGATACACTTTGGGAAAAACATCACCACAGTCTGCTGGAAGCGCAGGATATTTATGTAAACCTGAATATGCGCAAACTGGTTTCGAAACGGATCGAGATCAAAAAAATTACAGCCAGCCACGGACGGATTTATTTATTTACCGACAGCAGCGGTTACAGCAATACTTATCTTTTCAAAAAGAAAGACCCGGACAAAAAGGGATCAAAACAGAAGATTTCTTTCCTTGATTTTTCGCTAAACGACATGCAGTTTACCCTGGAGCACAAGATTAAAAACAAACTGTTCCGGATCGATATTCACCACTTCAGCGGCCATGCCAAACGGGAGAAAAACCATTGGCTGACCGAATCTGTGCTAGACGCGCGTATCAATGATTTCTGCTTTAATACCGAAAAAGGAAGTTATCTGAAAGATGTAAACATCAAGAGCAATCTGCGCTTCCGGTACTACCCCGATAAAAAACACCTGGAGCTACCGGAACAGCCTTTGCAGCTCAACGACGAGGAGCTGGGATTTGCCGGAAACTTTCACTTTAACGAGACACCAGCCATATTCGATTTGCATTTCCTGGACAAAAATGCTCATTTCCATAAAGTGATTTCCTGGCTTTCGCCTAATATTTCGTGCAAACTGGACAGCATAGACCTGGTAAAACCGGTAAGGTTGGAGGCTTTTATCAATGGCCACATCAAATACCGCGATACGCCAACTGTGGCAGTAACCTGGGATGTGCGCAATAATACACTCCGAACGCCTTTTGATGATTTTACCAATTGTACATTTCAGGGAAAATTCTACAACGAGTTTATCCCCGGAAAGGGGCACAATGACCCTAACTCAACGATACAGCTTACCGGCGTAAAAGCCGAATGGCTGGGGCTCCCGTTCCAGATAGACACCTTCCATCTGTCTAATCTGCAAAAGCCGATTGTCAATTTTTACCTGCAATCATTATTTCCACTCACGGCGCTTAACGATGCCGGCGATAATATGCCATTTCTTTTCAAGAACGGGTTTATGGCATTTAAGCTGCATTATAACGGCACCATTAGCGCCATTACCCGCGGCGACTCTACGATACCGAGCGTACAGGGATTTATTACCGTGCGTAACGCCAATTTTGTGTACCTGCCGCGGGGGCTGGAAATGAAAAACACCAGTGCCGACCTTTTACTGGAAGGCGACAATATGCGTATCTCGAACGTGGTTACCTCCAAAGGGGAAAGCGTGCTGAAGATGGAAGGATCTGCCGAGCATATCTTCCGTTTTTACTTCTCTAACCCCGAAAAAGTATTGATCACCTGGCGGATCAAAGCACCGGTAGTAAACCTGGGTGACTTTATTACATTCGTAAGCAAACGTAAACGTATAGAAGCACGGAGCAAACAGTCGCCACGAAACAAGGCGCACCGTATCCTTAACCAGCTCGACAAAGTACTGGATCTTGCAAATGTGACGATGGATGTGGATATCGACAAACTGAACTTCCGGCATTTTACGGCTACTAATATGAAAGCCACGGCCAATCTTTCTACCCAAAGCATCACGCTGCAGCAAATAAAACTATTGCACGCAGGCGGCAGTCTGGCCATGAGTGCGGTTATTAACCAGGGAGCAGCACGCAACCCTTTTTCGCTGCAGGCAAATGTGAACAATGTAGATGTATCGCGGATGTTTTATGCGTTTGAAAACTTTGGCCAGGAAGCCATTGATTATAAAAATGTGCAGGGGAAACTTTCGGTGGCTGTAAACGTAAACGGCAATATGACTGACGATGCCAAGATCGTTCCCGGCTCTATGACCGGCACGATCAACTACCAGCTCAAAGACGGTGCTATCACCAATTTCGAGCCGTTTACCAAGATCAATAAATTTGCGTTTAAGAAACGCGATCTCTCAAACGTACTCATCAAAGACCTTTCAGGGCATCTGGACGTTGCCGGCAATAAGATCCTGATACCACCTACGCAGATCGTTTCGTCTACGTTTTACCTCACCATTGCAGGTGTGTATGCGCCGCCTTACAATACCGATATTATGCTGGAACTGCCGCTGCGCAATCCGCAAAAAGATGCGGCAGATAGCGACGACCCGAATACGATTGTAGTGCCTAAAAAGAAAAAGGGGCTTGTGCTTTTCCTCCGCGCTAAAAGCGATAAAGACGGCAAGGTGAAGATTGGATTGGATAGAGACAGGAAGATGATCATCGGGAAACCAAGGGATGTGGACACTGCAAAACGCCCATAAGCGAATTCGTTCATCTGACCACGAAACCAGAGGCCATGTTGGCAAAAAGCCTCCTCGGAATGACCTGTTTCTGTATCATCCAACAAGAGTAATACCCCTTCGGGTCATCACGATGAGGAGGCACGACGACTTGGTGTTCTGATTTCGTACAAATCCCAACCGTCAGTTTTTAGTACTTCCCCAAAATAATGAGCAAGCCTGTTGCTCACCGCGAAATCAGATTCCGACGTTCCTCGGAATGACCCTGTTGTTGTACAACGTGTCATCTCAATCGTGCTATGGGCCGCACTCCCGTGGGTCATCACGATGAGGAGGCACGACGAAGTGGTGATCTGATTTCGCGCAGCAAAACCAACCTTCAGTTTTTAGTCCTCCCAAATAATAATGAGCACGCCTGTTGCTCACTGCGAAATCAGATTCCGACGTTCCTCGGAATGACCCTGTTTCTGTATCATCCAACAGGAGTAATACTCCTTCGGGTCATCGTGAGGAGGAGGCACGACGAAGTGGTGATCTGATTTCGCGCAAATCCCCAACCTTCAGCTTTTAGTACTCCTCAATAATCATGAGCACGCCTGTTGCTCACTGCGAAATCAGATTCCGACGTTCCTCGGAATGACCCTGTTGTTGTACAACGTGTCATCTCAATCGTGCTATGGGCCGCACTCCCGTGGGTCATCGTGAGGAGGAGGCACGACGAAATGGCGATCTGATTTCGCGCGGCAAAACCAACCTTCCTGTTTTTCATACTCCAAATAATAATGAGCAAGCCTGTTGCTCACCGCGAAATCAGATTCCGACGTTCCTCGGAATGATCCTGTTTCTGTATTATCCAACAGGAGTAAATCCCCTTCGGGTCATCGTGAGGAGGAGGCACGACGAAGTGGTGATCTGATTTCGTGCAGCAAAACCAACCTTCCTGTTTTTCATACTCCCAATAATAATGAGCAAGCCTGTTGCTCACCGCGAAATCAGATTCCGACGTTCCTCGGAATGACCCTGTTTCTGTATTATCCAACAGGAGTAATACCCCCTTCGAGGCATCGTGAGGAGGATGATCTGATTTCGCGCAAATCCCAACCTTTCAGTTTAGTCCTCCCAAATAATAATGAGCAAGCCTGTTGCTCACTGCGAAATCAGATTCCGACGTTCCTCGGAATGACCCTGTTGTTGTATAACGTATCATCTCAATCGTGCTATGGGTCATACTCCCGTGGGTCATCACGATGAGGAGGCACGACGAAGTGGTGATCTGATTTCGCGCAGCAAAACCAACCTTCCTGTTTTTCATACTCCCAATAATAATGTGCAAGCCTGTTGCTCACTGCGAAATCAGATTCCGACGTTCCTCGGAATGACCCTGTTGTTGTACAACGTATCATCTCAATCGTGCTATGGGCCGCACTCCCGCGGGTCATCACGATGAGGAGGCACGACGAAGTGGTGATCTGATTTCGCGCAGCAAAACCAACCTTCCTGTTTTTCATCCTCCCAAATAATAATAAGCAAGCCTTTTTGCCCGCCGCAAAATCAGATTCCGACGTTCCTCGGAATGACCCTGTTTCTGTATTATCCAACAGGAGTAATACCCCTTCGGCTCATCGTGAGGAGGAGGCACGACGAAGTGGCGATCTGATTTCGTACAAATCCCCAACCTTCAGTTTTTAGTCTGGGATCGTACTCGCGTCATTGCGCGGAGTGACGTTAGGAGCGACAAAGCAATCTGCACGTAATGAGGACCCCCCCCACAGCTTCGCAGGCGAATTGCGCCTCGCGCGCCCAAAAAAACACAAAAAAATGACCGCACATGGCGGCCATCTTTTTCTTTAAATCAAACGAACATTATGGTGGTGTTAGAAGGTATACTTAATACCCAGTTGCGCCTGCCAACGTGAGCTGATCGGATCTACAGTGTAGTAGTGACCATCGTACGTAGGTTTTACGAAGTTGTAGGTAGGACTCCAGTTAGCTTTGCCAGGAGCGGTACCATTGGCGTCGTTGGTTGCCTGCAGCAGGTTTACTGTATAGTTGTTTACATTGGTAACAAATGTCTGATGACCCCATCCGTTGTTCATCAGGTTGAGTACGTTAAACATATCCAGGCTGAACTGCAGCGAGTGGGTGCGTTTTTCACCGAATTTAAATTTGAACTCGTGCATCAGTTTCATATCCAGCTCATGGTTCCAAGGTGTACGAGGACCATTTCTTTCAGCGTACTGACCGCGGTGTTCGCTCAGGTATTTATCGTTGCTGATTACACTATTCAGATCATTCCATTGCTGCGCTGCAGAATAAACGACAGCACCGTTTGCATCCTTTACATCTTTCAGGTTAATATCGCTTTGGTCTTTCGGAATATAAACCAATGAAGCGTTTGAAGAGTTATTGTATGCATTGGGACTAGACGAATAGATGAAACTGTAAGGACTTCCTGACGCACCGGAGTAGAAGAAAGACAGTGACGTTGTCTGCATCGTATTCCACTTGAAGTTGAAGCTAGCCATACCTACAATGCGGTGACGCAGATCGAAGTTGGAATAAGCAAGCTGTGGATTTTCGGGGCTTACTGCAGGGTTTACCTCGTAGTTACTCTGGAATGAGTTGCGGATACCGTTTGCTACGTCTTTAGACATACCGTATGTATATGCACCCATCAGGTAAGCGCCCAGCTGGTGGTTGCCCACTTTGATCTTGGAGATCTCTTTAGAGAGCTGTACCGTAAAGTTGTAACGATAACCTTGTGTTGTGTTAGACATCAGGTACACGTTGGAAAAAGCAGGATTTACTTTGCCGCCCAGGTAAACCGGTGTCTGTGTAGGGCCGGAAGCCAGGTAAGTAAACGTATCTTTTATATTGATCTGCTGGAACTGCACATCATAGATCGTCTTTGTGTACATCGCATCTAAAGTCAGTTTCCAGCCATTACCGATCTTGATATCTGCCGCGATATTAGAACGCCATGCAGTAGGCAGGTGGAAGTTATTATCGATCAGGTCTACTTCATGTGTTGCAGAAGCAGCATTGCCACCATATTTATTTACCGTATCACGGAGATTGTTCGGATCAATTGCCAGACCTACTTGTTTGCCACCCGGTTTATAATCGATGGTACCATAGTTAGAACCGGAAAGCGTGTATGCATAACCCAGCCATGCAAATGGCATACGGCCAACGAAGATACCGCTACCACCGCGTACAATGAGTGAATGGTCGCCTTTCACATCCCAATTGAAACCTAAACGCGGAGACAGTGTTGCTTTACCCAGCCATTTGTTGGTAAAATCGCCCCAGCTTGTATGGCTGTAAGAAGACTGGCCGGTAGCGTTGATATAATCTTTAGTTGCACTTACCTGCGAGTCGAGCGCCGGTTGGTTAGGTACAGACGAATAGTCGATACGCAGACCGCCGGTTATTTTCAGATTGTGTGCCGGAGCAATTTCGTCCTGGGCATACGCACTCAACATGTTTACTTTAAAGTTGGCGCCGGGTGCATTGTTGTACAGATTGTCTCGCGTATTGTCTTGAGCATTGTAAGCATAAGCACCACGAATACGAGATGGTTTGTCGTTCAGGAAGTCATTCAGTGTAGCGTATTCCCAACGGCCATTCCAGGAGTTGATAAACCGGTAATCGATGTTGTAAAATTCATTGTGTGTACCGAAAGTAAACTTGTTGATGCCCTTGATGTAAGTAAGGTTATCTGTGAGCTCAAAAGTTTTCTGAGACATGTTGTAGATAGAAGCCTCGCGCCATGTACCTAACCAGATCTGACCACCGCCGATGTCAATAAACGGAGCCAGCTGACCAGGGAAATCGCGGTATTCGTGTACATTAATATAGCTACCGATGAGGCTGTTGTACAGATTACGGCCCAGCGTGCTTTTCAGTTCAGCCACCATATTGAGGTTTTTGGTGTGCTGTGTAAAGTCGGTTGAAGAAAACTGGAAGTTAGTAGACGTACGCTCCAGGTTTTGTCCGGAACCATTGGTATAAATGGTACGGAACATCAGCGTGTTGTTCTTATTGATATTATAGTCTAAACGGGCAAAGAGCTTATCACTGCTTGTTGAAATGGTAGCCGGGCCATAATTACCCGGATCATAACCATAAGCAGATTTCAGATGATCAACGATCTGCTGCGCTGTAGCCGTACTGATTGCGGAACCCGGATCACCGGCGTTATAAAAAGTAGGCTCCTGGCGGCGCGTGATCTCACCGTTTACAAAGAAGAAGAGTTTGTCTTTGATGATCGGACCACCAACGCTGGCGCCGGCCTGATAATCGTGAAAAGAAGAACCTATGCTTGTTTTAGCGCCATCCACACTTTTACCCATCAACATCTGATCACGGCCATATACGTAAGCCGAACCATGAAATTCGTTGGTGCCTGATTTCGTTACCGCATTTACGCTACCACCGGTAAAGTTACCGAGCTTCACGTCGTATGGTGCCAGCTGTACCTGTACTTCCTGGATGGCATCGATACTATACGGACTGGTACGTGTACCTGCACCGGCGGTACCCGCCTGCCCGCCGCCACTCTGGCCGCCAAATGAGTTACTGAAACCGATAGCGTCATTATTGATAGCGCCATCCATGGTGATATTATTGTACCGGAAAGAGGTACCTGCAAAAGAGTTATTGTTTGACTGTGGTGTAAGACGTGTAAAGTCAGACAGGCTGCGGCCCAGTGTAGGCAAGGTAGCCATCTGTTGTTTGCCGATCGTAGTACCGGAACCGGAGCGTGATTTCAGACCGGTTACCTGGATTTCTTTCAGCTGGGTTTTACTGTTGTCTTCGAGTGTAATAGTAACGGAAGGATTTTCGCCCAGCGAAAGTGAAATGTTATCGAGTTGGATTTCTTTATAACCAACCATGGAGATCTTCAAGGTGTAAGGACCACCCGGTCTGAGGTTGGGAACTGTAAAATAACCTTTTAAATTAGACTGTCCGCCGGAAACGGTGCCCGTCGGAATATGCTTCAAAATGACGGTACCATCAGGAACAGGTTTTCCTGAGGCATCCTGCAAAATCCCCACAAATGTGGCGGTAGTCTCCTGGGCGTCAGCTCCGAAAAAGCAGAGCATGCCCAAAAGGAGCATCAGAATTCTTGTAAAGCGGCAATTCATAAGAATGTTAAAATTTCACGCAAAAGTGTGAACACAATGTTATGCGAACATTACTCCAATGTTAACTTAACATTAAGCCGGGTTAACACAGGATCAATTGCCGGTTGACAGTTACGTTGCGATACCATAGATTTTGTCGCCAACTTCAAGACAATGATTAAGCTACGTTGCGACGCTCCGTTCATCGGCAGTGGTACTATTGGGCAGTACCCATTCTTTGGTATCACCGCGAAACCAGTTCGTCACTTCGCCTCTGGGCCTCATCGCGATGACCAATGTTTCGTTTGCCACCAAATAGGCCAGCCCAGGGAAAAACCGGAGCCACGCACACAATATTCGACTTCGCTCAGCGCGATAAAACAGGAGTTAGGGGTTTCTTCTTCTTTGGAGCAGTTACAGTAGGCGCCAAAAAAACCGGCTGCCTTTGGAGCAGCCGGTTTCCGTTTTTCATATCTGTAAAGGTGATTACCTCCAGCATTATTTGATAACGCTCAGTTTTACATTTTTCTGAGTACCGTTAGACTGGATCAGAACGATGTACAGACCAGCATTCAGATCAGATACATTGATGTTGATGTTCTGAATACCAGAGATATTTTCGCCAGTGTATACTTCTTTCACCAGTTTACCAGTGATATCGGTAACCGCTACGCGCAGTGTGCCGATTTCTTTCAGTTGTACCATTACTGTTGCGTTGTTTGCAGCAGGGTTAGGGAATACAACAGCAGAAGTCACGTTTGTAGGCATTGTAGCTACAGCAGTAGGCGTGTTTACTTTAGAGTAGTCTGTGTTCAGCGGATCGAAATTACACCAGCCGGCCATCCAGTTGTCGGTTGTTGTACCTGTACCGGAAAATGCACCTACGTAGTTTACTTTAGAGAAGAACGCATCGGCAGATTTGTTGTCGCTAAAGTTAGGAGCGAAACCAGGCATGTTGTAGTTAGCGTAGTTACCTGTTGTATCGCTGTTCAAAGGATTATTCGGATTGAACGTGTGCGCCGCATTGTAAACGATCGGAGAAGTACTTGTTGGCACCATGTTCGGGTTAGTCAGATTGAATGGATTCTGCAGACGAACATCACCAGACTGTGACGTATAGATTTTGTTGCCGAAAGCAGGATTCAGACCCCAAGAGTATGGACCAGCAAATGGATTGAACGGATTGTTTGTAACCGTATCACCGTTTACAGTAGTTGGTGTCAAAGAACGCGCGCCGTCAATCACATACATGAACTCTTTGCGTGAAGGAGTGCTGTTGGTAGGGATACCAGCGATGATATTGTGACGGAACTGGAGTGTACCGCTTGTGATATTAGCAGTTGTAGAGCCGAAAGCTGCAGCAGACTGATCGATCAGTACGCCAGCAGGATAACCTACTACGATACTGTTTACCAGGCTCAGTGCACTACCACGACGAATGTGCAATGCACTTACGAAGTTAGGATCTACTGAATAGCTCGCCGGGTTCTGGATTGGTCCGATGATAGTAGCGTTAGAGAAAACCGGTTTTGTAAGGCCATTAGTATCCAACAGGCCTGTTACAGTACCAGTCTGATAGCTATCACTTTCGAAAGCTTTAGAACCACTCTGATCTGCTACGTTTGCACGCAAGCTGGCCAGGAACTGGTTTTTACCGCTATAACCGTTATCAGTATCGAAATCGTCGTCCCAAGTACCCAGGGCAACAAGGTATTTTGCATTTACGGTACCGCCAAACCATTCGTAGCTATCGTCACCAGAATAAGAAACCTGGATGTGATCGATTTGTGTCCCATCACCTACGGAGCACAGGGTAAGACCGTTAATTTCGTTGTTTGGAGAGAATGCGATACCAGGGAATTCGATACGTACATAAGAAAGCTGACCGCTGTTATCGTGCACATCGGTACCACCATACAGAGAGCGAGGACCGCCTTCTACCTGTGAAGTACCGTTAGCCCAGTTATTTGGAGCTTTACCGCAAAGGATCACACCACCCCAGTCGCCGTAAGAACGGTTACCAGGAGCCTGGTTTGAAGTGAAAACGATCGGCGCTGCAGCAGTACCAACCGCCATCAGTTTCGCACCACGTTCTACGATAAGAGAACCTTTCGTGTTTTTGTCGCCTTTGATGATTGTTCCCGGATCAATAGTCAGAGTTGCTCCCGCAGTTACATACACATAACCTTTAAGCAGGTATTGCTGATCGGCAGTCCAGTGTGTGTTTGTAGAAATGCTATCCTGTACATTAACTACAGTTACAGTTTGAGCTGAAGTGCGGCCAATGAATGCAGCGCTCAGCAAAAAAGGGAGGAAAAATTTTTTCATACTTTCTGTATTAATTTGAAGGCGAAATTACCGGCGCAGTATTAAGGCATTGTTACGTCAACGTTATCTGCGTATGATTATTTATCCGTTCAAAACGTCTGTCAGCAAAGCTTTTTAAGCAAAATGCGCCGCCGGAAAATCCCGGCAGCGCACAGTATTGGTCTAGGTATCCGATTAAGCGTTAAATCTTGATTTTTACACCCAATGTGAAGTAACGACCCGGCTTGTAACTGTATAGGTTACGGTCGTTGTTCTTGTCAAATTTATTATCTCTGTTGATATCCTGCACAAAACGTACCGACTGATCGAGCAGGTTCTGCACACCGAAACTAATATTGTAGTAACGGGCAAAGGTTTTAGAGATAGAAAAGTCCAGCGACTGGAACGGCAGTTCGCCTTCACTCGGATCATCGGTTGTCCCAAGAGAAGACATGCGCGGACCAAATACATTATACAACAAAGATCCCTGCATCAGCAATTTTTCATTCTGGTAAAAGAAACCGGTATTGACGATATACGGAGACTGTCCTTGCATGGTAGTTTTAGGAATGATCTTCTTGATGCGCTGGCTGTCGAGATTCAACTCACTTTTACTGAGTGAAAGGTTGCCCACGAACACGAAGTTTTTAAACACATTAGTACCGAATTTATCGTCGAAGAAGCCGAGATTTTTACGAACATCAATTTCCACACCATACATATAGGCAGACTTCCCGTTAGCAAAAGTATAGGCTTTACTATCTGAACCACTGCCTGGAATAACGATCTGCTGAATCGGATCTTTGAATGATTTATAGAAACCACCGATATGGATCATTTCACCGGCAGACGGATACCACTCCCAACGTACGTCGAAGTTCTGTACCTGTGCTACTTTCAGCGTATCGCCATGCTCTGCAAATGAGTGTGGGAACAACGCACCGTAAATACCGGCACGCAGATCGAAATCGTAGAAATAGATCGGCGCAGCCTCGCGGAATTCAGGACGGTTCAGTGTTTTACCATATGCGGCACGGATCAGGCTTTTGGTGTTGAAATTATAAGTAGCATTTGCCGAAGGCAGGAAGTATTTTGTAACAATGCTCGGATGAATGGTATCGAGGTTTACATAACCGTTAATCTCTTGTTTGTTGTATTCATAACGGCCACCACCGAGGATATTGATCTTGTCGCCAATAGGTAGTTTTAATGATACGAAACTCGCGATCAGCGTGTTTTTACCTTCGTACTTATCTGAAGGTGCCGTGATTTCGTTCATCTGGAATTTGCCGATATCCCCGACATTATCGTCAGCGAAGATAGAACCAACAGGCTGGTGCAACAGATGGTAACGTTGATCCGGCGGTGTCTGCAATACATTGAGCGTATATCCCATCAAGCGCTGAGAGAAGTCACGTTCTTTATACTCCATAAAATTACCGACGTTCACTTCAAAGCTGTAAGCGCTGCCGACATTCACTTTTTGCGTCAGCATATGATTAAAACTGTAAGTATGCTCAGACAAACGGGAATAGTATTTGCCACCGCCATTTACTGGGTCTACCACACCGGCCACCTGTGCCACATACATGCTGTCAGGGTCGCCTTCTGCTTTATTGTAGCGGATGCGGCGCAGGTCGGGCATGTTTTTAAACATATCGTTATAACCCAGCGTCCAGGTGTACTTGGTATTGTCGCTTTTCGTTTTGTGCGAACCGCTCAGTTGTGTGTTGTAAGAAGCGCGGCTTTCATATCCCATCGAATAAGAAAGCTCGTCTTGGGTAGATAAACCCGGATAAGGCTGATTGGTACGCTCTGTCAGGTACGATTTGCCGAGCTGACTGTAAAGGTTCTTAAATTCAATTTTATTATTACCCCAAACCACCGCGAGGTTATCCATCAGGCCTACATTCACTTTGCTTTCGGAGCGTTGATCTTTATAGTTGTACTGGATTGCCGTATCCTGCCATTCCTGGCGGCTTATGGTATAGTTTGTATTAGTGCTTGCATAAGAAACGCCAAAGGTGTTACCGATCTTTACTTTCTTCAACTTAAACACATTTTGCAAAGTCAGGTTACCGCGAAAATCCACTGGAGTAGCTTTCGTACTGAATCCCCAATCGTTCGGGAAAGATTTGGTAATGGCATTTCTGTTCGGATCTGAGGCGTCGATAAAAGATGGAACTGCCGACGGAATGCTTCTCATACCATTATCATAACCCAGCCAATCAGTTGGCGATGGTTGGTTATAATTGAAATCGGTGCCTGTAGAACCCTGGCGGTAAGAAGAAGAAAGGCCAACCGTGAGTTGATTTTTTTCCGGCATTGAAGTCGTGTAGATCTTCACCGTGCCTCCGGCAAAATCGCCGGGAAGATCGGGAGACGGTGTTTTAAATACCAGGATACGATCAATAAGCCCACTCGGGATCATATCGAAAGAAAAAGACTTCTTGTCTGCCTCACTGCTTGGTGCACTCGCATCATTCAGCCAAACCGAATTGTAACGGTCAGATAAACCGCGAACCGTAATAAAGCGATCTTCCTGAATGGTAACACCCGGAATACGTTTTACTACATCAGCGGCATTGCGGTCCATGGTTTTAGAAATCTGCGCAGCACTGATACCGCTCACAATGGTAGCGCTTTTACGCATTTCCAATACGACCGCACTTTCCGTATGTGTGATTTTACTTGTTTTTACGGTTACTTCTTTCAGCTGGCTCTTATCTGCTTCCATAGCAAAACTGAACGTAGTAGCGCCTTTTACGGTAATCTGCGTAATCTGTTTTTTATACCCGATATAAGAAAGTATCAATTCGTATTTGCCATCTGCTACGTCTTCGATGACAAACTTCCCGTCAATATCGGAAGCTGCTCCTTTTGTAGAATTTTTCAGCGTCACCATTACGCCGGTAAGCGGCGTACCGGTGCCAGCATCTTTGATCACACCGGAGATATTGCCGGCATAGGAAAAAATAGAGGTAAAGAGGAGGAGAAAAATGAAATGTAAGGCCTTCTGCATGCACGTTAATTTATCGTGCAAAATTACCAAGTGCTATCGCCGAAGCGCCGTTAAGGCTATTATGCTTAGATTACCTTTAGATTAATTAATTATTAAGTAAATCACCGATCATTGATTTTCTGCTATCTGGTGTTCATAAAAAAAGGCTCCCTTTCGGAAGCCTTTTCAAATTTCATTCAATGAAACTAAGCGTTTTCTTCTGTAGCAGCAGCATCCTGTGCAGGAGCTTCAGTAGCAGGAGTTTCTTCAACAACTGGTGCAGCTTCTGCTTTTGGAGCAGCAGCTTTAGCACCGGCACGGCTACGACGAGTTTTCTTCGCAGCGCTGTCTTTAGCTTCTTTACCGTAGATTTCGTTGAAGTCTACCAGTTCAATCATTGCCATATCAGCAGCGTCACCCATACGGCGTGGCAGCTTGATGATACGCAGGTAACCACCAGGACGGTTAGCAACTTTGTCGCCGATTACACCAAACAATTCTTTGATCGCTTCTTTGTCTTGCAGGTAGCTGAATACAACACGGCGGTTGTGCATGCTGTCTGCTTTAGCACGAGTGATCAATGGTTCCGCATACACACGCAGCGATTTTGCTTTAGCGAGTGTAGTAACGATACGTTTGTGTTCAATCAGTTGGCAAGTCAGGTTGCTCAACAATGCAGCGCGGTGCGATGCAGTACGACCGAGGTTTTTGATTTTGTCTCCGTGACGCATGACAATTTAAATTTAAAATTTGCCTTTCGGCTTTCCTCCACACCGTGTCAAGGAATGTGAAGTACTTTGGTTAATAAAAAACTTATGGTTCGATTGCCGATTAATGAAGGAACATGTTTCAATCATCAATCTTCAATCATCAATATGCTAAATTAGTCTTCGCGAGAAGCGAATTTACCGATATCCATTCCGAAGCCCAGGCCGCGTTCATGCAGTACCTGTTCAATTTCTGACAGAGATTTCTGACCGAAGTTGCGGAATTTCATCAGTTCTTCCTGCGTATATTGAACCAGTTCGCTCAAAGAGTTGATCTTAGCAGCTTTCAGACAGTTGAAAGCACGAACAGAAAGTTCCAGATCTTCCAGCGGAGTATTCAATACTTTGCGCAGTTGCAGTGTTTCTTCGTCAACCACTGCTTCTTTTTCTTCGCGTTTCGTATCCAGAGAGATGTTTTCATCAGTGATGATCATCAGGTGCTGGATCAGAATGCGGGATGCTTCTTTCACTGCTTCTTCCGGATGAATGGTACCATCAGTTACCACATCCATGATCAATTTTTCGAAGTCAGTGCGTTGTTCCACACGGGTATTTTCGATCGTGTACTTTACGTTTTTGATTGGCGTAAAGATAGAATCGATCGCGATGAAGCCCAGTGGTGCATCTTTAGGACGGTTTTCTTCAGACGGCACATATCCACGGCCTTTGCCGATGTGGATTTCAATGTTGAACGTAGTGGTGCTGTCCATATTGCAGATCACCAGTTCAGGATTCATTACTTCAAAGTTTGGCGTTGCTTCACCGATCATTGCAGCGGAGAAATTGTCCTGTCCTTTGATAGTCAGTTCGATTTTGTCAGTAGCCACATCGCTGTCCACGATTTTCTTGAGGCGTACTTGTTTCAGGTTCAGGATGATTTCTGTAACATCTTCCAGAACACCTTTGATGGTAGCAAATTCATGATCTGCACCAGCAATTTTAATAGCGGTGATTGCATAACCTTCCAGAGAAGACAACAATACACGACGCAATGCGTTACCGATAGTAACACCGTAACCAGGTTCTAACGGACGGAATTCAAATTGCGCTTCGAAATCCGTTGCTTTTTGGAGCACAATTTTGTCTGGTTTTTGGAAATTTAAAATCGCCATAATGAGAGATTGATTTTTCTGTTTTAATTGTTTTGAAAATATTCAGGTCGACCATTGTCTTCCTATCTGCGTCCGTTGCGTCGCACACTTCGGGGTTCGGGATTCTCTTGCCCACCCTAAATTCTTGCTGGCAAAAACGACTGCAAATTTACATAAAATAACGATGTCAAAAAACAGGTAAAGCCCCCGCGCTTGGCAGGGGCTTTCTTAAAAGGTTTTATTATTTAGAGTACAACTCTACGATCAGTTGTTCCTTAATGTTTTCAGGAACATTCTCGCGCTCAGGGTGAGCAATGTAAGTACCCTTCATATCTTTTTCGTTGAAATCAACCCAATTGATTTTTGGATTTTTCGGACGAATCAGGCTTGTAACAGCAGTGTTTGCCTTGCTCTTAGGTTTCAGTTCGATCACATCACCTGGCTTCAGACGGTAAGAAGGTACGTTTACCACTTCACCGTTAACCATTACGTGTTTGTGAGAAACCAGCTGGCGGGCAGCAGGACGTGTAGGCGAAATACCCATACGGTAAACTGCGTTGTCCAGACGGCTTTCCAGCAGTTTGATCAGGTTTTCACCAGTTGCACCTTTCAGGCGGGAAGCTTCTACATAAGTGTTACGGAATTGTTTTTCCAACACCATGTAAGTGTACTTCGCTTTTTGTTTTTCTTTCAGCTGAATAGCATACTCAGAAGCAGTTTTACGCTTTTTAGAGTTACCATGCTGACCTGGAGGATTGCTATTTTTACCCAGGTTTTTGCCAGATCCTAAGATCGGTTCACCGAATTTTCTACAAATTCTGTTTTTCGGTCCAGTATAACGTGCCATGACGCGATTTTTTTGTTTGCTGCTCCGTCTCGTTTAAAAATCGTAAAAGCTGATCCGGAACAGTATTGTTATTAAAAAAATGAAACTACTACTTAAAATATACTCAGCCTGTCATGCAACAGACTGAGTATAAAATATATTGAGCGTTAAAAATTAAACGCGGCGTTTTTTCGGAGGACGGCAACCGTTGTGCGGCATAGGAGTAACGTCTTTGATAGAAGTAACTTCGATACCGATGTTGTTCAGGGCACGGATAGCACCTTCACGACCAGAACCAGGACCTTTTACGAAAACGTCTACTTTTTTCAGGCCTGCGTCCAGAGCTACTTTACCACAATCCTGTGCAGCCATTTGTGCGGCATAAGGAGTGTTCTTTTTTGAACCACGGAAACCCATTTTACCAGCAGAAGACCAAGAGATAACTTGACCAGACTTATTGGTAAGAGATATGATAATGTTGTTGAACGTAGCGCTGATATGTGCATCACCGTGTGGATCAACCTTTACAATACGCTTTTTAGCGACGGTCTTAGCAGATGATTGTGCTTTTGCCATTTTTTGTTAAAATAAGGTAATCAAACAAATGTTTTAAGCTGAAAGTTTCCAGCCCCGTACCACTCCTCCCCGCAACACCCACGCGGATCCGGCAGCGGTACTAAGATTATTTCTTAGGTGCTTTTTTCTTACCTGCAACTGTTTTACGCTTACCTTTACGGGTACGGCTGTTGGTTTTGGTACGTTGGCCACGCAAAGGCAATCCTTTACGATGACGAAGACCACGGTAACAAGCGATATCCATAAGGCGCTTTATGTTCATTTGCACTTCAGAACGTAACTGACCTTCTACCTTAAACTCATTTGTGATGATGTTACGGATAGCAGCCTGTTCGTCATCATTCCATTCAGCAGCTTTTTTATCGAAATCGATACCGGCTTTTGTCAGGATGTATCGGGCAGTTGCGTTGCCAATACCAAAGATGTACGTGAGGGCTATTTCACCACGTTTGTTTTTCGGAAGATCAATACCAGCTATACGAGCCATTAATATTGAATATTTAAGTTAAAATAAAAAAATCTTACCCCTGACGTTGTTTAAAACGAGGATTCTTTTTGTTGATGATGTACAGCTTTCCTTTGCGACGTACAATCTTGCAATCAGCGCTACGCTTCTTGATAGATGCTCTAACCTTCATGTCTGGTTATTTATAATTGTTTACTTATACCTGTATATGATACGACCTCGGCTCAAATCATACGGACTCATCTCTACGCCTACTTTATCGCCCGGCAAAATACGGATGTAGTGCATACGCATTTTTCCGGAAATAGTTGCCAGGATTTCGTGACCATTTTCCAGGCGCACGCGAAACATAGCATTCGACAAAGCTTCTACAATTACTCCGTCTTGTTTGATTAAAGACTGTTTAGCCATATTTAAAAGGACTGCAAAGGTATTGAAAAAATCAGAAGTAAAAAGTAAAAAACAAAAAAATATTTTAAGCCTGTCTGGTTACCAATACACTGTCTTTACAGACTCCTCCATTTCTGATTTCTCAAAATCATTAGTAAACAGCTGCTTAGCATTTTAACTAGCCGACAACCTCCGGCGTATGCAGCGATTTCGTCCACATCAGCAATGAGTCAAATTGCTCATCTATAAGGTCATGTGGTAGCGGATACGGATCATGCTTAGACGTCAGGAACACAGTATGCATCATTAAATGCTTGCCAAATTCCATATCCGACATGCTGTTACCTACCATTACACTACGCTTGAAGTCAATTTCAGGAAAATCTTCCCTGGCCTGCATCGCCATTCCGGAATTAGGTTTACGGTTATGGTCATCATCAGATACTGCCGTACAGGCGTATATCTTATTCACACGACCACCGGCACCATTAATTTCATCCATCATCCTGTGATGAATATCGATCAACGTATCGAGACTCATAATACCCCGGCCTACCCCACGCTGGTTGGTTACGATAACAATATTGCCGAACAGTTCGTTGAGCGAGCGCAATGCTTCCAATACACCATCGCAAAAAACAAATTCTTCCCAGGTAGTCACATAAGTGCCGGGCGTTTCCACATTTATCACACCGTCCCTGTCCAGGAACAGTGTCCATTCTTTATTGATTTGTGGCTGTATATCCAGTAACGACATTCTATATTACTTGTAAATCATTAAAAAAGAGCTTCTTCTGCCAGTTGACAGACGATATGTCCGATTGTGATATGGCATTCCTGAATGCGCGGCGTATCATTGCTCGGCACATTGATCAGGTAATCGCATAAGGTTTTCATTTTACCGCCGGTATTTCCTGTAAAACCCACAGTCACCATTCCCAGTGAAGCTGCCTGCTCCATTGCTTTCACAATATTTGCAGAGTTGCCCGACGTGCTTAGCCCAATCAATACATCACCTTTCCGCCCCATTGCTTTCACCATTCTACTATATACGACATCATAACTATAATCGTTTGCTACTGCCGTCAAATAAGAAGTATTACAGTGCAGCGCTTCCGAAGGAAGCGGATTACGATCGGTATAAAAACGGCCGCTAAACTCTGCCGCAAGGTGCTGCGCATCGGCAGCACTGCCACCATTACCACAGAAAAGGACCTTGCCGCCATCGCGAAATGCTTTTATAACCGCCGCTGTAACATCCCCGATAGTAGACAACAATGCCTCGTTTTTCAGAATCTCTTGCTTGGTATCTATAGATGCCTGTAGGATGGATTTAATTGACTGTTGCATAGTATAATCTCCAAAAATACGACAGCGCGGGTAATTTACCCGCGCTGTCTTGTTATCTATTCGTTTTTACTATCAATTTTAGATTACGATCATCGCATCACCGTAACTGAAGAAACGGTATTTTTCTTTGATCGCTGTCTGGTAAGCCTCCATCGTCAGATCATAACCGGCAAAAGCGCAAACCATGATCAACAAGCTTGTTTTAGGCAGATGAAAGTTTGTAACCAGTGAATTGGCGATAGAAAAATCATATGGCGGATGAATGAACAGATTAGTCCAGCCTTCTTCCGGCTTCAGCAAACCCTGTGCGGTTACAGAGCTTTCCAGCGCACGCATTGTTGTAGTGCCCACAGAACAGATCTTACGTTGCTCTTTTTTGGCTTTGTTGACGATCTGCGCCGCATATTCATCTACGTGAAAATATTCTGCATCCATTTTATGTTTGGACAGATCTTCTACCTCGATCGGGCGGAACGTGCCCAGGCCTGTATGCAGTGTTACTTCAGCAAATTTCACACCCACAATTTCCAGGCGCTTAATCAGCTCCCGGCTGAAGTGCAATCCCGCTGTAGGAGCCGCTACCGCACCCTCATATTTTGCATAAACGGTTTGATAGCGTTCTTTATCTTCTTCTTCCGGTTTACGTTTGATATATTTAGGAAGCGGTGTTTCACCAAGACTTTCCAATACGGCCTTAAATGCAGCTTCGTCGCCGTCAAAAAGAAAACGAATGGTACGGCCACGGGAAGTAGTGTTATCGATTACTTCTGCCACCAGTTCGTCATTGTCGCCAAAGTACAGTTTGTTACCGACGCGGATCTTTCTTGCGGGATCAACGATAACATCCCAAAGACGGTTTGGCTTGTTCAGTTCACGAAGCAGGAAAACTTCGATTTTAGCGCCGGTTTTTTCTTTACGGCCATAAAGGCGGGCAGGAAACACTTTCGTGTTATTGACCACCATTACGTCTTTATCATCGAAGTAAGAGAGAATATCTTTAAATACTTTATGTTCAATTTTTCCGGTGTCGCGGTGCACAACCATCAACCGGCTTTCTTCACGAGTCTTTGCGGGGTGTTGAGCTATGAGATTTAATGGGAGGTCGAATTTAAATTGCGACAACTTCATATGTAGAAGAATAGTTTAAAAGCCTGCAAAGTTATCAAAAAGGTAAGAGAATATGAAATTAAGAAAAAATCCGGTCGTTTTGCAAGATTTTTTGCTCATAATCAATCTTCAGCCGGAAAAATAACCCGGCAATTCCCATTGCACGGATTCCCCGCATTGAATTACATTTGACCTCTCAAAAATAAAATCTACTATTTATGCAGGTTTGGAACGACTATCTGTCTCAAAACAAACAGCGCTTTCTGGATGAATTGCTCGATCTGTTGCGTATTCCGTCTGTAAGTGCCGATAGCAAATACAAGAATGATGTAGCCCGCTGCGCCGAGGCTGTAAAGGAAAATCTGCTGAAAGCGGGTTGTGATAAAGCAGAAATCTGCCCTACCGCAGGCCACCCGATCGTGTATGGCGAAAAAATAATTGATGCAGCGCTCCCAACCGTGCTCGTTTACGGTCACTACGACGTACAGCCCGCAGACCCGCTGGAACTCTGGCATAGCGGCCCGTTTGAGCCGGTAATCAAAGACGGAAAGATCTTTGCCCGTGGCGCTTGCGACGACAAAGGCCAGATGTTTATGCACGTAAAAGCGTTGGAAGTAATGAGCAAAACCAATACCCTGGCTTGCAACGTGAAATTTATGATCGAGGGCGAAGAAGAAGTAGGTTCTTCTAATCTCGGCAAATTCCTAGCTTCAAATGTAGAAAAGCTGAAAGCTGACATCGTACTGGTTTCCGATACCTCTATGATCAGTATGGAACATCCTTCCCTGGAAACCGGCCTGCGTGGTCTGGCTTATATGGAAGTGGAGGTGACCGGGCCGAACCGCGATCTGCACAGCGGTGTATACGGTGGCGCCGTAGCAAATCCGATCAATATTCTTTGCAAAATGATTGCTTCACTGCACGATGAGAACAATCATATCACCATCCCGGGTTTTTACGACAAAGTGGAAAACCTGAGCGACGCCGATCGTACGGCGTTGAACGCTGCACCATTTAACCAGAAAGAATACAACGAAGATCTGGGTGTTAAATCTGAATGGGGTGAAAAAGGCTACACGACGCTGGAACGCACCGGCATTCGCCCTACATTGGATGTAAACGGCATCTGGGGCGGCTATATCGGCGAGGGCGCCAAAACAGTACTCCCTTCTAAGGCAAATGCTAAAATTTCTATGCGCCTGGTACCGCACCAAAGCTCGGAAGAAATCTCTGCGATGTTCCAGAAACATTTTGAAAGCATCGCGCCAGACTATGTACAGGTGAAAGTGACTGCTCATCATGGCGGCGAACCGGTAGTAACGCCAACTGATTCAGTAGCTTACCAGGCTGCCGCAAAAGCAATTAAAGAAAGCTTCGGGAAAGACCCAATTCCTACACGCGGTGGTGGAAGTATTCCGATCATTGCACTTTTTGAAAAAACACTCGGCCTCAAAACGGTACTGATGGGCTTTGGCCTGGATAACGACAACATCCATTCTCCAAACGAGAAATACGATGTTGCCAACTATTATAAGGGCATCGAAACTATCCCTTATTTCCACAAGTATTTTGCGGAGATGAGCAAATAGGTCAGCGATGAAACGTGAAAGGTCAGACCATTAATCGTCAGACATTCTATAGAACGGGCATACTTCGGTGCGCCCGTTTCCTTTTACCCAGCCATTGCGGGCCGGTCAATCGCATAGCTTGCTTGAGGCCTCGCAAGGACGTGCATACACACTTCCCAGATTAATCACATTTTATTACCGCATTATCGCATTGCCAAACTATCGCATTAACTGATTTTTTTCCCGAAATTTGCTGCATGGCAACGAACAAGATCATTATTGCAATAGACGGGTTTTCTTCCTGTGGAAAAAGTACGCTGGCCAAACAGTTGGCTGCCAGGCTCGGTTATGCGTTTATAGACAGCGGGGCTATGTATCGTGCCATTACGCTCTATTTCATCCGCAACAACGTGTCACTTCAAGACCACGGGCAAATACTGGAAGCCTTGGGCAATATTCACCTTTCTTTCGTTTTCAATGAGGAATCAAAGCAATCGGATATTTATCTCAACGATGAAAATGTTGCCCACCTGATCCGCGAAATGACGGTAGCAGAAAAAGTAAGCGAAGTCGCTGCCATCCGCGAAGTGCGCTCTTTTGCCGTTGCACAACAGAAAAAAATGGGCAAGAAAAAAGGTATTGTGATGGATGGCCGGGATATTGGTACTGTAGTATTTCCGGATGCAGAACTTAAGATATTTATGACTGCTGATCCTGAAGTGCGCGTAAAACGCCGTTTCCAGGAATTATACGAAACCAATCCGCATATTACACTCGATGAAGTACGCCACAATCTTGAAATGCGTGATTATATCGACAGCAACCGGGAAGAAAGCCCACTCCGCAAAGCGGAAGATGCCATAATCCTCGATAACAGCACCCTCACCCGCGAAGAACAACTTGCCACAGTGCTGGACTGGGTAAAAGAAAGAGCGCAAGCGGTGGATGCCTGATTTTCGGGCCGCTACTTGTGCGTTGTGAATGCTGAGTAGCGCGTATGGCGTACTTGCTACGAGCTACTCACCACTCAGAAAAAAATCTTCCATATTGCCGCTTATAACCAGCTTTTTTTTACCCGCAGCTTTTCAATTTTGGCTTTTCACTTTCGACTTTCAAAATGACTAATTACGATATCGCAGATCATTTTTCCCTGTTGTCTAAACTAATGGACATTCACGGAGAAAACAGCTTTAAAACAAAATCATACAGCGTTGCGGCATTCAATATCGAAAAGTTGCCTGTAGAACTGGTAACGCTTGACGATGCCGGCATTTTCGCACAAAAAGGTATTGGTGAAACAATCGGAAAGAAGATCCGCGAGTTGCTGGACCATGGCAAAATGTCGTTGCTGGAACAATACCTGGAATCGACGCCTGCCGGCATTGTCTCGATGCTGGACATTAAAGGACTTGGGCCTAAAAAAATTTCGGTAATCTGGAAAGAACTGGGCGTAGAAAGCATCGGAGAACTGGAATATGCCTGCAACGAAAACCGTTTGGTAACGCTGAAAGGATTTGGCGCGAAAACGCAGGAAAACATCCTGAAAACTATCGCATTCATCCGCAGCAATGAAGGATTTCATTTATGGGCCGAGATTGAAGAAATCACCAAAGGCGTATTGCAACAATTGATTCAGAAATTTCCGGAATACCGGTTTGCAATTACCGGAGATTTTCGCCGCCAAACTCCTGTTATCAGCGATATCGATTTCCTGACAGATGGCAATGAAAATATTATTCGTGAATTTTTCTCCGCCGTAAATGAAGCCGATTTTGAAAATACACCACAGGCATTAACAATAACTATTCCTGGCCAACCGAAGCTCCGTTTTCATTTCACATCCAAAGACCAATATTTCAATAGTCTTTTTTTGACAACCGGGAGCTCCGAATTTATTGAGGGTTTCAAAGCGCAATATTCTTTGCCTGCAAATGCCGCCAGCGAAGAAGCTATTTTCGAAGCGCACAACCTGCAGTTTATTCCGGCGCCACTCCGGGAGACAACCGCTGTGATCGAAAAAGCAGCAAACAAGGTGATTCCCACGTTGATTACCCCGGGCGATATCAAAGGTATTATTCATTCCCACTCTACCTGGAGCGACGGCATGAACAGTATCGAAGAAATGGCTAAAACCGCCATAAAAGCGGGGTTTGAGTACTTAGTGCTTAGTGACCACTCCCAGGCTGCGTTTTATGCCAATGGCCTTACGCCCGACCGGATTGCCGCGCAACATGCCGAAATCGATGCGCTCAACGAAAAAATAAAACCATTCAAAGTCTTCAAAAGCATTGAGGCCGATATCCTTTACGATGGCAGTCTCGATTACAGCAACGATGTCCTGGCCACCTTCGACCTGGTAATCGCCTCTGTGCACAGTATTTTGAAGATGACGGAAGAGAAAGCTATGGAAAGGCTCATCAGAGCAATCGAAAACCCGTACACCACCATTCTCGGTCATCCTACAGGACGTCTGTTACTCTCCCGCGAAGGGTATCCGGTGGACCATAAAAAATTGATTGATGCTTGTGTCGCCAACAACGTTGTGATTGAAATCAATGCCCATCCGCGTCGTCTGGATCTGGACTGGCGCTGGATAGACTATGCGCTGGAACGTGGCGCATTATTATCTATCGATCCGGATGCCCATACCGTCAATGGTTTCCGCGATGTTTATTACGGTGTAATGGTTGCACAGAAAGGTGGATTGACCGCAGCACAAAACCTGAGCAGTTTTGGCTTGTCGGAATTTGAAGCTTTTCTGGCCAAAAGAAAATAAACGACAAAAAATACTAAAGAAGCCGTCACACAATATGTTGGGACGGCTTCTATTCGTATAAACCATATTTCGGCATCTAATCTTTGGTTCCCGCCGTTGCCAGCTTTCCGCCCAACCAGGCAAATGGAACATATAAAGCGAGAAACAAAATAGCCATCCACAACGGATGGTGATACGTTACGACATTCGCAATGCCGGCTATTAGTAAAATACACCCTACAACAATACTTTGCCGAATCTTTTTGCTGATACGGCTCGCCGTGTAGCCAGCCACAAACGAACTCAACATGTAAGTAACAGCCATCATAATAACTGCCGATGCTGGCATACTGGCAATATACGCTGCCATGCCTTCTTTGTCTTGCATATTCAGGCTGGCCGGCATTGGATGTAATTTGGCCACATACCCCTCCATTCCTGTCATTACAATGACGCCTACCGCCAGGCCAGCTAAAACTGCGAGTATATTTCTTACCATATCAGCGTTGATTGATGAAAGCGAAAATAATAAGATGCTGTTAATACCCGGCAACAAAAAACTCGCATCTAAAAAGATGCGAGCCCTTCAAAAAGAATAATATTTGGCTGAAACTATATTTTCTCAATAACCATTGCGCTTGCGCCGCCGCCACCATTACAGATACCTGCAGCACCATATTTAGCGCCTTTTTGTTCCAGTACGTTGATCAGCGTAACGAGGATACGCGCCCCGCTACAACCCAGCGGGTGACCCAATGATACTGCACCGCCGTTTACGTTTACCTGATCTGCTTTCAGATTCATCTTCTGGCTGTTTACCACGCCCACTACACTAAAAGCTTCGTTCAGTTCGAAATAGCTGATATCTTCCATTTTCAGGCCAGCTTTAGCAACAGCTTTAGGCACCGCAAGGGACGGAGAAGTTGTAAACCATTCCGGCGCTTGTTCTGCATCTGCATAACCTTTGATCTTAGCGATCGGTTTCAGACCGAGTGCTTCTGCTTTTTCTTTGCTCATCAGCACTACCGCTGCTGCGCCATCATTCATAGTAGATGCGTTAGCCGCAGTTACAGAACCATCTTTTGTGAAAGCAGATTTCAACGCAGGAATCTTATCGAATTTAACGTTGAATGGTTCTTCGTCTTTTGCGAAAAGAACCGGTTCCCCTTTTTTCTGCGGAATTTCTACCGGAACGATCTCATTCGCGAAGCGGCCTTCGTTTACAGAAGCCTGGCTACGTTTGTAGCTTTCGATCGCAAAATTGTCCTGTTCTTCACGGCTGATGTGGCATTCAGTAGCACACAATTCAGCAGCGTTACCCATCGCGTAGTTATGATACACATCTGTAAGACCATCTTTCGCCAGGCCATCTATGAGTGTTACGTTTCCGTATTTGCTGCCCCAACGGAGATTAGCGTTGTAGAAAGGAACATTGCTCATGCTTTCCATACCACCGGCTACTACCACGTCTGCATCACCGAGCATAATTGCCTGAGCACCTTGCATGATTGCTTTCATACCACTGGAACAAACTTTGTTTACAGTCGTAGCGATCACATTGTCCGGAAGACCTGCAAATTTCGCAGCCTGACGTGCAGGAGCCTGCCCCAGATTTGCCTGCATGACACAACCCATCAATACTTCATTCACTTCCTTACCGTCGAGGTTGATTCTGTTTAATGCGCCTTTGATGGCGATGGCACCCAGTTGGGTCGCAGAAAAATCTTTCAATGATCCGCCCCAGCTACCTATTGGTGTGCGAACAGCAGAAACTATATATACTTCTTTCATAATTGAAATGTCTGCACTTTGGAAAATGCGCGACAAAAATAATAAAAAAGCACCGTACGCACGATTATGATTTAACGCAGTTTTATCATTTACATACGGTTCCTTATGCATAAATAGACATCTTCAATCTGGCTGTTAAACCACAGTTAAAAGCTTTTCATATATGTTTTTTTAAAGGCAATCTTTACTAAATTTGAATTATTCCGATTTCACATTTACATTATTATTTATTTATTTTTTAAGGTAACGTGTTCATGAAAAAATTCACGCTGTGCATTGTGGTATGCCTTCTTCTGGCCTTACAAGCCAAATTTGTATTTGCCGGAAATTCTGTAAATGATTTAACCAATGCTACCACCGATCAGGTAGCCAACTACATCAAAAGCACTTACAAACAAATTGCCTTCCCTAAGAATGACACGCTCAATTATGAGATCTTCGAAAAAGCGATGCATGGATATATTAATCTGCGCAATGCCGGAAAGCTGAATCAACGTAAGAATGTGCTGACCGTTTGCGATTTGACAAGATCTTCGAATGACTACCGCTTATGGATTATTGATCTCGATAAAAAAGCCATCGTTTTCCACACTTACGTGGCACATGGTCAAGGATCGGGAGAAGAATTTGCAAAAGCATTTTCCAATCGCAACAATTCACATCAGACCAGCCTGGGCTTTTATGTAACCGGCGATACTTATGAGGGAGAACACGGCACTTCTTTAAAACTCAACGGTATGGACAATGGCTTCAATTCTGCCGCTTTCGATCGTGGTATTGTAGTACATGGCGCAGACTATGTTTGTAAAGGTTTTATCGCCGACAACCAACGTCTGGGTCGCAGCTGGGGCTGCCCGGCAGTCCCAGCTGCGTTATCGCTGCCGATCATTAATACGATCAAAGACGGCACTTGTTTGTTTATCTACTATCCGCAGCGAAGATATCTTCAATCGGCATTTTGGCTGAATAAGAAAATAGACCATTTGCCATTAGACAGCAGCCCGTTTGATATTATGCCCATAGGTCCGGAAGCAGAGGCGACACGTCCGCAGGCTTCAGTAACGACAACGACAACCCCAGCCGCTGCGCCGGCAACACCTACAATGCAACAAAGTCCGATGCCTGTCTTCAGTGCAGATCGCGGCGCTATTTTGATACATTAACCCTCGGAAAAGAACTGAAGTATAATGCTATAAAAAAACGGCATTGCGGAATAATAGCTGCAATGCCGTTTTTCATTTTTATTGCCTCCGGAAACGAAAACCGGAATATAATCTCCTATAATAAAATGATCGGCAGATCAGGATCAGGCTTTAGAATCATTATTGCATCAAGGAAAGCAATTTCGCATCTCTGCCATAAACATCTCTCAGGAAACGGATCTGCTTGCCGGTGCTGTCTTCAAACGCTGTGAGATAGACGATATGCACAGGAATCTTGTTTTTCAGAATCTCGTAGCGGGTTTTATGTGTTTGCACCAGCGTATCTATATATAATTGGTCAAAGCGACTACGCCCTTCCAATTGCGTAAGAATATACTCAGCCAGTTCGCGCGGCTTCTGAAGACGGATACACCCTGAACTTTTTGCCCGGCTAAACATAGGAAAATCTTCTTTGTGCGGTGTATCGTGCAGATAAATATCCCAGGGATTCGGCAAATTGAATTTGATCACACCCAGAGAATTATCGTCGCCCGGAGGCTGCTTATAGATAAAGTGCTTGTAGTTGGCTTCCGTGATACTACCCGCATCCACTGCATTACCATTGTGATCGTAAGCACGTAGTCCTTTTTTAGAAAGATAGGCAGCGCCGCTTTTGGTGAGGCCAGGCAACACATCTTTTTTAAGAATAGTAGGCGGTACTCCCCAAGATGGGTTGAATACGATGTTGACCATACGGGCATTCAGCACTGGCGTTTGCCTTTCGGGGCGTCCTACCACTACGCGCATGCGAAATGCATCGAAATTATCTTTGCGCAGCATAAATTCCATCATCGGAATATTTACCAGCACATATTGATCTTCCAGTTTTTTCGGCAGCCAACGCAATCGCTCCATGTTTGCCTCGATCATTTCAATAGTCTGCTCTGGCCGACGTGAAAGAACTGCAATAGTCGCACTGTCTTTTTTGCCGGTCATACGAAGGCCGTTATAATACTGGTAATTCTGTAAAATTTGTTTGGAACGGCTTACCGAATCATTTGCGGGATCGTAAATATCGCCAATTTCTTTTTCGGCAATAAAAGCGATGATGCTGTCTTTAGGAGCACCACTTATGTCTTCTTTTGTGCCCATATACGCCGAATCCCTGCAGAGTTCACGATAACGCCGCAACACCTGTTGCAACAAAACATAAGTAGGAATTTCGCTGCGAAACGTTTTCAGTTCCGGATATTCATCATCTGCTGCAAGCTTGGAAAGCATGAGCTTTGGTGCATCCCAGGCAGAATCGTTGATATGATACCAGAGAGAATCGGCCTTTTTAGGAGACACTGCGCCGATCAAAAGGTCGCGGGAAGCTTGCAAATAACTCCGGGTACAAGTGGTATCAAAATTCAGGACTGCATCCACTTCGGCAGACTTTTCGGCTTTTAAAGCATCCAGTTGTTTGCGCAGGTCGGATAGATGATATCTTTCCGGATCAAGGCCATCGTCGCTAAGTGTGGCTAACTCGTCTATGAGCTTATCGGCGGCGGCGGTTACCCCTTTTTCTTTTACCCAAAACGGGGAAAATTCATTTCGTGTATAAACATACCTTACGCCCTGCTGTACCGATAGTATTTTTGTTTTGAGGTATACGCTGTCGGTGGTATCCAAAGCAGTTACGCCAGACCGGAGCGCTTTTGTGAATTCATCCTGGTTAAACAGGCCTTTTTCAAATAATCCTACCCTATCCTCTTTCTTACCCGGAGTACTGGTGCGGCTTTCATTACAAGAAAAGCAAAAGAGTAAAACGGGCAGTAAAAAAAGAAGTTTTGTTTTCAAAGTGTGTGTTGTGTTCATATTTCCGTTGGCTAACATATCTAACTTTCGTCTTTAATCCTCTTAAGTTAAACAAAAACCATTCCATTTCCCGTTTTTCCAACCTACGGCGCCAATTCGATTGCCGGGTCCCAGAAAAGCCTCTTAAAGTCGACAACTTTATCGTCAGATACCCTTACGCCTTCCTTTTCCAACAATTCCTGCATTTTTGACGGCGGGTTGAAATGATGCTTACCTGTGAGCAATCCGGTCCTGTTTACCACCCGGTGCGCAGGTACTTTGGGTTTGGCGCTGCCGGCTGAAAACATTGCATAACCGACCACGCGGGCACCCGATTTTGCACCAATGGCTGCGGCGATCGCCCCGTAAGAAGTGACTCTGCCCTTTGGTATTTTACGAACGATCTGGTAAATAAGTTCATAAAGATCTTCCTTATCTTGAGCCATCCGATTCTTTTTTATTACGTAAAGCTAACAAATGAGCACGTTTCGGCTCCTTTACATTAATATAATCGAACGGACAATGCAGGCAGCCATTTCCGCAGCAATAGCCGCGATCCCGGTGATATTTTTCAGTTAGGACCATGAGTCCCTGTTCGTTGAAATAAAAATCAACCTGCTCAATGAGCTGCTTGCTCATGTATGATCTGTTTTAGCGTTTCGTCTTTTTCGACCGGCAATTCTTTATTCAGGCGAAATTCCAGGTAGTGGATACGGTTGCTTTGCGCAATATCCAGTCCTTCGTAATGAGTTTTAATTTTCAGTTCGGGGTGCACGTCCGTTTTCGCAAAAACGTTATCGTCATCCTGCAATAATTCCAGTCCATACAGTTCAATCACCGCTTTGGTGAACAGGTAGAGGTCCGGGCTGTCCGTTTTCAGATGTACAATACCGTCTTTTATCAGGAATTGTTGATACAGGCGCAGAAAACGTGGATGTGTCAATCGTTTTTTCATTCTCGAAAGGCGCAGCTGTGGGTCGGGGAACGTGATCCAGATTTCCTGCACTTCTTCTTTCCGGAAGTAATCGGTTACTTTATCGATCTGCGACCGTACAAATGCGATATTGGTCATTCCTTCCTGCAAGGCTGTTTTGGCTCCTTTCCAGATGCGGTTCCCTTTTACATCGATACCGATAAAATTTCTTTCCGGGTACATTCTTCCCAGCCCCACCGCATATTCACCTTTTCCGCAGGCAAGCTCCAGTGTAATTGGGTGCTCGTTTTTGAAAAATGCATGCCACTGCCCCTGCATATTTTCAGGATACTGCAACACATTCGGAAAAGTTTCTATCTCCGCAAACCGGATCAATTTTTTCTGGCCCATAATTCCCGCAAAGATAATGCTAGCGGCCAGATCTTAGCAGCTAAAGGTTAGCGGTTATATAATACAAGCCAAGTTCTGTTCTGCCTACCCACTGAGTACGCCCAACGTTCCGTTTATTTTTTGAGTCTATATAGGAGTGTTTCCAACATGCCTTCCTGTTTTACCTTATTTAGTAATTACCTATACCCTTTTTTTAGTTAATTATCAATACATTTATTTTCACTCAGCCTCTTATGTGCAAAAAATTTATCCTTTTTTCTGCATTTGCCGGAATGGCAATTGTAACATTGTCGAGCTACAGCAACGGGCCTTATCATGGCGGCGGCCTTAACAGGACAGGAAGTGCGGGCTCTGTAGCCAACTGTACCGGTAGTAGTTGTCATTCGCCAAACACGGCGAACACCCAAGTAAGCGTTACGCTTATGAGTAATGGGCAGCTCGTTACCAGCTATACACCGGGCCAGACTTATACCGTCAACATAACCGGCATCAACACCTCTGGCACCAGCTTACCGGCTTTCGGATTCCAGGCATCATGCGTAAGCAATGCTAATACTTCCACTCAGGCGGGCAGTTTTGCTACAACAGGAAGCAATCCGGCATTACGCACTGCAGCAGGTTCGCTGCAACTGGTAGAGCATTCGGCACCGATTGCAGGCACCGCTACAAGTGGCGGCTGGACATACAGCACCAGCTTCTCCTGGACGGCTCCGGCAGCTGGCACCGGCGCTGTAAAATTTTTTGTGACACTGAACGCAGTAAACGGCAATGGCAATACCGGCGGCGATCAGCCAAACTCGACGACAGCTTTGATCAGCGAAGCTGCCACCGGCGTGAACGAAACAACTAAAAATGTTGCGCTGAAGGTATTCCCAAACCCGGCACAAAATGATGTCAACATTCATGCAGACAACATCACTCCGGGCACTTATGTGCTTACCGTTTTTGACCTGGCTGGCAAAAGACTGGAAAACAAAAACATTACTGCCAGCGGCACAGAATTGGAAACAAGCGTTTCTGTGAGCGGATGGGCTGCAGGTATATACCATATCCAACTTTCTAAAGATGGAGTGAAAACAGTAATTCCTTTCGTGAAAAACTAAAAAATCGGCGTAGAAGTTTTTTCCAAACACGACAACGGCGCAGGAAAAACCGTTTGAAACAACGCCTTCAATTTCTTTCATAAAAAAATCCCGACCATGGCCGGGATTTTTTATTAGTATCGGAGGCTTCCGAAATCTAAAGTGGAATATTTCCGTGTTTACGTTTTGGAAGATTAACGACTTTATTTTCCAGCATCTTAAACGCGCGGATCAGTTTTTCACGTGTTTGCTCCGGAAGAATTACTTCGTCGATAAAGCCACGGGCCGCTGCGCCATAAGGATTGGCGAATTTTTCCATATACTCCATTTCTTTTTCTTTCCACTTCGCTTCGTGATCTGCAGCTTCTGCTATTTCTTTTTTGAAAATGATCTCAGCGGCACCTTTTGCCCCCATCACCGCAATTTCCGCAGTTGGCCATGCATAGTTCAGATCCGCGCCAATATGTTTAGAGTTCATTACATCGTAAGCACCACCGTAAGCTTTACGGGTGATTACCGTAATTTTGGGCACAGTAGCTTCACTCAGTGCATACAGTAATTTTGCACCATTGGTGATAATACCGTTCCATTCCTGATCGGTTCCCGGTAAGAAGCCCGGCACATCTACAAGTACCAGCAACGGGATGTTGAATGCATCGCAGAAACGCGTGAACCGTGCACCTTTTTTGCTGGAATTGATATCCAACACACCGGCGAGCGCCGCAGGCTGATTAGCGACAATACCGATACTACGACCGGCAATACGTGCAAAGCCAACAACGATATTTTCTGCGTAATCTTTATGTACTTCGAGGAATGAATCCGCATCTACCAATTCTTCGATCACTTCTTTCATATCATACGGTTGATTCGGATTTTCCGGGATCAACGTATTCAGTTTGGCACGCAGTTCGTCGCCCATTTCATAGGGATAAACGGGCGCATCTTCTTCACAGTTTTGCGGAATATAGCTCAACAAAGATTTCAGATATTCGATGCATTCCACTTCATTGGCACAGGAAAAATGGGTTACACCCGACTTGGAAGCATGCGTTTGTGCACCACCCAGTTCTTCACTTGTAACGGTTTCGTGCGTTACCGTTTTTACCACATTCGGGCCGGTCACAAACATATAGGACGTATTTTCCACCATCATGATAAAATCGGTGATGGCCGGAGAGTACACGGCACCGCCGGCGCACGGTCCCATAATTGCAGAGAGCTGAGGGATTACGCCCGATGCTTTTACGTTGCGGTAAAAAATATCTGCATAACCGCCCAGAGAAACTACTCCTTCCTGTATCCGCGCCCCGCCACTATCGTTTAAACCAATTAGGGGAGCACCATTCTGGATAGCGAGATCCATAATTTTACAGATTTTTTCGGCATGTGTTTCGGAAAGACTACCACCAAAAACAGTGAAATCCTGAGAGAAAACATATACCAGACGACCGTTGATCGTTCCATAACCCGTTACCACCCCGTCACCGAGATATACTTCTTTCTCCATACCGAAGTCGCGGCTACGGTGTGTTACGAGCATGCCCACTTCTTCAAATGATCCTTCATCCAGCAATAACTGCAGACGTTCGCGCGCTGTGAGTTTACCTTTTTTATGCTGAGACGCTACTCTTTTTTCACCGCCACCTTTTAATGCTTCTGCGGATTTTTGCTTCAGTAAGGTTACTTTGTCCATAATTTCTTTTGAAAAATAACGGGGCAAACCTAAGCGTTTTCAGCGGAATATTTACCTCCTGCACTTCCCCGACGCAGGAACATCCCGTGTTACTGACTCTCTCTGACAGCTCGGTTCTAACATCTAAACCCGAAATTGTAACTTTATTATCCAGAACATCATTTATGAGGTTATTCCTAACAGGCTTTCTACTTTTGATCGGAACAACGGTTTTAAAGGCCCAACACTACCGCAGTGTAAATGCAGATCAGCTAATGGCGCGGGTGTCGGGTAAAGACACCACTTATATCGTTAATTTCTGGGCCACCTGGTGCGGCCCCTGTGTAAAGGAGCTTCCTGTTTTCGATACCCTGCAACAGAATTTTATAGGCAAACCAGTAAAAGTATTGTTAGTCAGCTTTGACTTCAAAGAAGATTACCAGCAAAAACTGGCTGCGTATGCAACAAAGAAAAAGCCATTACCGGAGATTATCTGGTTTAACGAAACCAACGCAGATGAATTTATTCCGAAAATAGACAATCGCTGGGGCGGCGCGCTGCCGGGAACACTGGTGATATACAAAAACCACAAATGGTTTCATGAAGGTACCGTTACCCTAACCGAAGTAACGCAGGCAGTAGCAGCGATAAGCACATTATAGAATCAATACCGGGGAACTTACAAAACAGACGATTTTTTGAGCTACTTGAAATCATATAAACGACTTAACCAGTTTATACAGAACGAAACTTTTGAGCCTACACTCAACTGGGGGCTTCGCATGGCCATTGCCTCCGTGGTACCGGTGATCTGGGGCGTGGAAACCGGCCATATGGATATTGCCGAATGGATCACGCTGACGGCCGAAGGTATCTGTTGGGTAGAGTTGCGCGGCGGCGCGGGTCTGCGGATGCGTGTACTCGTAGGCGGCACCTTGCTGACCTTTTTCTTTGCATTATTAGGCAGTATTACCGGTACCAGCATCTGGCTGAGTATGATTTGCATGCTGTTTGTCGGCTTTCTTTCCAGTTTATTTAAAAACCTCGGTGATCGCGGCAGCGGACTGGCTATCTGTGCCTATGTGATGTTTATCATTTGCAACGCTTACCCTGTAAAATCGCTGCATGGACTGGAAATGCGCTCGCTGTATATCCTGGTTGGCGGCGTTTGGACTATATTAGTGGGGCTGGCGGCATCGGCATTTGTACCCGAACAAGAACCTTACCGGCGTTCTATTGCCTTAATCTTAAAATCGATTGCATCGCTGGTCGATACCGTGGCCAAAGGCTGGGATGGCAATGGTGTACGTAGCGGGCTGCGGGAAATTTATACGAAGGAGAAAGATGTGCGCACCAGTATCGATAGCTCGCTTCACTTCTTTGAATCGATGGCGCACCAGGTAACCAACGATAAAGGCAAAGAATATAACCTGGCACAGGCGCGGAAAGCAAGTTCCCTGATTGCAGCGCATGTGATTGCTATTAGTGAGGAACTGGATTCCATTAAGCTGCCAACGATCACCAATGCGACCAGACTTAAATTGTATGCCCTGAATAAGGCGTTACAGCAAACTGTAGAACGTTTGGCAGAATATGTACTGACCCTGAAACCGGAAGAAGAGCTCCTGCTCAATTCAAGAATGGAACGCGTACGCAAGATCATCCGGCTGCTGAATGACCATCTGTTTGAAGAAGAAACCACCAACCGAACTGATATTTTCAGGGTAATGCAACTAACGGAACGGAGCATTAAACTCGTAGAAAGCTGCATCAGCAATATGAAGCAACTGGGCGAAGAACAACCGATTTACCGTTCTTATTCGCTCATCAAAACCTTGTACATTTTACATCCGAAACACTTGCTGCATAATATCCGCATCCTGTTCGACATGAATACGAACACCGCGCGTTATGCCTTGCGTACCGCGCTGGCCGCTACTTTGGCGATGTTTGTTTTCAAATGGTTCAATATTGATCATGGTTATTGGCTGCCCTTTACGGTAATCATTATCATACAGCCTTATTTTGGCGCTACACTAAAAAAAGCGATCGACCGCACGCTGGGAACTGTATTGGGCGGTATCGCCGGTGGCCTTTTATTACGCTTGCCAACAGCACTACACGTAAAAGAGATCTTTATGTTTATTTGTGCCGTGCTGATGGTTTATTACCTGCGGAAAAAATATTCGGTAGCGGCGTTCTTCATCACCGTCTCACTGGTATTATTGTTTGCAGTGGAGTCGGAATTGAGCTGGACAATCCTGCTTTCCAGGCTATCCTGCACTATTATCGGGGCTATTTTAGGCATTGTTGCCGGTTTTGCATTGTTGCCTACCTGGGATAAAAAATATCTGCCCCGCTATCTTGCCGCATCTATTAATTGTAATTACGAATATTTCAAGGTTACGTTTTTTCCTGCCGAAAAGCAAACTGCGCTGCCCTGGACAAAATACAAGCGCCTGGCGGAAACGAACAACAGCAATGCATTTGACTCTTTCAACCGATTTTTGCAGGAACCTTCGGGCCGTAAAAAATCGTTCAGTCTTTTCTTTCAGCTGATTACTTACAATGTGCGGCTCACCCGCGAGTTGAACAATATACATCTGGAAATAGAAAATAACCCCTCCGATACTACCAAAGAACCGGATGCGCAGCAACAAGCCCTGATCAATGAATGCTTGTACTGGTTTAATAAATCAGTAGGTATGTTGCAAAAGATCAGCCCAGATCAGGAAATCTCCATGCTGGCGGTTGGTGAAATTCAGCATTCACCATTTTCAATGACCCAACACCAGTATAATTACATGAACAAAATGCTGATTGATCTGAAATCAATGCACCAAGATTTACAGGAGCTCGCATTGACCGAAGATACTATTATCAACCAACCGCTGGCTCAGGCATAGCATAGACGGCAAATAGTTAACACGTTTATAATCAGAAAAATGGATTGTCTGCACGACTAAAACAGACCAGTTGTCGCACATTTTAGCTTTTTCTACATTAGCGTTAAGCGGCCTTTTTAGTTATTTTGCGGCAATGAACTACCTCGGGCATGCCTTTCTATCTTTCGGAAACGCGGAGATTCTTACTGGAAATATGATCGGTGATCATGTGAAAGGAAAACTTGCGTTAGAAAAATTTCCGGAAGGAATAAAAAAAGGACTGATGCTGCATCGTAAGATCGATAGTATCACCGATGTTCATCCTGCTATACAAAGAGCCAAAGTGTGGTTCCGGCAGGAATATGGTCTCTATTCGGGCGCTATTTTAGACAGCCTGATGGATCATTTTCTTGCCAATGACCCGCAGTTTTTCCCTTCCTCACATGATTTACTGCAATTTTCTGAAGAAACGTACCGTCAGCTGGAAGCCCAGCAGGCCTACTTTCCCGAAACGTTCAAACAATACTTCCCTTATATGCGTGAGCATAACTGGCTGTATGGTTACCGTACACTGCAAGGCATGCAACGTTCGTTGAACGGACTGGCACGCCGCGCGGCTCATATCCCTCCTATTGAAAACGCATACAAGATTTTTATTGGTCACTATTACCAGCTGGCACAGTGTTATTACGAATTCATCGACGACATTGTGAAAGCTGTTAAAATTGAGTTAAACTCCAATTAGCTCTAAGCCTCAATTTTTATATTGCAATCACAGTAAATTATCATGCGGAGAATCAGCATTTATATATATATCAGCACAATCATTTTCTCAATATATCTTATTTCATGTCAGTGCAGCAATGCGAAACCACCGGGTGGATTACATGAAAAACCCGGGGCGAATCAGATGGGCAGTATAAAACTGAATTATGCTGATACGAATACGGCAGAGTGGCAGGAGATGATTCACAAACTCGATTCTTACTATGCCACGCAAACCCGCGCCGGATTTAACGGCAGCGTTTTGGTAGGCTACCAGGGAAAGATTTTGTATGAACGATATTTCGGTTTCGGCAACCGAGAACAAGGCATGCGCCTGGATGCTACCTGTCCGGTACAACTGGCCAGCGTATCGAAGACCTTTACAGGCGCCGCTATTCTCTTTTTATATCAGCACAAATACCTTGACATTAATGAAAAGGTACAGCAGTACTTGAAGGATTTCCCTTATCCGGATATCACAGTAAAAATGCTGCTGAATCATCGTTCCGGCCTACCAGACTATACGCACTGGGTGCCTTCTTATGTAAAAGACACCAAAACGCCTATCTATAATGAGCAAATGCTGAAATTGATGGCGCAGTACAAACCAGGGCTTGAGTTCAGACCGGACACGCGCTTTAAATATAGCAATACTAATTATGCTACACTCGCGCTGGTCATTGAAGCGGTGACGAGTATGAAGTATAAAGACTTTATGAAGCGCTATATCTTCGACCCGCTTGGTATGGCACATACTTTTGTTTTCGATCCGGCAGACAAAACTCCAGAAAACACAACTGTAAGCTATAAATACAACTGGGTACGCGAACCTGTTATGTTTGCAGATGGCGTGTATGGCGATAAAGGTATTTACAGTACTGTAGAAGATATGTATCGCTGGGATCAATCGTTCTATCAAAACAAACTGCTGAGTAACGAAACACTAGAACTCGCCTACGGACCTTGTTCATTCGAAAAACCAGGCATTAAAAATTATGGCCTCGGCTGGCGTATGCTTTGCTACCCTGATGGCTACAAAATCATTTACCACAACGGCTGGTGGCATGGCAACAATACTTCGTTTTACCGTTTTGTAAAAGATAATTTTACCATTATTGTGCTGGGTAATAAATTTACCAACAGTATTTACCATCAGGCGCCGATAATTTACAGTATTGTAAAAAATAAGCAAACTGCCGATTTCGATGAAGGCGAATAGTAATGAATAAAACTTATTTCGTAGAGGCGGTTGTCATTCGGCAACCGCTTTTTATTTTACATAGAACCAGGTAAACAAGCTACCGCTGTGCAATAAAAAAGCGAAGTGTAAAAACACTTCGCGTAACGAAAACTAAAATGAACAATTGATGAACGAACTATAACTCATTTTCGCTATCCTATTTCTACGAACAACGAGCACCTCTCTTCCGTTTGATTGCGGCTGATTTAGCGCTGGTATTCATCAGGCGAAATGTAGGTGTTAGCGCATGCTCTAAATTATTTTATAGAAGTTTTTGGCAACAACCTGCTCCTAAAAGTAGTGTGGGTGTTGTTTACAGGTAAAGCAACAATTGCGTATAAGCCAATTTTTCATCTCCTACATTGTAAACGTTTACAACATAACTTCCTTTTGCCACCGACGGTAATTGTATTTTAAAGGGATTAGTCTCACACCGGGAATGATACACTTCTCTTCCATCCATGCTATACACTGTAACGCTAAATTGTCCGGCTGCGGGGAGCGATACATAAAACATCCCAGAGGCACTTGGATTAGGATATATTTTAAACAAGGTGTTTTCTTCAGTAAATGCGGATTCTGACTGTGTATTTCTTTGCTGCGTTGTTAAGGCTGTAGATGCAGCAAAAACCACTGCGGATAATTCCAGTTTTGACGTACCGGAAGCAGTGTAACTAAAATCTGAAGACACGTTAATTTCCTTTGATGCAAGAGTTATCACCCAGGGAATATTGTTGCCAGGGTGAATGGAAGGCAAATTAAAACCGCTTACGTTACAAACATTAGCATTCAGCCGGGTAATCTCTATGTTGGAAGCTGATTCTGAAAACAAAGATGAGGAAGCTGTAGTTAAATCGGAAGTGCTTGTAATCGCAGCATTTCTGCCATAGGCCGCTGTTTTACTACTATTATCAACAATTGCCAATTGTTTGTAGTCGCCTCTCGTGGAAATAAGGGTACTGTCTGCTTTTTTCCAGCAGTGTTTACGAATAGCGGCTTCTAATACGCCAATATTAGTAGCTTTAAAAACCTCGCCAAAACCAGATCCGTAATAAAATCTCCGAACAGGACCATTTGGAATCAGTGGACTATTAAAATAATTGTTGGGGGCTGTGACCGCCGCTAAAATAGCATGTACTACACTGGTTTGGGGTGCAGGTTGATTTGTCAGTAAAGGAGCACCTTCACTTTGAAACGCTACCGAGTAAGGGCGATACGCTTCAAAGCTGATCTCCTCCAGTTGGTTTTCTACTGCGGTGGTTCCGGTAACCTCTAATTGATTTGAGATACGCTGTGGAAAGGCATGAGAATGACTTATCGTGTAATATGGGTCTCTTAGTTCTACATCCTTAACAAAGTCATACCCCAACATCGCAAAATTAGCGGACGGTAACTGACTTTTGTCCACCAAAATAAGAGCAGCATCTTTCCTGTCCATAGAATCTCCCAAATAGTACTGCAATAAAGTAACGTTGCCTAAAAAGGCTTTTGAAAAAGAAGATACAGCATTATAGCGCTCCCCACCAGAAATACTATCATGACCTAAATAATTCATATAGATATCTGTATTGAGGTCTATTCGATCGCCTGGCAAAGGAAATGGAACAACCGGAGGACCTCCCGGTCTCAATGGGTAGGTGTCTGGCGTCCATGCTTTTAAAACCTGGCTACCAGTCATACACATGCAAATCTTATCGTCATCTCTAAAAGTGCGTATCAGAAAAGCGGTGCCACTTGCACCAGGAAGGCCATCTAAATTATTTTCGAAAGAATTAAGGTGGATAATACCCTTACTTACATTACTGGCTCCCGCTGGAAGATTGGCAGCCGAAGGATTAAAATAGGTAAATAGGTCTGACTTTGCAAGCAAAGGAGCAAGTGGCTGTGCGCTCAATTGCGTTAGCTGTGCTGTAATACATAGTAATAGCGCTAAGTACTTCACAAATTCCATGTAGAGATTGTTTTTCTGTGTGCTGCGGATGCGGCATTCTATACGATCACCCAAAAAACAAAAGTCGCCTTCCCTCCGGGAGACGACCTTTGAATCAATAATTCCTTAGTTATCCAGTTGTTTCCAGCTTGTCCCAGTCCAGCCAAAAAAATGACCGTTGCTGTATACGATTGTTCCTTCGCCACCGGCAGGCACCGGAGTGGTCTGACCATTTGCAGTTATCGCATACCTGGTACCGATTTTAACTGCGCCATCAACATCGAGTCTTTCTTTCGGAGTTCTAACAGCAATACCTACCAACCCTTGAAGTACGTTATTGGTGCTAGTCATTTCGGTACCGAAAATGAGATCTCCGATATTCAACAGGTTTGAATAATTCCCGAAACTTGGCACGCCAATATTGTAACCGATAAAAATGTTACCGCTCCCATTATTAAGAAGTGTACCCGAATTAAGACCGATTGCGACATTGTGATCACCAGTCACAAGGTTAGGCAACGCACTACCTAATGTCACGTTTCCATCACCTGAATGCAATGTTTGAAGTGAATTAAAGCCTACAGCAGTATTAAGAGTTCCATTAGACAGCTTAAGCGCACCGGTTCCTATTGCGGTATTATCTAAGCCACTATGGTTTGACTGGAGTGCCAGTAAGCCCATTGCTGTATTGTACGATCCTGTCGTGTTAGAGTCAAGTGCCAATGAGCCTATAGCAATATTCCCTTTGCCGGAAGTATTAAGAAAGGCTGCTTGCACCCCCACGGCCACGTTCCCCTGGCCTGTTGTATTAGCTTTCAAAGCCTGCGAACCTATTGCTACGTTATTCCAGCCTGAGGTATTGACTGTAAAGGCATCCTGGCCCACTACGGTATTAGAAGCAATATTTCCGGCACCAAGCCCTACCCTCACCGTATGAATGCGGGCGTCTTTCGCCGCAACATCTAATTTATAATTCATGGTATCAGGCATATTGGTGCCAATACCGACAGCGCCCATCTGGTAAACATTTTGCGTATTGGCGGTAGCCGCTGCCTGCGTGCTTACGTCGTTCCAGGAGTTTGCGCCTGCATTGCTCGTCAGGCTGATCCATTTTGTACCGTCATTGAAATAATAGCCTGGTGTTACTTGGGTAGTGCCGGAACCGGCCGTTGCAGTGTTGTACACCATCATACCCGCCACATGCGCCGTCAGAGGAAGGGCTGCATTGGTGGCCGTAAGCTGTACCCGCGGGATCAATAAACCTTTTGTTGCACCGGTCGCATCACCCAGTTCCAGATAGGCATTACTATTGGCGGCTCCTGGCGTACCTCCTACTTTCATCTGAGCAAATGAGGCCGTACCAGCCGCCATCAGAAAAGACAAGAGTGCAATTTTCTTTAGTTTCGTGTGTGTCATTTTTTGCTTGTTTTTTGACGTCTGTTTTTTGTTTTTATTGTAGTGCATATATTTCATCATTGCTTCACATTTATGTTATAGCGTAGGCAGCTAATGCTTTATGTTACTTCGTACCCAATCAAACGTCGTGCCAAATTTTTGTTTATAAGTTGATGTCTTTCAGAAAAAACATTTTTTACTCCTCTATCTCTCTTTAAACACGCGTTTTGTTTTTTTAAAGCAACCCAATGAGGCATCCCGTATTAAGATGTATTGGCCCTGTTTTATACAACCATTAAAACCATTTTTTAGACGCACCACTCCTGGTATGCGTACCAGTTAATAGCCAGGATTCTTATCCCTGATCCGACTATCTGTATCGCTCGTTTAATAGATATCGCTTCATAAATAAAACCCCTGACCGAATACGGTCAGAGGTTTTCTTATTAACGGTTATAAACGCTTTAGTTCAAAACGAGCTTTTGCGTTGTGTTGATCATAACACCATTTTCATCATAGAGATTTACAAAGTAAGTACCAGGAGTCCATCCGTTGGAAGGTATGCTGAACACGTTCTTACCGGTAGTGGCTTTTAAGTCCGCCGTCCAGATCTGTTTACCTGTCGCGTCCGTCACTACTGCATTAAGCGTCTGCGCTTTACTATTAGCGCCGCTATATTGCAGATACGCAAGGGCTCCGGTTTGTACCGGGTTCGGATACAGAGACCATGTTACCGGCGTACTGCTATTGTCACAATGTGTGATAACCTGCATTGTTTTACTGTAATTCACAGAGCCATCCTTGTCTGTCATTTGCAAACGATAGTAGGTTTTATTTGTGGTTTGCTCCATGCTGTAATTGTAAGTGCTACCCAGCGGATTGCCGTTACTTTTTACAGTACCAACCGTTTCAAACTTATTGCCGTCCGTGCTGTACTGCACGGCAAAGTGGTCAAAGTTTTTCTCTTCGTTGGTCGTCCATTGCAACTGAGCAGTACATCCGCCCGATGAAGCGGTCGCTGTAAAAGAAGCTAACTTTACCGGCAATGGAGCTACATTAACAGTAAGCGTGGTCATTCCGCTATTATTTAATAACTGCAAATCACCTTGAGCTGCGCTTGGTCTTCCGATTATCGGGTTAAGCCCAACAACATAGGAGAGGTTCGCGGTAAATGGTTGCGGAGATAATGCTGTTACCCCTTTCACCGTTACCAAAACGCTGTCAATATCAAAAATATGAAGCGTAGTGGTGTTTGTCAGGCTGATTGTATTGCCAGCGCCGGCGGGCAGAGAAAGAATTTTCCATTTTGGGTTGGATGTATTAAAACCAATCATCTCGGCATTGATACCTGCGGAGACCTGCACCCTCAGTGAATTTGCCACTATGGAATCTTCATCATCCGGGCCGAGATTCGACACGTAGATTTTTAAGACCGCGGTCTGCCCAATAGTTATGGTTGACGGAGCCATATCGACATTTACAGCCGGGTCCGCAAGTGTTCCAAAACTTGTTTGAGCATCCGCTTTTATAAATGCAGCACCAGCCAGCAACAGCAGCATTGCATATTTTTTCAGATAAACAGAATGAGTGATTTTCATCTTTCTAAATTTTTTGTGTTTAGTCAATGTTTTGTTTCAATAAATGGGGCTGACTTTTACTTTGTACGTCAGCCCCTAATCGTCACGGGGTAGTAATCTCAATACGAGAAGATGATGTATTGTTACTGCTGTTACTATCACCACCACTCTTACCAACAATGAGCACGTTCAGCGACTGCGTTGACCGGTTATTGCTAGTACGTGTAATTTTGAAGCCAATAGACGAGCTACCCCACGCACCGACTATTTTACCCGGTTTGAGCGTACAAACAATGTAGGCGCCATTTTGCGTGAAATCCCAATCACTATTGTTCACCACAGGAGCCGTCGAAACATTGGCAGTAGTTGCATTAGGATCAAATCCGATAGTGAATGCCGAAGATTTCGCCACGCGGAAAGACAGCGGCGGCGTTGTCACACCATCGTGTCGTGCCAGTTCGGAAATATTCACTACAAATTCGGTTGACGGCGTCGTTGCACTCAGGTTGAAGTTGTCCATTATAATTGTCGAAGTGTAGTCCGGAGCGACGATTGCGGCAATATGCAGGGTAGCTGCATCATGCGCAACTGGATTACCGTCATCATATATTCCATACGGAATATTAACGGAACCTACAAAGCCATATAGCGGCGTAAAGGTGTAAGTACCGTCGGGATTCAGTTTAAACCTGCCTCGGCCTTGGATTGTCAGATCCTGAGGAATTGCAAATTGCGTGTTACCTTCCGGATCATGATCGTTGGTCAGCACATTTCCGGTTATTGCTGTGCCCGGTGTTATCGCATAGTCATCCACGGCAATCGTAGTGTTCTTACTGCCGGCAGGGTCTACCAGGATCATTACAAAAGAGTTGGAGCACAGTGACGGATTATCGTCATCGCAAGCTTTGTAAAACGCAGTATCAATACCCGTAAAGCCAGTTGGCGGCGTATAGAGAATGGTACCATCTACGTTTACAACAACTGTACCTCCTGCTGTTGTATTACCTGGTTTTGTCAGATCGTTGTCAATAATACTTACACTTGTTGTATCAATTGACACACCTGGTGTGCCCGGCTGGTCATTAGCCAATACAGCGATGGTTACCGGCGTTTCCTGTTTCGTTTTAGAGATGTCAGGAATAAGTACCGGAGGCGCGATCAGTGTTATATCATCGAGGATGTTGATGCGCAATAATTGATTTACACAAATTCCTTTATAACATACAGGCACCGAGTATTGGTAGAGTCCTTGTTGCGAAGCAGAGAACGTGTAGCCACCGTTGACGTTCATTTGTGGCAACGAAGCGCCGGCAGGATTTGTATAACCTGGTAAAGGCACTGGAGGCCCATAAGTAGCGCCTGATGGTACCTGATCATTTGTAGACACATCACCGCTTAGCTGCCTGTTTGTAATGCCCACATTGAAATCAGGTCTGGTTTGCAGCGCAGGGCCCTGTACCTGGATATACAATGTTGCTTTGGCAGTAGCAACCGGAGTACCGTTATCATAGATTGCATAAGGCAGGCTAACGGAACCGATAAAACCACTTACTGGCGTAAATGTGAATGAACCATTTGCATTCAACACAAAATTACCTTTACCCTGAACGTTCGTATTCTGCGTCACGGCAAACTGAGTGTTCCCTTCGATATCGTAATCATTTTTGAGCACATTTCCATTTACCGCAACAGACAAAGGTGTCGTCACGTAATCATCATTTGCAGTAGTGGAATTAGCGCCGCCTGTTGGCACCACATTGATATAAACCCATGCAGTACCACATTGAGCCGGAGAAACATTATCGCAAACTTTATACTGAAGGGTATCTTTACCCACAAAGCCTGCTACCGGCGTATACTTAATGGTTCCGTCCGTATTTGCAACAGCAGTACCATGAGATGGAACATTCACCATCGATACCGTATTTGCCTGCAATACGAATCCCGGTGTGCCAGACTGGTCATTGGCCAGCACAGCCATTGTTACAGCCGTATTCTGAAGTGTGGTTGCCACATCGTTATTAACCACCGGCGCGTTAAACGGATTTACATTATCCAGTACCGTGATCTGCAGCAGTTCACGGCGGCATGCACCTTGGTAGCAAACCGGCACAGCGAACTGATATTTTCCTGTAATAGCGCTAACAAAGGTATAGGCACCCGTAGCGTTCATTACCGGCAAATCCGGACTGGGATTGACATAGCCGGTTGCAGCAGTAGCTGCACCGTAAGTCGTACCCACCGGCACTATGTCATTATTAGATACGCTTCCGGTTACAGCAGCGTTCACATAAGTAACATTAAAATCGGGGGTGGTTTGCAGCGGGCCGTTTAACAGATCAGCCGAACCCTTCGAAAAGAAAGCCTGGTTGCTGGTTGCAGAAACCGGCAATCCGTTACTGTAGCTCAAGCTGCGTAACTCAGTTCCCTGCGCGGGTACACCGGCACTACTTGCCGCTGCTGTATTTACTTCCCAACTATTGCCCAAAAAACGCGTAACGAAATTGGACGCAGTTTGGAAAAGAGCCTGGTTCGTACTGCTGTTGTGCTGCAATGCAACAGTCGTGTTACCTCCTGCCGCATCACCATAAATATTCCAGACGCGCTGCATGCCGAAACCAGTGCTGTTATTGACATTTTCAGCAGATGCGGAATGCGCATAATCCGTAACATTGACGTGCACCGTATTGCTCAGCGTTGGCGTAACCGTAGCAGGCGTATAATCACCGTCTGCCATGCCCACCGGGAATATAAACGGAGCTACAATATTTTCTGCCACTACGTGACTTACCGATCCATCTCCCGTTCCGTTGGTAACGATATACTTATTTTGGTCGTAACCTGTAATGGTGCCGTTACGGCCAATTTTTACGTCTTGTCCGTTAGTATAAAGATGACCATTTATGAAGTTAATGGCAGAGCCAATTCGCGCCGCCGAACTGACTAATTGCACCCCTTGCGGGTTATCGATATTAATACTGGTAATTGTATTGGTTGTGGCGCTCCCATTGTTCCCGCACATCAGCACTTGCTGCTTGCCTGTGCCGCTGTTGGGATTGGTTTTCTTGAACACAATACTTCCCGTACCTATTCCGGCAGTGAAGTTTGTCCATGCTCCGTCTGAACCATATAGGGTAACATCGTTACCTAGTTTTAGTGTATCGCCGTAGAAATAGACTTTAGCATTATTTTCCAGATAGAACTTTGTTCCGCTGGCTATTTCCACATTACCATACCACTCTAACGTACGACCTGCGCCCACGCTGATAACCCCACCCACATAAGTGGGGCTGCCTTGGGCCAGCAGCCTGGCGTTGCTAAGCAGCAACGGCAGGGCCAGTATCCCAAAACATAATTTTCGCTTATGTTTATGAAATGTTGTCATTATTGTTTTTTAAAAAATAAATCTCGATAATAGGCTATGAACACAGCCTTACAGCTATTTTGCATCGCTGCACTTAGTTCACCGACATCTTATATAACAACCATTAGTATTTTGTAAACAATATCCATTGCGACGAAATATCTAGAAGGTTGCTGCTATAAAAAATTGGTCGGCATACGCAGGATCACTCATCGACACCAATAACTGACCGTTCACAAGCTGAATATCAAAATGCGCATAGCCGTTTTTACCTCCCAAGTGCGCAACCCAGCCCTGGGAATGGATATAATTCGAGTTGTCGTTCCAACCGCCCATGCTGTTATAGGTGCTTTCTGACACTTCATAAAGTTTTCCGCTATACACCAGGAATATTGCGGAATTAGCACCACAATAGCCTAAAGTTGTTTTAATATAGATCGCTGTTCCATCAGGGATAGTAGCGCCACCGAATATAGCTGTAGGAGTGGTGGTAACATTGCCCCATTGGCCATTGTATATATGCGGTTTGCCGCCACCTGACTGCCATGAAGCCACACCATTTGCATCTGAAGTAAGTATTTTGCCAGCACCTTGTGTACCATCTGCAATTTTTACTTTACCAGCTACATCCAGCTTGGCAGTAGGAGTTGTAGTGCCAATGCCCACATTGCCATATTCATTTATGGTCATGACACGACGAGAATTGGAGATACTGTTACCCCATGTATTAAAGTGTATTCTTGATACGTTATCTTTTGATGCGCCACCGCTGATGCCTAAAACCTCGGTTTCCATACCAGTAAAACCATCAGCAGTATTTCCGGACTTATTACCGATAAAACGAGATCCCTGCTCACTAATATCATGCAAATTGTTGCTGCCGTGAGGAGCTGTGTAAATATTTCCGGCAACATCCAGTTTTGCATAAGGACTCGTGGTACCTACGCCCACGTTACCAGATTCTGCATTGATAAACATTTTTGTGTCGGTACTCAGATCATAAGGTCCATCGTCAGCGGCACCATCCAATACGAAAAACATATCTGCTCTCTTCCAGCTATTATAGCCTTTTGAAATGATGGCATTTTTAGGTTTGCTTCCCGTAACATCGCCATTGCGGAATTCGATGCCGATATTACTGGTTGCACCGGTCCCGTTATCGATCACCAATTTCCCGTTGTTTCCTAACAGGTGTAATTTGCCTGCCGGATCGGTAGTACCGATACCTACGTTACCATCGTTGGTAATACGCATTGCTTCTGTCGGAGCGAGGGTATTGTTACTGGTGCTGAACACTAAATTCCCGTAACTCTTACCATTAGATGAGCCTTGTGTACTAATGCTGTTAATTTTTGCTACCTGTCCCATACCGCCACCATAACTATTGGCCCAGAATTCAATATTATTCCCTGTAGTGGTACCGCCAACACTATTATTAGACCCCAATAATAAACGCACAGGCGCGTTATTCATCTTGGATTCTAACACCAGATCTGCCGTTCCTACATTAGCAGTAGTAAAGGGGGCACCATCGTTACCCCTTGAAATATGAAATCTCGACAAGGGAGCGGTCGTACCGACACCCACGCTACCATTTCCCAGCAGAGACATCACCTTGGTGTCTGGCACAGCAGCGCTATTGCCAAGACTGATATCTAAACGGGATTCTGCATTTACAGTGGTACCATAGCTGCCGAGACTCAAATCTGCGGAAGCCGGAAGTTTGGTCCCTGCAGTGCCGGGACGTGCGAGACGTAACGCCGCTGTACCTGCGTCTACCGCGGCTGTAGTGTACCCCGGAGCAACTACCGCTAGCGGTACATTACCGGCATTATTCTTAACCGAAAAATTATACGCAGCATCTCCATTACCACCGGGATGGCCACCGATATTTACATATCCGTTACGGTATACTCTGGAAAACTTATCGCCATTAGCGTCATTGGTAGTACCAGCAATATTCCAGGCTGTTTTGGAAGAAGAGGTATAACTTACCCAGGTATTATTTTGGTAAACCCATTGTTGCCCCAAGGTATTACTGCTAGACAACGTATCTGTATAGATATCTCCCGGGTTGCCGGTACCTCCGGGAACACCCGGCCCATAAATATTATTGTTATTCGTTGTTGTCGTACTGCCCGTACCTACACGTACCCACTGCGTACCATCGTTATAGTATTCACCTGGCGTCACTGCCGTAGCACCACTGCCTGCGGTTGCTGTGTTATATATATGCATACCGGTTACGTGACCCGTCATCGGCGCAGCGTTTGAGGTGCTGGTAAGCGCAACTTTTGGTAATAATAACCCCTTAGTGGCGTTGCCAGCACTTTCACCTAATTGCAGATAGGCATTTGGATTTGATGCACCGGGGGCGTCCCCGATTTTGGTTTGAGCTTTTACACCTTGATAATTCACGCAGCTGACTACTGAAATGGCCGCCGCAAAAAGATACTTCTTCTTCATTTTCAACAATAAGTTTAAAATATTTTAAATATTAAAATAGGTGTGCCACACCATTTGCCTACCGTATGCAATTAGCATGCCAAAAAACAAGTAACATGCTGATTTACAACGCATTAAATAGAAATACATATTAAACAAAAAGCGCACAATATCATATACATACAACACGCTATATTTATTTTTAAGCCAGATAGCCTTAATATGAGCAGAAAAAATCTCGGTTAGGATCATAAAAAATGTAAATGACCGACCCTTACCCAGGAAGGAAAATTTCGTATCTGTCTTTTGATCAAGAACTTAAGCGGAAGGTTTGAATCGGCGCAATAAGTAGCGAAAACACTAATAGTTGCTGAAGCCACCTATTTTTTCCGACAGGTCGTTTGTATGAATATCATCCTTATTAAAGGCATCATTTTTTTACTCCCATTATTGTTTAAATGAGCTGAAAGGCCAAACACATATTTTTTGTTTCTATGTTTTGTTTCTATTATCTTTAGAGTACTATGGATTTCTTGAACCCCATAAAACAAAATGATCCCATATTGGCAACCGGCAAGCTGCTGATCGCAGAGCCGTTTCTGCATGATACTAATTTTGCCCGCTCAGTAGTCTTGCTTTCGGAACATACAAAACAGGGAACGGTCGGCTTTATTCTTAACCGCCCTACTACGCTTTTACTGGAAGATCTGCTTCCGGAACTGAGCGATACCAATCTAAATATATACCAGGGCGGCCCTGTACAGATGGACACGTTGCATATGCTGCACCGGATGCCGGACCAAATTGGCGGCCAGGAAATTTCACCCGGCATTTTCTGGGGTGGCTCTTACGATGCACTTACCAATGCCATTCAAAACCATTTATGCGATCCGGACGACCTTCGCCTATTTATCGGTTATGCAGGCTGGAATGAAGGACAGCTGGAAAAAGAATTGAAAGAAGGATCCTGGCTGGTGACCGACGGGAATCCGGCATTATTGTTTGACACAGCCATCGAAGACACTTGGAAAAAAGCCATTTTCAGCCTTGGCAGAGACTTTTCCTACCTGGCAAACATGCCCATCAACCCATTGTTGAATTGATCTTGATTGAATTCCCTAATAAACGGATGCCCATCTTCCATTTTAAATGCAGATACCCGAATTTTCATTATCGGCGCCAGGCAATAGCCATTTAAGTATCACCGATAGCGTGTATCTTTATACATTATTCATCTTTCAGAGCAGTTTATTATAAAAATGCGCTTCGTTCAAGGCACCATTATTCTGTTTTTTACTGTTGTGACCCTCATTTCCTGTAACAGCGAATATGTAAGCAGTACCGGAAAAGGAATTGATTCTGCCGGAACCTATTATTCCATTAATGCTTTTACCAGAGATCAGTGGGACATGTATTATGGCCAGCCGTATGTATTGGAAAAGGTGGCGGTCTTAAATGGCAAAACAGACTCCTCATTGGTGCCGATCGGCGATATGGACTGGGGCGCCATTCTCAAAATATTTTCCGCTACGGACATCAGTAATAAGAAATTCCTGGGGCAGTACGAGTTTTCTCTCTTTGACAATAATGTCGCAGCATCGAAAGTATTTTATTACCAGGCAAAAGATCCGAAATTATTTACGCGGGTACTGGAAATAAATGTAGATCCGTTCAACAGTCGTATTCGCAGCATTTACATTGAAACTGCAAAACATTCATTCTGGAACGATAAAATACAAAAACTGTATTATGCACCGCTGAAAACATTACAGATACAGGAGACAGAAACGCCTTTTATGGGTGAGAAAAAAGAACTGAAAGTCACCTACAAATTTATGGTTTAGCAAGTAAGCAAAGGAAGGAAACCGAGGCATGACACGTGAAGAATTCAACAAAATATCCGCATCTATTCCGCATCAACCGGGATGTTATAAATATTACGACGAGCACAGCGAAATACTTTATGTAGGTAAAGCTAAAGACCTGCGAAAACGTGTGGGCTCTTATTTCAACAAAACACAGGATAATTTTAAAACCCGCAAACTCGTGTCGCTGATACAGCATATCGAGTTTACGGTGACCGATAGCGAGCACGACGCTTTTTTGCTGGAAAACTCGCTCATCAAACATTACCAGCCTAAGTACAATATCGAACTGAAAGACGATAAAACCTATCCGTATATCGTTATTAAAAAAGAAAGTTTTCCCAGGGTATTTCTTACCCGCCGCCTCATCAAAGATGGATCAGAATACCTGGGGCCGTTTACCGGTGTAGGCAGAGTCCGGGAATTGCTCGAACTGGTAAAACATAATATTCCCTTGCGCACCTGTAATCTCAACCTGACACCGCAAAACATTGCCCGTGGCAAATTCAAAGTTTGCCTGGAATACCATCTCGGCAATTGCAAAGGTCCGTGCGAAGGTTTACAGAGTGCCGAAGACTACGCACAAAACCTGCAACAGGTACGGCATATCATGAAGGGGAATATTGGCGAAGTGCTAAAATACCTGAAGGCCGAAATGATGCAACTCGCCGCCGAAATGAAATACGAACGGGCTGCAGTACTTAAAAGCAAAATCGATACGCTGCAAAACTATCAGAGTCGTTCATCAGTGGTAAATCCGCATCTTGGAAACATAGACGTGGTCAGCTTCGTTGAAGGCGGCGCCGACGTTGCTTTCGTTAACTACATGATGGTCAACAATGGAAGTATTATCTACGCAAAGACGGTACAGGTAGAGAAAAAACTGGAAGAAGAAGACGCGGAAGTATTGTCTCTTGCATTGGCTCGACTCCGGGAAACCTTTCAGAGCAATGCCCGGGAAGTGGTTGCACCTTTTGAAATAGAAGTCACCGAAAACGATCTGCAGGTAACCATTCCTAAAGCAGGCGACAAGAAAAAGCTGCTGGACCTGAGTGTCAAAAATGGGGAGATTTTCCGCGACGAACTGCGGAAGAAAAACACATTATTGCTTGGCAAAACAGCTAAAGAAAATCCAACACAGGTATTGGAAGAATTGCAGGATGCATTACAGCTTCCCGATCTTCCGGTGCATATTGAGTGTTTCGATAACTCCAATTTTCAGGGCGCATATCCCGTATCGGCAATGGTTTGTTTTATCAACGGCATTCCGGCGAAAAATGAATACCGCCATTACCACGTGAAAACGGTAGAAGGCATCAACGATTTCGCAACAATGTCTGAAGTGGTATTCCGAAGGTATAAACGGCTGATGGAAGAAAACAAATCGCTGCCACAGTTGGTGATTATAGACGGCGGCAAAGGGCAGCTCGGAGCAGCATTGGAAAGCATCGAAAAACTGGGGCTCACAGGCCGCATGACGCTAGTAGGTCTTGCCAAACGCGAAGAATCTATTTTCTTCCCGGGCGATAGTGAACCGTTGCAATTACCATATGATAGCCCGGCGCACCTGCTGATTCGCCGTATCCGCGACGAGGTACACCGTTTTGGCATTACATTTCACCGCCAGATACGTAGCAAGGGCACCTTTAAAAACGAGTTGGAAGCGATTCCTGGCATCGGAGAAAAAACTGCCACCGATCTGTTAAAAATGTTCCGTTCGGTCGCAAAAATCAAACAACTCACGCAGCGGGAAATTGCTAAAGCAGTGGGCACCTCAAAAGCAAGGCTGATCTGGGAGTATTTTCATGCGAATGACCCCGAAGCACCAATTGCGGAATAGCTCGTAAATGGGTATTAACTGGGCTAAAAAGTGACGAATGTCACTTATTCCAAATTAGCCACCGCAGCGAGTTTTCTGCCGAAACAATCCATAAATAAAAGTAACTTTGCGGATCACATGCTCATCTCGATATGTCAGATGTAAAACCACCGGCATTACTGCCCAGTATTTTAAAAATGCGGTGCCCTAATTGTCGCAAGGGCCATATGTTTACCAACAAAAGTATATTTCCGCTGAGCCATATGCTCGATATGCCGGAACGCTGCGAAGTCTGCGGCCAGAAAATGGAATTGGAAGTAGGTTTTTATTACGGCACCGGTTATGTTAGCTATGGCCTGTCGGTAGCCTTACTGGGCGCTGTATTTGTAGCTTACTGGATGATCTTGGGACTCTCCTACAAAGATTACAGCATTTTTTATGCGTTAGGAGCCGCCATAGCTATTGTACTTTTATTACAACCTTGGTTGATGAGAATCTCCCGCGTGTTATATCTTTACGGCTTTGTGAAATATGGAAAAGGAAGCAGAGCGACTTCTGAGGAATAGCTTTTCGACCTAATTTAACCATTTGACGATTTGCCTTCAAATAAAGAACAATGCAAAAAATATTAGTTGCCAATCGCGGTGAAATTGCGCTGCGTGTGATGCGTACCGCCCGTGAAATGGGTATTAAATCCGTAGCCGTATTTTCGGAAGCAGACCGTAACATGCCGTTCGTGCGTTATGCCGATGAAGCTTATTGTATTGGTCCTGCGCCTTCGTCTCAATCTTATCTGCGTGCCGATAAAATCATTGAGGTGGCCAAAAAATGCGGTGCAGATGCCATTCATCCAGGCTATGGATTCCTGAGCGAAAATGCTGGTTTTTCTAAAGCAGTGTCTGACGCCGGTCTTATATTCATCGGTCCTTCGGCCTACTCCATCGAAATGATGGGTAGCAAAATTTCTGCGAAGCAGGCAGCCAAAAAATTCGGCGTTCCAATGGTTCCCGGTACGGAAGATCCCATTAAAGATCTTGCTGAAGCCACAGAAATCGGCGCTCGCGTTGGCTACCCGATCCTCATCAAAGCTTCAGCCGGCGGCGGCGGTAAAGGAATGCGTGTCGTCAACAACGAAGCCGAGCTGGAAGAACAGATGCGTACCGCCAAAAGCGAAGCACTCAACGCATTTGGCAACGATGATGTATTTATTGAAAAATACGTTGGTGCGCCGCGTCATATCGAAATACAGATCATGGGCGATCAGCATGGTAATTATGTGTACCTGTTCGAACGGGAGTGTTCTATTCAACGCCGCCACCAGAAACTGATTGAAGAAGCCCCATCAAGCTGCCTTACGCCGGCCATACGCAAAGCGATGGGCGAATGTGCCGTAGCTGTAGCAAAAGCCTGTAATTATCACGGCGCCGGTACGGTAGAATTCCTGGTAGACGAATCGCTGAATTTCTATTTCCTCGAAATGAACACCCGTCTGCAAGTGGAACATTGCGTCACTGAAATGATCACCGGTATTGACCTGGTAAAAGAGCAGATCCAGGTGGCACGCGGCCAGAAATTATCATTTACACAAGACGAGCTTCGCATCAATGGTCATGCGATCGAAGTACGTGTATGTGCGGAAGACCCGATGAATAATTTCCTGCCGGATACCGGCAAACTGGAAATTTATCAGCCGCCCAAAGGCCCAGGCGTACGGGTAGATGACGGTTATGAAGAAGGTATGGATATTCCGATCTTCTATGATCCGATGATCGCGAAAATGATTGCCTATGCCGCTACGCGTGATGAAGCAATCGATCGCCTTTGCCGCGCCATCGACGAATATTATGTTCAGGGCATCGAGACGACTTTGGGCTTCTGCAAATGGGCGGTACAAACCGAACCATTCCGGAGCGGAAATTTCGATACCAAATTCATCGAGAAATATTTCAAACCAGAATATTTGCTGCAAGAAAATGCTACCGCAGAAGAAGTCGCTGCTTTACTTGGTGCGTATATCTGGGAAAAAGAACGAAAACAAAATTCCCCAGTTTCTACAGGCGCCGCAAACCGCGGCAGTTGGAAACTACGCCGAAAATAAATCCGACAGATATAACAACATAAAACAGAACGCCTAACGGCGTTCTGTTTTTTTTAACACCATCCAGGTGGGGCTGGTAAGGTATTTGTATTCCTCATTGTTTGAATGGATCAATACTGATTAAAATTTTTAGTTATGAAAAGCAAAAACTGGATTGTACTGAGTACCTTATTACTTACGGGATTAGTTTTCAACAGTATTTCATCTCAGGCGCAAGTGAGAGTGACTGCCGTATTACCGGCTCCGCCATTGCCGCCCCTGCCACCACCGCCGCCTGTGCCGGTTGTAGTAGCCCCAGCTCCTGTTTACTATGAGCAACCGCGCCCTTACTATGCACCTCCGAGAAGGCACTATCATTACGATCATAGAAGACCACGCGGTTATTACTATCGTGCCAGTTATGCTCGCCCTTGTCGCAGTAATTATTACCGTGATCGCGGTCATTGGCATGAACACCACGATAATGGCCACCATTACGGCCACAGACGCTAAGAATCTAAAAGGCCGGCCTAAAAGACTGGCCTTTTAGGCTCTTTATTGTTCACTTAAAATCATCTGTTATGAAATTGATTCCATCTTTGCTTATTGCAGCTTTTGTGTTGACTTTTAGCATTAGTCAGCCTTCATATGGACATGCATTCAAGTGGCATCGTCAGGAGCATCCACACCCTCCTCATCCACCTCACCCGCCACACCCACATCCGCATCCGCATCCACCGGTACCACCTCATCCACCGGTACCGCCACCACATCCGCCAATGCCACCAGCTCCGCCTGTGCCACCACCCCACCCGCCGGTACCGCCGCACCCACCGCTGCCGCCTCATCCATAACGGGCTTGTTAAGTCTGCAGATGTTTTTATTTTCTTTAACAACTCCAAAACAAATTTGGCATTGTTGTTGCGATACTCTAGGTAAAGTGTACAAAAGCACATAACCAGAATTATGAAAAGAAAAATCATCATCGCCGTCTTCGCCGCTATCGGGTTAGTAACAACAATGGCAACAGAAACGCAGGCTCACCCTCATGGCTGTCGCGGAGGTTTCTTCGCACCGCGCCCACGAGTGGTAATTAGCTACAACAGTGGTTACGGATATGGCGGTGGGTACAGATACGCTGCACCAATGCCGGCTCCGGCGCCTGTTTATTACGGTCCTGGCTATTACAACAGAGGTTATGGCCGTCATTACGATCGTTGCCACGATGGCTATGGAAGAGGTTACAATCGAGGCTACAACAACGGTTATCACAATGGCGGAGGCTATGGCTACCGCCGCTAAAAACAAATAACAAAATAGGGTAAAACGCAAAATCCGGATCAGTATTGATCCGGATTTTTGTTTGTAGTTGTTTATAAATAAAAACAGCGCAATTATATGGAGTCCTTTCAAGATTGAATATTCAGCCTTGCGACCAATTTATTTTTCAATTGCAGCAATCACCTCCTGGTCCAATGGTTTGGTTGCCGGTGGAAAAATCGCGATCAGTTCCCCTTTTTCGTTGATCAGATATTTCTGAAAATTCCATTTTACCGAGCTGCTCTTATAATGGTTATAATCCTTGTTGGTGAGCCATTGGTAAACCGGCGCCATATCGCGACCTTTTACCGAAATTTTTGCTGCCATCGGAAAGCTGACGCCGTAGTTCTTTTCGCAAAACGAAGAGATTTCATCATTAGAGCCTGGTTCCTGCCACAGAAAATTGTTTGCAGGGAAACCAACGATCACCAGTTTGTCTTTATATCGTTCATACAATGCTTCCAGATCTTTATACTGCGGGGTGTAGCCACATTTGGAAGCTGTGTTTACAATCAGGATTTTTTTCCCTTTGAATTGCGAAAAATCAATGGTGTTCCCGGTAAGTCCCGATACCTTAAAATCGTAAATAGACGCAGGAACCTCCCCCTTAGGGGCGGGCGAAAAAAAGAAAAACTTAAAGAACAACATCATGCTGAACATCATAGCACATCGGTTTTTTCGTGGGTAAAAGCAGAAATATGCTTCCGGAATACAAACCTAAGCATAATTGCCAACAGAACAGAATTGCCTCCGTTAGCCTATAAGTGTTATTTTTGGTCGCAAATGACGGCATCCCTTACTCGATTATTTTTATTTTCCCTGCTAATATGCCTTGGTGCAGGCTGTGCCAATATCGTTCCGCCGACCGGCGGAAAAAAGGATATTACGCCACCCAGACTGGTTGAAATCACACCAGCAGATTCCCAGCGTAATCAGAAAGTGAGCAAAATAGTCATGCGTTTCGATGAATATGTGACTGTTTCCGATATTTCCAGCCAGGTGCATATTTCGCCATTGATCGATGTACCGTTGAAAGTAGTCGGCGCGTACAAACACATTACGGTAACCATCCCAGACTCTTTGCTGGAGGAAAACACCACTTATCGTATTTCATTTGGCAACGCGATCAAAGACCTCCACGAAGGAAATGTTTTTGCTAATTACGTTTACTCATTTTCTACCGGTAATTATTTCGATTCACTGAAAATAGCAGGTAAAGTTTTCGACGCTTCCACTGGTCTTCCTGATTCTTCGGCTACTATTTTATTGTACCCGGTCAATTCATCAACCGACAGCTCGGTGGCCCGTAAAAAGCCGATGTACGTGAACAAAGTAAAAGCCGACGGCAGTTTCGAGATTGCCGGTCTTCCGGAAAAAACTTTTCGCATCTACGCTGTGCGCGATAAAAACAGCAACCTGATATATGATGGCATCGGGGCGGGCGAATGGGTTGGCTTTGCGAATGCACCTATTACGCCAACAGCAGATTCTGTGCAGCGTGTGGAACTGCGCGTATTCCCCGAAGGAAAAGATACTACGAACGCAGCGGTGCCGGGCAGCAGAAATAAATTCGACAATGCACCATCACCTGCAAGTAAAACCAAAGAAGGGCTTACTTATATTGTAACAGTCGATACCAATGATGTGCGCAAACGTACCGCCGAAATCACCAAGCCAATTGCCGTAACATTCAACAAAATACCAGAAAGCATTCTCCATGAAAAAATCTTCTTATCGTATGACAGCGCCGGTATAGCTGTAGAATCGCCGACTACTATTAATTTCGATACGGCGACGCACAAGATCATGCAAATCCATACCAACTGGAAAGAAAATTCGGTGTACACATTGCGCCTTATTAAAGGCTTTGCAAAAGACAGTACAGGGGCAGATGTGATGCCGTCGAAATATGTATTCCGGTCCAAAAGAGATGATGACTATGGAATTTTGGATATTCATCTGCCAACGAAGTACTATGGCAAGGGTTATGTGCTGCAGGTTATGTTCAACTCGAAGGATACTATTTATCAAAAACCAGTACTCGACACCATGGTCCATTTGCCGCGTCTGATGCCTGGCATGTACACATTTAGCGTGATTGTGGATGCCAATGAAAATGGCGTCTGGGATAGCGGTAATCTTTTCGGAAAGAAACAACCGGAACTGGTTATTCCTTACAACAGCAGTGTGCAATTGAAACCGGGCTGGCAAAACATTATCGATTTCGACGAAAAGAAACGGAAATAGATAAGCACAATCATTACAAACAATTTTTTCAAATAAAAGATACATGAAGCGCATCTTTATTCCACTCCTGCTGGCAGGCGCATTGCAAGTCACTGCACAGGACCACATGACACCAGAATTGCTCTGGTCGCTGAAAAAAGTTAATGCCGATGGCATGACCACCAGTGGAAATTCTGTTTATTATAACGTAAAACAAACAGATGTATCCACCGAAAAAAGCAATACGAAAAGATATTTGCTGGACGTAGTGGATGGCAGCCGCAAAGAATGGCAGATGCCCGCGGGCAAAACAATCTTTCAGCGCGATGAAAATGGTTGGTATGCAATGGATGACAAAAGCCTCTACCACAGCACAGATAAAGGCAAAACATGGAAAACGATTTTCAGCGGACTGGAAAATGCGGATAATGTACGCGTTTCGCCTGACGGAAAATATGTGGCGTTTTCAAAAGAAGTACTCTTAAAACCAATGATGGGTACAGACCTTTATCCGGATCTGAAAAAAACGACGGCACAGGTGTACACCGACCTGAATTACCGCCATTGGGATACCTGGGAAGACGGAAAGTTCTCGCATATTTTCGTGGCGCCGATCAACGGTACCTCTAAAGATATTATGGAAGGCGAGCTTTATGATTCGCCACAAAAGCCATTCGGGGGTGCAGAAGATTTTGTATGGAGCCCGGACAGCAAAGGCGTGGTATATGTTTGCAAAAAGAAATTCGGAAAAGCCTATGCAACGAGCACCAATACTGACCTCTACTATTATGACCTGAAAGCGGGCAGCACTACGAACTGGACGCCGAATATGATGGGGTATGACACCAACCCTGTTTTCAGTCCTGACGGTAAACGCATTGCCTGGACAAGTATGGCGCATGACGGTTATGAAAGCGACAAGAACGATATCTATGTAATGCAGCTGGGCACAGGTGGTAAAACAGATGTTCAGAAGCTCAACATGACGGCCGGCTGGGATGGCACTGTGGGCGGATTTGCCTGGGATAAAACAGGTAACAATATCTATTTTACAGCTCCGGTAAAGGGTACCGAACAACTGTTTTCGATAAAAGTACCGGCCAACCTGATGGTAGCTATGATGCCCGTTCCGGTACAGATCACCAAAGGCCAGTTTGACGTGAATGGTATTGTCGGCGAAGCGTCTAATCACGAAATAGTCGTAACACGTTGTGATATGAACCATGCCAATGAACTGTACGCAGTAAATGTTGCCAATGGCAGCATGCGCGCACTAACGCATGAAAACGACGACACTTATAGCAAGATAAAACTGAGCGAAACCAAGCTTCGCATGGTAAGAACCACCGACGGCCGGGAAATGGGCGTATGGATTGTTTATCCGCCAAACTTTGATCCTGCGAAGAAATACCCTACGCTGTTATATTGCCAGGGCGGCCCACAATCTGCACTCACACAATTTTACAGCTTCCGTTGGAATTTCCAGTTGATGGCGGCCCAAGGATATATTGTTGTAGCGCCGAACCGCCGCGGTATGCCAGGCTGGGGCACAAAATGGAATGAAGAGATCAGTAAAGACTGGGGCGGCCAGCCGATGAAAGACTACCTTGCTGCGATCGATGATGTCTCTAAAGAAAGTTATGTGGACAAAGACCGTCTGGGTTGTGTTGGCGCCAGCTATGGCGGCTATAGTGTCTACATGCTTGCAGGCATGCACGAAAACCGCTTCAAAACTTTTATTGCGCACGATGGTTTGTTTGACCTCAGAAGCTGGTATGGCAATACCGAAGAGCTTTGGTTTGCAAACTGGGATATCGGCGGCCCATACTGGAACAACTCCGCGACAAAGAGCTACGAAGATTATAACCCGAGCAATTTCGTTGCAAAATGGAATGCACCGATCATGATCATTCAAGGCGGCATTGATTACCGCGTACCGATCGAGCAAGGCCTTGGCGCTTTCCAGGCGGCCCAACTGCGTGGTATCAAAAGCAAACTGCTTTATCTTCCTAATGAAAACCACTGGGTACTGCATCCGCAAAATGCACTGGTATGGCAGAAAGAGTTTTTCAAATGGCTGGATGAAACGTTAAAATAATCGCTATTGTCATCCTGAGCGAAGTCGAAGGATAACAACAATGCCAAAAATCCTGCAAATAATTCAATCTTAAAATGGAATAAGCGCGACGATGGTCGCGCTTATTTTTTACGCTGAAACATCAGATGTGTCATACAATTTTCTTTCACTCGAAAAAGACGTGAAAAAAATTAGCCGTCAGTAATTTCTATCTTATCGTAAAAATCCGGCTTTGTGTGCCGCTATTGCTTTTCAGCATCAGCACATAATTCCCTGCCGATAAAAACTGAACCGGGATCATTTTATGCAATTGTTTCGTTGCTGTGCTATCAAAATCTTTTCGCGTACCGGTATAGAAAAAACGAGTGGAATCATACCGGGTGCCCAGTACACTACCGCTATTAAATGAATCAATTTTCGAAACAAGCCGTGGCAGATTCTGTGCTATCGAAGAAAGTGAAAGCAGTAAAAGGAAGGCTAAGAGTAAGGTTCTTGTCATAAATCAGATTTAAGGTTTGATAGATTAAGGTTCTATTCGAAGATAATCAATCTGACGAGGATCATTGTCATGCAATGAGCAATTCTCAACGTTATGATACAAAGCACCTCTATAGCTAAAGAGTTTCCATTATTCAATCTCAGCTAACATTACGTAACTTTAAAAAAACAAAATTTCACCATTATGAAAAGCGAATTTGCAGCACAGGTAACGATTCACATCGAAGCCACGCCGGAAACCGTTTGGGACGCGCTGACGAATCCGGCAATCATTAAACAATATTTCTTCGGAACGGAAGCCATCTCCGACTGGAAAGAAGGCAGTACGCTGGAGTTTAAAGGCGAGTATGAAGGTAAACAATACCGCGACAAAGGCGTGATTATGAAATACGAAAAGCCGAAAATGCTTCAATACACTTATCTGAGTTCCATGTCGGGCAAAGAGGATAAACCGGAAAATTATGCGCTTGTCACTTATGCCTTGACACCGGAAGGAGCCAATACCAAACTGGATATCACGCAAGACAATATTCCGACAGCCGAAGCACAGGAGCACAGCCTGAAAAATTGGTCTGATGTTTCCAGGCATATCAAAGAGATCGTTGAACGCAAATAATAATCATAAAAAATCACAGAGCGAAATAAAATGGAACCTATCTTTTTTGAATCGCCCGCTGCCTTCCGGAAGTGGCTGGAAAAAAATCATACAAAAGAAAAAGAAGTATTGGTTGGATTTCACAAAACAAAAACCGGCAAAGCCGGACTAACCTGGCCGGAATCTGTAGACCAGGCCATCTGCTTTGGCTGGATCGACGGCGTAAGAAAATCGATCGATGACCACACCTATACCATTCGCTTTACCCCACGGAAACCAACCAGTATATGGAGCGCAATCAATATCAGAAAAGTGGAGGAACTTAGCGCAAAGGGCTTGATGAAACCGGCGGGTCTGGAAGCATTCAGCCATCGGAAAGAACATAAATCGAAAGTGTATTCGTTTGAGCAGGACCGCAAGGATGTAAAGCTGGATGAAGCGGCGGCGAAGAAGTTTAAAGCCAATAAAAAAGCATGGAAATTCTTTACCGAACAAGCCCCATCCTACCAACATACCGCCACCTGGCTTGTCATCAGCGCCAAGCAGCAGGCAACCCGCGAGAAGCGACTCAACACGTTGATTGCAGATTCCGAAGCCGGCCTACTGATAAAACAGCTTAGGAGACCCGAAAAAAAATAATTATATTCAGATACTTTATTACTAACGCAATCAAGCCAAACAAATGTCCAAAAACCTGCTTGCCATATCCGGTAGTATTCGCGCGCAATCGGCCAATACTTCAGTTTTAAAATCGCTACAGAATTTTGCACCCGAAGATGTGTACATCCATCTGTACGAAGGCATCGACAGTTTTCCACATTTTAATCCGGACATAACAGATACAACGTTACTGAAGCCGGTAGATGATTTCAGAGATCAGTTGCGCAAGGCTGATGGCATTATCATCTGCACGCCAGAGTATGCATTTGGACTGCCGGGTGTTTTGAAAAATGCCTTGGACTGGCTGGTCTCTTCAGGTGAATTTACCGATAAGCCCACTGCAACCATCAGTGCCTCACCATTGGTAACAGGCGCCGATAAAGCACATGCACAATTGATACAAACTTTAAAGGTAATGGGCGCTAAAATACCTGCAGGCGCCTCGCTTACTATTCCAACTATTCTAAAAAAGCTGGATGACCAAGGCCGTATCAATGACCAGTCCACCATTGATGATCTTTCTGACCTGATCGACACGCTGATACATCAGATCAACCAGCCTGTTTCTTACGAATTGTGAGGTGTGCGGTGCCTGTTGTGAGTTATGCGTTCAAAAAGCGGATAAGATACCCTATAGAGATGCCAATCTTATAATTAATCCAGTGAAATAAAAGAAAAGCAATGGGCAAATAAAGCGCACCTGACTATTGCGTAAGTCAGGCGGGAGGAGGTGTTGAGACCCGGTCTAGAATTCATCTGATGTTTCTATAAAACATAAATTACAAAAAAATCCGGATAACAATTTTGGTGTTTTGAAAATTAGCTTAACTTTGCCCCGTTAACCACAACAATAAACCAAACACCAAGTGGAGGGTTTAAAATATGCTGGAACAATAACTACATATCATCCGTTGGCACATTCGGCACTATAACCGAACCGGGCATTTTATTTCCATTAGTTTTTAAAGCAAATACTGATCAGAAACAGCAACCTGTTTCTACATGCTTCCGTATATCGTTTTGCTCTATCGCCAGGAGATAGATCCGGCAAGGCTTTACCATCCCGCCTGCCAACATTTTTCAATCAAAGTCATTTAAGCTTTCGGACAATCAGTGTGTGCCAAACATCTGACGTTTAGCCAATACTTTGCCCAGAAGCTATTCAACTATCCGTATGCAAACCGCCATACCGGAATAAACAGTTATACCCCGTATCATCTTAAACATCAGACGATTTAAGCGGGTAATGGCACAAGCCTGAAAAATGGAACAGCAGGTAGCACAAGCGCAGGAGCAGTGGCAACAACACAATGAACTGGAAAGAGGAAATGCAATAAGAGTAATAACAGCAGACTTGTGAGCGGTGAGTTGTCGGTTGGGAGTAGCAAGCACTCCAATCACAAATATTAAATCACAAATAATCATGGATTCAAGAAAATATGGCCGTACGTATCATTTTCCGTTTTCGCCGGGCACAACGAGCGACGACAGGATTAATACCAACTACTGGCAAGACATACAGCAACTAAAAACAATTGTGCACACAGAAAAACTGGATGGCGAAAACAACTGCATGAACAAGTACGGCGTCTTCGCACGCTCGCACGCAGCGCCAACAACTTCGCCATGGACGCGCGATATCCGTACCAAATGGGCATTGCTTAAAAATGATTTCGGAGACCTGGAACTGTTCGGCGAAAACCTTTATGCGATTCATTCCATCGAATACCGGAAGCTAGAGCATTATTATTTCGTATTTGCGGTGCGTTATCATGACCAATGGCTCGCGTGGGAAGAAGTGAAATTTTATGCTGCATTGTTTGATTTTCCGACGGTGCCGGAATTGGAACTGTATGAAGTAGCATCGCTCAATGAAGGGAAGATTCAAACCGATGTACTGTTGCAGGCTGAGCGGGAAAAAGCAGAGATGCTGCAGAGGGGAATGAAATAAATTGTAAACAAATGCGGATACATATCCGCATTTGTTTTAAAGCTCGTACTCAATTTTGATTTGCTATACCTTGGCCGTTAAGTGCGGGAGGTTTAGAAAGCTCTTGAGGAAGCAGAAATTCAACACTTTGAATATTTGATACCTTGAATGTGCGTTCATCGTGTCTTAAAAGACAAAAAGCCTGTACGTACTCTTCCACAACACCATCCTCATTGGCCAAATTTCGAAATTGCCAATCACGAATTGTTCTTGTAGTTTCATTCAGCTCAAAGTCCTTATAACGGATTTTCAAAAACTCACAATTTACTTTAGACAACATTGACTGTATGTTCGCGGTTGTTACTGCGTAACGAATAATTGTTGCATCTGTCACTTCAAAAGAAGGCAACTTTGGAAAATTGCCATTCACGGCCCGCACTTTTAAAACAGTACTGACGTCAATTTCTCTTATTTTATTTTTCAGGTAATCCCATCCTTCAAAAAAATAGTTCCCATTAGCGCTACTAACGTTTTTAGGTTGAATCAAAGTCCAACTATCTTTGTCGTGTGCAAACGCCACAACAAGTAACTTGTTGCCTTCTTTGGCACTATTAATATCAGAAAGCAAACCTTCATTAACTGGCGCAACCAAATTCAAAGCTTCAACGGGGATCAATACCTCCGACAATTTATCTGACGGATTAAAATACTTGCATTTGACAAGCATTTTAGAGACCCACCGTTTACGCATTCCCGTCTTAGGATCTATAAAAGGTTCTTTGCTATCACTTTTCCCAGTTCCTACAACTTGCATTACTGGTGCCACAAAAGGAAGTAGAGAAGTCATTTTTTTACCTTTCGTTCCGCCGGAATCGCTTATGGAACTTTTAATCTTCTTGGCTTCAAGTTGAGCAGTTTTAAAGATTACTTTGCTACCAAATTCCTTCAGATGTGTAAGCAAATTTTCCGATCGATTGTTCGGTGCAATAACTGTAAGCAGACGAGATGATAACCATGTTTCTTCAAACTGAAAAGATTTCTGAGAATACCACAGACATTTACATTGAAACGTACCACTTTTAGACGTTTCCATTCCCGAATTTTCATCGTAGTGGTTTCTGTTTTCTTTGACAACTTCTACGACCACCATTAAAGGAGAAACTAACTGGGGATCTCCGCTAAAAATAATGTCTTGAAAATCTTTCGTATAAGGATGAGAGGCAAGCGCAACTATCGCCCCCATCCATTCTGGGGTATAATTTTCATTTTCTGGCATACTTGGGATATAAATTTTATGCCATGAAAATAACGAATTGTAGATAAACAAATTATTTTTACATCAACCTTGCAGAATTAGCTTGAAAGACTGTAGACGTTTAGTGAACCAAAAGGTTTTCTCGGAAACTTACTTTATAGATGGGCTATAAAGGATAAGCATTGTTATCGGACTGCTTTCTGCCGCGCTCCTGGAGGAAGCTAAGTACCATCTTGGCGACCTCAACGGTGACGGTCAGAAACTTTACTGTCTGTAGCAAAAGTAGCATTAATTCTTTGTTCATACAAGTTTAGTGTTGATTCAAAATATTGTGGCTCAAGAATTTGGGCGCTAGTTCAGCCCTAGGGGTGTATGTCTACCACATTGTCTATTACACAGGCCTGCAAGGTTATATTCTGAGCTATGAACGACGAACAACCCGACTGGCTGAAAGCAAAAGGATACTTACACATCACAGCTGCAATAGATGTGCAAAGGCGAAGACTCGAAATAATTAAGAAAGTAACGAATCCTCGTTATGTAGCTCGCTATGCTTTTTACCCGTTAATACATGCGTCAATCAACGAGCGTCGATACAAAAAAATCGATGCGACTACGGGTAGAAGAGCTCACTCGTACAAGGACGAAAATGGAGAACATAAGCATAACGCTAAAAGTCGTCCGTTACATTACGCCACGCACATGGATGCGATTATCTTCGGATATTACGCAGATTTACTGCAGCAGAAATACGAGATTGAATTGCGCAAATATCCAAAGCTAGGTAATTGCATTGTTGCCTACCGAAAAATTCCTATTGAAAACGAGGAAACAAACAAGAGCACTATTCACTTCGCACATGAAGTATTTGAAGAAATTCGACACAGAAGCGAAATCAGCGACTGCGGAGTCCTAACATTCGATATTAAAAGTTTTTTCTCCAGTCTTGACCACCTACAACTAAAAAGAATCTGGGCTTCCTTATTGGAAGTCGATAAACTTCCAGACGACCATTATAACGTGTTTAAAGCGGCTACCCGATTTTCATACATTCTGAAAGACGATCTGAGAAAATACCCAAACAGGAAAGGTCGCAGATCAGAATTTGACGAGAAAGAGCTCGCACGTATCCGAAACAAACATGGCATCAATGCCTTTTTTGAATCACCAAAGGCATTTAGAGAAAAAATTAAAGACGGAAGTATCAAAATTCACAAATACCCGTTTCATAATAAAGAGAACAAGCCAATAGGGATACCACAGGGTCTTCCCATTAGTGCTGTGTTGGCGAATCTATACTTATTGAATTTTGATAAGAAAATTCTCGACATTGTCGTCAACCAGATGGGTGGGTATTACAAACGGTATTCCGATGATATCGTTATTGTATGCGCTCCTTATCAGATGGGGGCCATCAAGGACTTTATAGAATCAACTATTGAAGAAAGTAAGGTCACAATCAGCAAAGACAAAACAGAACAATTTATTTTCAGAAAGATCGCTTTTGGGAACAAGGAACCGAGGCTTACCTCAGTAAAAATTTCCGACAATCAGGAAAAAGTCAACGCTCCACTGATCTATTTAGGTTTTGAATTTAATGGACAGAAAACACTTATTAAGTCTGCTAACCTTGCAAAGTTTTACAGACGCATGATTTCATCTGTCAAGCGCAAAGCAAAAAGGGCCATTAAAATTGCAGAACAGAATCCAGGAACTAAACCTGTTATTTTTCGTCGTCAGTTGTATAAATTATATATGACAAAAGGGAAAGGGAAAATTCACAGGAGATGGAAAAAGCTTGTAAAAAATGAGTTGGGTGAATATCGTTTAGTTACGGGAGAGAAAACAAAACCGGTGCGTAGCAATTATCTCACCTATGCAACCAGAGCAAGCGAAACAATGCAAGAACCTGCGATTTTAAACCAAATCCGCAATCATAAAAAAATATTCAACCAGGCAGTACAACGGCATTTGAAAAAGAAATGAAATGTCTTTCTACTGCCAACGAACAACCCCGAAATCAGATCCCCACGTCGTGCCTCCTTGGGATGACCCGCGTTTTTAAACCCGCGATGATCCACACACAACACGGGTCATCACGAGGAGGCCCCAAACAGTGAAACTGTGGGGACGACGTAGGGATCTGATTTCGCTCCGGAAAAAAATGTAATCAACGGGGCTTATATCTACCAGAGCAACCAATTCGACCCGCCGCGAAATCAGATTGCCACGTCCTCGTACCTCGTCCTCGCAAAAACCCGTATTATATTACACTCTCTGCGAGTAACTTCCCACAAATTAACCAATTAACCAATTAACCCTTTAACCAATTACCCCTTTAACCCAATTACCCCATTAACTTTCCCACGCACCCAAGCTTCTGCCCTGCTTTCTCCGTCTATAGAATAGACTGTAACTTTTCACCAGGCAAATACCATGCTTATGAAGCCCTTTTTAGTTCTTATCATCTTACTTTGCAGCTATGCATCGCAGGCACAAATCACTGCGCTCGATTCTTCTTTCGGCGTAAACGGTATTGTAAAAATAGATTCGCCTATCCAGATGCAAAGCAATAAAATGGCATTGCAGGCCGATCACAAGATCATCCTTGCTGGTTGTTATTATTATTACCTGATGCCTAGTTTCGACATGATCTACGAACTATATATCATGCGTTTTCATCCCGATGGCAGTATAGACACCAGTTTTAACGGCACCGGTGTGGTGACACATCCCACCTTCCGTGGCACCGCAGTGTCTGGCGTAGCCGTACAAGCCGACGGTAAGATCGTGGTTGCAGGATCGCAGCATGTAGAGCGGCTTTTGCCCAATGGCCAGCCCGATTATAGTTTTTGCGATAGCGGCAGCATTCAGCTATCCTTCCTTGGCCCTTACGACCGAATCAATAATATGGTCCTGCAAAACGATGAAAAGATATTGGTAACCGGCGGTTTCAATCAGGCATATGCCATGGTATTCCGGCTTAAGCCCGATGGGCATCCCGATTCTACTTTCGGCTACAACGGCTTGGTGAATACCACACTCGACAGTTCGGCATCTGACAATGGCGCAGCGCTGGCTGTTCAGCCTGACCATAAGATTGTACTCACGGGCCGGTCTATCGGCAGTTCACCTAATTATTTTTCCAGGGTATCGGTCATCCGTTATCTGCCAGACGGTTCATTGGACCCCAGTTACGGTGGTGGCGACGGCTATAATAAAATCAATTTCCCCGGACAGGTACACAGCCATGCGGTGACCATTACAAGACTGGCCGATAATAAAATGCTGATCGGCGCGCTGGTATATAAACCTTCTCCCAATAACCCCAACAGTTATTGGGCATACAGCGCATTTACCCGTATAGATTCCAACGGCAGTGTAGACAATAGTTTTGGCACAAACGGCTATATGTTGTCCGATACATTGAGCAACAATATGAATCTTTGGGATATTCCCAAAATGGCGGTACAGGGTGATGGCAAAATATTGCTGGGCTATACGGATTTCTCCGGCGGGCAAATGGGGCGATTGGCCTTGCGTCGCTTCACGCCCAATGGCAGCATAGATAACAGTTTTGGGCTGAACGGTCTTATTACGACCAAAATTACGGCCAACAAAGACATGTCCACCGACCTGCTGGTACAGCCGGACGGGAACATTCTATACAGTGGCGTATGCGACATTACCGATGACTGGCCTTTGTCGCGGCATTACCTGGGCGCCATAGCACGTTATAAACCCAATATAAACCTTGGCGTACCAGACCTGACGAACAATATTTCGAATCTTACGTTATTCCCGAATCCCGTTGATGCAGTATCTACCTTAAAATACGAACTGGCTTTCCCAACAAAGGTTTCGATTCGCCTCTGTGATGTCAACGGCCGTACGGTACAGTCATTTTATGAATGGCAGCAAAAAAGCAAAGGCAGCTATACCGAAACGTTGACGCTGCGCAATGATCTTTCGGCAGGTAATTATTTCCTGGTGATGACCACGGAAAACGGGGTGCATGTTTTGAAAGTTTGTAAGAAATAAAATCGCGGCCTTTATGCAATGGCAATTACGATCAGAAGATTGAAATCAACAGCGAGCATTTTGAAGATTTTATAAAAATAGCGGAGCGCTTTGTGTGCAATGGTGCTACAATACGGTCGTAATTACATCGTTCGGCTTACCCAGCAAACGATGCACCGGACAGGCTTTGGAGATCTCCAGCAACTTGGCTCGTTGCTCTTCATTAGCTGTATGGTCAAATGCCAATTCGCAATGAAACGTATTGACTTCTGTGGGTTCAGTTGCCCGTTCAAAGCTTACGCTCACTTTAATATTTTCAATCTCCCAGCCCTTTCGTTTCACGTACATCCGCAGCGTAATAGCCGTACACGACGCCAGCGACATGCAAAGATAAGCGCCCGGTGAAGGACCGGAATCTTTGCCACCCACCGTTATCGGTTCGTCAGCGATCATTTCATGGTCGCCCACTTTGAGGTGTGTCGTTAATACATCGCCACAATTAATGGCTTCGGCTGTTGCTGTGATTTTAGTTAAAGACACTTGTTTATTGTTTGGGTTGTGGAAACAAATTCAAGGTACGTTGATAAGTTGATACGTTTATGCACGCCGAAAAAGCAGACTTGATTTTTCCTTTTGAAAATTGACACAAAACAAAACCGGCTGCCTTTACAGACAGCCGGTCTCTTTATTTCAATGAAAAGCAAGCCTAACACTATCCTTCGACTACGCTCAGGATGACATCACGAGGTTTTGGCTTTTGACTTTTCACTTTTGATTTTACTAGAGGTGAATCGCTTCGCCCAGTGCTACTTCGATTGCGTCTTTTACGCTTTCGCTCATGGTTGGATGCGGATGGATGCTATCCAACACTTCCTGCCATGTAGTTTCCAGTTTGCGTGCGGTTACTGTCTGCGCAATGATCTCTGTTACATTTGCACCGATCATATGCGTACCCAGCCATTCGCCATATTTAGCATCAAAGATCACTTTTACGAAACCTTCGGTAGCACCCGCAGCACTTGCTTTACCAGATGCGGAGAATGGGAATTTACCTACTTTCAGTTCGTAACCGGCTTCTTTCGCTTGTTTCTCAGTCATACCCACAGAAGCAATCTCCGGAGAACTGTAAGTACAGCCTGGTACATTGCCATAATCAACCGGCTCAGGAATGTGATGGTATTTACCTTCTTTGTTAGCAATTGCTTCCACACATACGATCGCTTCTTTAGAAGCTACGTGTGCCAACGCCTGGCCCGGAGTCACGTCACCGATAGCGTAGATGCCGTCCACATTCGTTTTGCTGTATTTGTCAACGATGATCTTTCCTTTGTCGACAGTGATGCCCAAAGTTTCCAGACCAATGTTTTCGATGTTTGCAACCACACCTACTGCGCTCAGTACAATATCCGCTTCCAGTATTTCTTCACCGTTTGCCGTTTTCACAGTAGCTTTTACGCCATTACCGCTGATATCTACTTTTTCTACAGAAGCATTGGTCATAACAGTGATGCCTTTTTTCTTGTAGATTTTTTCCAGTTCTTTAGAGATGTCTTCGTCTTCTACCGGCACAATGCGTGGCAGGAACTCGACGATAGTAACTTTAGTACCGATGCTTGCGTAGAAGTAGGCAAACTCAACACCAATTGCACCGGAACCAACTACGATCATTGATTTTGGCTGTTCTGGCAGCACCATTGCTTCACGGTAGCCGATCACTTTTTTACCGTCGATCGGCAGGTTAGGCAATTGACGCGCGCGGCCACCGGTTGCGATGATCGTGTGACGAGCCTGGTAATTGGTAGTTTTGCCGTCAGTACCGGTAACTTCTACTTCTTTCTTCGCGTTGAGTTTTCCAAAACCGTTGATGACATCGATTTTGTTTTTCTTCATCAGGAACTGAACACCTTTACTCATTTTATCTGCTACGCCACGGCTGCGTTTTACCATTGCACCAAAATCAGCTTTAGCACCTTCGATAGTAATACCGTAATCATTAGCATGATTCGCATATTCCATTACCTGTGCTGATTTCAGCAGGGCTTTGGTAGGGATACAACCCCAGTTGAGGCAGATACCGCCCAGGCTTTCACGCTCTACGATTGCTGTTTTGAAACCTAACTGTGATGCACGGATGGCAGCAACATAACCACCAGGACCGCTACCGATGACAATAACGTCGTATGACATAAGAGAAATTAATTTAAAATTAAGTGGTCAAAATTTAAACCGGACAAAAGTAGCAAAATAGGGCTTAAATTAAAAAGTCAAAATTCAAAACTCAAAACCATCGCTGATCGCTGATTTCCCAATCGTGAATTATTTCCATTTTGGGGATCCATCTTCCCGTCCATGATGCAACATCGTTGCGAGGCAGCGCCGTCCCAGAGCGAAGCCGAAGGAACACATGATTACATCGGGACTACAAACAAAAAGAGGTGCAAGTTCCTTGCACCTCTTTCATAATAATTAAAGGCTATTCGTAAAAATGTATCAACGTATTAACCTTTTAACGTATTGACCTACTTGATTTTTTCGAAATCAGAAGCCTGTGGCAGAATTTCGCCCGGAATCCGAAGTTTACTTCTTTTGCGGCTATAGCCAAAGTAAACGAACAAACCAATCACCATCCATGCAAAGGCTACCGTAAGCGTTTGGGCATCCAGCGCCACAATCATGCCCGCACAAATGATGATGCCGAGAATCGGAACCAATGGAACCAGTGGCGTTTTAAACGGACGCTCGATGTTTGGTTCTTTCATACGCAGAATCCATACACCCGCACTTACCAGCACAAATGCAAACAAAGTACCAAATGAAGTAAGATCACCGGCTACGCTACCCGGTACAAATGCCGCAAACAACGCAACAAAAATAAACAGGATCCAGTTGGCCATATAAGGCGTCTTGTATTTTGGATGTAGTTTCCCAAACACAGGAGGAATCAGCCCATCGTTACTCATGGTAAAGAAAATGCGGCTCTGCCCCATCAACATTACCAGAATTACCGAAGAAAACCCTGCGAGGATAGCAACGGTAACACTGGTACCCAGCCAGCCATAGCCATGCATATAAGTTTGAATAGCATACGCTACAGATGCTTCTTTACCTGCTGTTGCAAATTCCTGCCAGTTGGCAACGCCTGTAAGCACGTGGCCAAACAGGATATACAAAATAGTACAAACCACCAGTGAGCCGAGAATACCGATCGGCATGTCGCGCTTCGGATTTTTCGCTTCCTGGGCAGCCGTACTTACCGCATCAAACCCGATGAATGCAAAAAATACAATAGCCGCGCCACCGAGCACGCCGCCCCAGCCGTGTTTGAAGAAGCCTTCATGGCCGGGCATATTATCCGGGATCAGATAAGGCGTATGGTTTTCCGGTTTGATAAAATGCCAGCCAAAACCGATAAACAACAAAACGATCGATACTTTAATAAACACGATGACCGCATTAACCATTGCAGACTCCTGCGTACCTCTGATGAGCAACAAAGTAAGCAACACGAGAATGATTAGTGCCGGACCATTGAAGATGCCTGACTGTGTTACCACCAATGCCTTCAGGCTCGGAGCAAGTGTCTTCATCTGATCGTCGGTAAGCAACAGCACGCCTTCTTTGGCGGTCTTTGCCAGGTCTGCCGGGAACTGCCCGATAGCACTACCGACAACGGAATTGATATGCTCAAACGGCGAGTGGCACCATTCATACGGTATGCCCCCTCCTAAAAGCTTGTTTAGATATTCGCTCCAGGCAATAGAAACGGTAGCCGCCCCCAATGCATATTCCATGATCAGTGCCCAGCCAATGATCCAGGCTATAAGCTCACCCATCGTAACATAAGAATAAGCATAGGCACTACCAGCAATTGGGATCATGGAAGCAAATTCTGCATAACAAAGACCTGCAAATGCACAACCGATTGCTGCCACAATAAACGAAAGCGTAACGCCCGGTCCTGCCGCTTCTGCTGAAGCGGCCGCTGTTCTTACAAACAGACCCGCGCCAATAATCGCACCAATGCCAAGGGCCACCAGGTTGCCGGCGCCGAGGGTACGTTTCAGCCCCTTCTCGGAATCATCAGCTTGTGCCAGCAGCTGCGCCAATGGTTTCTTCAGAAATAAACTCATGAGATATCAGTAAATAACTATTAGTTGGGCGCTAAAGATAATGGAAAACCTTAAAAAGCCAATTGCCCTGCCATTTGCAAATGTCGCCGGATTGTAAACTTGTAAAAACGCGCGTAGCATACATCATTCTCAAATAGTCAACTGCCAACAATCTAATTTTTTTTCTCTTTGTTAGAAAAAACGAAATTCTCCGCCGCTATCTGTCCATTCTACGATATTTTGCTGTAGTTTGGCAGTCTTAATTTGTATTCCGGAAGTGCGAAAACTAATCACTCTACTTTTCATCCTCTTTACTTATACATTACAGGCGCAGCCACTCATGCCGGATATGATCGGCGTTACACAAGGTGGCATGAACGTAATTACCTGGACTTCTCAATACGATGGGATCAAATCCATTGCAATGCAGCGCTCACAGGACAGCGTCCATAATTTTGCAACGATCGGCTATGTCAAAAATCTGAAGAAAGGTCCGCAGGCATTTATAGACGGGCATCCGAACCCGGGCAAAAACTGGTACCGCCTCTATATTGTTTTCAGCTCAGATCTTACCTGGTATAGCAATAACTTAAAATTATTAGTGGACAGCGCGCAACTTTTGCAGCAAAAAGTATTGCCGCCTAATGACTCTTTACAGAAATACGCAAGTAAAGTAAGCACCTCCGGCGATTTTACTTCCGGCGCTGTAAATTCTACCGTAGCCACAACAACTGCTACCGCTACCAGCGGCACAATAAACCCGGCTGGCAATGCTCCTGGAACCACCACCACCCCGTCAAAGCCCGGCAACACCACTCCGGTCATTAAAGTGCCCACGATTGGCGGCGATGCGGTGGACCCGTCTGTATACATTAAGTCCCAGTATGTGTTTACTAATCCGTTTACCGGCCACGTAAATATCGAAATTCCGGAAGCGAAAAAGCATGTCTTCAGCATCTCTTTCTTCGATCAGAAAGACCGGCGCATTTTTGAGATCCCACGCATCAGCGAGCCGTCTATAATAGTAGATAAAAGAAATTTCCAGAGAAAAGGCCTTTACAAGTTTGAATTACTTAAGGATAAAGAAAAGTTGGAAACAGGGTACATTACAATTTACTAAATAGACAATAGGCAGCTTCCCTTTTTACGAAAACCAAATCGTAGCACACGCACAATTTCATAAAACCGTATAAAAACCGAACAGCCGCAAAGATCACTTTGCGGCTGTTCGTTAAATGTGTTTAATCCCTACCATTCTCTGCATTGAATCATATCAATTGCCCACTGCAAATTGTCAATTATTAATTGTTGTTCAGATTATCATCCCATTCATGCTCCTGCATCATACGGGCCCATTCGGCACCGAGTTGCAGCACATCGCCCATATAGAGCTTCATCATGCGCACTATTTCTTCTGCATGCCATGAATAAACACCTTTGGCAAAACGAACGGGAAATCCTTCATAATTAAAATAAAGACTACCCTCCTGGTGAAGATTCTGTATCAGGTGCTCATGGGTTTCAAAACCGAAGTAATCAAAATTCTTGCCTTTCAGCGGATGATCGGTTTTAGAATCTTTGCCTACATAGTGTAGCGGACCGATGTATTTCCAGTCGTAATGCTGTACTTTTCTTCCGAGGAATGTTTGTTGTAACAAGGTAAGATGATCTTTTTCGATCAGGATTTTTTCACGAAAATACATTCGGGATAAAAAACGATAGGCTGCCAGCAAGTACAAAACCGCTGCGCCCAGCCCCGTACTCCAGTGCATCCATTGCTTGCCGAGCGGCAGCGATTGCAGCAGGAAAATAGAGGCCATACCATAGGTAAACAGAAACTCAGCCCAAAAAAGAATTCGGATACGGGTCTCGATACGGTTACCAAGGTCTATCAGAACAAAGTCTTTGCCCCAGTTATATTTGATCTCAGAGCTCACTTTTTAATGTAATAGAGTAAACATAAAATTAATGCAACAATATTTGTTATGCAACAACTGGTGACTCATTTAACGCCATTTCTGCCAGCTGTGCTCCGAAAACTTCTTCAAATGCAGCTTTGATATGCTGCCTTACTATTGCCTCATCCACTGCATGCCCGAGTTCTCTCTGGATAGAAGTTACCCCTTTATCAGTGATTCCGCAAGGAACTATATAGTCAAAAAATTTCAAATCCGTATTAACATTCAGTGCAAAACCGTGCATGGTCACCCAGCGGCTGCAACGAACCCCCATCGCACAAATTTTACGGGCAGAAGGTGTGCCGACATCCAGCCAGACACCCGTAGAGCCTTCCAGGCGGTCGCCTTTGATACCAAACGGAGCAATAGCGCGAATGATCACTTCTTCCAGACCACGCATGTATTTACCCAGGTCCGTAAAAATTTTTTCCAGGTCAAGTATCGGATAACCAACTATTTGGCCCGGCCCATGATAAGTAATATCGCCACCGCGGTTCGTTTTGTAAAAAGACACATTCAGTTCTTTCAGTCGGCTATCATTGACCAGCAGGTTTTCCATATGGCCGCTTTTGCCCAGCGTGTACACATGTGGATGTTCGCATAAAAAGAAGAAATGTTTTGTACCGATGTCTGCAGGGCGTTCCGAGTCCGGTTTTCCAAACCATTGCGACTTCTTTTCCAGATTCTGTTTTAACAGCGATTCCTGTAAATCCCAGGCCTTGCCGTACTCAATATTGCCGAGATCCTGAACCCAAACCTTTTGCATCATGATATTCCTGAAATGAAGTCGCAAGTTACTGATTTGTTTGTTCTCCTACTGAGGCTTAACGATTCGTTTTCTCAGCCCTGGCATTGATTTTATTCATTACTGAAAATCACCTGAAATGCGGGATTTAAAAAGGGCTTGATTTACTTTTTCTTAACAGCAAAACGATTACATTTGTTTTTGACGTGTATATTAATTTCGTTAGACTATGTTACAATTCATGAAGAATAAAATTTTAATACCACTATTGATCGGAGGTGCGCTTGCAGCATTCTTCTCATTTAAATATATCGGCGGAGATGACAACAGCGGCGGGGAACAAGAAAAGCGCAAACTGGTACTTCAAACAGTGATGAAAACGATCAACGAGGGGCATTATTCTCCTCGCACTATAGATGATAGTTTTTCAACTCATGTTTACCATAAGATTATGGACGATCTCGATTTCGAAAAGAAATTCTTCACGCAAAAGGAGATGAGCGAGTTGCAGCAATATGAGTTCCAGATCGATGACGAAATCAACAATAATTCACTGGAGTTTTTTGATAAGCTGAATGGACTGTTTGTAAAAAACATTGACCGTGCCGAAGGTTATTATAAAGAGATCCTCAACACGCCATTTACGTTTACAGACAAACAGGAATACCTGATGAGTGGCGACAAACTGCAATATGCCGCTGACGAGAACGCTTTGAAGGATCGTTGGAAACAATACCTTAAATACCGCGTGCTGGTAAAATATGTGGATCTGAAAGATGCGCAGAATAAGGCAAAAGAGGATAAAAAAGTAAGAGATACGCTAAAAATCAAAACAGATGCGGAACTGGAAGCAGAAGCACGTAACAGTGTCCGTCAAAACCAGGAAAGATATTTTAAGCGTCTCCGTAAGATCGACGAAAACCAGCGCTTCTCTATTTTTATGGATGGTGTAACGCACAGTGAAGATCCGCATACGGACTATTTCCCACCAAAAGAAAAACAAGATTTCGATGTGCAGATGTCCGGAACCTTCTTTGGCATTGGCGCGCAGCTGAAACCTGAAGACGGCAAAGTGAAAGTAGCTGCCATTATTTCCGGCAGCCCAAGCTGGAAACAAGGTCAACTGAAAGCCGGTGATGAGATTCAAAAAGTTGGTCAGGGTGCGCAGGAACCGGTGGATGTACAAGGATACGACCTGGACGAAGTGGTACAGCTGATCCGTGGTAAAAAAGGCACCGAAGTGCGCCTGACCGTGAAAAGTATCGACGGCAGCACGAAAATAATTCCGATCATCCGCGGCGAGGTACAACTGGAAGAGACATTTGCTAAATCTGCGCTAATCAACAATCCGGGCGGTCCGATCGGGTATATATACCTGCCAGAATTCTATTCCGATTTTCAGCGCGTGAATGGTCGCCGTTGTGCGGAAGACGTTGCGAAGGAAATTGAAAAGCTAAAAGCATCGAACGTAAAAGGCATCATCCTTGATCTTCGCTACAATGGCGGTGGCTCACTGAGCGATGTAGTAGATATGGCTGGTTTGTTTATCGACAAGGGTCCGATCGTACAGGTAAAAAGCAGCGATGCAGCACCGATGAAATTACAGGATAACGATAAAGGCGCTTTGTATTCCGGTCCGCTGGCCATTATGGTAAATGAAGGCAGTGCATCTGCATCTGAAATCATGGCAGCTGCCATGCAAGATTACAAACGTGCGGTGATCGTTGGTACGCCTACTTACGGTAAAGGCACGGTGCAGAAAGTAATTTCACTCGATGAAATGCTCGATCCTATTACACGCATGCGTATGCAAGCAAGCAGTTTGAGCAGCAACGGGAAGGGCGGTGCGCAGGGCCAATTGGGCGCCCTGAAAATTACGGTTCAGAAATTCTACCGGATCAATGGTGGGTCTACTCAGCTGAAAGGTGTAACCCCGGATGTGCAACTCCCGGATCCTTATGCAGCGATCGATATGGGTGAACGCCGCGATAAATCTGCATTGCCTTGGGACGAAATAGCTCCGGCCGATTACGAACCTGCTCCGAACCCGGTAAATGGTGCGACATTGGCTGCATTGAGCGCCACTCGCGTGAAAAACAATGCAATCTTCGGTTTGATACAGGCAAATGCTGAAAAACTTAAAAAACAGCAGGACGATAACACCGCATTCCTGGATGAAGCTGACTACCGAAAAGAACTGGATGAAGCCAACGCTACTTCTAAAAAACTGGAAGAACTCCAGAAAAAAGGTACGCCGCTGACCATTACCAATATACAGGAAGACCTGAAACGTATTAACACAGATAGCCTTTCCACTGCGAGAAACGCTGACTGGATCAAGAATCTGAAAAAAGATATTTACCTGTCCGAAACCGTAAATATCATCAATGATCTTTCCAAACAGTCTATGAATGTGACGCTTGGCAAAAGCGCCAAATAATATGAAATAAAATAATTGCAAAGCGGTTGTCCGGATGTTCGGGCAACCGCTTTGTTTTTACGGATCTATGAGCAAATGCTGTCGAGGCGATAATATTTAGCAGACGAGGTAAATTTCTTGTACCCAGATGTGATCGGGTGAAGACTACTTTTTTGTCCACTTTTTGCGGCAAACAAAAAAGTGGAAGAAGAAAGAGCTGATGTTTAAATAAAGCACGTCAGCCAGATTCGGGAGCATGGCGTTGCAAACGCACCGCGATGCTGCGAGTCACTCATCATCAGCAAATCATAAGTCAGTGTCGTTTCCTTAAGAAAAATTGGTTCCGTCGCGAAATCAGATGGCGACGTCCTCATGCTTCGTACTCGCCATGACCCCGGGTGTGCTTGTACAGCGCGTTTGTGCCTATTTAAGAGTCTTTGCGAGGAGGATTTTTGCCGACGTCGCAAGCTGATTTCGCGGAATGTGCTAAAACAAGAGCTTAAGGAAACGACATTGATTCACAACTCATCAGTTCCTCAATCATAAAATCAGATATCCGCGGCCAGACTTTTCAAAGCATTAATTAACTTTGCCTTCCAATGAATAGCTTACTGCGCTTCAGCAACAGATTTTTAGGTTTAATGCCGGTGATGATACTGGGCTTTCTGTGTATTGCGTCTCAGACCTTTGCACAGGCTACGCCGGATACATCGCTGAACCGCATTTTGCCGGATACCGCTGCGCGAGCCAGCCATCAGGCGATCGTTACCCCGCCGCCAGTTCCCGTTGTTATCACCAAGAATGAGCCGTTTCAGCCTAATCCCAAAAAATCAGGCTTGTATTCGTCGATTCTGCCAGGTGCGGGGCAGTTTTACAACCGCCAATATTGGAAAATCCCGATCATCTACGTGGGTGTAGGTGTTGCCGGCTATTTCCTCGTCGATAACCTGAAAAATTACCGCGATTACCGCAAAATCTACATTGCCCGCCTGCAAGGCGACCGTAGCGACGGCCTGCCTTATACCGATGGCGACATCAAAACGCTGCAAGACACTTATAATAAGTATCTCAACATGACCGTTTTGCTGACAGCAGTCGGCTATACGCTGCAAATTATTGATGCGATAACATTTGCCCACCTGAAGAATTTTGACATCTCCCGGGATATTTCCATGCGCATGGCTCCGGTAGCGACTCCTTACGGCATTGGCCTGGGCTTGGTATTACAGCTCAAATAAATTTCTATACACAGATAAACTACTTCTGCAAGTTTTATTTAAGGTCTGGCTTTTTTAAATTGCGGTATGCTGCACAGCAAACCAAGAGAGGACAATTATCTGCATAAGGGTTTAAGAAAACAACTGGTACAGACTTTAAAAGAAAAGGGTATCAATGATGAACGCGTACTGGCGGCCATCGAAGCTATTCCGCGTCATTTCTTCCTTGATCCGGCTTTTGAGCGTATTGCCTATGAAGACCGGGCTTTCCCCATCGTAGCCAATCAAACGATATCGCAACCCTACACCGTTGCTTACCAGACGCAGTTGCTGGAGATCAAAAAGTTTGATAAAGTACTGGAAATCGGCACGGGCAGCGCCTATCAGGCTTGTGTGCTTGCTGAGCTCGGCGCAATGGTTTATACAATTGAACGGCAGCGTGCACTGTTCGATTTTGTCGGCAAATTCTTTTTCCTCACCAAATACCCCAACATCAAGCGCTTTTACGGCGACGGTTATGAAGGTCTTCCTTCTTTTGCGCCATTTGACAAAGTAATTGTAACGGCTGCCGCACCTTTTATTCCGCCGAAATTGACAGAACAGCTAAAACCCGGCGGCATTATGGTCATTCCCGTCGGCGACGATCACGGTCAAAAAATGATGTGCATCAAAAAGGACAAGGATGGCCATATCACCGAAGAAGAGCGTGGCGACTTTGTCTTTGTGCCGATGCTGACAGGAAAAAACAAATAGATCGCTGGTTTTGCGTGAATAGTCAACAGCACATGGCGAGATAAACATCAGATGTTTTGAATGTTTCGCAAAATGTGTAAGACAGGTTATGGAAGTTGCAAGCTTTGCCTCTATTTTAAGAGCTATCATTTCAGCATCACAACATAGTAATCCAATTTTCACCCTAGTCCCGGGCATCTAACTTTATCGCTTTGAGATTCCGTTGAATCCCCTGCCATTTGCTTCTTTTAAGTGGCGAATTTTTAAAGATGCGACGAAAGGATTCTTCGGTCATTTCCTGCCATTGACTGGTAGAAAGATTCAGGATTTCAGGAACTGGCGTAAACGCAGGTTCATGATTAGGTTTCGCAAAACGATTCCATGGACACACATCCTGGCATACGTCGCAGCCAAACATCCAGCCATCCATTTTAGCATGAAACTCATCAGGGATAAGTGCGTCTTTTAATTCGATCGTGAGATAAGAAATACATTTACTGCCGTCTACCAGCGAAGGTGCAACGATAGCGCCGGTAGGACAAGCATCCAGGCAACGCGTGCAACTGCCGCAATGGTCGGTAGTGAAAGGTGCATCGGGCTTCAGTTCCAGGTCCGTGATAAGCGTCGCAATAAAAAAGAAAGAACCATTCTTTTTTGTCAGCAGATTGCCGTTCTTCCCCACCCAGCCCAAACCGGTCCGCACAGCCCAGCTACGTTCCAATACCGGCGCACTGTCTACAAAACCACGACCATCGACGGCGCCAATATTTGCCCGTATAAAAGCCAGCAATTCATTCAACTTCTCCCGGATCACATAATGGTAATCGATGCCCCAGGAATATTTGGCTATTTTCGGTGCGTCGGGTTGCTGTTTTTCGGAAGGAAAATAATTCATCAACAACGTCACTACAGATTTGGCGCCAGGCACCAGTTTCCGGGGATCGATCCGGAGATCGAAGTGATTTTCCATGTATTGCATCTTACCATGAAAACCTTTGCTCAGCCAGTTTTCCAGCCGGCGGGCATCCTCATCGAGCTGCTGTGCCACAGCAATGCCGCAAGATTCAAATCCCAAACGGGTTGCTTCCTGTCGGATCATGATACTATGTTTTTCTGCTAACGACACAATTTTATGCTTCGTCTTTTATTGGTTCAACGCGCACGCCCCGGATCTCCGAAAGTCGTTGCAAATACTGTGCAGCATGCACCCTGGGGATGCCCGCCTGCACTACACAAAACAGTTGCAGGTCTTGCTTATAGATCGTGGCTTCGCTTTGGCGCAGCAGGTACATCACCTCACCCATTGTCGGATAATCAAAAGAAAGTTCATACTTTTCTTCTACCCATTTTTCGGTTACCGGGGTACCATCTAAGGCCATTGCCGTAGCTGTTTTATAAGCATTGATCAGACCGGGAACGCCTAACAAAGTTCCGCCAAAATACCGAACTACCACAACCATTACATTCGTCAATCCAGCACTGTCTATCTGCCCGAGAATAGGCCGCCCGGCACTGCCCGCAGGTTCACCATCGTCGCTGGCGCGAAATAATTTGCCATCGATACCAATGCGAAATGCCAGACAATGGTGTACTGCTTTCGGATGTTCTTTCTTCAGCAACTGTAATTTTTCCTTAACCTCCTGCGTGCTGAACACCGGCCAGGCATAGGCAAGAAACTTACTGCCTCTGTCTTTGAATTCGGCGGTAGCAGGCACTGCGAGCGTTTTATATTTATCGGGATGCGACATGTCTATGAAAAAGCGATCAATAAAATGGAAACAACAGATAATATAAGCCCGGTAACCCGCAATGGGGTTACCTTTTCCCGAAACAACAAAATAGCAGCCGCAGTAGAAACTACCACCGTACCGATATTATTGGCAGGGATGGATGCTGAGCTCGGTAAAAAATCACTGTGCAGCATCCGGATAAAAACATAAATAGAAAAATAGTTAGGGATACCCAGGCAAATGCCCAACCAGAGGCTTTTCCAGGCCAGTTTTGATTTCCCCATTGCCAGTCTTATTAACACAATCAGCGTACCGATAGCGCCTGCAACGGCAAACATATGCGAGGTAAATGAAGCTTGTGAGGCCGGCGTTGTCAAATAATTTCGCTCGGCGTATTTTACAAATGTATCTAGCAGCCCGCTGAGGACAAACAAGAGCACCAACCAGAGCAGGCTACCGTTCTTCCCTTCTTCTTTCGGTTGTTTCACGGTCATATACACAGCGGGAAACGACAATAGGATTCCTGCAATTTTGAGCACACTGCTTTGTTCGTGATAGATAAACAAGGAAACGATGACCGGAATGACAAGCGATAATTTATTGGTAACGGTTGTAGCCGTAATACCATCGGTTTTGGTACAACAAGCCATCAGGTTGAAGACCGTAATAAATCCAGCCCCGAGCAACAGTGCCCATACAAACCAGGGCTGGTGTACACTGCCCGGCGAAATAGACAATCCGCCTTCAAAAATACTTCCGGTAACCACACAGGTCCAGTAATTAACGACAATAGTTTGCAGTGCATCTACCTTCAGTCTTTGAAAAACTTTCAGCAAGACAAAAATATAGGTATTCAGCAGTATAGTGAGTAGCAGAAAAATCATGTCCGTTTACAATGGCATCCCGTTTACGTACGGATAAACGGAAGATTGGTTGACATAAACATGCAGCTGATCGTCTTCGAGATCGGTTTGTAACGCCAGCCGGCCATTTTTTAAGACAGGGGCGGCAATGCCGGCTAAGATTGATTTGCCGGCTGTAAACACGCGGGCTTCATCCCAAAGACCTGCGTCGATAAAACTGTTCAGCAGGGTTGGGCCGCCTTCTACAATCAACGAAAGTTTATTGGCAGCGTGCAAGCGATGCATCAGGGCCTGCAAATCATGTACCGGTTGTTTTACATAATGTACAGAACCTTCCATTGCTTCTTTCTGTTCATTAAGCACCCAGGTGGGCACCGTCTGATCCAATAAATAATGCGAAGCAGGTAATTGCAGCTGGCGATCGGTCACAATACGCAACGGCTGGTTACCTTTCCAATGACGTGCCGTCAACTGTGGATTATCGTTGCGTGCTGTGTGATAGCCGACCATGATGGCAGCTTCTTCGGTGCGCCATTGGTGCACCAGCTGCACACTGTGCTGATTGCTCAATTGCAAACGGGATTTATCTGCCGGAGCCATAAACCCGTTGGTACTTTGCGCCCATTTTAAGATAATGTAAGGACGTTTCTGTGTATGAAAACAATAAAAACGGCGGTTGAGCCATTTACCCGCTTCATCCAGCACGCCGGCAGTCACTTCTATATCATGCGACCGTAGTATGTCTATGCCCTTTCCGCCTACTTTTTCAAAAGGGTCGATGTTGGCGATGATCACTTTTTTTACTTTTTCCTGTACAATGCGCAGCGAGCAAGGCGGTGTTTTGCCGTAATGGGCGCAAGGTTCCAGGCTTACATACATCGTACTTTCGGGAATTAAATAACGATTGGCAGCAGCAACGCTTTCAAAACAATTGACTTCTGCATGCGCCTGTCCGTATAGTCGATGCCAACCTTCGCCGATGATCCTTCCATCATGCACTAACACAGCCCCTACCATAGGATTGGGCGCCGTATGGCCTTTCGACAGTTGTGCGAGCTCGAGGCACCGCATCATAAAAGATTCGTGAATCACGGTGCAAAGATACGGCCTCCTCTAACTCATTCAAAGGAGCAGAACTTCCGGCACGGGTTTTGAAATTTTGACTTGTGAATTTTGACTTTGTATAATCTTATTTTTGCCGCATGACCATAAACGAGGCTTTTTACCGGCTGAAACAAGATTTACAACCGATCTATGATGCCCAGGAAGCTGCTGCAATTGCGCATGAGGTATTGTTTTCGGTGACAGGAATGGAGAGAATGGAGCGGCTGACAAAAAAGGATCTGCTTTTGACGAACGAGCAACAAAGCAGGTTTGACGGCTATCTCATTGCGCTGCAAACAGGAGCACCGATGCAATATGTGCTCGGCGAAGCCTGGTTTATGGGCAGGGCTTTTTATGTGAATCCTTCCGTATTGATTCCCCGGCCGGAAACCGAAGAGCTGGTGGATTGGATTATCAAAGAGCAGCGTAATGAGCAGAAAGCTATTTCTATGCTTGATATCGGAACCGGCAGTGGTTGTATTCCTATCAGCCTGCAGCTGGCGTTACCCAATGCTAATGTAAGCTCCATGGATGTAAGTCCAGAGGCGCTGACTGTGGCTCGTCATAATGCGGACGTCCTCCAGGCCAACGTCCGGTTTTATGAAAACAATTTCCTCGATACGGCAACCTGGACAAATTTCCCGGCCTATGATATTATTGTTTCCAACCCACCCTATATTCCCGAGTCTGATAAAGAATCGATGCACAGCAATGTAAAAGATCATGAGCCCTCGCTGGCACTGTTTGTACCCAACGATGATGCACTGGTTTTCTATCGGAATATTGCTGATTTCGGGCGGCTGCATTTACAACAGGGCGGTTGCGTGTATTGCGAATTACATCTTGAATACGCACAGGCTACCCAAAAACTATTTGAAGAGAAGAGCTATAAAAATGTAGAGATCCGCAAAGACATGCACGGTAACTGGCGCATGCTGAAAGCGAAAATTTAGTTTGTTTCCGCTGACTAACAAACGAAATAGAAAAAAGGGAATAAGCACTAAGACTTATTCCCTTTTTATCACGCGTAAAACGTATTGACAATATCTCGCCGTATAAACGTTTAACGTATTAACCTGTCAAAACATTAACGCGAAGCCTTTACCAGTTTCTCGATCTTCACCAGAACATCGTTTTCATCGAGTACCCGGATCATGTACACACCGTCTGCATAATTGGAAACATCGATCTGCTTCGCTTTTTTCACATATTCCAGTACACGGCCGTCAACCGCACAAAGCGCAATGTTTACATCTCGCGGCGCATCGATATACACTTTGGAAGCAGAAGGATTCGGATAGATCTTCACCATTTCCGCTTTTACGGTTTCGATACCGAGGAACTGAATGCTTGCTATAGCCGACATGGCGGGACAGCCATTGGACGCCGTAGCCAATACTGTATAATAACCATTTTGCGTTACAGTATAACTTGAGTCCGTAGCACCCGGAATCGGCGTGTTGTTCAGATACCACTGATAAGCTGTAAAGCCGGAAGTGCTGAGCGTATTACCATTGATGGAAATAATCGGATATACCAGTGGCAGCACCGTTACTACCTGATCGGCAGAAAGACCCGTACAACCGTTTGGCGTGGTTACACGAACGGCGTAAACGCCCGCCTGCGACACTACCGTATAGCTTGGATCTGTAGCGCCATTGATCACCGTACCGTTTCTGTACCATTGATAATTGTAGTTCTGACCCAAAGTAACCGACAGCACAACGTTATCACCCATACAAATGGTCAGCGATTTATTATGAGATACCACTGTGTTCGGCGCAACAAATGTATTAATCGTAACCGGCGTAGCGGATGTTGCCGAACAGCCGTTAGCTGTGGTCACCTTCACCGTATAATTACCGGCTGTACTTGTTGAGTACAACTGGCTGTTGGCCCCCGGAATAATGTTGCCGTTTATATACCATTGATAGGAGTACCCGAAACCTGCCGGCGCTTCCATCACTGCCGTGTCGTTCGTACAGATCGTGGTTGCCGTCAGCGCTGTGATAGTAGCTGTTGGCAATGGGAAGGCTGTAACATTTATCGCCGTTGCGGTATTGAAACAAGTACCGTTAGATACCGTTACAGAATAAGAACCGGTTTGGCTGGCTGTAAAACTTGCGTTGGTAGCACCCGGAATCGGTGTACCGTTTTCTTTCCAGATGTAGCTGAGCGCTGTGGCAGGCACCGCATTTAAAGTCACGCTGCCACCTTCACAAAATCCGGTAGGACCAGATGCGGTAATTATCACCGCCGGCAATGGATTCACCGTGATCACAATGCTGTTGGAAACAGTAACGCATCCACCATTCGATACATCTACGGTATAAGTACCTGATTGCTGTACTTTATGCGTACTGGCAGTGGCGCCGGCAATGGTCGTACCGTTGCGTTTCCACACATAAGTAAGTCCGGCACCGGTATTGGCAGCCAGTATAACACTATCGCCCTGACAGAAAGTAGTAGCGCCCTGCGCTGTAATAGCCGCTGTCGGTGGCGTTACAACCAATACGTTGACACCCGTAGCAGTAGCACTGCAACCATTACTGGTAACCGTTACCGTATACAGACCTGTTGCGGTTGCAGCATAGCTCGCATTTGTGGCCCCTGTGATGGCACTGCCATTCAGCTTCCAGACATAAGTAAGTCCGGCGCCCGTGTTTGCATTCAATGTTACACTACCGCCCAAACAAACCGTAGTCGGTCCTGCCGGTGTTATGGTAGCTGTTGGCAACGGTGTCACCGTAATTACCGTAGCTGCCGATGTGGCACTACAGTTAATGCTGGTTACCACAACTGTATAGCTGCCGGCTGTTGTCGCCGTATAAGTATTGTTAGTCGCACCACTGATATTGTTCCCGTTTTGTTTCCATTGGTAGGTATAACCCGTACCGGTAGATGCAGTCAGCACAATGCTGTTGCCGGCACAGATGGCCGTTGCCGTTGCAGGCGTGATGGTAGCCGTCGGTAAAGGATTTACCGTCACCGCCAGTGGTGTAGCTGCTGCAGAACATCCGTTATAAGTAACCGTTGGTGTGTAAGTAGTCGTTGTGGTTGGCGTTACCACTTGCGGATTGGCCGTTCCGACCACGGTGGTACCATTACTCCAGGATACATTCGCCAATGAAGTCCCTGTCAGTTGCACGTTATCGATCAGCCAGCCATAGTAAAATACCGACCCATCGGTAGTAATCCGGAAACGGATCTTAAACTGGTTACTGGTCAAAGCTGCAGCCGGGATATTGATGGTTTCGTTTTGCCAGAGCGAGTTGGTTGGTGTGGTCGTAGCGCCTGTCAGCGTGTTCGTCCAGTTGGTATAGCTTAGTGTAGAAAAAGACACACCTGTACCTACCAATGTTCCTGTACCTGCGTAGCTCGACGCAGGGAACGTTGTCCAGGTAGCGCCACCGTCGGTAGAATATTGTACATAGCCGATATCATAAGTACTTAAGTAACCTTCTAAAGCCGCGATATGTGAGAATGTCAGTTTCGCAGCGGAGTAAGGCGTCAAATCAATTGAATTGGCATTAGACATACTTACGTCTGCACTGGCCGAATTGGTATTGAACAATACCGAGCTGCTGCCCTGCGCAAAATAAGTAGTGTTCTGGGTGGCAGTCGGCGTACCCGATACCGACCCGGTCACAAAACTGGTGAGCGGGAAAGAAGCCGTTTCAAATGTCTCTGTAAAGAATGGCGCGGTAATCACTGCTTTCAGCGTATCGGCATCGCCTGCACAAATAACCGGTTTGCTTACAGATGTCACCACCGGGGCGTTCGCAAATGTATTGATCACATTGACGGTTACCGCAGACACAGCCACACAACTGGCATCGGTGCCGGTTACGGTGTACACATAAGTTCCGGCCGCTGTTGGCGTCACGGTGATATTCTGACCAGCAGTACCTGTTGCAGGAATATTACTGCCCGTTACAGGATTAGCCGTCCACTTGTACGTATAGGTATTGGTCGTACCTACTTTTACGGTCGACAAATTTACCGGGCTGCCCAGGCAAACGGTGGTGGGCGTCGTATTGCCGTTTGCTTTTGCACTGATCGAATCTGGTGTGGTAACTGTAGCCAGCACCGCCACACGATTACTTTCGCAAAGACCGGAAGAATCCGCCACATAAAAAGTAGTCGTGGTGCTGATAGCGCTTGTATAAGTGCTGCCGCCTTTCTGTAATAAAGTACCGCCTGTAGCTGCGCTGTACCATTTGTAGACTCCTGTACCGCCAGATACGGAGGCTGTCGGCACGCCAACACCACACTGGGTGGAGTTGGTAGCGGTAGGTGTAGCAGGAAGCGGTGTTACCGTTACAGCCGCAGCATTCGAAACGATCGAACAGTTGTTGATATCCTTTACAGTTGCGGTGTAACTGGTAGTCGTCGTTGGCGTAACGGTAAGCGGAGCAGTAGTGCCCACCACGCTTGTACCGTTTGACCATGAATACGTAAGGCCACCTTTATTACCCGTCAGGAACATTCTTGGTCTTGCGGAAACAGTACCGGAATTGGAAGTATTACCGCATATAGATGCTACCGTCTGGTTGTCTGCTCTGTAATAAGCTTCCGACACAAACGGGGTATTATCATATTTCACTTCGCTGGCGGTACCGCCACCGTTGTTGTTACTCCAACAAACCTGCACTATGATGTTTGAAGTGCCATCCCATGTAAATGGCGCCGTAAATGTGTAGGTATTGACACCGACTACGGGGGTTGCATTTGTATTGTACACCTGTTGCAAACCAGCAAGATTAAAGCCTGCACTCATATCCGTATTGGTGGTCTGCAGCATGTTGATCGCAAAACCGGTATAAGTAGTACCCACCGAGGTTACGTCAAAACCCAGTGCCGTAAAATCACCTGCACTAAAACCTGCAGCAGTCAATTCAGCAGCTCTGATCATGTACTGACCTTTGTAACCGCCGAAATAGTGACTATACGGACTTACATAATTGCCACCGGAACCGCCGCTACCCGACGTTGTTAAAGCACCTGCACCAAGCGTCATTGTTACCGGAACTGCTACTTTTAATACGGAGGGTGAACCAAAGCATACCGTTGGCGGCGTTGCTGTTGCAGTGGCACTGAGGCCCAGCATTGGCGCATCGCTGTAAGAAGTACCGTTCGCAATTTTGGTGAAGGTACCGTCGTACACGGTTACGCTCCAGGTTACCACTGCATTTCCCGGAGTAGCAGCAGGGATTGTTGCGGTCCAGTTGGAGGTTGCTGTAGTGCTGCCGCCGGTCATTGTGATGGGTGTTTGAGCCGTACCGTTGTATGCATAGTTCAACGTTACAGTACTGATTGTTCCACCCGGAGCGGGAGAAACGTTCGCTGTAATTGTATGAGCCGTTGCGGTACACTGTACGCCCGGCGAAGCCGAGACGGTATTAATTGTCGGCGTCTGCGCCACACCGTTAAACTCATCGGCACCGATATCCGGAGCAGAACCAGTACCTGCATAACCAGGGTTGCCCTGGCGGATATCACCATCGTAGTCGTCCGTAATGCCGGTCACGCTGCCGCCGCCGCTTTCCGCAAAAGTGCTGGTGCCTGGTGCAAAATGCAGATAGTTTGTTGCGCTGCCTGCAGTGCTAGCAAATAACGGGTTTTCGGTAAATGAGAAGGTATCTCTTGCACTGCCGATATAAGATTTATAAGCAGCCAGGATTTGCTGTCCGTTCGTTGCAGATGCAGACGACCCTTCGCCATAGATCAGACGATTGGCAGCAGGTGTACCTGCGTAAAATATATTGTTGTTGGAAGCTGCCTGATATTTTGAACCGGGAGCAGAAGTATAACGAAAGGCAGCGGTGTACCCACTTGTGCTACCCGGCGTAGAATTGTTCACCAGAATATTATTGCGCGAAGTAACCGCAGGCGTTGTAGAAGCTACGTACAATGCACTACTGCCAAAGGTGGCGCCCGAGCTGGTTGCATTGAGGTAAACCGTATTATGATACATACTTGCGGACGACACGCTGGATATATAAATACCAACTACAGCATTGGGGTCCGTTGCAGCCGGTGCTTTGATATCACCTACCAGGTTATTGTAAATCGTGTGCAACGAACTCGCCGATGCATAGATACCATAAGCCTTTCCGCTCGCGTTACTTGCATTCAGATCATAGACTTTGTTTTTGTATGCAATGTTTGTAGCGCTGCTGCTGTTAGCCGCATTCAGGTAAATGCCATATACGGTATTCGCGCCGGAAGTCGTAATGGTATTAATCAAATTCGAAAACACGTTGGAGTTGATCGTACTGCCTCCGCCACTGTAAATCGCATAAATATCGCCGCCTGAACTAATGTTGTTGATCGTGTCATTATTGATGTTTACCACATTACCGTAGGTATTATAGATCAGGTAAGTGGTGCCCGACCCCATCGTAATATTGGTAAATTTATTGCCGGTGTAGTTTATACTCTGGGCAGATGACGTGGTAGAATGCAATCCGTAAAAATTGCCGCTACCGCTTGCACTGATGTTGTTAAACGTATTGTATGACAAAGCATTCGTGCCACTGCCGCCACCATTGTTATAATGGCCGTACATATTACCGCCAAGCGAGGCCGCTCTCGATATATTGGAGAACTTATTGTTCTGGATACTCTGGCCGACAGTACTGTTATTGTTGTAGATAAAATACAGGTCGCCCGATGTATTCAGATTGGTAGTGTTCTGCACCGTATTCCCGTTGATGGTAAGACTATTACCCTGAGTAGTACCGTTGTAGATAAAATAGTTGGCGGCCGTATTGACCGTACTGCCAAAAGCGAAGCCAGACAAAGTGTTGCTGCTGATGCTTAAATTAGTCGCTGCATTATTATTGTAGATACCATACAGGTTTCCGGAAACAGCATTCGAAGCAATGTTACTGATACTATTGCTGTTTACATTTACGTTTGTCGCCGTACTATTAATGTAAATAGCATACATCGCGCCGGAAGTTGCAGTAGTATAAGTACAGTTCTGAACCGTATTGTTGTTGACATTAACCGTATTGTTATTGGCGGTAGAACCGGCTTCCATGTCGATTGCATAAATGTTCACAGTAGTACCGCCACCGGTAATGGTAACCGTATTATTACTGATATTGCCGTTTGCACCCGCCGAATTCAAATAGTAAATGCCACGTATTACATCTGCATGGTTCACACCAGCACCATTATTGTTTGTAACAGTGTTGTAAGCGACATTAATCCCCCACTGGTTGCGTACGGCAATACCAATCGATTGTTGAGTTGTACCGGAGCCGCCGCCGAAATTAACGATCGTATTTGCGGTAGCTGCCGATGTGCCGCCAATATCATTACTGCTGTCTGCAAGGGTATATGGAGCCGAAGCCGCATAGCCGCCCAGCGCCAAACCGACATTACAGTTCTGCACCGTATTGCTGTAAAATTTATTGTTCATACTTCTGCCCGAAGCAGCAGAAACCGCAAGATTGGCCTGTGTAGCAGTAGGAGTACAATTCATCATTTCTATACCGGCAGATCCCGGGAACAATGGTCCTGCACCTGCGGCCGTCCAGTTGAGCCGATTTAATGTAACCGTACAATTTTTAATAGTGTTGTATTGTGCGCCGTCGGTTGCACTGGCTTTGAAAAGTGCATAACCGTATTCCATGAGAATGCCGGCAGCCGCGGCCTGCGTCGATGCGGCCGCTGCGGCGGTGTTATTGGCGCTGTTCTCTGCAAGGTCTATCGCATTAATGGTCACATAATCGGAACCCACCAGATTCCAGATGCCATCCGGTGTTGCAGAGGCCGCGGTAGCGGTACCGGATGTGTTTGCGTACGCTGTAATAAGCGGATTAGTGCCTGAGCCTGATTTTTGAAAAATGATCGGATTGGCCGATGTACCTGTTGCGGTAAGTGAAAGCGTTGCCGTAAGTGTCTCTGTATAACCGGCAGCGACATTTACGGTAACACCTCCTGCCCCGACCCCCTGCGTATTGAGCGCGGAAACAACAGATGCAATGGTGGGATAAGCAGCACTGGGAATGGATAAAGTGCCCGATAACTGGGCGCGGGCTGTTATAGTAGCCCCCACGAGGCATAGGCTCATGAGCACTTTTTGTAATTGTAAGTTCATACTCGGAATTGACGTGAATAGATGCTTTGTAAAGAGCAAGTCCGGGAAGATTGGGCAGCAGAGATAGTCGGGTAATTCCAGATCGTATTGGGTAGCTCAAATTGGGAAACAGTCGGAACATGCCTACGGCTAACCGATGCTTAAACACCAGTGCAGTGACACATGATCATTACCAGTTTAAAGTCCGGGTACCTGGACTATTTTGTCTTTAAAAAAGGGCGGGAAATGCAATAATCCCATTTCGGTCTACAGAAAAGCATGTTTGTTCACAGGTAGCACATGCCGAATATTCAACTATATCAAAGTAGGATAAATATTTAGCAATTTTGTAACATTTACAGTCCATTAACAGCATATTAACAAGCAAAAAATGAATTAATAAACTGATAAATAGCCAATTACCATTAAAATAAATAATTAAATCTGGAGCTAAATCTGTGGAGAATTTCGATGCCGATATCGGTGTGGCGGGTTTGTCACAAACTAGGGGTCGTTATTATGCCTGATCTGGCCTAAACAAAAAAGCCTTCGCAGAATCTGCGAAGGCTTTCGTATAAAAATATAGAATGATTACTATGGGAAGATACCGAGTTCTTCGTAAGCAACACCGACCTTGTTGATGGCTACGATGAAAGCCGCAGTACGCATATCTACGCCAGGGTTAGCCAGCATCGCTTCGCGGATTTCGTGAAAAGAACCGATCATCGTGTCTTCCAGACCAGAGTAAACCAGGTCTACTTCATCCGGGCCGTGCAGCAGTTGTTTACGCTCGATATCAGTTACGGTTTTACCAGTCATGTTTTCTACCGTTTTGATGATAGAAGCATTCTGGTTTTCGCTGAAACGTTTGTCCATACGACCGAAACGAACGTGGCTCAGGTTTTTCAGCCATTCGAAATAAGAAACCGTTACACCACCAGCGTTCAGGTACATATCAGGGATAATGATTGCACCTTTTTTGTTCAGGATTTCATCAGCTTCCGGAGTCAACGGACCGTTAGCGCCTTCACCAATGATCTTTGCTTTGATACGATCGGCGTTACCAGCATTGATAACGTTTTCAAGCGCAGCAGGGATGAGGATATCACATTCTTGTTCCAGCGTATCGAAGCTGTTTTCGAAGAAGGTAGCACCAGGGAAACCTTTGATAGAACCGGTAGCTTTACGATGTGCTACTACTGCTTCCAGATCCAGACCTGCTGCATTGTAGATACCACCTTCATATTCTGCCAGACCTACGATGACAGCGCCACCTTCAGAGAAGAATTTAGCTGCATGGTAACCTACGTTACCCAGACCCTGAACAATTACTTTTTTACCTTGAACACCTGGAGTCAGACCCAGTTTCTGCATGTCTTCAACAACATTGCACATTTCGCGAACGCCGTAGAATACACCCAGACCTGTAGCTTCGGTACGGCCACGAACGCCGCCCTGGCTTACTGGTTTACCAGTTACGCAACCCAGTGCGTTTACATCACCCGGATTCAGGGATGCATATGTATCAGCGATCCAGCTCATTTCACGCGCACCTGTACCGTAGTCAGGAGCAGGTACGTCGATACCGGCGCCGATGAAGTTTTTCTTCACCAGTTCAGAAGCATAACGACGTGTGATTTTTTCGAGTTCGAAAACGCTGTAGTTTTTCGGATTGATACGGATACCGCCTTTCGCACCACCGAATGGTACGTTTACGATAGCACATTTGTAAGTCATCAACGCAGCCAGGGCCATTACCTCGTCCTGGTTTACATCCATGCTGTAGCGGATACCGCCTTTACAAGGCAGTTTGTGATGAGAGTGTTGTACGCGGTAAGCTTCAATTACTTCCACTTTTTCACCGATACGAACCGGGAATTTCATACGGTAAACTGAGTTACAAGCTTTAATCTGTTCCAGGATACCGGATTCAAAACGAGTAAACTTCGCAGCTTTATCGAAGTTGCGTTCTACGCCTTTAAAGAAGCTGTAATGCTCCTGTTTGGCATTGGCAGTTGCTGTTTCTACCATAATTTGTTAGTTAAAAAATAAAGAGGTTAATTATTTTTTTCGAGCTTCTTAATCTTGCGGTCGAGGGATACCAGAAACGCAATAATTCCGGCAAAGATAGTTGCTAATACTAAAACCACAACGTATATTTTACCATTGCTGCGAAGGCCGTCGGCCATTTCGGGATTATCGCCCTGAGCCTTTGATACAAAGGATATCAGCAATAAAAATATGGTTGTAAAAAACGATGCTTTGCGCATATGTTATATTTTATACTAACTGTATTACAATATTTAAGAACATCTTCACAATTCCGGCCAACCGATGCTAAGCCCTGCTCTTTGCGGCTATTTTTTCCGACAGTTCAAAACCGAAACTGTTTTCCTTTTTATACTTAATCAGGTTCAGACGGATGCAGAGACTCGTAATCCATACCGACAACAGGATCCAGCCAATAATCGCCGGGTAAAACACCATGCGCATATCGCTGTCGAGATCATATTTACTAAAAGCCGGGTTGCCACTACCGCCGGGATGCAGCGAGCTTACCATGCGCGGGATCACGAAAATGAGGGGAATCATCAGGGCAAAAGCGAAAATATTCATGACGGCACTGATATTCGCCCGCTTTTCTTCATCCTTGATACCGGCGCGCAGTACCAGGTAAGCAAAATAGATCAGCATACACAAAGCGGCACAAAGCTGCTTCGGATCGCCCGTCCAGGGGCCGCCATCCCAGGTATAGGTCGCCCATTCCATGCCGGTAAGCATACCCAGTACGCTAAACAAAATGCCTACATTGGCAAATTGCACCGAATAAATATCGTCTTCCATTTTGCCTGAACGCAGGTATTTAATGGCGTACCAAAATGATACGGCAAATAAAACCACCATAGCAAACCACATCGGAACGTGAAAATAAAGATTGCGGATCGTCTCGTTGAGAATAAACAGTCTTGGCACCGGCATCAGCATGCCACCGATCAAAGTGTAGGCCAGCAGCGCAACACAGACGATTTTCCACCAGGATTGTCGCATAGACAATAAAAATTTGGGGCAAAGGTAGGCTTTTGCTTTAATCTGCTACACATCTTTGTAACATTAAATTCATATTCAAACTTATAACAAGTAACTGATAATCACCGGCAAACCGGATCAGTGACCGGTCAACCTGCTATTCTTTCCAGAGGAAAGGGAAAAGAATAACCGAAAGTACCACCACCAGCACGTCGAAAAGAGCCAGTACACCGGCTAAGGACCACCAGCCCGGCTGATACACCGGCGCAATGGCTTTAAGCGCCAGGTTACCGAGGATCATCAAAACAGGTGTTACCAGCGGAAAACCGATAATAGCCATCATACCTGTATTCTGGTTGGCCCGCGCCGCAATGGCCGAAATGAAGGTAAACACCAGCGCCAGGCTTATGCCGCCGAGCAATGCCACGCAGGCAAACAGCCCGTTTTGCGTGATCGGGTCGCCCAGCATGATCCAGAACAAGACCAGGCTCACCAGCGTCATGAAAGTCTGCAACACGAGGCTGTAGATCATCTTGGCCAACATGAAAGTCTGCGGCCTGACGATGCTATAATAATAACGGAAACGGGAAACGGATTCCTGCAAAAAGCTCTTGGCTACAGCATTTACGGCGACAAACAACTGGGTGAGCCAGAACAGTGCATTCCAGACTTTATCGACCGGCTGCCCGTTCATCATATAAATCACGAACACGGTGGAGCCCACATAAAGCAAAACGCCGAACAGCGTATGCTTTTGCCGCCACTCCATGAGGATGTCTTTCCGTACTAATGATAATAAAGGACTCGCTGCCATAAAACCGGGCGTAAAGGTAAGTGCCCGGATGCGTTTTGTGAAGCAGTCGGGTGGAAGAAGTTCCCGAAACGGTGGATTAAAAATATTTTTTCGCTGCATATTGCAGTAAAAAAGCGGCTTACAGCGTTCATTGTGAGCTCAGTCTAAAAAATTTCAGAAAAAGGATTTGCAATTTTAGCGGCGTGCATTATCTTTGCAATCCCAAACGAGGGAAACAAGTTCTTAAAACAATTGCGGAAGTAGCTCAGCTGGTAGAGCATCACCTTGCCAAGGTGAGGGTCGCGCGTTCGAATCGCGTCTTCCGCTCAAAGGATTCCAAGCCATATGGTTTGGAATTTTTTATTTAAGCACTATTTTAGTGCGGCTGCCCTGGTGGCGGAACAGGTAGACGCGCAGGACTTAAAATCCTGTTTGCCGTAAGGCGAGTACGGGTTCGATTCCCGTCTGGGGCACAGCTTACAGCCGATCAGTAATGATCGGCTTTTTTGTTGGGTAAAACTTTTAGTAGTTTCGTGCAGTCTATTCAATAAGAGCCGAATATCCTTGTGTCGTCGGTTCGATCCCTGCCCACATCACAAGCCCACAGAGCCTTTCAGCGTAAAACCTAAAAGGCTTTTTGTTAGACCCAAGCCGGGTCTAACATGGGTCTAACATTTCACTTCTTGTAAAGTCAATTCCGCTGAACAAGGTTGACTCATTATCAACTTTATTTCCTTTACTATAATGCTTGAGCTTTGGGGCGCAGTTCCACATTACATATCTTTATAGTATGTCCCGTATCGAAACCGAGAAAAAAGAAATTGCCAAAATAGTTGAGCTTGGAAGACGAAACAAGCAACTCATTCCTGAAGTCCAAAATTGGTGCCGGAATCTCGAAATAACTGATGAATCCGCTGGTCTGGTTGCCGAATATTACCGTGTCCCGACGATGCTACATATATCTTGCCCGCATACTACTCAAAGTATTGGAGGAATGGATTTCGAAGCGGTGGCTGGCCAGTTTATTTCGGAATGCTGCTTCTTTTGCGAGAAACGCGCTTCTATCAACGATAAGAACTTTGGCCAGAATTTACTTGAGGTTTATAAAAAAGAGGAGGAAAGACGAAAGTCTGAAGAAGTAGAACAGAAACAGAAGCATAATGCAATTAAAGATGCAATTGATAACATTGCCAAAAAGGAAACGACAGAAGGAAATATTACCACCTTGTCGATTTTACGACTTGTTCAACAACTGAATAAAGCTGATGTTGGGCTCAAAGAAAGCGTATTACAGGCAAGTAAAATCTCTCCGGATTTTTTTAGCAATGCAGCAATCGATTATCTTACTTTATTTGCTTGCGAAGTTAACGACCCACAACTATTGGAGACGTTACAAAACGTTGCAAGTTATAAACCGCAATTAACTGAATACGCCAGGAATAGAATTAGGGAATCCGTATTAAAGGTTTCATCTGATATACTTTTCGGAATTTTTGACGAAATCACAGAAGATTTGATAGATGATCAAACACTACAAACACTTTCTAAAGTTTCAGACCAACTCTTCTATAAAAGGGAAATAGGGGAGCCTTATGGCCTTCGCCAATATCCCAATGCAGTAAAGTTATTTATTCGCCTCCGTTCGCAAAGTGAAGAGCAGTTTGAATTCATTTTAAGAGACAAGCTTCGGTTAAAAGAAAAAAATCTCCGATTAAATATCTATGGTTTTTTAAAAGCACTAATGGACGTCGATCCAAATATCGGTGTCACATTTATTCATGACTTAATTATATCTTACGAATTTGAGGAGGATAGATACGGCGAATCTGCAGATGGGGCCGTGTCTGAGTTGCTGCACAAGATTTATTTGCTTTATCCAGACAAAGTAATAGGTGCATTTGGTGTTTTGTATCCTAACATTTCCGAAGGCGCCAAAATTTCCATTTTTGATTTTTTTCGCAAATCCATTATTGAGGATGTTGAAAAAGGAAGAGCAGCAGACTCTTTCATGATTGATACTTTAACAAACGAGTATTTCAATAGTAGATCAAAAGCCGTAAAAAAGGAAGCCTTGCATGAGATAAGGTATATTGTTGGAGATGCAGGCTGGGCGTTTGTAAGAAAATTCGATGCTTTTTTAGGTGAGTTTATTAGTGTTTGTAAACTGAGGCAGCGTCACGATTTGCATATTGAGGAGATTGAGAAATACGGCGTACGAGCAACAACATTTAATCCATTAATCAGGAAATCACCAATTGAAATTCTAGGGATAACGACTGATTTTGATAACCGCATAAATAATCTTGATTCAATCCTGACTCATATTGGCGAGTGTCACGAAGAAACTGCTGTTGATACGATCATATTAACAATACGCGGACTGAACAGTCAAACTGACGGCTTTATTAAAGGTAAACTTATTAGGCTTTTGCGGCAGATTATTCAAGACAATTTAGTTTTAAGCAGTTTACTCCCAGACATACATACATGGCTATTTGATACCAATAACCAGCCTGTGCGCATGGAAGCCGTACGTTTTATTGAACGCATTTTTGAAAAGCACACAATTCTAGTCACTCGTACTTTAATTGATTTAGTAAAAGTATTTTTACATGATCCTGAAAAAGGAGTGTGTCATACTGCTTTAAAAGCCTACAGTGTTCTTATTGAAAAATTTCCTTCGGAAGTAGATATTCCGGATATAGAACAAATTATTCGTTTACTAGATAGTAGCTACGTTGTCCTTCACAAAGCTGCCATAGAACTATCTCATAATTTGTATCCGTTTTTGGATGCAAAACAAAGGCAGATTTGGATAATGATGCTTTTAGGTTGGGAAGAAACTTATTTTAAAGAAGGTGATTTTCAATACTGCGAAGATATAATTAGGTACCTGTTGTTTGTTACCAAAGAAATACCGGAATGGTATAAACTGATAACTGAAAAGGTAATGCCAAAATATGTTGATGTGAAAGATTTCTATGCAGCCCAGGATGGCCTTGAAGCTTTAACAGAATTACGAAATAATAGCGATAATTTAAGAAAAATATGGATAGAGAAATCGTTATCGTTTTTGACTGTTTATACGAACGATACATTTGATCAAAATCCAGAGTTTAGCTTTCGAAACCGCTTGCTAAAGGCTTATTATGAACTTACACCTGACAACTTTTCCCGAGCCTATCCAGTGTTTGAGAACACTATTAGGAAACTGATTGACAAGAATGATATACAGACAGCATTAGCATTATTGGGGCTTCTTGGATATTACAGGAGAAATTATGGTATAATAAATTTACTTCAAGAATTTGACCAGGAAGCAATGAAGTTGCAAATAAATAAAAGCCTGAAGATGATTACCGAACTATTTTATGAGCTTAGTTCCAGAGAACAAAAAGTAGTAACAACAAACCACAATGAATAATGCCGCATCGCATATTAGAATTAAAGACTGTAACAGACCAGAATTTAATCAGAGAAAATGTTTTAAAATTATTGACAGAGTTTGACGGAGCAAATGGTGATTTTCTTTTAGCACGGGAAGATGAAACTCTTGCTGCATTCCGATCGATCGTAGAAAAAGTTGAAGGTAAGACGGATCGTCTATTTTTTCAGAGCTATTTGCACTTGGCTACTGGCTTGTTTCAATTATTACATTATTCACATAAGGAACTTAAAGCTATTCCCAATGCGGAAATAAATTTAAAATCAGCAAAAGCTAATTTTTTGCAAGTGCGCTTTGATTCGATTATTAGCATGAGTGATTTTGCAAAAGAAATTTCATCAGTTGTAGTGAAGCTAAAAGCTATTACTTCTATTGAGGACTGCTTAATTTGCTTTGCAGAATTGCGTCAAATACCTTTCCCAACCATTTATTTTATTGAGCATCATCCATTTTCAGGACGAGAGCGAATCCAGAAAACTGAAAGTGGTGATAATCCTTTTGTTGCCATATTGTCAGTTATTTTTACAACTGATGACCAGCCTTGGGCCAATCCTCAAATAGTGAAGCCCAAAGTTTCTTATAGGATAAACGGAAAGGTTTCAATCAATGAATGGCCTATTGGCTATGAGAGAATAGTCTTCAGGCCTGTTACAACTCTATCTGCCAATTCATTTGAAATGAATTTTGCTCCCATACCACATAGCGATGGTAAGGAGTTTATAGTCACCGGACATGTTACTTTTTTAGTGCCACAGCATTCAATGGATGATACTTTAGCTATCAGGATTGTTGCCTATTACCAGGGAAAAGGCCTGCCGAATATATTCGGCACTGTTATTGGATACGATCAGCTATTAGTCAAAGTTCTGGATCCTAATACCACCAACTATCCAACAGGCTTTTCGATGATGAACCAAGCTATTAATGATATTAATTTGAGCCTGTCTCAGCTAACCCCTCCTATCGACTCCACCGACAAGCATAACTTCTTAATTTTACTCAGTGGAATACTCAACTACCAGGGATTTTGCTTACAACAGGGAATTTTTAGTGGAGTTGATAACCTATCAGAACATGAATTTCGGGACCAATTGATTCAGCATTTGATTGCGCAACCACATATTGGAGAAAAAATTGTAAAGGAATCACATATTGGAGGTGGTCGTGTTGAAATCTCTTTCAATGGAATAATTGCGGAACTTAAAGTCGAACGAAAAATTTCTGATAGGGAAAAACTGTATGAGAAGTATTCAAAGCAGCCAGTTGCTTACGCTTCGGCAAACTCAAAGCAGTTGTCAATTCTTTGTATTTTGGATTTAACAAAGAAAAGTCGCCCAATAGGTATCGCTAGAAATAATATTACTTTACGATCATTGAATATCCATGGGTTTGAAACTAACAATGAACAATATCCATCTCAGGTAGCTGTAGTTATAATAGATGGAAACTCTCCCAAACCTAGCACCTACAGCCAGTAAGTCCATGAAAATTCTACGTGCAGTATTCGAATCATATAATTTAACTGATGGACAATTTTTTAACGCGGTATTATTCATAAAAGAAGAGCATTTCAATATGTCAACCACCTATGAGATTATGCAGAAGCAGTCTCATATCCTTTGTAGTGAGATAAATGTGGATCAACTTATTGCTGTAAAGAAGTGCGGCTTCTTTATGGAAATTCAGCTAAAAAGTTTTTGCCTATGATTCAGGCTCTTTAAATTGCGGTAATGCTTCAGAAGGAACATGGTGAATAGAAACGACTTGTTTAGGGTCAAAATTTTCATCAGTTGCCTTACCGGTTTGTGGATCGAAAGCCTTTATCCTTTTATGGATAGCAGTATCTGTGTTAAAAATTACCTCTTCTTTTATTCCCGTTAAATGCTCTTTAGACGATAAGTCGATAATATCCCTTTTATATTGATATAGGCATAGAAGGTTGTCTGAAAAATAATGGAAGACATAAAGGAGCATTGGCTTTACCATTGCCATAAACTTTACTCGCCAAATCGGGTTTGCCTCACACCACAAGCCTACAAAGCGTTTCAGAAAAATTCTGAAACGCTTTTTCCCCTTCGTTAAACCAGGGTCTAACATTTCTCCTTGTTGCTCATGATACAAGAAATTTGGTAGCAATGCTCCCTCTGCGCCGAAATGGATTGAATCTCTAAGACCTTAAAACCAATCCATTCTTCCATCAAGCCCCATAAAATCGATAAATTCTTGCATCTTCAGCGAGTTTCTTAATAACATTCATCACCATATCCAGAGGCTTGCCTTGCGCAAGCATAGAGCAATAAATATTTGCATACTCATTGTAAATGTTAGTTGCAAAAATACCCGCGTCGTCGGAGCCTACAATTATAGGAGGCACGCTTCTCCCTTCCTGGCGCCAGTGTACCCAGTTATGCAGATGATAACTTCTGAAATCCTGATGGATGCCAATTCGCACATTACTGGTTGGAAGTGTTTCGATCACGATTTCATTGCTGTTCATATAGCGTAACAGGCCAAGCTGCAACTGCGTTATTACTTCAACGCTCAAGATAGCAAAAGGATCAACTTCCACTACTTCGCTGCCCTTTTCTTGATACTTCGCCGTATGATATCTTGTCAGTAAATCTATTTCGTCGAGTGTCGCCAGGCCCTCTTGATCAAACCGCACAATATAACCTGTTGAGGACACCATTTCATTCACAAATATCCATTCATCCTCATCGAAAAACTCGTAAGGAACGTCTGCTCTTTGTGCTTTTAGTGCATGTATCGGACAACATTGTCGGAGTAGCCAGGCTTTCTCCCAAATAGTGACAGGTACCATTCGTTCAAAAATCTCATAACCGAGTTTTGTAGTCTCATGGATAAGACTAGGAAGTATATGATTGATTCCTTCCACCTGCTGGCTTGCGATCATGTGGTAGGTAAATACCAGATCATCTAGCACGTCAATTTTTCTCATCAGAAGCGTATGACCAATCTGCTTTTTCCAAAACTCGACAGGAAGCCCGGACGCCGTTGCGTGGCCTACTCTGTCGCCATTTCTCAAATCGCAGAATTTAATGGCTTCGTAAATAGCTCTGAGTCCTGTAACAATATGGTAAAAATCCTCTCCGGCATGAAATGTGAAATGGCGGAAGTTGGATCTTCGCATGAATCTGAACACAGGTCCAAAAACTTCAGGAGGCGTATCAAACTCGCTTGCAGCTGCATCTATGCCGACCAGTATATCTTTATACCAATCGTATGATTTAGTCAGACTGGCAAGAGCGGTTCCTTTTTTCCAAATGTTTTTCCGCAGGTCGGAATGACGGACAGATCGATCTGCTCCGTTATCTCTCTGCTTAATAAAGTGAGCGATCAATTTTAGTTCAGGCATATGGTACAGGCCGACTTCTTTTCTTTGTTCCAACAGCAGTTTCCAACCCGCATAAATTGCATCTACCAGCTGAATAGTCTCAGCCTCCTGATCTTTTGGTGCAAACCTTCCTTCCAGGAATCTGATAAAACGTTGCTCATTTCCATTGAGCTGGAAGTAACGCCTAAAATAGGTCATTTCACTTTGCCACCTCAAGCCATTTACCGTATGTTTTTGAAATTGCTGAAATCCTTTCTGATGCGTCTGCTGTACCAGCAATCTATTGACCAGACCCAAAATGAGTAAATAAAAGTGAAACAACGACGCGATTTGCTCATTGTTATTTTCTCGGAGCTCATTGAGCAAGAGAATGTACATCATTGCCTCTACAGGCATTTTCGGTACACGATCATCGTCGTCGCTAATGAGGCTTGCAAAAGGATGTCCTGGCGGCGCTGAATAATCATCTGACAATAATGCCTCCAAAAGGTTCCAACCAGGCCTTACGAGTGTCTGCGCTTCCCTGCCTCCGAAAAGATGGTTCCAAAAATAAAAGCGGATATTGCGGGCAGCGATCAGTAGTTTTAAAAATTTATCGGGAACTAGGAGCGTCGACTCTTGCTCCAGCTGTTCTTTTGTTTGTGCATTTTGTGTTGCTTCTTGCAAATGCGTGTGCATCGGAAGGGGATTTTCTAAGTAGTCTTGCCAGACCTCATCCACTTCAAGCGTTCCGTTCAAGTGTATATGCAGGTCGTGCAATCCGTTTTCCTGGCCAGCGAGAAAGTCCAGCTGTCTAATCCTTGGGCTCGGTATCGCCGTGTGCCGGATATTCGGCAACACATATTTAACCAAAAGCGCAGCCCTGTCTCCTTGTTTAAAATCTGGCCGGTGTATACCTGCTATAAGCGCGCTTTGCAGCAGCAGCGGTGGTATGAACGTAATCAGTTCTTGCCAGTCATTCTGCTTCAGGCTCCTGACAAAAATTTTGTTTCCATCCATTTCCAGGTACTCTTCTGCAAGGCTTTGCAGATTGGTGCTGAACAATGTTGATAGGCTATCTACCTGCTTAAAAGTTTTTTCCTGCGCCAGCCGGTAATAATGGTCTGGTATGGATCTTTTTTGTTCTCTTGCTTTCAGGAATATCCGGCGCTTTATATCATCGAGTGAAACATGTTGTCCTGAGTAATATTGCTCAAGTGATTCATTATCCGTAAGCAGATAGCGGAGCTGATTGATTACCATGCGCCTGGGTGTTTTTTTAGATAGCCACGGACTGCATCAATAGCATTGGAGGCAGTCTTCCCTTTACCAAATGATTCTTTGCCTTCTACTTTCGCCAGTATTATATCATTGTTTCTATAATCCGCAACCTGAGCTTTTGTGAACCCAAAGTTTTTAAGCTCCGAGATTCGCTTATCGTTTATCGTAGGTTTTTGTATAGTTAGAATTCCATCGTTGTCTTTCTTATCTGTTTCTTCGTCTTGGAATTTAATATCGATTTGGTTGAGTGTGCTGCAAGTCTCCAGTTCCATAAGCCACTGCATATCATCGCCAATCCTATTAAAGGTAGTCAGGGCACCATGCAGGTTTTCATCAAAGTTGAGATATGCCAACAACAAAGGACATTGCATCAGCCAGCGCGATAGTGGGAGTGCGGTTGATTGAGTATCGTCGGGTACTTTATTTCCCTCTACCGCAATGATGGCTTTTAGATTGGTAACGAAATTAAAATGGGAAGTGCGCAGCCCTCCGATATTCATTTTCTGAAATCCCGGATGTCCATTCTCCAAGGCTTCTTCTATAAGTACAGCATTAAAAAAAGCGATGATTTGAAGATGGAGGATTTGCCCAAGACGAGACCTTTTGCTACTTCCTTCGGCAATTCCTTTCAAGGAAAAGTAAAATCGCGTAAAAGTCTTACCAAGCAGGTGTGGAGCGACAGCTAAATCTCGGCTTGATTGACACCAGGAATTTATGGCCTCTGCCAGTCTGGATACTTCTTGATCAGGGTCCTTCCCAGCAGCGAACTCCAGGAATTCGGTGATATTAGAATTCTGTTGCTGCGATCGGGAGCCCTGACCATTAGTAAAACTAATCGGGTATTCCCTCAGTTGGGATAGGCTGATAAGCGAACGTTCTATTTCTGCCTGTTTTTCCTGCTCATCTGTATAGAGGATGTTATTGCGTTTGACAAGTTCTCCGACGGTTGATAATAGGCTGTGCACCGAATAACATATTTCAGAGCTGATTTTATAACTGTCGGAAAATGATAATTGAAATGCCGGAATATAACCGAGTACTTGTTTAACGCGGCTGACGTCTTCACGGTTCAGTACGCCGTCAATCCGATTTTCTAATTTCCTTTTCTGCGTTTGTTCTAAGCCGCGAAGACGGATAAAATCATTAGATATACCTGGGCCACTTTGAGGAGAGAGACTCAGAAAGCTATAAATAAAGCCGTGCATTTGGTTGACACTATCTCTAGATACCGTATCACTAAAAAGAGAGGAAGTTTCACAGAGCCGCTGCAATCTGGACTTCTGGTTTGCTTCACTGACATTGCTTTCTCCGATTGTGTCCAGTAAATTTCTGGGATAGGCGATGCGAGTAAAATAATCAAATATCAGAAAGCTGTTCGATTTGATCGAACCTGCCATCATTGCGGTCAGGGTGAACAAACTGGCATTTACGCTACGTTTGGTAGTTGTAGGTTGCAACTGGTACCCATCTCTTAAACTGCCTTTTTCCATCAACCACTGTAAGGCAAGTATATTCTGAAATTTGGGCGAGCCTCCAAACGCTTCTATATCCAGATTTTGTTCTTGCAAATCCTGGTGAAATAGACTGACAATAGTTTCGGTTAGATTTTTTGAAGCTTCATTATTTCGTTGATCAGACGATTGCTCTTGGGAATCCTGTGAATATATATCCGCAGCTACCATGAATTGCAGTTGTGTTCGCAGAGGTTGGTCCAGCATAAATGTGATAAACACCTCTGCCTGGGTTGGATTTTTGGTATTAATTATTCGAGCCATAAGCTCTTTATACCACTCCCTGATTTCGATGAGCTCCTCGATATTTTCACGCTTTATTTTTACGGGACCATAATTTTGATTATGCAATTTTTCAAGCAATGTGTTTAGACGGATACGGTATTTTGTCGGCAGTATTTTCTGTAGGTATTGACCAGACAGGTCGGTTACGATGTCATTAAAATAGGTTTCTTTCAATAAACCTGTTTGTGCAGGAGCGGTTTCATATTTTAATATTTCTTTGCCAAATCCCGACCATTTCTGTTGCCGCACAAGGTTGAGGTATAGTTTTTCGTCTCCGCTGATGATGGTAATCAACCTTGGGCTGGTACAATATTTTCTCAAGGTTTCCAACAGTTGCCAACCCTTACTTGAGTCTACATCAATATCGTCGAAAATGAGCAGTAAGGCATCTTTTTTAAGTTCTTTCAAGACAGCCTCAATAAGCTGGCCGAAGCGCATTCGTAGTTCGTGTGCCGATTTTACCTGAGACAAACCGGTTTTCATAATAAATTTAGCATCATGCCAGCCCTGCATAGTGCTTTCCACGCCATTCATTGATGGGATGCCTTCTGCCAACCGGTACAGTTTTTCTTCCCAATCTTTTCTGATCAATAAAAGGTTCGAATCACCGTTGCACTCCTTTTGGTTGAGGTTATTCGTCATCAGCTCCGAAAGTAGAGACAGGATATTTAAGAAAATATGCCCTTTATCTTCTATTAGAGTCGGGTCGATGACACCGGGCACCACAATATTTTTTGTTGTTTCTCTGAAATGATCACGAACACTAAGCAGGAAAGAAGTTTTACCGCTGCCCCGGCTTCCGCTTACCGAAATAGTACTATGCTCAAAAAGTTCATTAGCATCTTTTTCACTGCTATCGGGAGCAGCTTTAGCACGTTTAATTGCTTTGTTGACGAATGTTTCAATCTGGCTGAATTCTTGGTGGTGAATCAGGGATGAGCTGTATTCTTTTGCGGCGCTATCATTTCTGAAAGATTTAGCACCGCTACTTTTGTCAAGGGCTATAATTATTTCACTCATGGTTATAAATAGCGTTTTATATAAAAAATTAAATAGTCTGTGACTGGCAAAGTGAAACGGAAACTCGATTAAATAAAAATTATTATTTTAGTAAATAAATTAAGCTATGAGAACTTCTATTGTAATTCCAGAAGGGATATTTCAATGTTTGGGTCCCAAAGTTGATACTACCGATGACAGTGATGCTGTATCTACTCAAGTAGAAAATTATATAAATTAAATCATCGTAAGAAATAATATTAAAAAGACAATAAGCATTGCTACAGTCATTGAAAGTGAAAGCTTACCTCAGTTAGTAGCGTTTAAAACTAAAGAATTCCATTGAACATACTAATTTGTTTGATGATTGTTTAATAAAGTCGATGCGTGATACATATCGCATAGAAAGAAAAACAAGGATAAGATCGGTGCTTACGAAAATGATCCTGGAAGCCGGGTCTCCACTACAAATATGTGCTACAAGTGCGGATACCATAGCAATAAGAAATCCAGTGTACACCCAGTCTTTCACGCGCGGCGGCGTAGCCGGTACAAGTAAGACAATCGCACCAATTATCTTGGCAATCACTAGCTCTATTCTGAAATAATCAGGGAAGCCCAGCATGCGTAAATCTGCAGCATGCGCATAAGAAAACCATGCGCTGAATAGCATGAAGAATATAATGAACCCTTTCGCAACGCGGTAAAGCGTCCTGTTGTACGTAGTCTGCTCCATTTCAAATGATTTATTTCGTAAACGTTGTATTTTATACCAAATGTACTCCGTTTTTGAAATAATAATACGTTTTCGGTATTTATTTAAAAAAAATACTGCGATACCGAAGTATATTTAACGCATGAATAAAACAGTAGCACTCGTTAATCTGTGGGCTGATTTCGAAAAAAAGCATCCCAATGGAAGCATTGAAGATTTCTGTCGTTATCATTTAGCACATGCGGAGAAGACTGCTCGCCAGGAAGGTGTATTAGTGGGCGGTGTGGTACCCGTGGTACGCGAAGGCCTTCTGATGAAGATTATCGGCCGGATCAGTAAGCTCAATATGTCTTACGCGAATATTGCACTGGAAGGCACCGGTTTAAAGCAAATCGAAGAGTTTGGCATTTTACAAACGATCAAACAGGCGCAATCGCCGAAAAAAACGGAAGTGATCTATGCAAACCTATTCGAGTTGTCCAGCGGTACTGATATGCTGGCTCGCTTACAAAATCGCGGTCTCATAAAGGAATCCGCAGATAAAGAGGACAAAAGGTCGAAGCGACTGGAGCTAACTGCTAAAGGTGAAAAAGTGATTAAAGCAAGCTCGGCGCAGATAGAAAAAAACGCGACCATGCTGTTACATACGCTGGCAGCGGAAGACCAGGAACTATGCATCCAGCTGCTAAAAAATATTGAGATTAAGCTGTCTGAACAATGGCAGAAACACAAGGGCAAAACCTTTGATGAAATCTATGAAGAATTAATGTCTAAGTAACCGACATTCCAATAACTAAACAGGCAAAGAGCTTGCTTGTAGCGGGTATTTACACGTATCTCTGATCCTTTTTCCGCTAATATCCCCTTTTATGCAACAGCGCCTGAATAAGGCGCCGCTTTATTAATTGCCGGGCACAGATTAATTCGCTATATTTACTAAGACGGCTGTTTATCAGGTTGAGTAAAATCGAATAACTATGGAACCGGGGAGCCATACCTATTTGCTCAAAAACCGAACACTTTCACCGATATACAAAGGCCATTGCCGACCCGGCGCGTGCAGCAATCCTTCAATATCTTTTAAGAATAAATTCCGCTATCTGTAGCTGTATTGCGATGAAGCCAGAGGGACACAGTGTTGCCAACGGGTGTCCTTTACCTACCGCAGAGACACGGTGCCTTTCGTATTCTTGACCCGTATCGCAACGTCTCAATAAGTCTCTATTATTCATTTATCAACCATGAACAAAAAAATGATGTTTACACCGGAAATTGTTAAGCGGATGATTGGCGGCGGACAAGTGCCGATATGCGGAAAGTGGTACCGCTTTGATCCGAAAACCGAAAAATATTCGGTAAGTGGCGACGAAATGAGCGGCTATAAGGAGGTAGGCACCTACCAGGTGTATTCGGATGGCACGGAAATAATCCTGAAAACAGTTCCTGCAATCGTTGAAGAAGAAATGGTATGGTCGACCGGGTTCGTTACCAGGGAAGCCAGAAAAAACATTGTTGGTTTATAATCCACGGAACCTGCCCTGGCAGAAGTCGCAACAGCAGCCGTTTTCAAGCAGCAAATAATAGTCACGCAACATGAAGAGAGACAGAAGGCCGGCTTTCTTTTTTTATACGAGGTAATTCCCTGCAACCGGGAATTTCGCCATCGGCCATTCATTAATCTTTTCAAATCATGTAAGATGATAACGAGCGTTGAGGTGTTTAAACTGATCAAACAAATAAGCAAAAGGACGGTCAATCCACAACACCGTATTTTGTTGGATGATATCTTTTCCGAATTCTCCATTCCTGAAGATACTGTGCTGGTGCTACTTGTAGAGCTTCAGAACAGGGGCCTGGTCGTCATCCACGATTCCTTAGTGCCATCTATCAGTCTGACGGTTTACGGAAGCGCTACAGACAGTCCTCCCGGCGGCTTTACCAGTGAAGATCGGTAACGATACATTCTTTTATTTGGTGACCAGACTGGTACCGAGTTGTTTTCAAATAACATGGCGGCCGGATCAAAATTGGAATCAGACATCAATCAATTCTTAGCGCAAAACAACATGTCGCCTCCGAAAGAAAAGCATTGAAAAAGTGTAGCTATAGTCAATAAAGTAAATGGGGTCATCTCCTATCGAGACAGCCCCATTTATCAATAGTGGTTATTGGTGGAAACTATTTTTTATCCGGGCAATGTTTTCGTGCGTACGGATACTGTTTTTATTTCTTAAGCAGTTGTATTAGCATTGCTGTTTAATATCGCTCGTCAGACCGGTAGTTGGCATAATCGAATCCGTTGTCTTTGGCGCGGGCCTCGTTAACGACGATTGTCTGCATATACGCACGGCTGTTATTTAACTGTAAAATGGCGCTTTCTGCGGCCGCACGATCTGCCATTTCAACGAATGCAAATCCTTTGGGACGTTCCGTGTTTTCGTCAGTAATAATTTTTACGGAAGTAACGGTGCCATGTGCTGCAAAAAGATCATGTAATTGTTTCTCCGAAGCCTCGTGGCTAAGGTTTCCCACAAAAATGGTCATAGAAAATAATTTAGAAAATTAAGTAAATGGCAACTGGGATGCGAAGGCTGAAGCGGAATGATTACAGATCAGATAAAGCAGGGCAGAAAGCCGATAGCAACCTGAAGATAGCGTTTGTTTCCAAGACGGGCAATTATTTTATCTGGGCTGATGGCGTTAAATAGGGCGCTGCTGTCCTAGAATACGGTACTGGCGCCATTCTAACCTCCCGCTTTGCCAAGCCCCTGCCTGTTGCTGCAATTTTGTTTTTGTATTTTATTTTTTACCCCGGATAAAATACGTTACCTTCGTGCAATATGGCACAAGGCTTGCCGCTCTGATTTGCATCGTTCATCTTTTCTTCTCAGTCTTCGCTTTTCCAATTGCCATGCTTTACAACTGATATTGTTCTGGACGTTATCTCGGGTGCCTACTCAAAGCAAAGGATAACAGTTCGCTTCAGTTGACCGAGTAAAGCCGGACGTTTTTCAAAAACTTCTCAGATACAAAACAAGCACCGTGCAGTTTTGAGCTATTCAGAATTGCGCATCGTTTTTCATTTTTCACAACAGGATATTGCCCTATGGCCGTGCCTGCTAACAATGTGCTGATGGGCACATATTAATCATATGCCGCGAAAGATTCCAATAGCGGCGCAATAAAAAAATAATGACGTTTAAAGAACTAAATATTATTACACCTATCCTCCAGGCCTTGGATAACCAGGGATATAAAACCCCCACGGCAATACAACAACAGGCAATCCCGGAAATTCTCCTGCGCAAAGACGTACTAGGTATTGCGCAAACCGGAACGGGAAAAACAGCGGCCTTCGCTGTTCCTATGCTCCAATTGCTGAGCAACAATCGAAAAGTAGATAACAAAATAAGAGCGCTCATCCTGACCCCTACAAGGGAACTGGCAGCGCAAATTGCAGATAACTTCAAATCCTACGGCGAAAAGCTCGGATTGAGACACACCACTATTTTTGGCGGTGTACCGCAAGGCCGGCAAGTCGCTGCTTTAAAATCCGGCGTGGATATCGTTATTGCAACGCCCGGCCGCCTGGCAGACTTGATGCAACAAGGTTTTGTTGACCTGTCCCGGATAGAAATATTTGTTTTGGATGAGGCCGACAGGATGTTGGATATGGGTTTTGTTCATGAGGTAAAAAGAATTGTTTCGACATTGCCTGCGCAGCGGCAAACATTGTTTTTTTCCGCCACCATGCCTCCCGAAATTGCCGCATTAACAAAGACTATTTTAAAACAACCGGTTACGATTTACGCGGCTCCGGTATCGACTACGACAGAACGGGTAGCTCAATCGGTTTACCATGTCGACAAGGACAGCAAAGCTAATTTGCTGCTGCATTTGCTAAAAGATACGGGAACCGAACGATCACTGATATTTACGCGTACCAAACGCGGTGCAGACAAACTCGTAAAACAGCTGATGGGAACGGGTGTGCACGCAGCAGCGATTCATGGAAACAAATCACAGAGCGCACGACAAAAAGCATTGAGCGATTTCCGGCAGGAACGGGTGCGGATTCTTGTGGCGACAGACATCGCGGCCAGGGGAATTGATATCGACCACTTGCCCCGGGTAGTAAATTTCGATATGCCTGAAGTTCCGGAAACCTATGTGCACCGCATCGGGCGTACCGGCAGAGGCATGGAAGCTACCGGTACTGCAATATCTTTTTGCGACCGCGAAGAAGCCGGGTACCTGAAAAGTATTCAAAAGCTGATCGGGTTTTCTGTGCCAGTATCGAAAATGCCGGCGCATCTGTAGCATAAAATTTAATCATTTTTAAAACCATTCATAAATTATGGCTGAAACATTCATAAAAAAAGAGTTAGAAAAAAAGAAGGCAAAAGAGCGGAGAGAAAAGGCGGAGAAGATGCAGCAGCGTAAACTCAACAACAATAAAGGTAAAAGCCTCGATGAAATGATGGCGTACCTGGACGAAAACGGAAACCTTAGTTCCCGTCCGCCGGATCTGCGTAACCGTATTGAAATAGATCCTGCCGACATTATTATCGGCGCCGCACCCAAAGGAAGGGAACATGATACACAGCGGACCGGTTTTGTACTGTCATTTGACGAAGCTAAAGGTTATGGTTTTATCAGCGACAGCCAAAGTAAAGAAAGCATTTTTGTGCACAGCAACAATACGTCGCAGTTGCTGAAAAAAGGAAATAAGGTTAGTTACGAATTGCAAAAAGGTCCTAAAGGCTACAATGCAGTAAACGTACAAGTATTAAGACAGTAACCTTGCTATGAGACAGGGTAAAACATCAGATGTCTTACCCTGTCCCCTATTATTTCCGGTATGCGCCGCTATTGCCATTTACCTTATTTTTTGCATTACTTCGTGACAGGAACACGAATATGAGTATACTGATGAGTGCACCAAAGAAGCACCAGACGGATATCACATAAAAATAAAACAGGAGGCGCGTAAACAAATAGGAAAGCAGGAATAATCCCCCTAAAATCCGCAGTGTTTTCTGAGACGACAGCAACAGAGAAAACACGGCAGGAATAAAATACAGTACTCCATAATACCATTTACGGGACAGTGCAAAGCCGAGCTCATAGCGGATATGATGTTTTTCAGCAAACGCAAGCGGCGGATGTATGTATAGGGAAACGCCGATATACGCTGCTAAAGCAACACCTGCAGCCAGCGTTATTCCGATCAGCGCTCTGCGCGGCCGACTCTGCTCATAAAACAAAGCGCAGACTGGCATGTACACTGGCCAGACCATTTGTGCAAACACAAGAAAAACATAAACGGCGATATGGTGTGCTTGTGCCCATGCAGGCCGCAATAATGATAACCATACAAAACCTTCCGCTAACTGTTGCCATGCAAAAAGCAAAGGCACCATTGCTAAAATTCGTTGGGGGACGGTCTTAGAAACACGAACCGCAGCAATACCTGTGACTGATAAGACAGCGGCAGCTCCAAAGCTGACTGACGGCGAAAAACACATCTGCCGGATATTCTGGTTTATCTCCGTAACATTCCAGAGATGGCTGCATACACAACCCTGAACAGTTTGAAGATAGTTATTTCCGGTTGCCCAGGCAACTGCTTTATTTCGAGGGCACTTAACAATAAAAAACACTAATTTCACGTTATACTATATCGGTGCATAGTTTGATTTTCGCTTCCCTCTTTACTGTTGTGGCTCTGTAAATCTCTCCTTTCGCAAATACCGCCATAATATCAGTTTATCAAAAATCAAATCATGATTATTCTTATTTTTTTTACCACGCTGTGGTATCTATCGTTATTTTCTCAGACATTCTTCCAGCACAGATATGCAGCTCACGGAGCTTTTACGATGAGTAAGGGATGGGAACGTTTCTTCTTCATTGTCGCTTATATCACACAAGGCTCTTCGTATATGAGCCCTAAAGCATACGCGATAATGCACCGGCTACACCATGCTTATACAGATACGGAAAGAGACCCGCATTCTCCCTCTTATTCTAAACATATATTTGCCATGATGTGGCGTACCCGGAATATATACCGGGATATCTTTAAAGGCACGGCTGAGATCGAGGCTAAGTTCACGAAGAATGTACCTGAATGGGATCGTTTTGACCGCTGGGCCAATTCCGGTTTGTCGCGATTGCTCTGGGTCTTGTTGTACGTAGGCATATTCGTTTGGTTTGCGTCTTCAGCCTGGTTATACTTGTTGCTGCCGGTAGCAATTACCATGGGCGCTTTTCATGGCGCTGTCATTAACTGGTTTGCGCATAAATACGGGTATAAAAACTATATACTCAAAAACACCTCCGAAAATCTCTTCAGCATCGACATCCTGATGCTTGGCGAATCTTATCATAACAATCATCACAAGTATCCTTCCGCGGTGAATTTCGGCAAACGCTGGCACGAAATAGACCCGGTGTATCCGTTGATACGACTGTTTGCCTGGGCCGGCATTATAAAACTTGCAAAGTTGCCTGCGACGGCCAAACATTAATCGCACCAACAAATATCTATCGATAAAAAAATGGATTGCAGATGGTATGCAGTCCATTTTTTATTATATCCGAAAAGCAGGCAATTGATGTTATTATTACGCGATCTTCCCACTAATCGTCGAAAAAAATAAAGCCAGGCATAGTAATACTATACCTGGCTATTTATGTAAGACAATCTTACTTAGTATCTGTTCCCGGAATAACTGGATTGACTATTTTTCGGACGTGCTTCATTGACGACCATAACCTGCATATGCACACGGGTATTATTGAGTTTTTCTACCGCTTTTTCACCCGCTGCACGGTCCTTCATTTCTACAAAGGCAAAGCCTTTGGGGCGCCTGGTAAAATTGTCTGAGATAATCTTTACAGATAGCACCTCGCCATATTCGGCAAACAAGGTATGCAATTCTTTTTCTGTAGCCTGGTGGCTCAGATTTCCTACGAAAACATTCATAAGGTATTATTTTAAAGATGATGGATTGGTAACTGAAACGCAGAAACTGAAGAGAAAAAAATGGCAGATCAGAGCAGGCAATGGCAGCATACCAATAATCACTGAAGCTACCCTTTTTTGCCGACATAAAAAATTATTTATTAGCTCCTGTATGCAATTTCGAAACGCCATCGCGATGTAACCGTTTTCACTTTTAATACCACCGCAAACGCTGCTATTTGTTGTACCAAAACAAAACTGTTTCCTGCCTTCATATAGCCTACCTTTATTAAAAATCGTATGGCAACTGTAAATGTGGTGTACCGAAAAATCAAAGAGATCAGCAGTCGTGCGGCGAAACCACGTCCCTTCATCCTGGTTTCAAAAATTTCAGATGAGCTTGTCATTAAGCAGGATGAACTGATGCCATTTCTGCAAGAATTGCAAGACCTCCGGCTCATACAGTTTGCCGAAATTTCGACGGAGTCATTAAGACTTACATTAGTCGGACATATTGTAAAGCGATAGGCTTCGGCATTTCCCGCTCCATGTTTTTATTCGTTTCCGATTCTGTAATGGAGTCGGAAAAAAATCGAATAATCGGTCATCAGGAGCAATAAAAATCTGTATGCAGAAAGACATGTTTCCTGGTTACTGAAGTAGTCATTTACAAATCAGGCGGTACGTTGTCCGGAAGATAAATCCGCGACTCCGGAGGCGCAACAAATAATAAAAAAACAGGCCGTTTCTATATCAGAACGGCCTGTGTTATATGGTATCGGCTTGATGCCGGAATGGTCTGTATTATCCGTACATGTACTCGACGCATTTGCTTTGATTCGATAAAGCTTCGCCTACGGAAAGGTATTGTTGTTTGAATCGTTTTTTGTTTAACGCCGCAATTGCATTGTTGCCTTCCGTACAGTGGCGCATGCGTACATAGCCATAGCCTTTGGGCAGTTCATTATCAGTAGCGACATCAGCCCATATTACCGTTCCGAACTTTGAAAAAAGTTGAAACAGATCGCCAGCTCCTATATCACTTCCGATATTACCGATAAAGATTGTCATTAATTATTTTTTTTAGTGTTATCCAGACATTGCCTCGCTGACTTCTATGCAGCGGGCCATGTATTTTGTATTGTCGAGCGCCTGCATTGCCTTTTGAGCCTCGTCATAGTGTCCCATTGTGACAAAGCCGAATCCCTTTGAACGGTTTCCGTTTTTCTCCATAATAAGATTTACAGATTCAACGCTGCCAAATGCTTCGAATAAGCGAATTACTTCTTTCTCTGAAATATCAGGATGCAGATTGCCTATGTATATATTCATGTAATTTTTTTTTGAGTAAAGACCCCAAACACATTGTTCATGGGCGCCGGCGATTAATACCGATCTTCAGAACGGGACCGTGAATAATCAGCGTCGTTATTTTTAGGACGAGCTTCGTTAACTACGATTGTCCGCATGTGCACGCTGCTATTGTTTAGTTGCTCAATCGCTTTTTCCGCTGCCTGCTGATCTGTCATTTCAACAAAAGCGAATCCTTTTGAACGTTTTGTGTATTTGTCGGTAATGATTTTTGCTGATTTAACCTCGCCGTATACTACGAAAAGATCTTGCAACTCCTCCTCTGAAGCCTGATGGCTTAGATTTCCCACGAAAATGGTCATAAAAAAATAATTTAGAAAATAAGATAAATGGCGACTGAATGCAGAGACTGAAGCGGGAAAATAATTACAGATCAGAGAAAGCAAGGGCAGAAAGCCGATAATCCACTGAAGTTAGTCATTATTCACGAACCAGCCAACTATTTATTTAATATAATGGATAGCCACCTTTGTTGCGCAGGTTTTTAAAACTATTTAAGAGGAGGAAATACAGCTCCATAAACTTCCCCTATCTCGCTATCGACAATTCAAGAACGATCATTCCAAAATACCATCTACTTTTACGGAACGATTGGTCCAAAATAAAAATCCAACCGTATCTCAAATGAAAAAATTAGCAAACAAAGTAGCAGTAATAACAGGTGCATCAAAAGGTATCGGTGCAGGTATCGCCAAACGCCTGGCGGCAGCGGGCGCAAACGTGGTGGTTAACTATTCATCATCAAAAGCAGGTGCTGAAAAAGTGGTGGAAGAGATCACTGCCAACGGCGGCAAAGCCATCGCAATACAAGGCAATGTATCCAGCAAGGCCGACATCGATCGCCTGTTCGATGAAACGAAAAAAGCCTTCGGCGCCGTAGATATCCTGGTGAACAATGCAGGTGTTTACAAATTCGGTTCCATTGAAGAAATCAACGCGGAGGATTTTCACAACCAGTTTGACACAAACGTACTAGGTTTACTCCTGACTACACAGGGTGCGGTAGCAAACTTTAATGAAAACGGTGGCAGCATTATCAACATCGGGTCGGCAGTGACAGATATTACGCCGATTGGCAGCGCAGTGTACACGGCTACCAAAGGCGCCGTAAATTCCATCACCCAGGTATTGTCAAAGGAACTGGGCGGTCGTAAAATCCGCGTTAATTCTATTAATCCTGGTATGGTAGAAACGGAAGGCACACATGCAGCAGGATTTATCGGCAGCGATTTTCATGCGGAAGCGGTACGTACTGCGCCACTCGGTCGTATCGGTCAGCCGGATGACGTAGCAGACGTAGCTTTGTTTCTGGCATCGGAAGATGCACGCTGGCTGACAGGCGAAATCCTGGTGGCGAGTGGCGGCATCAGATAGGTTGTGATGCTGTGAATAATTTTTAAATTTAAATAGCTTTGCAACCGCAAGGCTATTTTACATTATGGCGAGAACGAAAGATTTTGATGAGAACGAAGTACTGGCAAAAGCCATTCAGCTTTTCTGGTATAAGGGGTATAATGGTACCTCAATGCAGGACCTTGTGGATGCATTGGGGATCAGCCGGTCGAGCTTGTACGATACGTATACCGATAAGCATACTTTATTTCTGAAAGCGCTGGAACGTTACCAGAGCCTCGGTAATGCCAACATACAAGAGATTGTTTCCGGAACTAAATCTGCAAAGGAGACCATTAAAAAACTGCTTGAATTTACCATCGGTGAACTAGTCTGTGATAAACAACAGAAGGGTTGTTTTATGGTGAACGCGGAAGTAGAAGTGGCCCCACACGACAAAGCGGTCAACAAGCTGGTTTGCCGCAATGAGCAGCAGATGGAGGATATCTTTTTTGAAGTGATCCGGAAAGGAATCGACAATGGTGAAATTAAAAGCAGTAAGGATGCCCGAGCGTTGGCCCGGTTTATTTTTAATGCTGTAAAAGGGATGCAGGTAACGGCAAAATCGACCCGGAATCGTGCGGTGTTCGATGATATTATTAAGTTGACCGTTTCGGTTCTTTAAAAAAGCAGCGGCTCCATCATGAATCGTTTCGGGCAAAGCCGAATGATCGATGCTAAAACGCATGCAGGATCTCCATCGCAAGGTCCGCCTTATTATTCACTGCTTATAATGTCTTAACACTGATGCATTTTCCAAAATTTATTTTATCGCTTTTCCTGGTTATTACCTGTTGCCTGTACGGCACGGCACAAACTGCGCATAAAAAACAAACACGCGCTCCGCGTGCAAAAACGCAGACACAAAGTTCGTTACTCGCCTACCGGCAGGATTTCTGGGATCATTTGCCGCAACCTACCGGCTGGACTAATGATTTTGACGATTTATTTACGGACGAGGAAACAGCGAGACTGGATGGTATGATTTCCCTTTTTGAAAGAGAAACAGACGTGCAGCTATGTATTGTAACATTGGACAGTCTTTGCACATCGGCCAGAAGATTCGACAGCCTGGCCGTTCATATTGCAAACGTCTGGGGTGTGGGCGCGAAAAACAAAAACAATGGCATCACGATTTGTATTTCTAAAGCCTATCGTCGCGTAAGGATTTGCAATGGCGATGGGGTCAAACATGTTTTATCCGACGCAGCAACCAAACGGATCCTCGACACGCATTTTATTCCAGCATTCAAACAGCGCCAGTATTTCCAGGGAACATGGGACGGCGTTAACGCCCTGATTACGGCAATGAAGCAAGGATGATTGTACCGGCACAGAGTGCCTTTTAAGATCGCAGGATATGTTCAAACAATTTTGACTCAATGTCCACGACCTTTACCCTTTTCACCGATGAACCCTTGCCTTTGACGCCCAATATTAATTCTCATTTAACTTTCCGTATGTCTGTCTAAACTTACTGTGTATCGTTGTTGGTTTGCAGCTTCAAAGAACAGAGCGCAATGATAAACAGCAAAAAAAAGCTGGCTGTGCTGGCGGCAGCGGGAATGGCAACATGCTCACTACTATCGTTTTCACAGAAAGAAACACCGTCGGTAAGGCCGGTAACAGACCTGTACCGTACGCAGTTGCAACAACTGGAGTGGGACCTGGACCGATTCAAAACTGCCCTTGCGACGGATAGCATCCCATTATTGCAGCAACGGTTTGTAACCTGCCGGACCGATTATAAAAAGCTGGAATTTGCAATCGAATACGCATATCCTTATGCCGCACACAAAATGAATGGACCGGCGGTACTGGAATCGGAGCCGGGCGACGCCAACGACGTAGTGTTGCCGAACGGGCTCCAGGTCATTGAAACTTACCTCTACAATGCGGCGCCTCCGCCGGCCGAAAAAATCAACAAGGAACTTGACTATCTACTCTTCTTCGTGCACCAGATGCAGTCGCAGGCCAACGATAGTTTATTTACACCGGTTAAATTGTACTACGCTGTTAAATTGAATTTGTATCGCTTTGCGGCAAAAGGCTTGTCGGGCTTTGATTCGCCAGTAGCTTTGCTCAGCCTGCGGGAAGGAATTACAACGCTGCGAAGCAGCGCCCAATACCTGAATGCGTACCATACACTGAGTCCCAGCCTGCTGCAGGCTTTCGACGCGGCCATCATTCCCTTGCAAGATAGCAGTGTCGATTTTAACACCTTCGACCGGGCACAATATTGCTCCGGACCTTATAAAAAATTACTGCTTGCATTACAACAGGAGCAACAAGCCAATCGTATCGCAAACCCGGAGGGCAAAGCTGCGGTAAAAGCAACTGCTGCCAGTTTTTATGAGCCGGATGCATTTGACGTCTATTATTTCGCACCCGAAGGCACGAGCCCAGCCGATGCAAACCGGATCAAACTGGGCGCACGTTTGTTCAATGAAAAAATGCTGACACAAAACGGTCGTACCTGTACCTCTTGCCACAAGCCGGAACTCGCCTACACCGATGGCATTAAAACAGCGCCTTCATTACTGCATGGCGATGACCTGAAACGCAACACCCCTACTCTTTTATACGCCGCATTGCAACCCGCGCTGTTTTTCGACAACCGGGTTAAATACCTCGAAGAACAGGTCATACAAGTGCTGAACAATAAAGAAGAAATGCATGCGCAATTGCAAATTTCCATTACAGACCTAAAACAGAGCAAGGATTATATCACACTGTTTCACCAGGCATATCCCGAAGATGCCAACCCTGTCTCCGAAAAAAACATGGCGCAGGCTATCAGTGATTTTATCCGTACACTGGCACCGTTCAGCTCCCGTTTCGATCAGTTTATGCGCGGCAATCAACAGGCTTTGACGCCAGAAGAACAAGCCGGTTTTAATCTCTTTATGGGAAAAGCCCAATGCGGCACTTGCCATTACCAACCGCTGTTCAATGGTGCATTACCGCCCACTTATGAGATCTCGGAAACAGAAGTGATTGGCGTACCGGGGAACAAAGACAAACTAAACCCCGCCATAGATGAAGATCACGGCGCCTATGTCATGTTTCCGAGAGCCCACAAAGACCATGCATTCCGGACGCCCACACTACGTAATATAGCACGTACTGCACCTTATATGCATAACGGCATCTACGCTACGCTGGAAGAAGTGATTGACTTTTATAATAGTGGCGGCGGCCAGGGCCTGGGTATTCCGCTAAAGAACCAGACATTGTCGGCACAGCCATTGAACCTGTCACCGAAAGAAAAAAAAGCAATCGTCGCATTTCTGAAAGCGCTGAATGACTGATGTAGGTTGGCGGGAAAACTAAACGTGAAATCGGATCACCAATTCGGCGTACCGCTTCATCGTGATGACCTTGGGATTGTAAAACCTTTATCACCTAAGGTTATCGCACATGCGGCTAAAACTTCAAATATGCCAAATGCTACAATAAAAAAATCCCCGGAATGAACATTCCGGGGATAGCCATTTCTATTACTTAGTTATTGTTTGATAAACTTCATCGAAGCCATCTGGTTGTCGCGCTTCATGCGCACGTTGATGATGTACATACCTGGCACGAGGTTGCTCACATTCATACGCAGATCGTTGCCAACCGCTTCTGTAGACGCCGGCACTGATTGTCCGGTAGCAGTCAGTACGTTTACCTGCGCCACTTCAGTTGCCGAAATGCCACTCAGCATTACATAATCGTTTGATGGGTTCGGGAAGACTTTGATTGTGCGGCCGTTCACCTCTACAATACCCGTGGTAACGCTTTTCCAGCCCAGGGTATAATAACCATAGCCAAGATTGATCGTATTGAAATCGATGGTATCGTTGTTCAGCGTGCCGATCGCTTCTACGACCAACTGTCCGCTAGCGTCTTTTTTGAGCAGGTAGAATTCAAGTGCTTTGGCTTTCACTGCGGCCCAATCATTACCCAAAATGGTATGCCCGTCGAAAGAGAACTCACCTACAGACAATTTGAGCGGATCGATCTGCCAAAGTGTATTGAGGTTTTCTTTATCGGTAGCGGAAGGGGAAACACTGCTGCCGGTCAAACTGTCTTTGCCCACCACCAGATTGGCATCATAATCAGGTATGCTCACCATGATCGACAAACCGCTGTTTACCGAATCGCGGATGCTCCAGTTGCCGGTAACATGATAACGCTGCGACGCGTCGATATCGCCGACCGGTGACGTGGAAGGGATTATTCTTGCATTCGTCATCGCTACACTGTCCTTCAATGCCACTTTATTCACGATATAGCCATTATCCAGATGATTGAATGTATAGTTACAGATCAGGCCAGGCGTGTTGGATGGCATAGAAACATGCATCTGGTTATTGATCTCGTCTGCTGTTTTCACCTTATTCCAGATACGCAGCTCGTCCATCAATCCAATCGATTCGCCGCCGAAATAAAAACTTTTGCCCAGTGCGAGGTTCAATTGGCTCGAAACATATTTCGCAGCAGTTGTGCTATCCTTCAGTTCACCGTTCAGGTACAGTTTTGTCTGGCCGTTAGGCGTTATTGTCAAAGCAACGTGGTTCCATTCATTGATATTTAACGGTGTGGCAGACTGAAGGGTCACCCAGTTTGCACTGCTGTCGCCAAATACCGCGTTGATGCCATTTCCACCGGTCATCTCCAGCGAGAAACCCGCAGAAAGATTATTGACACGTCCCCTGTTGCCCAGTAACGCGGCACCCGCAGCGGGTTGCTGCATTAATCTTGTCCAGAATTCAACAGTAGCACCACCATGCAGTACGTTGTTCACCTTTGCGTAAGGCACCTGTACATCATGTGCGCCCAGCATTGACAACGCACCACCGCGCTTCAGAATACGGGAAGCAGTATCCGCATTCCAGCCGATATGATAAATGCCTGTGTCCAGGAAACAGTTCATGAATCGTACCATCTGGCCATTGTAATAACCGTTGCTGATCTTTTCAAGCGTATTGCCATTTTCTTTCAACAGATAATATTCGGATGCCAATCTTCCGATGGAATCATAACCCGCCAGGCATTGACTGAGATCAACGCTCAAAGTGGCTACCGGAATATTGAGTGCGTTAAACTGCCATCCGCCCTTCAGATACCATGAATTATTGTTTGCATTCAAAACAGCAATCGTTGTGTCGGTATTTTTACCGGTAACGAAATTATTATCGAAACCCGGAATAGCGTTATCCAGCTTCAGCCCCATGTTCTGATCTTTGCGGACCGACCAGTTGCCTTTTACCGTAGCGCGCTGTGCGGGAAGGAACTGCGCCACCGGAGCCGTAGAAGACGTAAGTGTAGCAGCTTTCAGTTTCATTTCGTAGGCATTCGTACCGGCACTTTTAATCGTGGTGTCGGTGAATGGACTGAAATTATAATAGTACACCAGGTTGGTATCGGCAATACCAGTCAAATCCTGGTGCATGCGTTTGCGGATGCTATCGATCGGTTGTGCGGCTTTCCACAATCTGAATTCATCCATATTGCATTGCACCGGTTGTCCGTAATTGATGCTCTTACCCAAAGCAAGCGCCCAGGTGCCCGGCGTATAAGTACCGTAGCGCACCGTAGCCGCTTTAATGCCATTTACATACAGGTAAATAGAATCATTGGGTACAGCAGTCAGTGCTACGTGGTTCCATTCACCGACCTGCCATACATTACCGGCATCGGTAAAAGCCGTCCAGCCGCTCGTATTATTACCAAAAGAAACGTTTAGTTTTTTTGCTGCGCTAAATTCGATCGTCATACCAGCAGTATTGTTGTTGACGCGTCCGTTATTAGAAAGCAGTTTGCCACCCGTTACCGGTGTTGCAGTGATTCTTCCCCAAAACTCCACCGTAAACGGATTTTTCAGAATGTTGGTCGCATCTGCATTCGGGATCGTCATATCGGAGCTTGTAGTAAGACTGATCGCAGCGCCACGTGCTGGCGTATAGCCGCTTATCTTCTGAAGTGTCTTGTCGGTGATCAGTTTGCCATACAAAACCACTTCGTCGATGGCACCTTCAAAATGATGCCCGGTATAACTGCCTCCAAGATGAATATCGGCGGTTGTAGCTACAGGGGTGGCCACGTTGTTCCACTGTTGCACCAACTGCCCATTCAGGCAAAGGAATAACTGGAGTTTTACGTTATCATATTTCCAGGTAATGTGCATCCAGTTTCCGGTATCTACGGTTACATTGGAAACATAAGTAGTACCGCTGCCATGATTGATATACACCAGGTGGCCGTTTGCATCGAGCCCAATGGTACAACCGTTGCTGCCGTTGCTGTTGGAATAAATAGCGCTATAGCCGGAAGCCGGTATTTTAGACGGTTTTATCCAACCCGTAAAGCTGAAAGTACGGTCCGACATATTGAGCTCGGCTGTGTAGGGAACGGTAAAAACACTGCTATTGCCAAAAGCAAGAGCGCTGGCTGCATTGCCGTTTCTATCCTGCGTATAGCTAATGCCTGATGTATTGGCGACACGATGATATTTGGATGAATCGTACAAAGTGTTGGCATAGTTAAATACGAATTTTCGCGTACTGTCATCAATGCTTTTCAACATGTCTTCGTGGATAATTGCACCATAATATTTTACACCGTTCGGCGATATATACTCGATGTTATACCTTCTGTCGCCCAGTATGCCATATACATTGGTACGTGTATAGGTTTGCATGTTGGAGAAAAACAGCATATCGCTGGCTGGTGAAATCGTAGAGCTGTTACCAATATCGGAAGCCAGGTTACCAGAGAGGATATCGAAAAACGGGTAAGTATGATCGTTGTATTTACCGTAGAATTCCTGGTTGTGAATATCGGCGCTGTAGCACAATACCCCGTCGATATTGTTGGCCTTGATAAATTGCAGCAGGGTATCGCATTCTGCAGTGATGGAGAAATTACGTCCGCCCCAGTGTTTGTCGAAAGCAGGGGTACCGGAGATCAATACTTTAAACGGCGCTGTTGAATTGAGCAATGCCTGCTTCAGCCATGCCAGCTGGTAAACGCCCAGATGCCTCGTCGTACTTTCGCGATAGCTGCGATTGTCCAGCAGGAAAAACTCAACGTCTTTATAGCGGTAAGATGAGTACAGGCCCTGCCCGTCCGGGTTGCTTCTGTATTCCGGGTTGACCCACCACTGCATAAAATTGGCTTTGGCAATTCCAAGCGTAGGCATTGTTTTGTTGTATTCATTACCGCCCATATCATGGTTGTCGGTAATGGCCAGTTGCGGCATATTTACCACCAGCGAGTCGTGCAGCTTGCGATAGAAGATATAACGTTTAAACAATGAATCTTGCGTATCCCAGTCGTTCGCCAATCCCGGACACATACCGCCGGCATGCTCAATACCTAAGAGGTAAACGGCATCGCCGAGCCAAACCATCATATCACTGCCTTCTTTAGCCATCTGGTTATAGATAGCTGGTGTACCGTTTACGTGTGCCGGTGCCTCTGCGGCGTCCACACAACGGCTCAGGTCATAAATACGGCCACAGCCGCCTGCCAGAAATTCAAAGTCCGACAAAGTGGCCTGCGCATCTTTCACAGATGCCGTACGCACCACGGTGCTGCCGTTTTTCTTAACTGCGGCGGTATAAGTTTGTCCCGGTGTTAATCCCCAGTACTTGTAAGAACGCAGGTTGTAATACTGCAGCCGGACAACCGAGTCGAGCCTGCTGCCGGTAAGTAAGGTACCAGGAGCACTGTTTGAAGACAACTCCATGGAATAAGTGTTACCGCTGCCAGTGCCGCTTTTGGTAACCACCCATACTTTTACAGTGTCGTGGTAAACAGGACTCATCACTGGGCCAAATACGAGTGAATCGCCGGGCAATGTTTGTGACTTCGCAGTCAGACATGGGAGCAATAGCATTGCACTTGCAAGCACCCGAAGGGAACTTCTCATTTCTAGAATTTTTATTTGGTTGCAAAAAAACATTTGATTTCTATCCTCGTTGTTAAGGATAGTTTACCAAAATTTTATGTTTATATGAATGAAGCAAAAACATCTGACGTTTAGCAATAACCTTCGACGATAAGACTTGCACTGGTGACTTGCGCAGAATATAGCGCTGACGATACAGGTTTTTACCTTGCACCGCGAACCGGAAACAAAAAGAATTGCCCCGGAATCCAGAGCAATCCTTTAAATAATGAGCGTCACCTCCCGACCAGGAATCGTCGATCGAAAATCAGCCGCCAGGTATTTTATTCTTTAGTAAAACGGAATGATTGTTCTTTCTTTTGTGCCGTTACCTTCAGAATGAGCACCTGTTGTGCCGGCAGATTGCGTACCTCGATATGTTCTGTTTGTTTGCCTGCATTGAGCATTTTGCTGCCCGACTGCAATACCCGGCCTTGAACGTCGACAATTTTATAACTGTATATTCCGTTAGCTGTGGTTTTGAATTCGAGATTCAGCACATCACCAGCCGGCACCGGATAGATCGTTGCATCGGTAAGATTATTCAAAGCACCGACACCGGTAGGCGGTGGCGTTGTGGTAGTATCTTCGAGCACTTTGATCACATAATGATCGGCCAGGCAAGTATTACCAACACTGTCTTTTACCGTGATTACCGTATCTGCCGAAGGTGTGATGGAAAGACTGCGGTTGGTAGTGCCGCCATCCCAGGCGTAAGCGCCGATCCAGCTGGCATTTACCTGCAATGGCTGATTTTTAATAATGGTAATGGTGTCGGATTTATTTACATCTTTCATGATCGTAAACTGATCGGCAATTACGTTATCGCGACGGATGAACTTCGCATCGAGGCGATTACCTTCTATTTCAAAATACAGCATGCCACCATCATCTTGTGAAAACGGCAACGCATTATGTGGATAACCCGCCTGCACACCGCCATCAGCGCCGGCAGAACCAGCAACTACATAAACGGTACCATGATTGACACGACCGGATGGTGTTGTGTACGGGCAAGAATTACCGGTACCATCGTATTTACCACTTGAAGAATCAGCGGTATGGGCTGCTACGTTAAAAGAAGCTTCGTTTCCGAAATAACCTTTCAGCAGGTAAGAACGTTCATAATCGTGACTGTGGCCACAAACAATCATATCTACACCATAGCGCTCCAGGATACGGATAAAATTCTGACGGATATTAACCAGTTCGCCTTCGTTGTCGGAATTATGACTGCCCATTGTGTATGGCGGATGATGCCAGTATGCGATCACCCACTTTTTCGTATTGGCTGCCAGATCATTTTTGATCCATTGCACTTGCGCCCCGAGCGTATCGTACAAACGTGTGGTACCGCCGTCTTCCAAGCCGTAAGAATCGAGTGCCAGGAAGTGGATGTTACCCCAGTTGTAAGAATAATAAGCCGGGGTTCCCGATGGAACGCCGCCGCTCTCGCCGTTTGCTGGTGTCGAGAAAATATTGTAATAAGGAATATTATGATCTACCTGGCGCGCCACAGTATTTGCATAATCGTGGTTGCCCGGCGTCGGGAACATGATGTGATTCTTCAGGATATTGCTGCTGTAGGCACTAAAAAAATTAGAGCTGAACTCAGCGTCTGTGCCCGCATTATAAGCATTATCGCCCAGCATCAGGAATACATCTGCCGCTGCAATGCCTTTTGACGCTATAAACGCGCGGTAAGCGTTCAGCGTACCTGACTGAAAATTATTATCGTTTCTTCCGCAATCGCCAAACGCAGCAATGGTGATCTTACGGTTGTCGGTATCAGCAGGCGCCGTTGTAAAGAAATTGCTGCTGTCGCCCTGCAAGACTAAAGTATCTGTACCCAAACGGTAGTAATATTTAGTACCCATTGCCAGGCCATTTACACGCACAATATGTTCGGTAGTTTTAGCAGTGTCGAGCACAGAAATGGTATAGTTACCCAACGTGGTTCCAGCCTCTACTTTTGATTTGGTGGCCACATCCGTGCGCCAGCGAACGGTAACGCCGATCTGGTTACCGACTTGCAGATAAGGGCCACGGGTAAGGGTTGCAGCCGGTGCTGCTCCAAGACCCTGTACTTCCATATCCCAGGTTACATCTGAGCTGGTAGGGCCACGTTGATGCAATTCTACCGCTATGGTATTATTACCCGCCGTAAACAAAGAAATTGGCAGTGTTTTAGACACGGCAGTAGTTTCTGCCGCGTTGTCGATGGTGTTGGTTGCCCAGGTAGAATCCGTAACGCCGGTAGCAGGCATATTATCGCGCCATACTTCAGTACCGTTTACATAAACGATAATGCCGTCATCGCGCTTTGCATTGAAGCGGATAGAATCATAAGCCGCCAGCGACGGAATGTTCAGGGTCTTACGAAACCAGGTGGTGATATATTTATTACCGCAGGAAGGCGTACAAACAGTGCCGCCTGTGCAACCCGCATTGATGCAGGTAACAATCCAGGGATCTCCATACCCCAGGTAAGCCGCGCCTGATGCCCATGCAGCGTCATTAAAATTACTGCTCATCCAGGTAGCGCCCGGGTTTGTTCCATTATCGTAATATTTCCAGGTGGCGCCATAGCTCATGATTGTAGTTGTTTGACTACGCCCGGAGTAAGCCGCCAGCTGGGCCAGCAGCAAAAGGATAATTGAGGTAATTGCTCTTCTCATAATAAAAATTTAGAACCGCGCGCAAAACTATCCGTATTGTATGAAGTGGCTTCAAATCCCTCTTTAAGTAAAGATTAAGCTTTTGTTTCCTCCTGTGTTTTGTAGGCATAAACCTGTTAGTTTCGCCGACTGAATTTCCGGGTATGCGTATTTATCTGGCTCTGGCCGCGGCACTCATTGCTATTGTTTATTGTTGTTATTCGTTTGATACTACCGCACATCCCGAAAAAAAGGTGCTTCATTATTATGAGGTGCAAATGGATAGTCTTTTGCTTCAGCTCAATACTTTTGAATCTGCAGTTACGAACAAAACGACCCGACTGTCTGCGCTCAAAAAAGAATTGCTTCAAAGCAGGAACGCTTATAAAAGAATCGAATTTCTGATTGGCGAAATAGACGGTTATCGCAACAAGCTGCTGAATGGACCGGACCTGGTGCGGATCGAGGAGGATAACCCAGGCGATACACTGCACCCGCACGGATTGCAGGTAATGGAAGATTTGCTTTATAGCGACAAACCCAATCGTGCAGCATTAATCGCCGAGATCAGACAGATGAGCCAAACAGTTGCCGCATTAAGGCAAAACGAGGATCGCAAATACCAGCTTACCAATGCTGCAATCTGGGAAAGCTTGCGCTATGGCATTTACCGGGTTATTACGCTGGGTATAACAGGCTTCGACAACCCGGCTACACTGAATTCGATTCCCGAAACGGAAACTGCGTTAAGATCAATGCAACAGGTAATGCAATATTACCGGGACGAGCTTTTGCAGCGAAATCCGTCCTTGTTTACGGAAGGTGATACACTTTTCGGCAGATCGATTCGCTATATTTCGAAACAGGGATCCTTTAATGATTTTGATCGTCTGACGTTTATCCGAGACTATCTGAACCCGCTTTCTGCCTGGATTACAAAAAGCACCGGTTTACTCGGTTATTTTAAATCAAATGAACGTAAGCCTTTGAATCAGGAGGCAGACCATTTGTTTTCCGAAAACATTTTCGATATCAGTTTCTTTTCTCCGAACGGACGTTATCAAATGACAAAAGAACGAATCGAACTGGGCAGACAATTATTTTTCGATGTCCGACTTTCGGGTAGTAATAACCGCAGTTGTGCTTCCTGCCACCATCCTGCAAAAGCCTTTACAGACGGACTCGCCAAACCATTGTCGCTCGACGGAACGCACACGCTGCCCCGCAATACGCCTACTCTTTGGAATGTAGTCTTTCAGACGCGCCAGTTTTTCGATTCGCGTACCGATAAACTGGAAAATCAACTGAGCGCTGTGGTGCACAATACCGAAGAGATGAACGGCTCGCTGAATGAATATATCCTTAAGCTGCAAAATGATTCTTCGTACAAATCGCAATTCAGTGCTGCCTATCCCTTCGATAAAACGGTAATAACTACGTACAACGTCGCGAATGCCATTTCTTGTTTCGTGCGTTCGCTGATTAGCTTCAACGCGCCTTTCGACCGGTACATACGCCGGGAGACGGATGCTTACACAGATGCAGCCAAAAATGGTTTCAACTTGTTTATGGGTAAAGCGAAATGCGGCACCTGTCATTATGCCCCGATGTTTAACGGCTTGGTGCCCCCTGAATTTAATGAAACAGAATCGGAAATACTGGGTGTGCCTGTAGCACCTGGGAAAGCTGTATTGGACAGCGATGAGGGTAAATTCAGGTTTACGAAAATAGCGATCCATAAATATGCTTTCAAGACGCCTACGCTCCGCAATATTGCACTCACAGCACCATATATGCACAACGGCGTTTATAAAACACTCGACGAGGTAATGGACTTTTATAATAAGGGCGGTGGCAGCGGATTGGGCATAGCTATCCCGGCACAAACGCTTCCGTCAGACAAACTGAATTTATCTAAGTCTGAAATGAAGGATATCATTGCCTTTCTGAATAGTCTTTCGGATACGGTTTCGCAGACTAATTATGCGATGCCCGCGACCAAAAGAGATTGAGCGGAAATGTAAGTATCATCCTATATCAACTCAAAAAGGGCAAATGATCTCAGACCATTTACCCTTTTTACCAATTAACGATTTAAGTAACGATTAGAACATACGTCTCATACCGTTTGTATGCTTGTGGTAACGTGTTCTGCCTCCCGGCCGGCTATGAGTATCGCGCCAGCCGCCGCCGTCTTTCCAATCGTAAGAACGTGACATATGACTAATGCCGATCGTAAAAATATGATTGCCTTTTACATTCAGGGTATTGATGGTGGAACCAAAATTTTCTTTGGAATCGCTAATGATATCGAATTTCCCAGGCATGTAAGATGCACGAATCTTCCAGCAGCCCCAGGCATACACCCCAAATGACGCGTACACATAAGGTGCCACACGAACAAAGTTGCTGCCATTGTTACCTTCATCCAGCGCAGTTGCAAACAAAGGCATCGCACCTGCACCAACAGCAAAACAAGTCTTCATCTCCGGCTGAAAGTCTACATCGCAACCCCATTTATAATCGATGGTAACTGGCAAACCTACCTGCCAATACTGCAATTCAGAAGATTTGGTACTTGTTTCGGTCCCATTGAATTCTTCGATTTTCCAACGAAGAACATCGAATTGAAATCCCCATGAAAAGGATAAAATGCTGCTGGTCCCCAAACGCGCCAGCATATGGTTGGCATTTGAATTGATATGAATGCCTATTTCCGGTTTGGCGGTTCCTTTTATAGTCGTATCCATGCTGGGTGCATTATAAAATGTTCCGTCAAATTGACTCCGTTGTGTATAAGTTGCGGGTGTCGACATGACGATACCTGCGCCGCCCTCTCCTCGCCACCACTTGATAAGATTGCGGCCTTCCTCTTTATATTTTTTGTATTTCAGAAAATCGAGATACGCAAGATATTGCTGATGATACATGCTATAGCCGCCATAGCCATATTGGGCAAATGCACGTAAAGTCAGGGCGCAGAGCAACGCACCGATGACAAAGAATTTAAGGTTCAACTTCATAAAATGTTTTGACGAAACTGTGTGTGGGGGAATTTTTTTCCGGGCGCGAAAATAATATAATTAACATATTTTTTTGCATAATTCCCGTTCGTCGGCAGGAGATTTTTCCCAGCGGTGCAATCCGGCGATCAATCGCTACAAGCCTTATCGTTCTGGCGCGGGTACACCTGGTATAACTTCGGCAAGCAGCCGCTCTTCATCCGATATCAACTCAAAAAGGGCAAATGATCTCAGACCATTTACCCTTTTTATGAATTAATGAATTGCGAACCTATTTTGTAAGGATCAGTTTTTCGCTGTGCACGTTTCCTTTTTCATCTTGTACGGTCAGCAAATACACGCCGCTTGCATAATTGCTCAGGTCCACGCTTTTCACTTGCGTTGCTTCACATTTGATATCTACCAGTTTCCGGCCGTTGAAATCAGTTACCTGGAGTGTATTGAACTTAAAATCTGTGGTAGCGATATTGAATACACCTGTGGCCGGGTTGGGCGCTACATCAATGCCGCTATCACTATCGCTCGCGTCCGGGTTCGCCATACGTCGGCCGTTTTTGTACGTATATGTGTAAGTACAACATTCCCCGGTCAGCGCATTATAGCCTAATATTTTTACGGTCATGGTATAGGTGAACAGTGGTGCATAAGTATGCGTTACCGTTGGGCCGGTTGTAGTTACGGTCGGTGAGCCATCACCGAAATCCCAGATATAACCTGCGATGAGTACATAACCACCCGCGTTGGTTGTGAGATCAAATTGTGTGGCACCGCTCGCGGTCATAGAAGCAAGCACCTTCGGATTGTACACGCAGGCTTTCTGACCACAAGATGCACCTTTTACCATCGATACATTTTTCAGGAGATGGTTGCTGCCCGACTGACCGATACCGCTGGTAAAACCCCAGGTAACACTTGCCGGATTTGTGAACAGAGCGCGGTAATCAAAATTATCGGTGTGCTGCTGTCTGTTGCCGTCTACATAAACATTCAAGGTATTTAAACCGCAAAGCCATTCAATTTTGTAATGGTGATAAGTACTGTCCTGGATAGTGGCGCCGCCAGGCAGGATAGGTGCGGGACTTGCCAGGATATCAGCGGGTGCAAAGCTGGCATTTTTAGCGATGGCAATATGATCAAAGTAAGGGGAAGGATCGCCGATACCGCCCAGGTTATCGAAATCATCAAATTCCACGGCAAATGAATTATTAACGAAGTCGGCGCCGTAATAATAACCGATATAGCCGGCAGTGCCACCCGTAGCGGTGAGACTGTTGCTCTGTTTGAATACCACGCAATAGCCATCGGCGCCGGAAGCATAAACTTTCTGCACGGCTACATCGTAGTCGAGCGTAAAGCTGCTGGTGAAATCGACTGTTGCCGTATTCCAGATAGAGCCTGCCAGATAAGATCCATAAGGTGGCGTGCAGGTAGTCAGGTTAATAACACTCGGAGACCCGCCGAGAACGGAAGTGATTGGTTGCGGTGGTGCAAAACCATATTGCGCTTTTGCCCCGTAAGTACCCAATGCGAGCAGGAGACCTGCCATGATGTGTTTTTTCATAAAAGTGTAGGTTGTTTTTAAATGAATAATTAAAACTATCCTACGCCTCCATCACCGGGTATAAAAACTATAGGAACGGGAAGAAAACTTAATGAACGTCGTTTGTTGCAACATTAACCATCCGCAATCAGTGCGCCCAGGAAACGATACAGCACAATCACCACCTCAGTGCCCTGCTCGCCTTTCCCACGGCGGTCTGTAACCAGGATCGACTGTTTCAGTTTATAAAACCGGTTGATACGGTCCAGCCTTTTTTTATTGAAGCCAATGCCAAGGGAGGTTTTATTTTTTAATGCCGGCATATACCCTGCTGGTTGCAGCCCCACCCCATTGTCCGTAATATGGATCAATGCATATGCTGTGTGATACAAACTAATATCGATGCAGATATGAAATGGTATCGTTTTATCTCGAAACCCATGCACAATAGCATTCTCCACAAAAGTATGAATCAGTAATGGCGGTATCACAACAGTCTCTGCCAGCTTGTCTTCATCATGTATTTCCAATATAATATTATTATCGAACCGGAGATTTTGCAGATCGACATAATTACGGATCAGATCTATTTCGTTGCTCAGTGTTACAAAATGAAACTGCAGGTTCTCGATGTTCTGACGAATCAGCGTGCTCATCGTGGCGAGGTAATCATTGGCCTTTTCCCTGGTGCCGGTATTGATCAGGCTCTGAATATTATTAATGGCATTGAATACAAAATGTGGATTGAGCAGTGAATTGATGGATTTATGTTCCATCTTCAGGTAATTCAGCTCACTGATCATCACTTTCTTTCTTCTGCGGATATACCATTCTACACAAAAAACCGCAAGCGCTGCCAGCAATAAAAAAACAAGCACATTAAACCAACGGCTTCTATAATAAGGCGGAGACATGGTAATGGCAATCGTCTGCACTGCCGATGCCGGGTCATGATTTTCATACAAGGCTCTCAGCTGAACACTGTGATCGCCGAATCCACTGAGTTGAATGTGCAGATTGTTCCCGTCTATATTTTTCCATTCGCCGGCTTCATCGCTTACCACCCGGTATTGTATTGCGTTACGGGTACCACGGAAATAAAGTGTTGCAGCGGATATATTGATATCACAGGCCGTGGCATTTTTGATGTGCACAGGTTGCGCAGCATTGTAATATTTGCCGTTTATCTCCAGCGATTGAATCAGTAATGGCGGTATCGCGGGTGCTCTGTTCAGTTGGTTTACATTAATAGTATACAGTCCCTCCTGCCGATAAAAAACACATTGATTCCCTACCGGGCAAACCTCATCATATTCATTGGCGCCAAAAGGAAATTGCAGTGGCCGGACCGAATAAATGCCCGCTTTCTGTTGCAAAATATATTCACCGCGGAGGGTATAAAACAGCAGCGTACTATCGGGCAGCGCCGCTACATCATAAACTACGTTGTGCGTAAACGGCAGATAGCTGCCCATAGGTCGCAGTGTTTTTTCATCATAAACAGCTACGCCTGGTGCGTCTGACATGAAGAATAGTTTGCCGTAAAATTGCCGGATCCGCTGCACCGCATTCCAGCCAGCCCGATGTCCCCGTTTGTGAAGCATATACTGTTGATCGCAACGGTACAATGTATCGTCCTGCAATACCCAGGCGCCACCGCCGGAGGCTGTACAGATATTGATCCGCTTCCCTGCCAGGTGATAACTTGCCCGTTTCTCAAACAGCTCCCCATCATAATATAACCCCGTCAGTGTTTGAAAAGCACTGATCAGGAAATTGTTATTGCCCATCCCGATAATCTTTCTGCTATATGGCAAAAGAGAATCCGTTCGTCCGGTAACTGTATTGTAAAAACAAGCGATGATACCTATGCTGGTACCCGCATTGTAGATATAGATATTGTCGTGGTAATACAACGGTTCACAATTGCTGCTAAATGGTACCGGCAAGGGTTTCAGCTGCATGCCGTTTGCCGTTTGCTCCGGAACATATACTTTGCTGTTATCTGTGGCAAAGAACGAACCAAAGGAGCTTCGAAACACTTTTTTGACCGGCACAGTTCCGCTCAGGTCTGCGATGTCGGCAAAGGCTTTGCTCATTCGCCATACGCCTTTATTAAAAACAGCAATCCAATAGTCTCCCGTCCTGTCCTGCACACAACAATGCACCTGCTGACCAGTCAGTAAATGATACTGGCGATTGGTATACCGGTTAAAAATAAAGAGGCCATTGCGGGTACTGCAAAAAATATTGCCGGAAGTATCGCCGTAAAGATGTATCAGTTTGCCGTGCACAAAATCCGGGTCGTTACGTTTATAAATAAGTGTATCGTCCCGGAATACTTTAATGCCTTCGCTGTCGGCCACAAACAACTGATCGTTGTAATAAAAATTACTGCTCGATCCGACATGCATTGTATCAACAAGCCTGCCATCTTTGAAATATCGCCAAACCGGGTTGCCATACACTTTCAGCATTCCATTTTGAAATACGATAGAATGCACATAACTATCCCCGCTTCTATGCCGGTAAAAAATGGCGGCCTTTCCATTGGCGACTTTATACACATCGCCATCGTAATACCCAACATACAGCGCACCGGTATTATCATAACACATGGTATTGATATAAGACGTAGCCGGTAAGGATTGTACCGGCGACTGCTCTACCGTTGTGTTGCGGATACGACAATTCTGTCCGTTGAAGGCAAATGGCCAGATGCAGTGATCACGGTCTTCGAAAAAATTAAAATTGGTATTATCGCTCAGGCCATCGAGCGTTGTAAAATTGACGAAGTTTTTACCATCGAATCGGGCAATGCCTTTGTCGGTGGCGATCCACAAAAAACCGCGACTGTCGGCATAACAGTGATACACGGTATTACTGACCAAACCGTTGACTGTCGAGTACTGCTGCAAAGGAACGCCGGTTGCGTGGAGGGCTCCAAGCAGCGACAGTAAAAAAATCAAGTAACGCATTTTGCTCAAACTATACGGCCGCTGGTGAATAAGTACGAATAAAATCGGATGATCTTCTTTTGGCTACCGGAACGATATCGTCGTTCATCATCAAGAGTTGTAACGCGTCAGTTTTAATCACCGAACGGATCAGCTTCATATTAACCACGTAAGATTTGTGTACGCGATAAAAAAACGAAGCGTCACAAACCTGCGACATTGCATTGATGGATTTTCCGGTAGTTACCGACTTTCGCTGATTGTTGTACCAGAATACGACCTCGGTATAAGCGCCGTTGGCCTTCAGGTAAAGAATATCGCTGTGCCGCACCACATATACTTGTTCTCCGGCTTTCAATATCATTTTGGTTGCCGCAGGATCGGCAGATACAGGAGCGGGCATTGCGGAAGCGATCGTTCCGCTGCGCCGCGCCAGCAAACGGTCATAGCAGGCAACAATTTCTTTTCGTGAAAGTGGCTTCAGGATATAATCAAATACCTCCGAGCGAATAGCCCTGATTGCATACTCGTCATAGGCGGTCACCAGCACTACGTCAAAAGGAAGTGTGGTTTCATCCAGCAATTCAAAAATATTATGATCGAAAAGCTGGATATCGAAAAATGCAAGATGGACTTGCCCCTTCCGAACTATTTTCTGTGCATCTGCCAGGCTGTGCCCTGTTGCGACTATCTGTATGTCCGGGCAGTATTCCGACAGATAAAAGGATAAATTAGACACACATGCGGGCTCATCATCTATAATGATGGTATTTATCGGCTGTTTCATGGAACCGGGTTGGTTGGAAGGGTTAAGTTAAGATTAAAATTTTATTGATTCTCCCCGGGGAGGCGGCTGGTGCGCGACAAACAGCGGCGAGGGCGGTTGCCCGCAAGACTTGGACGCCGCGTACCAACAGGTTCATTGCTTACACATAATTAAACTTATTAACCTATTTTCGGACTTCGTAACTCATCAGAAAACGATTCCTAAACCACCATTAAAACATGAAAAAAACGTTCCGTTTTGAAACGCGTGCGGGCAACATTCGTATTACCGGCGCTTCTGTCACTATCTGTGCAACCAACAATCCGGCATTCCGGGTAAGCTACGAAGCTACCACCGCCGACTTTTCTCTGGAAATCGATGTCGAGGATAATACTTATTACTACGCTACCGTGCGGATCAATTCCTACGACACACCGGACACCACACAAGCGAAAAACATTTCCGATCAAAATGTGACCTTCCTGGCCGTGTTCAACAATACGACCGACCTGGTGCCGGTAACACCGCATACTACCATTGCCTGTGCATTTGCTTTTGCCCGTTTCCTGCAATGCGACAGCAATGCAACCATTACATTATCGGGAGAAACGACACGGCTGAATATCTGTTTCGGCATGATGTATAACCTGGTCGATAAGCAAGGGGGCATCTCTAAAGTGATGGAAGCTTCACCCAATCACCTGCAGACGAATAGCCTGGGTATCATCAATTCTTTTTGTGATCTGGCCTGCGCCAGCATCACCAGTTTCCCTGTCTATGCCGATTTCTTACAACATGCAGGCGCACAGTCTTCTTTTTTCGGGGCGCTGCTCTACCTGGTACATCATCCCTACACTTCTGTTCCTGATATCTACAGTCTGCTCATGTCGATCCCGGGTATGTTCGTACCCTCGTTACAGCAAGTTGTGCCGCCGCCGGGCAGCAAGAAAAGCGCTCAGCCTGATCAATGGACGGTGGCGGTAAAAGCTAATAATTCGGGTTCGGTCAATTTTATGATCAGCGGCACCGCATCTGTGGTTTTTGATGCGGATGATAAAGCCTGGATCGCAAATAATTTCAGGCAAGGAACCGCCAATTCCGGCACACACTGCATTGTACTGAATCCTGATCTCACCCCTTGTTCTTTTTCCCCGCTTACCGGCGGAGGCATACTGGGCGTGGGTTTCGGCTCGGCAATTACTGCCGATAAAAAAACAATAGCCTTTGGCAGTTATGGCTGGGGCCCGACTGATTATAATCCGCAACCGGGCGGTGCTGCGGTTTTTAACTGGCAGGACGGTAAACCGATCAGCCCGACCAATGGCTACACAACCGGCCTATCGAGAGTGCAAGGCATGTGCTATGATGATGCCGGCAATTTGTGGATGGCTTCCTGGGGCACTCAAAAACCAATGGCGCCTGCACCTGATTCTTTATATGAACCCTATCCGGATCAGCCGAGCGCTGTGGTGGTCTATATTGGCGGCGATCCTGACAATGCCGTTTCTTTCAGTGATTTTTACGATGCCAACGGCAATATTTCACCAAGTCCTTTCCATAATACTTTTGATATCGCTATCGATCAAAATGGATATGCATTTGCATCGAATGCCGGTTCCAAAGCCAATGATAAAGACCAGGGCTATGATCACCCGGCTTGTCCTTCTGCCGTCTATAAACTGTTGCTGAACACCGAACAAAAAACGCTTACCTGCGAGGCGCATTGGATCAGCAATTACGAAGATAATTTCGAAGAATTCCGGCAGATCAATGTCAACAGCAAAGGAGATGTATATGTGGGCGGCGTTACCAGCAGCCGTGTCGTGCAACTGAGCAACGATCTTTCCAGGGTGAAAGGAACGTTCACTAAAAATATCGATGCCCCCTGGGGCGTTGGGTTTGACAAGAACGATACGATGTATGTGGCCAATTTCAGTAAAGGCCGCGCAAAAGTGGTCGAATATAAAACTTTGGATATGACCGGACCGTTTGGTGTAACCATTATTACCAATGACGATCCTGAAACTGCAACCATGATGACTTTGCCAACTGGCGGCATGGAAGTGTTGTTAGCAAACGGACAGCCGCTTTATGGCAGCCAGACAGGGCCAGATGGCACTGACGGTCCCGGCGCCTGCTATGAGCCGCTGATGCGTCTTACTTCTACCAATATTGACCGTGCGGGCAATCTCTGGGCAATGAATAACTGGAAACCGTCACTTTACACCGATGTGATGTCTAACCCCGGCGGCGACGGCGTGGTCGTATTTTTAGGCGTTGCCGAACCAGCATAAAAAATAACCGATGCAAAATGCCCATTCGTTTTAAATCGGATGGGCATTTGTTTTTATATACAGGCTAAACCTGTAAAACTAATAACCTGCCATCTTTCACCTATTGACCTATTCACCTAATTTTGCAGCAGCACTTACAGGGCATGTTCAATAAACTGGTACAATTTATTTTCTTTGGTAACTACTTCGTAGGACTGTTGACTATCGCGTTGGCGCTAGAAACTGCATTCCAGTTACAACTGCCTTTTAATTCGCCCGCTTTTTACGCGCTGGCCTTTATGGTAGTAGTGCTTTATTATACCTATGCTTATTCCGGCGTTATGAACCCGGCAGCTACAAACAATCCGCGGACGCTGTGGTACCGAAAGCATTTTCTGTTCGTAAAAATCAGCCAATGGACATTGCTCATAGCCTGCGGGGCACTCGGGCTCTGGTATACCGTCCACAATTTTGAAGGTATCTTACTGCTGCCCGTTTATTACTGGCTTGTCCTTGGAGCGGTAACCATTGCCGGATTGCTGTATTACGGCATCGCGCCACATGCTTTAGCTAAATTCAATCTCCGCAATTCGGGTTTGCTGAAAGCCTTTGTAATCGGCTTTGTATGGGCCTGCTGGGTAGACCTCGTACCGGTGATCGCCTTGCGTATCGAGCGCCATATAGACATTCCGGAGCCTGGATTTCTCCTCTGGAGCTTTATTAAAAACTGGATGTTCTGCACGGTCAATGCCATTATGTTCGATATTAAGGACTACGCCGACGACAGCAACCGTCAGCTCAAAACTTTTGTGGTGCGCATGGGGCTGCGAAAAACAATTTTCTACGTACTGTTGCCTTTACTGATTATTGGTATCTTATCGCTGATCGTATTTGCATCCTACCGCCATTTTGGGTTGCCCACCATGTTCTTCAACCTGATCCCCTTCGCCTGTTTGATTGGGGTCGCCTATTCCTTGCATAACCGAAAACCAATCCTGTATTATCTCATCGTCATCGATGGACTGCTGTTGCTCAAAGCGGTCTGTGGCATATTGGGAACATTGGTACGGAATGTGTAAACAGATTGCCGGCAGCTGATTTCCTTATTGCCATCAAGAGCATTTATTTGGCCAGGCCTGCGACCCGTTGCCTATTGTTTACCATAACAGGTGGCCCCGATAAAGCCCTTATACCGCTTCGTCTGAAATAAGATCTTATAACCGGCCTTCTTAAAAAACACCGTCATATCTACCAGGTTTGTCGCTTCTACTTTGCTGACCAAACGGAAAAACAACAGCATAGCTTGCAAGAGCACCTTTTGCCACCAGCCATGCGCCCGCGTATATTGAAAATCGACAAACAGCCATTTGCCGGAAGGTTTCAACCATCGATCCAGAAGACGAAATACCACGCTTGCTTTTTCTTCTTTAAAATTATCAAACAGGAAAGCCGTAAAAACAATATCAAAAGACGTATCGGCGAAAGCACAATCTTCGATTGCCTGCTGCATAAAAACTACTTCGTTTGCACCGACATTCTTTTGCTTCGAAAGCGCCAGCATATTAGCCGAGATCTCTACATAAGTAATCTGTAGTCCTGAAGGAAAAAGTTTTGCCAGCGCTTCCAGTATCCAGCCGGTACCGCCCCCGATAATCAATATACGTGCGTCTTTCTCTATATACTGGAGCAATGCAAGCTGCGCATTTACCTGCGCCCGTCCAAAAACCAGGCGACTGAGCCGGTCGTACAACGAGGCTATTTTATCGTAATTATTGCGCATGCTTCAAAATTAGGCCTTTCGGCGTTGCAGCTAACAGTTTGTTGCTGATCTGTTTCGAATGGCAAGCAATATTTTTTTTAAGAAAAATTTGGGTAACTCAGAAGTTACACATAATTTTGAGTAACCTTAAAGTTACATATCCATGAGCAAGACAATCCATCATGAACTGTTTTTTCCGCAGGATGCTGCGGTGGTTTGGGAATATCTTACCCAACCAGACCTCATCGCCCAATGGCTGATGAAAAATGATTTTGAGCTGAAACTAGGCCATCAGTTTACTTTTCAGAGCAACCCTGCTCCATCGATTGAGTTCGACGGTACCGTGTATTGCACTGTGTTGGAAATCGTGCCTTTACAGAAGCTTGCTTATTCCTGGAAATGCGGGCCGGGCCATGGGAAAATTACGATCGATTCGGTAGTTAACTGGACGCTGACCGCTAAAGATGACGGCACACTGGTCACTATTGAGCAAAATGGATTTAAAGTGATGGAAAATCTAAACATGTTTGCCGCTATGGAAGCAGGATGGCTGAAACATCTTCATATGATTGCGGAGCAAATTAATAAAGCAAAACATGGCGTATCCAACACTTGATGTATTCCAGGTTATTGCTGATCCGAGCAGGAGGCACATACTTGAATTGCTTGCTGAAAACAATTTAACGATCAACAGTCTCGCCGAGAACTTCGACATGAGCCGGCCTGCTGTTTCCAAGCACATCAGCATATTGCACAGCGCAGGTTTCATTACGATTGAAGATGTAGGTCGTGAACGGTATTGTTCGTTGAAACAAGATGGCTTTAATGAGCTGCAGCAATGGCTCGGCTATTTTGACCGGTTCTGGGATTCGAAACTGAAAAATCTTGAAAAATTGTTGGCCAAAAAGAAACCGAAATAGTGTTGATAAAAAATCCCCGAACAGCATTGTTACGGGGATTTTTTACTTATGGATAATTCAGCAGTTACTTTTTCTTTGATGATTTAGTGGTGCCGCTGCCATTGCTCCCCTGCATCGCTTTTTTCATCTTGAGTTTTTCCAGTTCTTCCTTCATCAAGGTAGAAGGAACAAAACTAGGCGGGAACGATCGTGGCGGATATTCTTCAAAGCTCTGAACAAATTTGAACACTTCATCCATGGCTCCGTAAATGCCCCCGATCTCGTTCAGGTTCCAATCCCAGTATGTATTGGAAGTGATATCTGCACGTTCGTATGGGTCCATGTACAGGTTAAATATTTTTTGTAAACGCAATTGGGTAAAAGGTTCTGCCCATACGCCCATTGTGCCGGGCAGCCGTTGCTCCGCGTACACATATTTCATGTCCCCATCCCTGTAACCGACCAGCAAGCCATCGTCATCCGAATAGAAGAAATTATGACGGGCGCTATGCACGCCATTGTTTCTTGCAGCAGTACCGCTCACCGTTTTCAGGAAGTTTGACTGGTCATAACCGTCCAGGTGTACTTTATAGTTTTTGCCATTAGCGGCATATCCTTTGAGGCATTTGTTGACGATATCCGGTTCTCCGGCAAAAGCGCAAAGCGTCGGAATCCAGTCGTTATGACTCATCAGCTCATTGGTAATCGTTCCCGGTTTGATCACACCCGGATAACGCACCAGACAAGGCACACGGAAGGCGCCCTCCCAGTTGGTATTTTTCTCGGAGCGGAATGGCGTCATCGCGCCATCAGGCCAGGTGTTCATATGCGGACCATTATCCGAAGTATAAACCACAATGGTGTTGTTGGTGATCCCCATATCATCCAGTGCTTTCAGCAAGGTTCCGATCGTAGAATCGTGTTCGATCATACCATCAATGTATTCGCTGTTACCATGTGTATAGCGGCCGCGATGATCAGCACGTACGTGTGTACGCAAGTGCATGCGTGTAGAATTGAACCAACAAAAGAATGGTTTGTTTTCTGAATGTTTGCGTTTCATGAAATCGATCGCGGCGGCAGAAGTTTCGTCATCGATCGTTTCCATCCGTTTCTTTGTCAGCGGACCACTGTCTTCTATAGTTTGCTTGCCTACTTTACCAAAACGGGGGTCAACCGTAGGATCATCTTTATCGGTGGCTTTACATCTCAACACGCCGCGTGGACCAAAGCGCGCCAGATAAGAAGGGTCTTTTGGATAGTCAGGCAATTCCGGTTCTTCCTCTGCATTCAGGTGATACAGGTTGCCGAAAAATTCGTCGAAACCATTTACAGTTGGCAAACTTTCATTACGATCACCTACATGGTTTTTGCCGAACTGGCCGGTAGTATAGCCCAGACTTTTCAACAATCCGCCAATGGAAGGATCTTCCTGGCTCATGCCCATCGGTGCACCAGGAAAACCTACTTTGGTAAGTCCGGTACGAATACCATGCTGGCCTGTAAGAAACGCAGCACGGCCGGCGGTACAGGATTGTTCACCATAATAATGGAGAAACATAATTCCTTCTTTGGCGAGCCGGTCAATGTTCGGCGTTTCATAGCCCATAACGCCATTGCTGTAGGCACTGATATTTGCAATTCCGATGTCATCCCCGAAGATCACCAGGATATTCGGTTTGTTACTGTTTTGTGCCTTGGCCGCTATCATAGAAAGGCAAAATCCAGCGACTGCAAGCATTTTTTTTGCACTCATAATTACCGATTTTGGTTATAGAAATGTCGTGATACTAGTTGTAATCAGAAATGTAAAAACAAACGCGGGAGCAACGCTGTTTGTGCTGGCATCAGGCAGCAGATTTACTACCTTCCAAAACGCATTACTAAAATAATAAATTTATATATAATAAAATATTTCTTTATTCAAAGAGATCATTTCTGCGTTAGTAATCGGGATATAAATGTTAGTGCCCTTTCTGCTAGACAAAAGGACAAACAAGACGTATGTATCAAAGTGAACTTTGAATTTGAAATTTAATTATATTTAAAAATAATTACCTAAACCAGGACCTACACAGACAACTGCTCTCTACTTGCTTTTAGCCGGAACTTCTTTCATTGAACCATCGCGTTGCTATACCATTTGAACACTCAAAAAATCCATCATGAGAAAAAGAATTCTGGCCGCTGCCATAGGCTTCTTAGCTACAGCCTGCAATCAACCGGTTGGTCAAAACCAAACGGCAGCTACAACAAAGACCGACAGCTCAGACAGCAATGGCTACGAGTTTGTAGGCGGCTACCCGACTCCGGCTACTATCCAGAAAGCATATGATGATGCCGATCTCAACCGCGCTATCCAGGCGTACCGCTTCTTCTATCCTACTGTTTCGGGAGAAGCCATCCTGGAAGGCAATCTGGCCATCAACGTAAAACCGAATGTTGTTTCCGGCACACTGGATACAAAACCACAGCAAATTGGTTTTACGCTCAATTCCGACACACCGTACGGTCCATTATTAATTGATCTTTCGAAGGGGCCGTTTGTAGTGGATCTGCCTCCCGGTCCGCTTATCGTGGTTGCGATGGATGTAAACCAGCGCTGGGTAGCCGACATGGGCATTCCCGGGCCAGACGAAGGGAAAGGAGGCAAACACTTGATACTGCCGCCGGATTATAAAGGCACTATTCCTTCGGGCTATCATGTCTGGAAATCTTCTTCCAATAATCTTACCGTTGGGGTACGCTCATTACCTGTAGGCGGTGATGTGAAAGCGGCAATGGAAAGAATCAAGACCATAAAATTTTTTCCGCTTAATGATCCTTCCAGTGCCGTACAGTGGCTCGACCTTTCCGGCAAACCACAAAACACTACTCCACTCGACTGGGAAAACAATATTAAATATTGGGAAGTACTGGCCAAAGTTATAGACCGCGAACCTTCTTATGAAGGTTATCATGCTTACTATGGTGAGCTGGCCGCGCTGGGTATTGCGAAGGGAAAACCTTTTAATCCGGATGCACGCATGAAAAGCATCCTGGAAAAAGCAGCAAGGATCGGCAATGCACAAATGCGCGTACAGTCGTTTGCCGACCGCAGACCGGATCGGGTGGTATGGAAAGACCGGCAATGGGAATGGGTAGGGCTTCGCCCCGAAAACGGGGATTTCGAAACGCCCGATTACCTGGATCTGGCTGCCCGTGAAGTTTGGTTTTACCAGGCAATCGGCGCTTCCCCGGCCATGTTTAGAAGGCGGGCGGGACAAGGTTCTCTATACTGGTTAGGACTCCGGGATAAAACAGGGGCTTATGTTGACGGAGGCAAAACATATAAGCTAACCATTCCGCAACCGGTACCTGCAGGGCTTTTCTGGTCGGTGACCGTATATGATGCCCTTACCCGCAGCCAGGTAGAGACAGACCAGGGTTATGCAGCCCTGCGTTCTATGTTTGAATTAAAAGACTTTGCGAAGGATCCATCCGTTGAGCTATACTTCGGTCCTAAAGCGCCGGCAGGCAAAGAAAAACAATGGATCAAAACAATTCCCGGCAGAGGCTGGTTCGTCTATATCCGCATCTATGGCCCGCAACAAGCTGCTTTTGATGGCAGCTGGAAACCGGGAGATTTTGAAGCGATGTAGACCTTGAGATTATGATCACCGATGCCTTATTTAAAAATATTAAACATCAGATGTTTCTAAACGTCCTCTTCAACCTTTCAAATATTCTAATTCTTGAATGCCCAAATCAACCATACTATGATAAAAAAAACACTGCTAATAGGGGCAATTGGCTTGATGGCAACAGGTTGTAAACAGCCTGCGAATCCGAATCCACCAGCATCAGATGCCAAAAACGCTGACAATTCGCAAAGCAACGGCAAATTTCCGGGAACCATCAATCTCGACATCAGGGATTCAAAACCTGACTGGAATTTCTTCCTGTACAGACAAGCGCCCAAAAACGCTCCTAATGTCTTATTCATATTATACGATGATACTGGTGAGGCAACCTGGTCACCCTACGGGGGAATGGTAAATATGCCTACGCTCGATAAGCTAGCGCAAAATGGGTTGACCTACACTCAATGGCACACCACATCGGTTTGCTCGCCTACCCGATCCACGTTATTGACTGGCCGAAACCACCATGCGAATGGCTTCGGATCTATAGCGGAATCTGCTGTTGGTTTTCCCGGGTACAGTGGCCATATCCCGGAAAACAACGCAACAATTGCCACTGTGCTGCGAAACGCCGGTTACAGCACATTCTGGATTGGAAAAAACCATAATGTCCCAGTTGACGCATTTGGCATGGGTGCCTCTAAAAAAGATTGGCCGCTTGGTCTCGGCTTCGATCGCTTCTATGGTTTTATAGGCGGTGAAACAAATCAATGGTATCCTTCACTTGTAGAAGATAATCATTATGTGCAGCAACCATACTGGCCGGAAGAAGGCTATCACCTGGCCAAAGATCTGGCGGATAAAGCCATCGAATACATCAGAGATTCCAAACAATCTAATCCCGACAAGCCGTGGTATATGTGGTATTGCCCCGGCGCCAATCACGCCCCGCATCATGCGCCGGCCGAATACATTGCAAAATATAAAGGCAAATTTGACCAGGGCTACGAAGCCTACCGGGATTGGGTTTTGCAAAGAATGATTGCTAAAGGCATTGTACCGAAAGATACAAAGCTCACACCGCTTAACCCGATGCCGAAAGGTTCCTATCCCGAATCTGATGCTGTACGTCCATGGAATACGCTTTCTGCGGATGAAAAAAAATTGTTTGCACACATGGCAGAAGTATTTGCGGGCTATTCAGAATATACCGATGCTCAGATTGGCCGTGTCATCGACTATTTGCGGGAATCAGGGCAACTGGATAATACACTGGTGATCTATGCCGCAGACAATGGAGCTTCGGGCGAAGGCAGCCCGAACGGCTCCGTAAACGAAAATAATTTCTTTAATGCTTACCCAGACGACATTAAACGCAACATGGCGATGCTGGATAAACTTGGTTCACCGGAAACGTACAATCACTATCCGACAGGCTGGGCGGTTGCATTCTCTACTCCATACAAAATGTTTAAACGTTACTCTGGCTATAGTGGCGGGACCTGCGACCCGCTTGTGATTTCCTGGCCTGCCAGGATCAAAGCACATGGTGAACTGCGCAGTCAATATTATCATAGCACTGATATTGTACCGACAATTCTGGAGGCATGCGGTGTATCCATGCCCGACGTAGTAAACGGTATCAAACAAGCACCACTGGCTGGTGTTTCAATGGTGTCGAGCTTTGACAATCCGACAGAACCGACCAAAAAACATACACAGTATTTTGAAATGACCGGCACACGCGGTATCTGGCATGATGGCTGGATGGCCACTACAGTACATGGTCCGGTGCCAAGCAACATCGGGCATTTTGATCAGGATAAATGGGAATTATATCATACCGATGTAGACCGCTCACAGTTTTATGATGTTGCCAGTCAAAATCCCCAGAAACTCGAGGAACTAAAAAAGCTCTGGATGGAAGAAGCGAAGAAAAACAATGTACTTCCGCTCAACGACCTCGACATCCCTACTTTCCATAAGTATGAGTACCATGTCGCCATCCCGTCAGACGGGCGATTTATTTATTATCCTGGCACCACTGAAATACCGGACGCATCTGCGGCGCCTACGTTGGGCCGTTCATTTAAGATATTGGCAAGCGTAACCACCAATGGGGGCGTAAAGGGCGTAATTGCTGCGCAGGGCTCACGATTTGGCGGATATTCACTATTTATCAAAGACAACAAAATAAACTTCGTTTACAACTTCCTCGGTATACCGCCGGAACAGATTTTAAGTTATGCGCTGCCAGCCTCCGGCAACCACACTTTCGGCGTAGAATTTGTAAAGGAAAAAATGTCGGACAAAAACGAAACAATAGGTAAAGCCACATTATACATCGATGGCAAAGCTGTTGCAGACGCACCTTTCCGCACACAATCCGGCCACTACGCCCTCACCGGCGAAGGTCTCTGCATCGGTTACGACAGCGGTGACGCAGTAAGTAAAAATTATAAAAACGGTTTCCGATTCGCCGGTGGCGAAATTCACAAAGTAATCTACGATGTGGGCAACGATGCATACACCAATCTCGAACGCGATTTTGAAACAAAAATGAAACAACAGTAGTTATTGGCAATTGAAAATTTGAGCTTGTAAATTGAAAAAGTAGAGACGAGCACTCTTTCGTCTCTGCTTTTTTATTGACCTTTGAAGCTGCAGGATCGGCATAGTGTGCAGCTGGCTTTCTCCCTCGCAAAAACGCTATGCAGGAGACTTAAAGAAAACAACAATCATTGAATATTGGCCCACTATCTCTTCCATTCCGACCGACTTGGCTTTCGCAACTGGCGCGATGCAGACCTACCGCCGATGGCGGCTATCAATGCAGATCCTGAGGTAATGCGTTTTTTCCCGGGTACACAAACCTTACAACAAACAAGCGACTTTATAGCGCGGGCGCAGCGACAATACGACGAAAAAAGATTTACCTATTTCGCTGTCGATCGCCTGGATACGGATGCCTTTATCGGTTTCATAGGGCTTTCCAGGCAAACTTATGAAGCGGACTTCACACCATGTATTGACATTGGCTGGCGGCTGTCTAAAGAAAACTGGCATCAAGGTTTCGCAACCGAAGGTGCGAAGCGTTGTCTGCACTATGCATTCGAAGATCTAAAACTAATGCAAATCGTAGCCACAGCACCCGTTATCAATTTACCCTCTATTCATGTAATGATCAGGATAGGAATGAAGCCGGTAAAGCATTTTAAACATCCGATGTTAAAAAACGACAAGCGTCTCGAAACCTGTGTTCTTTATTCGGTTGACCGTTGACAGCGCTCGTATTGTGTCAGAGCGCCATTAAAGAAACAACCATAGCAGCAAAAAAAGTAGGTTTTGCGACTGCAAAACCTACTTTGTAATGACAAACTTCCAACTAAAAACTAGTTCAATTCTATTACCAGATCACCGGTATTCACGAGCGAACCCGTGTTTAATTCAATACTGCGAACCGTAGTGTCGAACGGAGCCGTAATCGTTGTTTCCATCTTCATCGCCTCAATCACAAACAACGGCTGATTGCGTTTTACCGGCTCGTCTTTCTTCACCAACAATTTCGACAACATCCCCTGCAAGGGCGCGCTGACCTGTTTATCATTTTCCTTATCCGCTTTGCGATTTTCCTGCACCACTACTTTTACCGATTTATCCATCACCTCAATCGCACGTGTCTGGCCATTGAGCTTAAAGAATACGGTACGCATACCTTTATCGTCCACAGGCCCGATCGAGAGCAGACGAATCAACAGCGTTTTCCCTTTATCGATCTCGATCGTAACATCCGGTCCCTGCTTCATGCCATAGAAGAAAATCGGCGTCGGCACCACAGAAACATCACCATATTCACGCGTAAATTTCAAACCATCTTCAAACACTTTCGGATACAATTTGTACGACAGAAAATCTTCGATCGTCAGATCGTCGCCAAACTGTTCCTTAAATGCGGTGAAGTCTTTTTCAAAATCGATTGGCGGCAAATGTTTCCCCGGACGATCTGAAAATGGCGTTTTGTCTTTAAGAATAATCCGCTGTAAGTCTTTCGGGAAGCCACCTTCCGGCTGACCAATTTCGCCCATAAAGAATTGCTGTACGGATTCCGGAAAAGAAATAGTTTCACCTTTCGTCATTACATCTTGCGGCGTAAGGTCGTTGGCAACCATAAACTGCGCCATATCGCCCACCACTTTAGAGCTTGGCGTTACTTTTACGATATCGCCAAACATATCATTCACCTGCGCAAATGTTTCCTTAATCGCTTCGAATTTATCACCCAAACCAAGCGCTACCGCCTGTGGTTTCAGGTTAGAATATTGCCCGCCGGGAATTTCATGATGAAATACTTCCGCAGAACTTGCTTTCATGCCTGACTCAAACGGATAGTACATTTCACGCACCGCTTCCCAATAGTTAGAGAATTGGTTCAGCGATTTTACATCGTATGGATGCTCACGTTCGTGGAATTTCATCATCTCCACAATCGCGTTGAAGTTTGGCTGCGATGTAAGGCCGGAAAGCGCGCCCAGTGCGCAATCTACCACGTCAACACCCGCTTCTATCGCCATCAGGTAAGTAGCAGGCTGTAAAGAAGACGTATCATGCGTATGCAAATGCAACGGAATTTTAACCGCGTCTTTCAGCGCACCGATCAATTCTTTCGCAGCATACGGTTTCAGCAAACCACTCATGTCTTTAATGCCAAGCATATGCGCACCGGCATTTTCCAGGTCTTTCGCGAGACGAACATAATAATCGAGCGTGTATTTAGTTCGCTTCGGATCAAGGATATCACCTGTATAGCACAGCGTTCCTTCTGCAAGACCACCGGTTTTCTTGCGCACCATTTCAATACATGGCGCAATATTTTCCATCCAGTTGAGTGAATCAAAAATGCGGAAAATATCGATCCCCTTTTCCCATGATTTCACCACAAACTGCTCAATGAGATTATCAGGATATGCCGCGTAACCCACGCCGTTCATACCACGGATCAGCATTTGCAGCAACACATTCGGAATCGCTTTGCGCAATTGTTCCAGGCGTTTCCACGGGTCTTCATGCAGGAAACGGATACACACATCAAACGTTGCACCGCCCCACACTTCCATACTGAATGTCTGCGGATGATTGCGGGCAAAGCTTTCCGCTACTTTCAGCATATCGTAGGTGCGCATACGCGTCGCCAGCAAAGACTGATGACCATCACGCATCGTGGTATCGGTATAATGAATCTGCTTTTCGTTTTTCAGCCATTGACAAAATGCATCAGGACCCAGTTCGTTCAACAAATCTTTGGAACCTTTCGGCATCGGTTGTGAAGCATCAAACGCAGGCACAACAGGCTTTTCAAACTGCTTTTTATCGTCTTTTACTTTTACATCCGGATTACCGTTCACTGTAAAATCGGCCAGGAACTTTAACATCTTCGTACCTCTGTCCTGGCGAAGCGCAAACTGAAATAATTCCGGGTGCTCCTGGATAAAACCAACCGTTGTGTGACCTGAAACGAACTCTGGATGCGTTACCAGGTTTTCCAGGAATGGAATATTATTTTTGACACCGCGGATACGAAACTCCTTCAATGCACGATACATTTTCTGCGCCGCATCTTTCAGGTTGTTGCCCTGCGTACTCACCTTCACCAGCATCGAGTCGAAAAACGGACTGATCTTCATACCCGGATAAGTGCTGCCTTCATCGAGACGAACACCAAAGCCGGCCGCATTACGATAAGTAACCAACGTGCCGTAGTCCGGTTTAAAATCATTACCCGGATCTTCGGTCGTGATGCGACACTGGATCGCCACGCCGTTTTTCGGAATGGCATGCTGGTCGCCAAGCCCAATTTCTTCGTCAGATAGTTTATGTCCACCCGCTACATAGAGCTGTGTTTTGATGAGGTCTTTACCGGTAATCATTTCCGTTACCGTATGCTCCACCTGGATACGCGGATTCACTTCGATGAAGTAGATATTTTCGTCACGATCTACCAGGAACTCGACTGTGCCAAGATTATTGTAATTAACGGCCGCAGCTATTTTCACCGCATAGTCGTAAAGTTTATTTCTTGTGTCTTCGCGCAAGGTTACAGAAGGCGCCATCTCCACTACTTTCTGGAAACGACGTTGCACACTGCAATCGCGTTCGTACAAATGCACAATATTGCCGTGGTTATCGGCCGCGATCTGTACTTCGATATGCTTTGGATTTTCTACAAATTTTTCGAGGAAAACCGTATCGTCACCAAAGGCTGTCTTGGCTTCGCTGCGCGCTTCGACGAATGCTTTTTTCAGATCTTCATCGTTGCGTACCACGCGCATGCCTCGTCCGCCACCACCAGCGGCGGCTTTCAACATCAACGGGTAACCGATGCGCTGTGCTTCCTTCAATGCAATGCTTATCTCCGTAAGATCTTCTTTATTGCTTTCAATGATTGGCAAACCAGCCTGAATTGCAACCGTCTTGGCAGTAACCTTGTCGCCTAAAGCGGCCATGGCAGCCGGCGACGGACCAACAAACACAATGCCGTTATCTGCACATTTCTGTGCGAAAGCAGCGTTTTCTGAAAGAAATCCGTAGCCCGGGTGAATCGCATTGGCGCCGCAATCTTTTGCTATGCGGATAATAGCGTCGATATCCAGGTACGGCTTCAACGGATCATTATCACTTCCTACCTGGTAAGCCTCATCTGCCTTATAGCGATGCAGTGAATAACGGTCTTCGTATGTATAAATGGCAACAGTACGGATGCCCAGCTCTGTAGCTGCACGGGATATCCGTATAGAAATTTCTCCACGGTTGGCAATAAGCAGTTTTTTGATCTCCATGACCCCTTGTAAATATTAGTTTGAGTTTCTCGGCGGAAAATTACTTCAAATAACAATCTCCCCGATGAGGGATTATACTTATTTTTTATTCAAGTTTTCTTGTGTGAGTGGTGAGTGGCGAGTAGTCAGTTGTGAGGCCCATGTTATCGCCGATGGCTGATTTCCTGATCGCTGATTTTGGTGAATGGTGAAATCACATCCCCAACCCAAGGCTTCGACTCCGCTCAGCCCGACAAACGGGAGTATGCGGCTAAATCAAGGTCCCAACCGGCCTAAGGAAACGTAGGCGTTAAAAAATGAAATGCATGCAGCGTCAGCAATTATGATGGTTGTAAGACTTGCATGGCTGATTATAGAGTAGTCTGGCATCGCAACACAGCTCAATAGCAAGCTTTAATAATTGCCGCGAAATGCGTTTTCATTTTAGCCGAAGTTTCCTTAAGCCTTGAATTTTTGCTTACTTTTTTTTCAAGAAAAAAGTAAGACGAAACACCTGTTGGTTAACGTGTACCCAAATTACGCGAGCCCTCTCCTTCCGTCGAGGTGACAATGAAAACACGAAGCCATCTGCACCATGTTACCGGTCAAATATCCCATGCGACTTGCTTCGTTCCTTACAAAGACGCGTGAGGTTACACAAAAAAATGGCCCCAACATCACCGTCGGGGCCGTTTATACAATTATCATCTCTTTACCACAATCTTACACGGAGACTGTCCGGCAGATACATTTTATTGGTTGGTTTTACATCCCATGCCTGATAAAATTCAGGAACATTCGGGAACGGACCATTCACGCGCCATTTCGCCGGAGCATGTACATCTGTCATGATCTGGCTGGCCAGTTGCTCTTTACGCATCTGGTACAACCAGCCGAGCGTATAACCCAGGAAAAAGCGCTGCAGCGGCGTCTGACCGTTGATCTTTTCATTTTTCTTAAACGCTTCCGTTTGTTTGAACGCATCCAGACCAATCAGGATGCCGCCGAGATCAGCAAGGTTTTCGCCCAGCGAAGCTTTACCATTGATATGCAATGTGTCCACCGCAACAATATTGTTGAACTGGTTGATGAGTACTTGCGCGCGTTTGTTGAATTGCTCCTCATCCTGTTTGCTCCACCAATTGTTCAGGTTACCTTTTTCGTCAAACTGGCGACCTTCGTCATCAAAACCGTGTGTGATCTCGTGGCCGATGGTTGAGGCGGCAGCATAACCGTATACCAGTGCGTCGTCCAGCTCTTCGTCGCGGTAGCCCGGTACAGTAAACTGACCTGCTGGCAATACGATTTCATTGTTAGACGGGTTGTAATAAGCATTGTACGTTTGCGGCGTCATATCCCATTCTTCGCGGTCTACCGGTTTGCCCAGCTTGTTGATGCTGTACTGATTCCACCATTCATTGGCATGCATCATGTTTTCAGCATAAGAATTTGGGGTGATCTTCAGCGAAGAAAAATCTTTCCATTTATCAGGATAACCTACTTTTTTGCGAATCGCTGCGAGCTTTACCAGGGCTTTTTTCTTGGTGCTGTCGCTCATCCAATCTAGCTTTTCGATACGGGCTTTGTACGCACTGCGCACATTTTCCACGATCTGTGCATAACGCTCTTTCGCCTTTTCGTTGAAATATTCTTTTACGAATACCTGGCCGAGTGCCTCACCGATAGCGCCTTCTTCGGCGTCCAGCACGCGCTTCCAGCGCGGGCGTTGTTGCTCGGCACCGCGGATCGTTTTGTTATAAAAGTCGAAACGGGCGTCCACAAAAGGTTTACTCAGATAAGGTGAAAATTCGTTGACAAAATGGAATGCCATATAATCTTTTAATGTCTGCACCTGTTCTTTTGTGATCACTTCGTTGAGGGCTTTATAGAACTCCGGCTGCCCAACGATCACGGTATCAATTTTTGGCAGTCCGATTCCCGTAAAGGTTGTCTGCCAGTCGATGCCCGGTGCGATCTTAGTAAGATCAGTCGTCGACATTTTATTGTAGTTCTTATAAGGATCGCGCAGATCTTCCAGTTTGCGGGAAGCTTTTGCCAGCTTTGTTTCCAATGCAATAACCGCTGTGGCTTTTGCTTTTGCCGTTGCTTCATCATTGCCCATGAGCTGGAACATCTTTGTTACAAAACCTGGATAAGCATTGCGGATCTTAGTGGTACGTTCGTCGGTATTAAAATAGTAGTCTCGGTTCGGCAAGCCCAGGCCGCCCTGGTACAACTGGTACGACATCATTTCACTGTTCTTTTCATCCTGGCCTACCCCTTCACTGAAGAATACGCCAACGCCCATTTTATGGAGACCAGCCGCTACCGCCATAATATCGGCAGGAGTTGCCGCTGCATTGATTTTATCCAATTCAGCTTTCAGCGGTGCGATACCTTGTTTTTCGATATTTACGGTATCCATACCTGCTTTCCAGAAATCGCCGATCTGTTGTTCTACGCCTTTAGCATCTTTTTTTGCAGCCGCGTCTTCATTGATTTTTAATTTACGGTCGTACAGTTCTTTATTGACCAGCTGTGCGATACCCCAACCTGATTCGTCGGCAGGGATCGGATTCTTTTTCAGCCAGCCACCATTGGCATAATCAAAAAAATCGTCGGCAGGATTCACAGTGGTGTCCATATTAGCCACCAGGATATCCGTTTTCTGCGCTGTCGGCTTGTTGCCTGCATTGCCGCAAGCCGCGAGCGTGGCAGCTGCGAAAACAACAGGTATCATGAGTTTTTTATTCATACGATGTATTGAAGGCCGTAAAAATAATATTTCTCAGCCACCTGCGGAGGGGATTTTCGGGGGGAACCAGATAATTCGGCAATTCGATAATTTGACAATTCGACAATGGCCCGGATCAACCATTCCTGTTAATTTGTCTGCATGAACGTAGTGGAAGGGCGCTATTCACCATTGACATTTTTTGACCATTGACCATTCACCATGACCCCCTATTTTTGCCTTATGAAAGATATTACCGGCAAATACCGTCATTATAAAGGCAATTATTATGAAGTAACCGGGGTTGCTATGCATTCCGAAACACGGGAGAAACTGGTGCTTTACAGAGCCCTGTATGATTGTCCGGAGCTGGAAGCGGAATTTGGCAGTGATCCGTTTTTTGTGCGGCCTTACGATATGTTTTTCGAAAAAGTGGTGGTTGACGGCATAGAAATGCCGCGTTTTGATTTAGTACCGTCTTAACCCTGTTTAAAATTTTACCTTTGCGCCATGCAACAACAGGATCTAGATAACAAATTGCTGAAAAACCTGGACATACCAGGATGGAATGCGATGCAACAACAGGCACATCAAACAATCCATAAGGAGAAAGACGTGCTGCTGCTCGCTCCTACCGGTTCGGGAAAGACACTGGCGTTTTTGAAACCTGTGCTGCAAAGCCTGAAGGAAAATATTACCGAAGTACAATGCCTGATACTCGTGCCATCGCGCGAGCTGGCGTTGCAGATAGAACAAGTGTGGAAGAAAATGGCGACCGGTTATAAAATTGGTTGCTTTTACGGCGGCCACTCTATGCCATCCGAAATTCAAAGTCTGACCGAACCGCCGGCCGTGTTAATAGGCACACCGGGACGTATTGCCGATCACCTGAACCGCAAGACATTTATTACCGATTTTGTAACGGTACTGGTGCTCGACGAGTTCGACAAATCGCTGGCTTTGGGCTTTGAAGAAGATATGTCTTCTATTATATCCCGGTTACGTAAGCTCAAAAAACGAGTGCTGGTTTCGGCCACTACGGCTGTCGGCATCCCGGATTTTACGGGTGTGAAACAACCGGAAGTACTCGATTTTATTACCAACCCGGTACACACAGGAGATTTCAGCCTGAAAATTGTTCGCTCACCCGAAAAGGATAAAATAAATACATTGATTCAGCTGCTTTCTTTTATTGGTGAAGAATCGGCTATTATTTTTTGTAATCACCGCGATGCCACCGAACGCACCAGCGAGCTGATCCGGGAACATGGTATCGAAAATGTATGCTTCCACGGTGGTATGGAGCAGCTGGACCGCGAACAGTCATTGATCCGTTTCCGAAACGGTACCGTTTACTTTCTGGTGGCCACGGATCTTGCCGCGCGCGGCCTGGATATTCCGGAGGTAAAACACATCATTCATTATCACCTGCCGCATACGCAGGAAGAATTTACCCACCGCAATGGACGTACGGCCCGTATGCATGCCAGCGGTACTGCATATATGATACTGCATGCAGAAGAACGGGTTCCTTCATTTGTGGAAGAACAGCCGGAGGAACTGGCTTTACCTGATAAACTGAAACTGCCGAAGCCTTCCGAATGGACAACGGTCTATATCAGCGGCGGTAAAAAAGACAAGCTGAATAAAATAGATATCGTAGGCTTCTTTTCGAAGATCGGTAAGCTGGAAAAAGGGGAGCTGGGCATGATTGAAGTGAAGGACTTTATTTCATTTGCCGCCGTGAAAAAAAATAAGGTAAAAGACCTGCTCCATAAGATCAAGGACGAAAAAATGAAAGGTAAAAAATATAAAATTGCAATTGCTAAATAATGGGGGACGCCGTCAGAAAATCAAAAAACAAAACACAAATGCTTAAAAAAATCGGGATTGTACTAATTGCCGTCTTGGTCATTATACAATTTTTCAGACCTGCTAAAAATATCAGTGCGGCCCCGGAGCTCAATGAAATTGCGGCCAAATACCATGTACCGGACAATGTGTACATGAGCCTGCAGAAAGCTTGTTTCGATTGCCATTCCAACACCACCAAATACCCTTGGTACAACAATATTCAACCGGTTGCCTGGTGGATGGCCAGTCATATCAAAGACGGGAAAAAACACCTGAACTTTTCCGAATTCGGCGGCTATCCGAAAAAACGCAAACTGAAAAAACTAAAAGAGATCGGGGAATCGGTAACGGAAGGCTGGATGCCGATCAACAGCTATCTCTGGGAACACAAAGAAGCCGTGCTTACCAAAGAAGAAACGACTGCAATTGCCAATTGGGCCGATAGCCTATCGCAGCAGATCGATAAAACGGAGCAATAATTTTCGAAAAGTCATGAGTTATGAATGATGAGTTGTGAATCATAATCCAATACAGATAACGAAGAAAATAACGCATCATTCATTCATAACTCATACTTAAATACAGGTAATGAAGAGCATAACTCATAATTCCAGACTCATAATTCAATAAAATGCGTATCATATCTTACAACGTTAACGGCATTCGCAGCGCAATGAAAAAAGGCTTTGTGGAATGGTTATCTACCGATCCTGCCGATATTATTTGCCTGCAGGAGGTGAAAGCTGAAAAAGAACAGGCAGATTTTGCGGCGATCGAAGCACTGGGCTATCACACCTTCTGGTTTAGTGCAGCGAAAAAAGGTTATAGCGGCGTAGCTGTTTTTACGCGTATTCATCCTGATAGTGTTTTCTACGGAAATGGTATCATGCAAAGTGATGCAGAAGGCCGCGTTATCCGTCTGGACTTCGGAGATATAACATTGATCAATGCCTATTTTCCGAGCGGTACTTCCGGCGACGAACGTCAGACCTACAAATACCAATGGCTGGCGGAGTTTCATGAATATCTCACGGAACTACGGAAAACACGTCCCAACCTGGTGATCTGCGGCGATTATAACATTGCACACAAAGAAATCGATATCCATAATCCAAAAGGCAATAAAAAAAGCAGTGGTTTCCTGCCGGAAGAACGTGCCTGGATGGACACTTTTTATAACGACGGTTATGTAGACACATTGCGTGTTTTCAAACCGGAACCGCATCAATATAGCTGGTGGAGCGCACGCTTTCCTTCTGTTCGTTTAGAGAATAAAGGCTGGCGTATCGACTATATCAGTGTTACGGAGCCGCTCCGCGACCGGTTAAAAGACGCAGCTATCTATCCGGATATTAAGCATTCGGATCATTGCCCGGTGTATGTAGAACTAACATAAAAAAACGGATGCGATTGCATCCGTTTTTTTTATGTGTATTAACTAAACGCAATACTCGTAACCGACAACTCATCATTGATCAGCGATCTAGTAATTGCTTTGCGGTTTGGGTTCAAATAAGCCCATCCAAACCAATGCTGCTACGATACCACCCACAATCGGCGCCACTATAAACAACCATAGTTGCTCAAGTGCTTTGCCGCCTGCGAGTAATGCCGGGCCGAAGCTCCGTGCGGGATTTACCGACGTGCCTGTGATCGGGATCGCAACCAGGTGAATCAAAACCAGGGTTAAACCAATTGCAAGGCCGGCCATGGTGCTATTGCCCAGCTTGCTGGTGGTAGCGAATATTACAAAAAGGAACATAAACGTAAGCACTGCCTCAGTGATAAAGGCCGCCGTCATGCTGTATTCGTGACCATAGCCAGGTCCCCAGCCGTTGGAACCTAATGCCCATTCCTTCATTTCGAAGCCAGGCATACCCTTTTGCACACACATCAATACACCGGCGGCAATCAACGCGCCAATCAGTTGCCCTACAATATAGCCGACCGCATCGGCAACAGATATTTTTTTCGCTACAAGCATAGCAATGGTAATAGCCGGGTTAATATGGCAACCGGAAATGCCACCGATGGCGTAGGCCATTACCACGACCGACAAACCGAAGGCAAAAGCAACCCCTAAAATGCCAATACCGGCGGGTCCGCCGGTAGCTCCGGCCCAGGCGAGCGAAACACCCGATACAACGGCAGAGCCGCAGCCAAACAATACAAGGGCAAATGTGCCGATCATTTCTGCTAAGTATTTTTTCATAGCGTAAAATTTTGTGTATAGATAAAATTATAAAAAAACAACAGATGTTTCCTACTGTTATGAAAACTAATAGTCGCTAAAACAAATTGCGTGCCAAATTTTTTAAAAGATAAACTTAAAAAACGTTGAACGTAAAACTTTAAACATGGAACTGAGAATCCAGCACTTCCCTCATTACTGGCATGAATATTTTATCCGTTAGTGCTTAAAACATACCACTATGGATAAATTAGAATTGAAAGGTAAATGGAATGAAATAAAAGGTAAAGCTAAACAAGCTTATGCCCACCTTACCGATGATGACCTGAAATACGAAGAAGGAAAAGACGATGAATTGCTGGGCCGCCTGCAAACCAAGTTGGGCAAAACCCGCGATGAAGTAGTGGCCTGGTTGAAATCGCTTTAAGCACCGGTTTTATTTATTGGTAAAGCGCAAAGCCGAAGACTTAAAGCATAAGCCCGCTCCGGAGTTTTGCAAAAGACAACAGCTTTGCGCTTTCTAACTCAAGCTCTAAGCGCCGGAGCCTTTAAACTGGTGGTGCGTTTCTTTAAACAAGACATTGAATGTTGTGAGCGAGCCATATACCGCAGTTACATATTGCTGCAGGTCTACTTTCTCTTCATCGGTCAGTACTTTATTTGCATTGATCTTTTGCTCGATCAGGCGAATACGGTCACGGACCATTACGATTTTATGGAAGAAAGTTTCGATCGGTACTTCTTTCGGTTGCAGTGATTCACCTGAAGGTTTCAAAATCAATGTACCGTTGTTCCATTTATTGGCCATCGGCACCAGTTGAAATTCGTTGAGCCTTCTATCCAGTACGTTTTCCAGCGCTTCTTCTATATCAGCTATTGAAAGGTTGCCGGTGTTTTCGCCAGTATTTTCTTTTGCCTCTAATACCCGTAATTCGGTGTAGTCTTTACTCACACTCCTGGTTCCGTTTTGCGATTTAAACCAGATGATATATACTTCGGAAGCAGCATCTACGATCACCCCCTTTCCGAAATGCGGATGTTCTACTCTGGAACCGATACCTAAAACAGTTGTCTCCATACAGATTGTTATGATCTGCAAATTAAGGAACGGGATTTATTTTTTCTTATTTTTCACTTCGCAGACAAATGCTATAACGGGTTCGCTGTTGAGATAAAGCTGTACCGGGTATTTGCCTTTTTTCGGCATTTCGAGATCGAAGAAAACTTCATTGCCGACTACATAAAAAGTAGTTTTTTTCAGCAAGGGTTCATCTTTGTATTGTAAAGAAAGTTCAGCGATTTTCGTACCCTCCCGAAGCGTAAGAATAATGCGTTTGCAATCGCCCCGTTTACCGCGCAGCACACCTTTTCGTTGATTGGTCGCTACCAGGTCGCTCTTAATATAGTCGCCCAGTGGCACCGGTGACCATGTAAATTCCGACCGTGTCAGCGGCTCATCTTGCAGCTGCCATTTCCTGTTGGCCGGATAGTGGGTAAACGCAAAGCGCTCCGGATCCGGAAAGAAATAGCTGTCATTAAACTCGGGATAAAATTCTTTCTTTTTTGCGTTCGTGGTTCCGGCAGCCCAGCAAGCATCTACCAGGTACCATTGATTATGGATATTGACTGCGTTCCAGGCGTGGTCTGGTTTCTTTTTTGATTTTCCGATGTTCTTACCCACGTTCCGCGAATAGCCGTTGATAATATTGCAGGTAATGTGGCGTCGGTCGCACATCGCTTTAAAAAGCAAGGCATATCCCTCGGCGGTCGCAATTCTATACTTCAGAATTTGAGTCACATTGGTATTTTGCAGACCTTTATGGTGGTAGCCAATACAGTCGTAAGAAATATTGTAGGCGATCCAATCGTAGATAGCACGTGTACAGGTGCGCTCGTCGTGGCAGGTCTGGGTAATGCGGTCGACAATATCAAATAACAACGCATCCTTCATAGGACCCACTTGTTGTACAAGTGAATCCAGCGTTTTAAATTCGCCGGGACGCACATTCTGACTTTGAACGGTGAAGCTGAAAAACAGCAGCAATGCTATCGCGTAATATTTCATAGAGCCTGAAAAAGGTCCGCAAATTAGAAAGAGTTTGTACATTGAATGCGTTATAAAATTGTTACGTAATGCCCGCCACATCCACATCTGTCACCATCGATAACATCATTGCGCAGCTTGAAGCAATCATTACCGAATCTATTGCTACCAACAATCGCGTTGGTTATTTTGCTGCGTTATACCACCGTGTTACAGTACGCATAAAAGAAGGTATCGCAAATAAAGAATTTGAAAATAACGAGCGCATGGAGCTATTTGATGTACTCTTTGCACAACGCTACCTGGACGCATGGGCGGAATGGAAACAGGGCAAACAACCGACTACTTCCTGGAAAATTGCCTTTGAAGCAGCTGAACGGAAAAAAGATATCGTACTGCAACATTTACTGCTCGGCATGAATGCCCATATCAATCTCGATCTCGGCATTGCCGCCGTGGCCACTATGAACGACAACAATATTGACGGAATAAAAAATGATTTCGATAAGATCAACAGTATTTTGGCTTCGCTGGTCAACAAAGTGGAGGACTGCCTGGTGAAGGTAAACCCGCTAATGAAATTATTATCGCTGCATCGTTTCAATTTTGATGAGCTCCTGGTGCAGTTCAGCATAGACCTGGCCCGTAAGGGCGCCTGGGATTTCGCAACTGCACTTTGTGGTAAAACCGGTGCGGATTACAATGCTTGCATCGCATCAAGGGATGCCAAGATCGCCGAACTCGCTGCCAATCTTGTAAAGCCCGACAGCTGGCTGTTGCGCTTTACCGTACGATTGATTTATTGGTATGAAACGAAAAACGTGGGGAAAAATATTGCCGATCTGCAATCCTGATTTTTAGAAAAAATAAATCCGAAAAGCAGAACGCTTCGTAAATGAAGCTTTTGTTTCTTTTGGCGCCTAAAACACTTGCATGTGCATCAACCAGTCTAACCTGGCACGATTTTTAATAGAATATTAGTATCAAAGATATTCCCCCTCCGCGAGAGGGTCCCCATCACTATAAGTTCCCGCTCACCGGCGGGGACTTTTTTATTTATCGTTCATAAAGCTCCAATGGCAAACCATCCGGATCAGCAAAAAAAGTAAAACGGTGGCCGGTATATTCGTCGATTCGTACTGGTTGCACCGCCACACCTTTTTTCTTCAATACGGATACGCAGGCATCTACATCCTCAACTTCAAACGCGAGATGACGCAATCCCCTTGCTTCTGGTTCCGTAACGCGTTCCGGCGGATCAGGGAACGAAAATAGTTCAATGCGGTACTGACCGGCTACAGCCAGATCCAGTTTATACGACTTTCGTTCTTCCCGGTATACCTCACGCACAATTTCCAAGCCGAGTACATCGGTATAAAATTCTTTAGAACGCTCGTAGTCCGAACAAATGATAGCGATATGATGAATCCCTTTAAGTAATGCCATAACAGCCCGTGTTTATGTAGTTAAATGTACGGCATTCACCCGTTCAAAAAGATGATTTTATTCATTGTTTACTTTCCTGTATTAGGTAATTTGGCAGAAATAAATCGCTATGCAAATCTGCGCCTCCGCTGCCGAAGCTGTCTCCGATATTGCTCCCGGCCAAAGTGTTTTCATTCATACCGCTGCTGCAACGCCACGGGAGCTGGTAACGGCTATGGCCGAAAGAAGCAGTCAGTTGCACCATGTGAAGATCTATTCGATCCATACCGAATGGGAAGCTACTTATGCACTGCCGCAACATGCGCATGCATTCGAGATCAACTGTTTTTTTGTGGGCAATAATATCCGTAAGGCGATCAACGACGGCAGCGCGAGCTATATCCCGATGTTCCTGAGCGAAATTCCGCTGTATTTCCGCTCTGGCGTTTGCCCGATCAATGTAGCGCTGATCTCCGTCTCACCGCCTGATAAAAACGGATTTTGTACACTCGGCGTCTCCTGCGACGTAAGCCGCGCTGCTATTGAAATAGCAGATGTAGTGATTGCGGAGATCAACACCAATATGCCGCGGGCATTGGGCGATGGAGTCATCCATGTATCCCGTATTGCAAAAGCCTTTATGGTAGACTATGCCTTGTTTGAAAGTAAGGTGACCGAGCCGACGCCCATTGAATTGCAGATCGGTAAAAATGTGGCTGGTCTGATTGAAGATCGTGCAACGCTGCAAATGGGTATCGGCGGCATTCCCAATGCGGTACTTGCCTCCCTGCATGCACATAAAGATCTGGGCATTCATACCGAAATGTTTTCAGACGGCTTGATTCCATTGGTGGAAAAAGGCGTGATAACGGGTAAATACAAAAAAATACATCCCGGCATGATCGTAAGTAGCTTCGCTATTGGTTCACGCAAACTCTACGATTTTATCGACAACAACCTTATTGTGCGAATGCTCGATGTGGAGTACGTAAATAATCCCGGGGTTATTAAAAAAAATCCACGTGTGACGGCAATTAACAGTGCTATTGAAATAGATATCTTCGGACAGGTCTGCGCCGACTCTATCGGCACTTATCAATATTCCGGTGTGGGTGGACAAGTTGATTTTATGCGTGGTGCCGCTCTTTCGGAAGGAGGCAAACCAATTATCGCTATCCCGTCCCAGACAGCCAAAGGGATATCCAGGATCGTAGCCCGCCTCAAACCCGGTGCCAGTGTGGTTACTACGCGTTCGCACGTACATTATGTAGTCACCGAATATGGCATTGCGCAATTACATGGCAGAAATCTGAAAGAACGCGCCAAGGCGCTCATTCATATCGCTCATCCTTCGCAACGTGAATCGCTGGAGCGGGAAGCATTCGATATTTTTAAATCCTTTTAGCAATAAGCGGTGCAGACAGGCAATGTCTGTATCCTATCCATCAAAAGCTGTTACGCGGGCCGGATTTTATTTAGTAGCTGTCTTGCCCGGAGGAAAGCCAGCCAGTATTTTTGCTACAATGCCCTGTATCTGTTGGTCCGGGTTCTCCATCGGTTTGTCTATTTCCTGGTTACCGATACCTTCCCATACCAGGCTTTTAGTATCGGCATCTATCACTTCAATAATCAGAGAGCCGTCTTTGTAATCGGCAACATTGTAAGTGGTATAGCCGCTACCCATGCCGCCGCCCCAGCCGTATGGACGATAATAACCTCCATAACCATAATAATTGGTATTGGCCATTACCTGCTTTTCATTTTTGATAACGGTCACTACATTTACCAGCACATCCGGGTCTGTATTTGCTTCCTGCAATCCTTTCTTCACCATTTCGGCTTTTACCGCAGATTCAATCCGGCTCCGGTTGAGCTGACTGATCGTTTCGTTTTTTTCTTCAGGTACATATAAACTGAAGGTTTTGTATTTACTGAAATCCGCCTTGCGATCATAATCGGTCGTCACCTTCAATTGCGGCGTGCAGGCGGTCATTGTAATCGCAGACAATGCGGCCAGCAATAAAATCCTGTTCATTTTCATAAATCAGTTTTTTTGAAACTTAAAAGAATACTATGGATTTATACTTTGATGAGGTATCGGATTATTTCTTTTTGCCGGGCGGAAAATCTTTCATGATCTCTTTGACCACCGCTTTGATCTGCCCTTCGGGATTAGTAAGCGGCTGTTCGATCTGCGCACTGCCCACACCTTCCCACAATAAATTATTGTTCGTCGCGTCCGCCATGTCTATAATGATAGACCCATCTTTAAACTGGTTTGCATCGGATGTTGTGTACACCGGCGGACCGAAAGAAGAGTTCCAGTAATAAGGCCGGTACATACCGCCATAAGCATAATCGTCGGTTACAGCCATGCTTTCCTTTATCTGCCGGATCACGGTTACGATGTTCAGCACCAGATCAGGTTGTAAGGTATCCTGCAAAAAACCATGTTTGGTCATCTCGGAAATAACTGCAGTCTTCAGCAGGTCTTTGTTGTGTTGACTTACGGACTCATGCCGTACATCCACGGGGTTTATCTTGTAGGTTTTATACTTCGAAAAGTCTACATGCTTATCAAAATCTGTGGTCACTTTTAAAGGCGAACCACAACCTGGCGCCATTGCCAGGGCCGCCCCCGCGGCAACAAGAAACCTTAAATGTCGAATCATACACCTTCCTTGAATAATGAGTATATCTATATAATATTAATTAAATATATTCAATAAATAAAATCGGCAAGTACAACCGCTTTTTTTATAACTATCGCAGAATAGAGAGATTAGACGGTATTAGTTTTTTTCATCGTAAAAAATGGGGTTAATTTTACAGCTTATCTACATTTTCTGCATGCACACCTGGTACAGTCTTTTACTTTTCGCTATCACCTTATTGGGGGGTAGCATTCCATTATGGATGAAAGGCCTTGACGATCGGCGCATGCATTACCTGCTGGCGTTTTCAGGGTCTTTTCTACTGAGCATTACGTTCCTGCATTTGCTGCCTGAAACCTTTGAAGACTTAAATGCAAGTGCAGGGTTTTATCTGCTGATTGGTTTCTTTTTCCAATTGGTAATACAAAAATTCACGCATGGCGTAGAGCACGGGCATACGCATATTCACCCACACGAGCACGGGCATGTGATTGCGCTCGCGCCAATTCTCACCGGGCTTTCGCTGCACGCATTTATGGAAGGCCTGCCACTCGGATTTAATTACCGGATGCATGGTACCGAACCTTCTCTGTATATGGCTGTGGCTATTCATAAAATTCCGGAGGCTATGCTGATAACGAGTTTGGTGGCTGCGGCAAAAGGCAGGTCAAGAGCACTGCTCACACTTATTTTATTCTCTGCAGTAACACCGGTTGCCGGTTTGCTCGCGCAATTGCTCGGTCAGCATTACAATTTCATGTCTAAGACGATCATGATCTTGATTCCGATAGTAGCAGGCGCGTTTATCCATATTGCAACAACCATTTTCTTTGAAAGTGGCACCAAACAGCATTTGCTTACGCGGCAAAAAATTCTGGCTATGCTTTTGGGTGTAGGCCTTGCAATGCTTACACTATATTTCGATTAGTTTTTTAAACCTGATATATGAAGTCGTTTCTTTTAGCCTGCGCTGCACTGTTTATCTCTTTTTTCTGCCGGGCACAAAAGACGGCGACTCCAGGTCATTCCCTGCTCTGGCGCATAGAAGGCAAAGGGCTGTCTAAACCCTCTTATCTCTTTGGCACTATTCATATGATCTGCAGCGAAGATTATTTCTGGACCGATCAAATGCAACGTTGCCTGCACGCTGCCGATAAAATTTGCCTGGAAATGGATATGGATGACCCGCAACTATTGACGGAAATTGCAACTGGTATGATCGATAGAGCAGGCAAACAACTCAAAGATTATTTCACACCGGAAGAATACCAAAAACTTTCCGATTATATGCGTGACAGCATTGGAACGGACATACGTTTTATACAACAAATGAAGCCCGCCATATTATTGAGCCTTTTCGCCGGCAAATCGCTTAATTGCCCTTCACAGGTTTCTTATGAGCAAAATATTATGGACGACGCAAAAAAAGAAAATAAAGAGATCATTGGCCTGGAAGCCGCAAAAGAACAACTCGACCTATTGAATAATATTCCGGCCGACAGCATTGTAAAAGAAGTGCTTTCCTCTATAGAGACCCCTTCAGATACCCGTCAGGAATATGCAGCATTAGTGGAAGCCTACAAAGCACAAGATCTTCCGAGATTATACGAGCTCGTCCAAAATGAGCATGATTTAGGAGAAGGTACCAGCGCATTTCTCGATGCCCGTAATAAAAAATGGATCAGTCGCATTTCCGAAAAAACAAAAAACAATTCTGTCTTTTTTGCTGTGGGCGCAGGTCATCTTTGGGGCAAAAACGGCGTTATTCAACTACTGAAAAATGCAGGCTATACGGTAACACCGGTTTATTAAAAATAAAGCCCAAAACAGAAGACCGTTTTGAGCTTTAGGTTTTAGTTACTTTTTTATGAAAGAAACAATTGCTTGTACAAACTCCGGAACAACCGGCAATTTTGGATTCATGTAAGCAGATAAATTATCGGCCACATCCGTTGTTCCTTTTTTCATAAGATGATTAGTGCCTTGCAGTCGGACCGACTTTGCTTTGGGCGCTGCCTTTTCCAGATTATCCGCGTCTTCTTCAGTCACCTGAACGTCGTTAGCTGCAGAGATGATCAGAACCGGTACTTTCACTTTCGCGATCTCTTGTCGCGGATCATATTTAAACCAGGAAATCAGGTACGGTTGTACATCCGGTCGAGCTACCATAGCCAGTCGCCTGCTTATTTTGGGTACTTCGCGCCCAGCCAATAGTTCATCAAATACATAATTGCAGGTATCCATCAGATCAGTTGGCAGTTTTGGTTTTAATTGCGCTCTCAAAATCTGGTCTATCGGACGACCGGCACCCGCTACAGAAATTAACCCGCCCAGTTTCTCTTTTTGCGCTACCAGCGCGCCGATCAGCGCACCCTCACTGTGTCCGAGCACGTACACGGTACTGAATCGTTTGTCTTTTCGTAGCATTTTGACCCAACCTGCTGCATCGCTTACATAATCATCAAAACGAAGATCTTTTTCAGACGGATTCGCGGATTTGCTGGCACCTATGCCTCTTTTGTCATAGCGCAACGAGGCAATGCCGTGATTTGCCAGAGAGTCTGCAATCATCTGAAGCATATTATTCACCATTTTCTCATGGTTGTTGTTTCGGTCTACCGGACCAGAACCTGGAATAATAAGCACCACCGGCGTTTTCTTTTTTGCAACTGCAGTTTGTAACGTACCATGAATATCTCCTTTGGCCGTATGCAGCACCAAATTGGTATCTACACCTGCCGTCTGCGCAATAGAAAATAGGGTACAAGAACAGAGAAAGACCAAAAAGAAAAATCCACGCAAAATCTTCATGAAAAAATATTTACCGATAAAGATAATTTTTTGACCCCTTATCTGCACCTTGATTTTTAAGGCAAAAAATATTCATATGCCAATCTCGCCTTTCTGTAACGCGCCTTTGCACCTCCCGCTTGTTATAGCCGGTGGTATCATTTTAGTATTATTGCGATAGATTTTACAGTTTATTTCCAAGCTAGACATAATTTAACAATATGTGTTTGGCTAAACTTTGGGCTGATGATTTAGTCTAAGGCATAATTATGAGCGAGATGAATAGATTAAGTGTTGTTATCATAACTAAAAATGAGGAAAAAAATCTGGGGCGTTGCCTCCACTCCGTGAAAAGTATTGCCGATGAAATGATCGTTTTCGATAGTAATTCTACCGACGATACACTGCTGGTCGCCAAAAGTTTTGGAGCGAAGGTTTATACCCACCCGTTTGAAGGTTATGTGAAACAGAAGAATCTCGCTATTGAAAAAGCCAGTTATGAATGGGTGCTTTCGCTCGACGCGGACGAGGCACTTTCTCCAGAATTAGAAGCCAGTATTATTGCCGTAAAAAAAGCACCGGTTCACAATGCGTACGAATTAAAACGCCTGACTAATTATTGCGGTAAATGGATTAAACACTGCGGTTGGTATCCTGACCGGAAAACCCGTTTGTTCCGTAAAGGACACGGAGCATGGATGGGCGATCAGATTCACGAGCATTGGCAACTTTTTGAAAATGCAGGTACTGTCGGCGAATTAGGCGGCGATTTGTTACATTACAGTTATTATTCTTTTTCCGATCACATAAAACAAATAGAAAAATTTACGGAAATTGCTGCGCGAGCGGCCGTTGCCAAAGGAAAAGACTGCAGTTTGTTTAAATTGTGGTTTGGACCAAAATGGCGTTTCTTTACAGACTATGTGATTCGCCTCGGCTTCCTGGATGGATACAGTGGCTACATGGTTTGTAAATATTCTGCCTGGGCGTCTTTTGCAAAATATAGCAAGATGAGGCAATACGCCCGATTAAAACGCGTCAGGGAAAAAGTTGAAAAAAATTCCGCAACATATAATTATCAGCCGTACGGACAGTATCGGTGATGTAGTACTTACGCTGCCGGTAGCGAAGGTTTTAAAAGACTATTTTCCCGGCATACAAATTGCTTTTCTTGGCAAATCTTATACACGACCAGTTATTGAAGCTTGTTCATTCGTAGATACCTTTATTGATCTGAACGATTTCAACCATGGGAATACGCTGGTCAGTGGACATAAAGCCGATACGATATTGCATGTTTTTCCCACATCGTCGATTGCGAAAAAAGCAAAAGAGCTGCATATTCCATTGCGCATAGGTACCACCAACCGGCTCTACCACTGGTTTACGTGCAACCGTCTTATAAAACTCAGCCGTAAAAATTCCTTGCTTCACGAAGCTCAGCTCAATTTGAAATTGTTAGCAGCCTTTGGTATTGAGCAAGAATTTTCGCTGGAAGCAATCGGGCAATCTTTTGGCCTTACCCGTTTAGCACCGCTCCAACCAGAATTTGCGAGCCTACTGTCGAAAGATCGGTATAATCTCATTCTGCATACAAAATCGCAAGGCAGTGCAAGGGAATGGGGGTTGAAGAATTTCATCCAACTGATCCGCTCCCTTGATCTGCACCGTTACCGCATTTTTATTTCCGGCACTGAAAAAGAACGGGCACTAATCGCGCCATTGTTTGAGGCCGTTGGTGAAATGGTCGTCGATATTACCGGTAAAATGCCTTTGAGCCAGTTTATTTCCTTTATCAACCAAAGTGATGGCCTGGTTGCCAATAGCACAGGACCGTTACATATAGCTGCTGCATTGGGTCGCGATGCGTTTGGCATTTATCCGCCAATGCGTCCGATTCATCCGGGTCGATGGGCGCCTTTAGGGGCGTCTGCTGAAGTTTTCGTGCTGAATAAAGAATGTAATGACTGCAGAAAGGCGCCGGAAGGCTGTCACTGTATGAGTGAAATTTCCCCCGCATTGATAAAAGCGGCTTTAGATCAGAAAGCAGGCGCGAAAGAAAATTTAAAATACTGATCATTCGCCCCGTCCCTGCCAACTATTTTAATTCCAACCATTCGCAGGGCATGCCATGTCTTTTTTCCGATGGCATTGCCTATATTTTCGTACCTTAAAATATCATCTTTTAAAAATCACCTCGAGATGCATCGAATAGTACCCCTTATAGCGGCACTGCTGCTACTGGCGACAACCCTTCAAGCCCAAAAACCGGACCTGAAGCCGGCAAGTAAAACAACCTTGCACTCGGGAAATACACTTTGCCTTTTAGATATAGACGGTGATGGTGATATTGATTGCTTTGATGGAAACCTGTCGTTCGGAGAAATACAATTGGCGATCAACGGCAAGAAAGATTACAACTATTATGTGGATAGTATGGTCGCTCAGGATTCGTCCTGGCAGAGTACTGGTCATGTTTCCGAGACGCCGGTCTGGCCTTCGGCATTCTACGCAGATGTTGACCAGGATGGCAAAAAGGATATTGTGATTACACCCCACGCCATGTCTTCCTCTGAAAATATAAAATGTATTACCTGGTATAAAAATACTGGATCTACAGCCTCACCGCAACTAGTATATCAGGGCGACAGTTTATTTACGAATGAAACCGTTGATTTCGGCACCGGTTCCACACCGATGTTCTTTGATTATGACAAAGACGGCCTTCCGGATTTATTCGTGGGTTCCGATGGCATTTTTCAAACCAATACAGGATTTCTGAAAAGCTCTGTTGCCTATTTCAAAAATACCAGTACCGCAGGCAATCCCTCCTTTACATTGGTTACAAACGACTTTTTGAATATATCATCACTCGGATTGCAAGGCACAAGAATTGCCTTCGGCGATGTCGATAACAATGGCGGCATCGATATGATCATCGGGAAACAAGACGGTACACTGGCTTTATATGCCAATACACTCAGCAATAATACAACACAGCCACAATGGACCTTAAGCCAGATCAACCTAAAAGACGACAGTAATACCACCATCAATGTAGTCAACGCTGCCGCACCTTTCTTGTATGATGTAGACAATGACGGGAAACAGGATCTGCTGATTGGTTGCCGTCGCGGCATTATTTACTATTACCGGAATACAAATACACTGGCGGGTGCAGTGCAACTACATTTTATGACCCAAACTTTCGGCAATGTAAAAGTAGATCCACAACCTTTTTCCGGTAATGCAACCCCTTTTATCGGGAAAGTAGATAATACCAATACTCCCTACCTGCTCGTCGGCAGCACATCAGGGGTCTTATACCGCTACGGAAATCTTCAGAATTATAACGGCACCTTGCCCCGCCTCGATTCCGCTTATGCAGGAATTACTGCCGGACAAATGACAGCGCCAACATTGGCCGATATAGATAATGACGGTCGCCAGGAAATGATACTTGGGAATACACTCGGAGGACTCACGCTCTATAAGCAAAATGCCAATACCTATGTGCGTGACACCACGGTTCACATCTTCGCCAATGGAACCTGGAAAAAGAATGCATGGGACGGCGGTTTCAACAATCCACAGGTTAATATTGCCGATTTAAATAACGATGGCAAAAATGATCTGGTCATTTTTGAACAGCTCACTTCGGAGGTAAAGACATTTCTCAATATAAATGGGATGGCGGGCAATCCCGATTATCGTTATTACCCCGATTATGCCAGGCAATTTCCATCTGTGATCTCTTACCTCATAATGACAGACTACAATAGAGATGGCGTTCCCGACTACTTCCACATTGGAGATACCATGCAAGGATTTGAGGCTTATCGAGGCTACTATGACAACCAGAACAGACTTAGTTTTACGCAATACAAAGCGCTCCGTTATGCCGATCCGTTCAACGCGGGATTGTCTATTAATGCGGTTTCGGCACCGTCGGATATTCCAGCCATTATTGATCTTGATGGCGACGGTGATCTGGACTTCATTTCATATGATGTGCTTGGTACAACTATTTCTTATTACCGGAATCTTCAGATAGAGCATAATCTTCCGAAAGACAGCATTGAAATCTGCCTTACAACCAACTGCTGGGGTAAGACGATTCAATCATATCAGCGCCAGTTAATTTTGGGATACAGTTGCGATAATTTTGGCGCTAATTGCCCATTTCCACCAATGAGCGTTCAGCAGCAAAACGCGATCGCGCCTCTTTGCGAAGTTTACCCGAATCCTGCGAACGACCTGCTTCATATAAAATGGAATAGCAAATTTTCGGTAAACGACGATGTCTCCGTAAAACTTTACAATATTACCGGCCAGTTAATTTACCAGACTACAACTGATGGAAAGCAATCCAGAATTGACATTCCACTACAATCGTTTGCTTCAGGAATGTACATAAGCGAAATACAATCTGGTGATAACAAAATGATTCAACGCATTTCGGTAGTTCGATAAGAACACGCGCATATAGTAACGATACGGGTTGCCTTTTGGGCAACCTTTTTTATTTTGGGGCAGTCGCCGTTATTAGCCAGATGAAACAGCAGTGGCGATGGCATCATTCACCGCTGGCGATCTTATATGGCGTTTATACAGTATAACGTTACAGTCCTCTATTGCTTCAAGGGAAATAAAGGCGCATTGCTGCTGCACTAAGCGTAGTGCAGATGTTGTCGGGTCAGACGGCAAAATTGCGTCCGCCACAAAGCAATTATAAAATGTTTTTGAGGGGTTGCCCCTTTGGGGCAACCTTTTTTCTTCCGGGCAGTTGCCGTTATTAGCCCGACGGGGCAGCAGTGGCGATGGCGCCAGTTGCCGGCAGGGAGGCGCTTATAGCTTTCTGTAACAGTACAGGCTGTTGCGGCAAAGAAGATAAAACAAGGAGGCTGACAGCGCTGAGCGCATCCCGATCTTGTTGGGGTGGGAACCCGGTGGCAGCTTAAGGGTACACCGGTTGGCGTACAGGCACAAAAAAAACGCCCCATCTTTCGATGAGGCGTTCTAAATAAATATGGCAGCTACCTACTCTCCCGCATTGTGGTGCAGTACCATCGGCCATGAGGGGCTTAACTTC